>Ga0209296_1002732_pt1 | contig 12417 bp, 12 predicted proteins | sample S_130206_EF_Meta_FD_187319 | JGI IMG/M metagenome (GOLD analysis project Ga0209296, IMG submission 187319) | Freshwater microbial communities from Lake Simoncouche, Canada to study carbon cycling - S_130206_EF_MetaG (SPAdes) (version 2) | ecosystem: Environmental > Aquatic > Freshwater > Lake ...
AACAATTTAGGAAGAGAGATACCTCGTGCGCACTTTCACACCAAAAGCTGGTGACGTTGCTCGTAAATGGCATGTCATCGATGCAGAAGGAGTTGTACTTGGTCGTCTTGCAAGCCATGCAGCTGTTCTACTTCGCGGAAAGCATAAGACAACATTCGCACCACACATTGATATGGGCGACTTTGTAGTTGTTATCAACGCAGAGAAAGTTGTTCTAACCGGACAAAAAGCTGGACAAAAGTTTGCTCACCACCACTCTGGTTTCCCAGGCGGTATGACTTCAATTGTTTACTCAGATCTTATTAATTCAGATCCAACACGTATCGTTGAAAAAGCAATTCTAGGAATGATTCCAAAGAATAAGTTGGGCCGCACTGTTGGTTCAAAGCTAAAGGTTTACGCAGGTCCAGCACATCCACATGCTGCACAGAACCCAACACCATTCGTATTCACCCAAGTTTCCCAAATGACAAAGTAAGTAACAGGAGCCATATAAATGTCTGATTTTGATACCGCAATCGATACCGATGTTGAAGAAGTTCCAACATCGTATTCATCTTCAACTCCTGGTATTGCACCTGGCCGTAAAGGTGTTCTTGCACCTGGTGGCGGAACTGGTCGTCGTAAAGAAGCAGTTGCACGTGTTCGCTTAGTTCCTGGTTCAGGAAAGTGGATCGTTAATGGTAAAGAATTAGCAGTTTATTTCCCAAATAAAGTTCACCAACAATTAGTGTCAGAACCATTCCGCACTGTTGGCGCAGAAAATGAATTTGATGTTGTCGCTCGTATCAATGGTGGCGGAACTTCAGGACAAGCAGGAGCACTTCGTTTAGGTGTTGCTCGTGCACTAAATGAAATCGATCGTGATGCAAACCGTCCTTCTTTGAAGAAGGCTGGATTCCTTGCACGTGATGCACGTGTTATTGAACGTAAGAAGTACGGCCTAAAGAAGGCACGTAAGCGTTCCCAATACAGCAAGCGTTAATTCACTCAATCAAACATGGCTCTCTTTGGCACTGATGGTGTCAGAGGTGTCGCTAATCGCGATCTCACCGCTGAACTTGCTCTCGATTTAGCAGTTGCTGCTGCGTATGTGTTGGCAGAAGTTGGTGCTATTTCAAAGAATCGTCCGAAAGCAATCGTCGGGCAAGACTCACGTGCATCTGGTGAATTTTTAGAAGCAGCAATTGTCTCTGGTTTAGCAAGCGCCGGAGTAGATGTTTATAAAGTTGGAGTTCTACCGACACCAGCCATCGCACATTTAGTTGCTTCAAGCGGCGCAGATCTTGGCGTAATGATTAGTGCATCGCATAATCCGATGCCAGATAACGGCATTAAATTCTTCGCTAAAGGCGGCGGAAAATTAGACGATTCTCTCGAAGCCGCAATCGAGGCGCGGTTAAATGAACCCTGGGATCGGCCAGTTGGCAGAGATGTTGGCAGAGTTATTGTCGATGAATCAGCAGCCGAAAGATATATCTATCACTTGCTCTCATCGCTTTCAGTAAATCTATCCGGAATTAAAGTTGTAGTCGATTGTGCAAATGGCGCGTCATCAGAAGTGGCGCCAGAGGTTTACGCCAGAGCGGGAGCCGAAGTAATTGCCATTTCTAACCACCCAAATGGCTTAAATATTAATGATAATTGCGGGTCTACCCATCTTGAGAATCTAATTGCTGAAGTTAAAAAACAGGGCGCTGATTTAGGTATCGCACATGATGGTGACGCCGATCGATGCTTAGCTATTGATGCAGCCGGGAACTTGGTAGATGGGGATTACATTCTCGCTATTTTGGCCAAAGAGTTGAAAGTTCAAACTGTTGTTGGCACTGTTATGACCAACTTTGGTTTCATAAAGGCAATGACCGAAACCGGGATTGCATTCGAGAAGACACCTGTTGGCGATCGCTATGTTTTAGAGAATATGTTGGCTAATGGACACAAACTCGGCGGCGAACAATCGGGCCACATAATTATGCGAGATTTTGCAAACACTGGAGATGGTTTGCTTACCGCATTGCAACTTATGTCAGTTATGGCAAAGTCGAAGAAATCTTTAAGTGAATTAGCAAAAATTATGGTTCGCTTTCCACAAGTATTAATCAATGTTGATGGTGTTAACAAGGCCAATCTCACGACATCAAAAGCTATTGCTGCTGCAATCGGAGATAACGAATCTAAACTTGGCGCAACTGGTCGTATCTTGCTTCGCGCTTCCGGAACCGAGCCATTAGTTAGAGTTATGGTTGAAGCCGAAAGTGTAGATATAGCGGAGGAAATCGCTTCGAAACTAGCAGCGCTAGTAAGATTAGAACTCTCCTAACTCTCCTGGCCCTCCTAAGTTTAAGAAGGAGCTTTTAAAATGTGCGGCATTGTTGGTTACACCGGCAAAGAACTAGCACTAACTCCCGTTTTAGAAGGTTTACGAAAACTCGAATATCGTGGATATGACTCTGCTGGAATTGCATTAATTACTAATGCTGGTGAAAAACTTTGGATTGAAAAACGTGCTGGAAAATTAGGAAATCTTGAAGAAATATTAGGCGATAAAGTTCCAAATTCGCATAGTGGAATCGGCCACACCAGATGGGCTACTCATGGCGGACCTACAGATGAGAATGCACATCCACATTTAGATAACGAAGGAAAACTTGCAGTAATTCATAACGGAATTATCGAGAACTATTTGGAACTGCGACAACAATTAGAAAAAGCTGGTCATGTCTTTAGTTCTGAAACAGATAGTGAATCAGTGGCACACCTTTTAAGTGATTCTCGAAAAAAGCACGATGGCGATTTAGCGGCGGCAATGCGAGATGTCTGCAAAAAATTGCGTGGATCATTCACGTTACTGGCTATTCATAGTGATGAGCCTGGCCGAATCGTTGGTGCTCGTCGTAATTCTCCACTGGTAGTTGGTGTTGGAAGTGGTGAGAATTTTCTGGCCTCAGATGTTTCCGCTTTTATTTCATACACAAAGCGGGCCTTGGAATTAGGACAAGATGAAGTTGCAGATATAACGGCAGAATCAATTGTCATCACAGATCTTTCTGGCAAGGTTTTGCCACACAATGAATATGAGATCTCTTGGGATGCCAGTGCCGCAGAGCGTGGTGGATTTGAACATTTCATGCTCAAGGAAATTTTTGAACAACCTAAAGCGATTGCAGATACCTTACTTGGAAGGATTTCTGGTTTAGAAAGTGATGTAACTAAGGGGTTAGATTTAACAGATATTGAAAAGGTGGTAATTGTTGCCTGCGGAACTGCGTATCACGCAGGATTAGTTGGAAAGTATGCGATTGAAAAATGGGCTGATATTGCTGTTGATGTAGAACTTGCTTCGGAATACCGATATCGCGAACCAAGTGTCAACAAGAAAACTTTACTGATTCCAATTTCACAATCAGGTGAAACTATGGATACTTTGATGGCTCTGCGATATGCCAAGGAGAAGGGCGCAAAAGTATTTGCAGTTTGCAATACGAATGGCTCAACTATCCCTCGTGAATCAGATGCTGTCCTGTATACGCACGCTGGTCCTGAAATAGCAGTCGCATCAACAAAAGCATTTGAAACGCAATTAATTGCGATGTACTTAATTGGTCTACATCTTGGACGGATCCGAGGAACGATATCTGCAGAGTTGATAAGCGAAATTGAAAGCGAACTTTCAGAGCTACCGGCGAAGGTAGAACAAATTTTAGAAACAGTAGAACCACTCCGTGAACTAACCAGAGAATTTAGCAATGCGAACTCGATGCTATTCCTAGGCAGACATGTAGGATTTCCCACAGCACTTGAAGGTGCCCTTAAATTGAAAGAGCTGGCATATATGCATGCCGAAGGTTTTGCTGGTGGCGAATTGAAACATGGTCCGATAGCTTTAATCGAGACGGGAACACCAGTTGTTGCAATCATTCCTGCCGCTGGTTCATTGTTAGCCAATAAGATGGCATCAAATATTCAAGAGGTGAAAGCAAGAGGCGCAGTAATAATTGCGATTGCAGATTCTCCAATAGCTGCAGCAAATCATTTAGTACGAATTCCAACAACGCACGAATTCTTGCAACCAGTGTTATCAGTAGTGCCCCTTCAAGTGATTGCATATGAAATGGCAATTGCTCGTGGCAATGATGTTGATCAGCCCCGCAATCTTGCTAAGTCCGTAACTGTTGAATGAAATGACAACTGAACAACTAGCTAAGAGGCGCGCTGAGATGTTTCATGCCCTTCTAGTATCTGGTCTTTTATTACTTGGGTTCTTATTCATAACTCAACAAGTTCTAACCCGGGGCTGGCTCTATCGACTAGATCATTACATTTTGAATTTGCCTAATCCCGAATTTAAGGGGCTGGCAAGTCACGTTTTGATTGCCATAGATGATCTCGGACTACGTTGGCTGACAGCCACAATTCTTCTAATTTGCGCAGCCATTATCAGTTGGAGATTCAAATCGTTTCGTCCAATAAATCTTTCAATTCTCGCCTTGCTATCACTTAACTTGGTTGTGGGGGTCACAAAGATTGTGATTGGAAGAACTAAACCAAGACTTTATATTGATGTGTTGTATGCAAATGGCATGTCTTACCCAAGTGGACATGCATCAAACGCATTAGTAAGTTGGGGACTTCTTGCATATTTAATCTACCGTTATACAAATCGGGCACCATTCGTTGGAATTAATTTATATCCAATTGTTGGCTTGATAACTTTCCTTGTTGTCATGGTCTCGTTGATTAGAAACACCCACTGGTTCTCTGATTTACTAGGCGGTGTATTTATTGGTGGTGCGCTCTTAGTAGCAATTATTGCCTTTGACAGATTTATTCCCTCAAAGAAACAGCCCTCCTGATGAGCGCTATTTTCGGTATCGGGATTGATGTTGTGGCGATTGATCGGTTTGAAGAATCACTTGAGCGCACCCCAGGACTTCTTGCAAGAGTGTTCACCCCGAATGAAGCAAAATTAAATTTATCTAGTTTGGCTGCAAGATTTGCCGCAAAGGAAGCACTAGCAAAGGCGCTCAATGCAAAAGCAGCATTTAACTGGCAGGAGGCTGAAGTAATAAATGAAGATTCCGGAAAACCAAACTTTCTTTTCACTGGTGAAATGGCCAATCGTCTAAGTAATTACAACGTTCATTTAACTCTCTCACATGATGCTGGAATTGCTTCTGCAATGGTGATTGTCGAGGCAAAGTAGTGCGCGCATTTGTTGAAGTAAATCTGAAAGCTATAGCAAATAATATTAGTTTAGTTAAATCAAAAACTTCTGCCCAAATTTTGGCAGTGGTCAAAGCCGATGCATACGGACATGGCCTGATTCCAGTAGCCAAATGTGCAATTGATGCTGGCGCAACGTGGCTAGGCGTTGCGTTACTAGAAGAAGCAATAACTCTGCGAGAAGCTGGAGTAAAAGCTCCAATTATTTCTTGGTTAACGCCACCAAGTTCAGATTTCAAAAAGGCTATTGAATTAGATATTGATATAGCAATTCCATCACTTAAGCATTTAGAACTTGTTCTAGCAGCAGGTAAAGCGATTGGTAAAAAACCGCGCGTTCACATCGAAGTCGATACTGGAATGACTCGTGGTGGCTTGTTAGGTGAATGGCCAGAATTTTTGATTGCTATAAAAGGCGCGGATCTTGAAGTTATTGGGTTTTGGTCTCACTTTGCACGAGCAGATGAACCAAATGAAATTGCGAACCAGAACCAAGTGACAGACTTCGAAAGCAAATTGGCGGAGCTTCAAGATATTGGAATCACTCCGAAATATGTTCATCTTGCCAATTCAGCGGCTGCGCTAACTAACACCGGCGCACATAAACATATTATTCGTTTGGGAATCGCGATGTATGGCTTAAGCCCAGATGTAAAGACACTCGGTACATCTCTGGAATTAGAACTTGAACCAGCAATGACATTGAAAGCTGAAATTCATTTAGTCAAACGCGTTCCGGCGGGTTCACCAGTAGGGTACGGGGGAACCCAAATAACTACATGCGATACTAAGTTGGCAATTATTACAATGGGTTATTCCGATGGAATCCCACGCAACACAAGTAGCGCAGCAGGCGTTTTTGTCGCTGGGCGCAAAGCTGCAATTATCGGCCGGGTCTCGATGGATCAATTTGTTGTTGATCTTGGGGCTGATTCCAATGCAGTAACGGGCGATATTGCTGAAGTTTTCGGGGCGCTCGGATATTCAATTGATGATTGGGCGAGGGCTTCCGGAACAATTAATTACGAGATAGTTACGCGAATTGCCGCTCGCGTGCCTAGAATCTACGCGTGAGTCCAACCCAATTATCCATAAAGAATCTCTCAGTTTCTTTTGGTGGCATCAAAGCGTTAACGGACGTTTCATTTACGGTTCCAAAAAATAGTGTTGTTGGATTAATTGGTCCAAATGGTGCTGGCAAGACCACAGTCTTTAATTGCATTTCCGGACTCGTGAAAAGTGATTCTGGAAAATTTGAATTTGATGGTGTTGAAAGAGCATTTCCTAAACCTCATGAATTAGTTGATCTTGGAATTACTCGGACTTTGCAAGGAGTCGGACTGTTTAATGAATTATCCGTTCTGCAAAATGTAATGGTCGGGGCAGATAAGAAATACAAATCAAATTTCATAAAAGAGTTATTTGGACTATCTGGAAAAGTCGAAGCTAACGTAAAGGAGCGCGCAGAAGAAGCGCTTGCCTGGGTCGGCGGTATTTCATTATTAGACAGTAAGCCTTCAGAATTAAGCTACCCAGATTCAAAACGCGTTGCCCTGGCCCGTGCCTTGGTAATAAATCCAAGTTTGTTAATGTTAGATGAACCGGCTGCCGGATTAGGACAAGATGATATTGATGCGCTGGCATCGTTAATTAAACAATTGAAGCGCCGCTGTTCAATTTTAATTGTTGAGCACCATGTGGACTTTGTCCGCGAAATTTCGGATTCAGTAAATGTCTTGAATTTTGGAAAGTTAATTGCATCAGGAAGTTATGACGAAGTTAAGAAAAATCCAGCAGTCATTGAGGCGTATTTGGGCCATAAAGATTATCCCGATGAGAATTCAAAACTTGGTGCTTAATGCTTAATATTTCCAACCTTGTAACTGAATTTGATTCAGTTAAAGCGCTAAATGGCATTAGTTTTCAGGCTAAGCCAGGTTGCATCACCACGGTAATTGGAGCAAACGGTGCCGGCAAAAGCACTTTACTTAGAACTATTTCTGGACTTGAAAGACCAACCAGCGGATCGATTAAGTGGTTTGATGAAGAACTTACTAACAAAAGTGTTGAGGTAATTGTCAGAAGCGGAATCGCACAAGTTCCTGAGGGCCATGCAGTTATTTCACAACTAAGCGTTGCTGAAAATATTGAATTGGGTGGGCTGTTTCGTAAGCGAAAAGCCCGCGGCGATTTAGAAATAGCTACCAAAGAAGTTTACGAACTTTTCCCAATACTCTTTGAACGCCGGAATGAACCAGCAGGTTCGTTATCTGGCGGGGAACGTCAGATGCTTGCAATAAGTCGTGCTCTGGTCTCGCGACCAAAGTTATTGTTGTTAGATGAACCTTCACTTGGTTTAGCACCACTTATTTCGGCTCAAATTATCAGTATCGTAAATGAGTTGTGTAGATCTACTGGATTAACAGTTTTACTTGTCGAGCAGAATGCAAATACTGCATTAGCAGTTGCCGATCATGGCATCTTGCTGGCACTTGGAAAAGTAGTCGCGAATTTACCTGCTAAAGAACTGATTGCTGATTCATCCCTCCGAGCCGCTTACTTGGGATATTAAATGGATTCATTTTTATCTGCGTTCTTTTCGGGGACTGCACAAGGAGCAATTTATGCTCTTGTCTCACTAGGGCTGGTTCTGGTTTGGCGTGGCGCTGGAGTTGTTAACTTTGCCCAAATGGGGCAGGCGATGTTTACAACTTATATCGCTTCGCAATTAATTCAAAACAATTATTCGTATTGGAGCGCATTCGTTATTGCATTAATAAGTGGGGCAATTCTTGGCGCGATTGTGGATTTAGGTTTAATGAGACCACTTACTTCTCGGAAGAATTCACAACTGCTAAATAGCCAATCTATGCGAACAACAATTCCGGTTATAGCATCGCTAGGGATTCTTGGCGTATTAAAAGCACTTGCCGGCATTCTTTGGGCTGGGGAAGAGCGAGGATTTCCATCACCAGTTGAAGCAAATGCCGTAACAATCGGTGGAACAAACCTTGCGATAACTGGTTTCGATCTCTTCGTAATTGGAGTTGTTTTTCTAACCTTAGTTTTAACAACCATCTTCTTCACTAGGACAGGCATGGGACTTGCGATGCGAGCAAGTGCACTTAATCCAGAAGTAACAAGACTTAGTGGAATTAGAGTTGGTTCAGTTAGAACCCTAGGGTGGGCAATTTCAGGAACTGCTTCTTCACTTGCTGGGCTGTTGGTTACACCTAAGACCAATCTCTCACCAAATACCTTGGATCTCCTTCTAATTATTGGCTTCACAGCTGCCGTCGTAGGCGGACTTACCAGTTTGACTGGCTCAGTTCTAGGTGGGTTTATAGTCGGTTATGTAATCGCATTTGTAAATGTCTATAGCTCTCCAGAGAATGTTTTTATCGCGATCTTGGTTTTCTTGCTTCTCGCGCTTTTCTTTAGACCTCAAGGAATCCTCGGTAGCAAAGAGGTGCGTCGTGTCTAAAGTTAAAGCGCATAAAAAAATTGGTGCACGCAGCACTCTCCTTTCAGTAATATTTTTCCTATTTATAATTCTGCTCTCAATGCAATTTGGTCCTTATAATCAATCGCAATTGGCAAATATTGCAACACTGTTGATTGCAGTTCTATCAATCACGTTGTTAACAGGTGCCTCTGGCCAAATTTCGCTCGGCCAAGGTGCGATTATGGCTGTTGGTGGTTACGGATCAGCGTTGCTTGTGACCAAACTTGGTTTATCAATGTGGCTTGCATTTTTCTTGGCAATTTTTATTTCAGCACTATTTGGTCTCTTCTTAGGTTTAGCCGCTGCAAGACTTAGTGGACCATATTTAGCTGGAACAACTTTGGTAATGGCCCTCGCGATTCCATCGATTGCCGTGAGATTTGAATCTTTCTTTAGCGGAGATATAGGTTTAAGTGTTGACTACGGGTATCCACCAAATTGGCTCACAAATTTAATTGGTGAAATCAGTATTGAAGAGTGGTCACTTTATGTTGCATTACCGTTTGCAGCCTTGGCACTCTTTGCAGTTTTAAATCTTTCAAATTCTAGAAGTGGTAGAAATTGGCGTGCAGTTCGCGATAACGAAGTTTCTGCCGCACTCGCAGGAATTAATATTGCAAGAACAAAAGTTGTTGTTTTCATATGCGCTTCTGCGCTGGCGGGTTTAGCTGGAGCGTTATATGGATTTAGAGGGTTAGTTGCACCAAGTGTTTATCCAACCGATCTTTCTCTCACTTTATTGACGGCGGCCGTGATTGGTGGGCTTCGTTCAATTGGTGGCGCGATTTTTGGAACCTTTGTAATTGTTTTTCTGCCTGACTTAATTGAACGGTTAACTAAAAATTTGGCGATACCGGAAACCATCAGCAACTATCTCCCTGCGCTATTAATTGGAATCCTCTTGCTCCTTACTGTGATCTTGAATCCTCGGGGGGCAGCCGGGGCGTTGGAACATATCCGCCACCGCCGCAAGCACTAAATTTCTGGATTTTCTTGAGATCACCCCAAATTTAGGCGTAAATGATGCCCGATTGTTATCAAATTCGACCAGCATGGCTCTTCACTAGCAGTTCACCATTCGTTAACCTACGTTCAGATTCAGGCGCACCTGCCTGAGCCCCATGGGTTGGATGATTCTTGCCCATGAAAAGAGTGCAGTAGAAAGAGTGAATGCAGTGAATCTTCGCAAACCTCTGATTCTCACCGTAGTCGCATCAGCGCTGGTGGGGTCTCTAGTAATGAATGGCGTATCGGCATCTGCCGCAAGCGATCCAGGAATTTCAAGTACTGAAATTGTTCTGGGAATGCAATTGCCACAAACTGGCGCAGCAAGCCCCGGTTATAACAAGGTAGATGACGCAGCACGCGCCTACTTTGATTATGTGAATTCAAAGGGCGGTGTGAATGGTCGCAGTATCAAACTTGTTGTAAAGGATGATACTTATAAGGCTGGAGTCACAATTAATACTGCCAAGCAATTAATAAATGATGACAAGATTTTTGCTTTCTTCGGATCTGTGGGAACTCAAACTCACTTATCTGTTGTTAAAGACATCAATCGCCGAGGAATTCCTGATCTCTTTGTAAACAGCGGATTCAGTGGTTTGTATACCGACCCAAAGAAGTATCCAAATACTTTTGGTGGTCTCGGAACTTACATAGTTGAAGCAAAAATTCTTGGTAAGTATCTAAAGGAAAAGTATTCAGATAAGAAGATTGGACTTTTGTATCAGTCAGATGACTTCGGCCGAAATACTTTGGCAGGTCTAACTGCAGCTGGACTAAAGTTTGAGAAAGATAAAACATCTGTATCATTCATTGCCGGAACTCAAGGTTCAATTGGACTTGCAACACAATTAGGAAAACTCAAGGCAAATGGCGTTGAGATTGTCATCATTGGAGCAGTTTCTTCAGCCACAGCAGTTGCTTACGCAACCGCTGGCGCACTTGCTTACAAGCCAACTAAGTGGGCCGTAATAAGCGTTGGTGCAGATGCAACTACATTCCAGACCATTCTTGGCTCTAAAGGTGTTGCTCCAGCAATGAGCGCAGCGATGTTAGCTGGCACTATTTCAGCTTCACATGCGCCAGCACCTGGCGATGCCGAAGATGAATATGTAAAAGCTTTTAAAAAGATTAATGATGACTTCAATAAGGGCCCAGATAAGGTTTGGGACAATAACGTGCTGCAAGGCATGAACATTGCTTATCTTGCAACCTCTGCACTAATGGGAGTTGGAAAAGATCTGACTCGCGCGAATCTTGTTTCTTACCTTAAAACCAATGGTTCTAAGTTAAGCAGTGCTGCATTTTCGCCACTTGGTTATTCAGCAACTACTCACGAAGCCTTCACTGGTTTCTGGTTGGGTGAATACGATGCCAAAACTTTGCTGTCACCACTTGATGGAAAGCGTGTTGTTTATACAACCGACTCTGGAAGTGGCGCAGTAACCGTTTCTAATTACAAGCGTCCAGCAATCGCTGCTGATGCGCTTCCAAAGGTTGCGTGAGGATAAAAATGAAAAACGTTAACTTGAAAAAACTAATTGCAACTCTTGGTGCAAGCGCATTGATTTCAGCCGGTTTGGTGGTCGCGGTTGCGGCCCCAGCACAGGCTGCAGACCCTGTTTGTGTTAAGGATAAGAAAACTGGCACAACTACTTGCGAAGGTGTCTTAAGTACTGGGGCTGCATATAAGACGATGGTTCCAGATAATTACGCCGGAACTTTCTTCTTCTGGCAACACGGCGTGCGTCCTTCATTCCCTTACCCTGGCTATACCCCGCCAAAGGGTGTTGAACAAATGTCACCAACAAGCGTCAATCACAAAATTGATACGATCAAACCAATGTTGCAGCTTGGCTATGGCCTAGCTTCTTACGATTGTCAGACTAATAATCTGCATGGTTGGAATACTGCAGATTGTGTTGAGATGTTTAAAGAGCTCATCACAATTACAAAAGCTCGTATCTCAATCAAGAAGACAGTTGCGTATGGTGCTTCAATGGCTGGTGGAGTTTTGACACCATTTATTGAAAAGTATCCAGATTTGGCTGACGCAGTTGGACTAGTTGCTGGCGTAACTCCGTCAATCAATAACGAACTTAAATCAGGTTGCGACTTCCTGTATATATTCAGTGTCTTCTTTGATCCAACAATCAAAGGCTGCACCGTTATGGGTACCGAAAAAGGTCTTGCGGGGCACTACGCAGTACTAGGTGACTTCGCAAAGGTTGGCGCACTACTTACTCAATGGAGTAAGGATTACGGAAGCCTGCCAGTCGCTTACCCAGCCGCACTTGCAACTGCTGGAATTCCACAACGTTCTGCACTTTTACTTGCAGGGCTAATTGCTGGCATTCCCACTAAGTCAATGCACATGGATGGAATTTCAACAAATGCAACTTTGATTCCAGAGGGAAGCATTAACTCAACTATTGCGGTTCTTGAAAATGCGCAAGATTTTCTTGGAACTGCCTACTTTGGTGGCCAAGGTGTTGGTGAAGTTGTAGGTGCTGGTTTCTACGACAACACAAAGACAGATTTCTCCGCACTTCTTTCAGATGAAGATCAGGGACGTTTTAACCTTGGCTTATCTGGAGATGATGCGATTGGTGCCATGCTTGCAACGCTTGCAGCGGCTCCTCGCATTACCGGAAACGCGGATGCAATGGCAAAAATTGCTG
>Ga0209296_1002733_pt1 | contig 12411 bp, 12 predicted proteins | sample S_130206_EF_Meta_FD_187319 | JGI IMG/M metagenome (GOLD analysis project Ga0209296, IMG submission 187319) | Freshwater microbial communities from Lake Simoncouche, Canada to study carbon cycling - S_130206_EF_MetaG (SPAdes) (version 2) | ecosystem: Environmental > Aquatic > Freshwater > Lake ...
AACGAAGCAACTTCAGAAGGTTCTAACGGAGCATTTGAAACTGTTGTTTTCCCAATCGTAAGAAGAGTTTTCTCTAAATTATTGGCTAATGATATCGTTTCAGTACAAGCAATGAACTTACCTATCGGTAAATTGTTCTACTTTGTACCTAAAATTCAAGGTTACCAAACTGCAAGTGCTAGCGGTGGAGAACACTACGCACCGATTGGTTCACCAAATGCGGTTAATGACGGACTTAATGATCCTAACCAAGGATACACAGGAGCTAACGCTTACGCAAAAAATCTTTATGATTTATTTTACGAAGGTGGTGAAGCAGGTTTAGATCCTCCAGGATTGTTTGATTACTCTAAAGGACAGTGGACTGCGGTTACTGCGACTACTGCTGTTCAAGTATGGTCAGGTGGTAATCTAGTTGATTCTGCAGCACCAACAGGTAATATCAGAAAAATGATTTTGAAAATTTCAGGATTCAGAACTGCAGGAGCTGGTAAATTAGTAGGTCCTGATGGTAATGAAATGGATTCAGAAACATTCTTATCTGATCTTAAAATTATTGCAAGAACAGGGTTATCTGCATCTACAACACCTTGTAATGTGATTAAAGATTCTGAAGGTAACTTTACACCATTATTGTTTAGAGTTGTTACTCAACAATACGGTAAAGGTATTGTTCAATACGGTAGTCAAGCACAAACATCTTTCCCTACTACAGGTAATGGTGGTTCTTACTACGATATTTGTGATGCAGATGGTTATATCTATGTTGAAGTTGATTTATCTTGTCCTGTATGTGCTGATTGTGATTCATCATCTTTAGATGGTTACACAGGTACAACAATTTATTCGGGAGCATCAGGTACTTCATTTACTTCAGTTTATAGAACTTACAAAAATATGGAGTTTGAAGATCAAATTGGTGAAGTTTCTTTTGATTTGGAATCTGTAACAGTTTCTGTATCTGAAAGAAAATTAAGAGCTCAATGGTCTCCTGAAATGGCACAAGACGTTGCAGCATTCCACAACATTGATGCTGAAGCTGAATTAACGGCTTTATTGTCAGAACAAGTGGCTGCTGAAATTGACCGTGAAATTTTACGTGACTTGAGAAAAGGTGCAGCTTGGAACTTACGTTGGGATTACAACGGATGGAGAAGAATTGCACAAACAACATCTTACACTCAAAAAGATTGGAATCAAACTTTGATTACTGCAATTAACCAATTGTCAGCACAAATCCACAAATCTACTTTGAGAGGTGGAGCTAACTGGATCGTAGTTTCTTCTGAAATTTCTGCAATCTTTGATGATTTAGAATACTTCCACGTATCTAACGCATCTCCTGAGCAAGATCAGTACAATATGGGTATTGAAAGAGTTGGTACTTTACAAGGTCGTTACCAAGTGTATCGTGATCCTTACTTCCCACCAAACACAGTTTTGATTGGACACAAAGGAACATCATTGTTAGACACAGGTTACATTTACGCACCTTACGTACCGTTACAATTAACACCTACAATGTATAACCCATTCAACTTTACTCCGATTAAAGGTATTATGACGAGATACGCGAAAAAAATGGTAAATAATCGTTTCTACGCACGTATTACTGTTGATGGTGTTAGAACATTTGATTTAAGAGAATTGAGATAATCAAAATCTTAAAATATTAAAAAAAAAAGGGACTATATGTCCCTTTTTTTTTATATAAAAAAGTGAACATTTGATTTTTTGTGAGAATTGATTATATTTATATTATATGAAAAAAATTATCCCAACAGAAGAACAAATTTTAGAAATAAAAAAAATGTTCATAGACGAATTAAAAGGTTTACGTGAAATATCTAATAGTTTTGGATGGTCTACATTTACAATAAGTAAAATATTAAAAGAAAATGGTGTGGTTATTAAAGGTAGTGGTAGAAAATTTTTAGGTGGTAGAGAAGTGGCTATGAAAAAATATTTTTCTAAACCTGAAACTATAGAACGTGTAAAAAAAAACCAAAAAACTTGGTACGAAGAAAACAAAGAACATCGTAAACAATATCTTAAAGAATACCGTGAAAAAAATATTGATAAATTACGAAAAACAAAACGAGATTACGAAAGGAATCGTAAAGCATCGGACCCCCTCTATAAATTAATCAGTAATTTCAGAACTGCCATATATCAGGTATTAAAGGAAAGTAATGTAGATAAGAACAAACATTACTTTGACATATTACAATACACACCTGAAGAACTAATAACACATTTAGAATTACAATTTAAAGATACAATGAGTTGGGACAATTATGGTGAATGGCATGTCGATCATAAATTACCAATAACCCATTTTAATATAGTAGAAATGGGGGATGATGAGTTTATGAAATGTTGGTCATTAGGTAATCTTCAACCTATGTGGGGTATTGAGAATATTCGTAAATCAAATAAAATAAATCAATGAATTATAATTGTGAGGGGGTGAATGGTAATTTACCCCTTTTTTTTGTGTCTTAAATAGTTTTTTTAACTATATTATTATATTTATAGGTATAAGAGCTCGACCCGCCCAAGGAAGTTGGGGGTTTCTTAAAAGATTCTTCAAATGAGACTTATGTTTTTTTATTAACATACAAAAAATATAAGGTCATGCATAATTTTTTATTTATTCTATTAACTTTTTTAAGTTTTAATCTTTTTTCACAATATTGCAATATTGCAACAACAAACGTCACAATTACACCTTCCACAACCGCACAATTAACCACTTCTTATAATTCCGGAAGAAGAGCGTTTAATTTTGTTGCAACCGCAGGATGTACTTATGTGTTTGAAACCTGTGGGTATTCACTTGCAGACACATACTTAAGATTATATTCAACAGGGACAGGAGGTACTCTTTTGGCGACAGGTGATGATAATTGTGGATCACAATCAAGAATCACTTGGACTTGCACAACAAGTGGTACATACTCAATATTAGTAACAAATTGGTCTTGTGCGGTATTAAATGTTGCAACTCGTGTAAGATTTTATATATCAGGTTGTGTGACACCATTTAACCCCTGCTCAAGTATAACAACACTTTCTTGTGGTGTCTCAACAACATTCACCATTTCATCGGGGAATGGATTGTATAATCCCCCATCAACTAGTTGTGGGTTCTTAACCCCAGGGAAAGAAAAAATATTTCAAATTACCCCAACAATTTCAGGAAACTATAGAATATCTCAACCAACAAGTTTTGGTTATATTGATTGGTTCTACAAATTATCATCAGGGGGATGTACAGGAACAGGATGGACTTGTATTGACGATATATCTTCAGGAAATATTGGAAATGCAAGTATAAATATTCCACTAACTGCCGGACTAACATATTATATTATGGGTGATCCGGAATCAACAATAGGTGGTAATGTGACATTCACATTAAATTGTCCCGTTATTGGACCTTGTTTTGCAGCATCTCCGTGGACAGTGTTAAATATGCCAACATCTCCGTCCACAGTTTCATCCACCTGTTTGAGTGGGAATGGTCAATTTACCGATGAATATAGTACTTGGAATACAGGTATTGCCGGTACCATATATAATGTTCAATCAAGTTTATCGACAGATTGGGTTACAGTAACTGTTGGTTCACCTTCGGGTACTGTTATTGGGTATGGAACAAACCCAATTTCATTTACCGCACCATCAAATAACACTTACTATGTTCATATAAAAACAAATGGTTATTGTGTGGGAGATGCAAATTGTAGGGATATCACAGTAAATAGGATTTCTTCTTTACCAATTGAGTTGGTATCTTTTAATGGTATGAAAAAGAATGGTGATAATTTTTTATATTGGGTAACCGCCTCTGAAAGGGATAATGATTATTTTACATTAGAATATTCTATTGACGGAGAATTTTGGTTGGACATTTCAAATATAAATGCTGCCGGTAACTCACAACAAGAATTATCGTATTCATATATCCATAAAACATATGATAGAAGTGTAACTAATTATTATAAATTATCTCAAACTGATTTTAACGGTGTAAGAACATACTTTAATAATGTTTCAATAACCAACACCCCAAATCAAAAAGAAGTGGTTAAAATCGTTAATACCATAGGACAAGAGGTAAATTCGTTTTCACCTAATGGAATGTATTTTGAAATCTATGACGATGGTTCAATAATGAAGGTGATGAAATGATTTTATTTAGACAATACTCTAATTGATTTTGAAATTATTTCGGATTCACCTATTGTAAACGCACCTCTATTATGTGCCGCTTTAACTGACTCCACCAAATAGTAAATTGAGTGTTCTTTATCCATTGATGATAAGATAATATCCAAGTGATCCTCCGTTAAAAGATTTATGGTTCCAAATAAATTACCATAGTTTTCTGTTTGTTCTTCTTCCATTTTAGTATTGTTTGATATTTATAATAATAGATAAGTTTGTTGATATGTTAAATGATATAATAAAAAAAGTTTTAAAGGAAGCCACTTCGGATAGTGGGGGTAGTCGTGGATCATATATTGCACCATTATCGTTGGGAATTAGAAAGTTCAAGGATAGTAATACGGCACCATTTACGATACCCGTTTCTAAATATGATAGTCCTATGTTAGAATTTGATAGTTATGACGGGAAAATGGACGAAACGAAAAAACAAATTAAAAAAATAGAATCTAAGGCGGAAAAAGTTACTAATTATATTACTAAAAATCCATTATCAACATTTAGTGATGATGATGGTAATAACATAAATCAAACTCCTGGTAAGAACAAAAAAATAGTTCCCATCAAAGAAGATTTGGCGGTTTGGTTTGGAACAAAGAAAAAACCAAAAGGTTCTAAACAACCAAAAGGTCCTTGGGTTGATATATGTAAAAAAGTTGACGGAAAACATCCCCCTTGTGGTAGAAGTGACTCTGATAAGGGTTCTTACCCAAAATGTCGTGCTGCGAGTGTTGCGGGTAAGATGAGTGATTCGTCAAAAAAAGCTGCTTGTCAACAAAAACGAAAAGCCGAGAAAAAAGATACTCAAACAGGTAAAGGTCAGAAACCTGTTATGACATCATACAAACCAAGAAAAGAATCTATTGATGTATTAGTTAACAGAATCATTACCGAGATTAGAAATTCTTTCTAAAACACTGTGTAAAGAATTTTTAATTTGAGAATTAATTTTTTCCTCATAATTTAATCTTCTTTTTTCTGTTTCACCATCAAAAATTTGTGTAATACGCTCCCAATCTCTTTTGGTTAATTTAACACTATAATGATATACGTGATTAGTTAAATCTACTCTACCATTATCCATCGTTATAAACAATTCCATTTCTTTATTCTCAATGTATCTTTTGTTTGACATTGGAGCAATCATAAATTTAGTGTTGGGGTGTTTGATTGATTTTAAACAAATCTTAAAGCAAGTTTTTTCATACGATGTTTCTTCGTCCTCATAAGTGGGGACAAATGAATTTTTCTTTAACGATAAATACAATCTTAATTTTAACCTTCTAAAAAATCTTATAACTCTTTTTTTCATATATTATTATTTCTATGAATGAAATATATGGAAAAATTTTAGTTAAGACAAATGTTAAATTATCCTTTTTTCCATTTACCCCCTTTTGAGTTATATCTTTTAACTGCCGCACCATTACAATAGGCACTTGGACAAACTTCGTATCTTTGTTTTGCCCACGCTAAACATTGTTGCCACAATCCTGGATTAGTAGGTTTATTTTTTTTCTTTTTTTCTGTTAATTCACTACCCTCCATCATAACATCATCATCCATATGATTATCTTCCGATTTGGTTTCATTCATTAAAAAATCAAAAACTTGATCCATATTATTCTTTGCTTCAGATATGTGATCTTGAGCCCAATCGTGACCGTCCTCAAGAATTTCCTCAACCATTGATCTGTCCATTTCTAACAATATATCACATTGTCTTCTCATTTGTTCTAAATTTGAAAAGAACATATAACGAGTATTCTCTTCTTCATTAATAACTCGTGTAATGATTCTACTTAAATCCGATTCACTTAATTTAATTACTTTTTTCATATCTTAAGAATTTAACCCATTAGGACCACCTAATGTTATCATATTTAATTGAGTTACTTGAGTCCCATATCCATCTGTCCATATAGGGTGAGGTGGCACAATTGATACTGTATTACCGCTACAGTCAATTACACATACTGTTGATTCCGTATTTGCACTTCTTGGTGGTTCTGGTTGTGATCCACAATCTTCACAAAGTAAATAGGGTCCTGATATGTAATGATAATTTGTTTCACCTGTTGAACTTAATCCTTCAAAAGTAGCACAAAATGGTGTTTCAGAACCAAATTGTATTTCATAAGTTATACCTGTTGTAGGTGCTCCATATTCACCACAAAAGTTAATTGACTCTATATTAATTTCTTCTAATGTGTCGCATCGTATAAATTTAAAATTTAAAGACTCTGTAAGACCACTTAAACACTCACAACAATCTGTATGTAGTCGAACAAAAGATATATTTAGAGTTATAGGGTTATCTGTTTCTTCCCCAACAGTACCGCAAAATCGTTCTTCGCTAATATCAAACTCTATTATACTCCCCAACGATAAAGTTTCAGCCGAAATAATGTATTCATCATTAGTTAAACATTGATTTATAATGTAATTTGCCATTTCTTTTTAATATATAAATATATGGTTTATTTGTAATTTACTATTTGAAACTTTATTTCTTTTTTATATGTATTAACTTCTCCCGATGATATAACCTTTATATCCACAAAATATTCATTTGGTATTTTATCCCTCGTATCAAAAAGGAAATAATATTCGTTAGGAGTTCTATTTATTCTTGTCCAATCTTGAACACCAACCTCGGTTTTACCTTCCTTAACATATATTCTGTAATACGCATCAACATTAGGTTGTAATTGATTTGTGGTGTACGCCTTTTTAATTACCACACCAACCTTTCTAACATCAGTGTTATATATTTTTTCGTCTTGCTTAATACCGTAAAAATCAAATCCGTAAATTGAAGGTTGTTGGGATTCTGTCCCAATTTGAATTGATTTTTTTAAAGGGTAAATAACAAATTCGTTTTCAACATTGGGTAGTGAAAACCCATTCAATGTTATATTCGACCAAGTATCGGTAAATGTGCAAGGAGTTCTATAACCACCAGGAGGTAAAGGGGGTATCGTTATTTCATACACACCTTTCGCTCTTCTACAAGAAGTTAAACCCGTTAACCCCACGATTGGATCACCATTAGAGTCACTAATACTTACCAAAGGATTATTATCTAAATTTTGGAAATCCCCATCTTCATAGATATACAAATATAATTTATTAGATTTCCCCAAAGAAAAACTATTTCTATCATCATCAATAATGTCGTTAAAGTTTGATTCTAAAAATGGTTCGTAAAATGTTTGAGTGTGTCTTGTAAAGAAACCTACTTCATAAGTTCCTGTTGTTCCTGAAGCGTTTTCCACTTGTGGCATATATGCAATACCCCACCCTGTAACACCTGTTGTTGAGTATGTTAATATATCATTGATTTCGGATGTCATATCAAATTCTATATTCTCATCCCCAAATTCAAAATGTTGGGTATCAACAATATATAAATTATTAAAATTAAATATTCCGGTGTTATTGTTATTATATATTCCGGGTTCTTCCCAAGTCGTTATTCCTGATGTTACAAACCAATTGGACGGTCTATCGGAAAAATCTTTATCGTTAGGAACTTGATTCATCAAATCCGCAAAATCATATCCGACCCCTTCATCCCAATTTTGTGGTTGATTAGGATCCAAATCTCTATATGGTATTCTGAATAAAATTAAATCAAACGATGTTGCTCTTAATCTACCTGTCGATGTTGAGGTATTTAATAACTCCTTATCAAAGAATGATGTGTTTACCATTCTTAAAGTGTGTTTCATATTCGGATTACAACCAACAGGAGGTATTGAACCGTCTGAATACTTTTCTTTAAGTAGGGTTAAATCTAAATTAAAAATGAATCTACTAAACCCTATTGGGTTTGCAATACTACCATTACCATAAAATAATTCCATTACAGGATTTCTTCCCGTATTTGTACGACTATTAGATATTATGGTATTGTTTCTACTAAAATATGAATTGTTAATTGACATTTACATTTTTTAATATAAATATCAATTAATCCTGATATTTTTATTTAAAATGATATTATCAGCAGTTGCTAGTCTTTGTAGGATTTCACTTGCGAGTGTTCCGTCACTTGCGGTTGGTACTGGAGGAACTCCAGGGAATGGGTGAACGTGGAATAAAACAAATCTAGTTAATAAGGTTAAGAAACTTATTAATTCTTCACCCCTAACCATTGAATTGGTGTTATCTTGTATTTGATTTACCAACATTTGTTGAGGTATTCCGTATAAAGTATCCTTCAAGTTGATTGAGAATTTATCCGATGATCGGTGAGTCAATAGATATAATTTGTCTCCACCCATAACCGAGTAAGTTACAGGATTTGAAATGTAATCTCTTTTGTTAATTTCTTCTCTTACAGTTTCTTTTAAAATACCTAATTTACGTGGTGTATGTTCCCACACTAAACCTGAACCTCTTTCGGTATATCCCTTACTTAATGTTATATTATTATATAATAATTTAACTTTTAAAGTGTATTGGAAGTCATTTATTGTGTCATTAATATCGTTAAAATATTGGTATGTTTCATAACTTGGACCGTAAAAAAATGGGAATTGGTTTGTAATTAACCCCCCATCACCTGCGGGATAATTAATGTATCCATCAACTTGTATTTTACCTTCATTAACACCGGTAATAAAATCATTGATTATTTCGGAAGCGTCTTCCAAAGTTTTGCCGGTGAATGTTAAAGTATATAACGGGATTATAGTTATATTGTCTAATACATTTTCGGATTCATTTATTTGAGAAACTTTTGTATTTTCATTGTCTTTTGGTAATGAATAAAGTTTTACTTTACCATCATATGTTGTTGCGGTGATTGATGTGTTATCTAACGACCACTCAACATAGTATTTAGTTTGAATATCTTCATACACTTCCCTTTCTATAACATCGGTACCGGCTTCAACATTTTCTAACTGATAACTTGATAATTGTAAAAAGGATCTACCACCATTTTTTTTAACGGGTATATTCTCACTACCTGATGGTAAAAATTTACCCGATCTTAATAATGCACTTGATGAACCATCATTAAGGTTTTCAACCATAACCAAATCACTACTACCTCTACCTAAAAACGCATTGTCACCTGGTTTTGGGAAAACCCCCTCAAGGCTTACATCAACTTTATCTGTTTGGGGTGTAATAGTTGATGTAGCTTGTTTTAAGTTTTCACCGCTCGCCAATACCGATTGAGAGTTGTTGTAACTTTCAAATCCTACATTCCAAGGTCTGGATAAAGGACCCTGTATATAAAATTTATTACCATCGTATCTTTCTTTATTGTTGGCATATATAATATTAACATATTCCCCCTCTTTTGGTATTTGGGAAATATACATTGGTAGTAAAGGTAAAAAAACTAACGGGTCTTTTTTTGTCCATTTGTCAACATTTGGGTTCCAATCTTTGGGATAAACATATGTAATTAATTCAATGTTAGGTTCAACACGAATTCTTCCAATACCTAAAGGATCATTTACGTCCTTTACCTCACCGTAAAATATATTTTTATTATTTAGCATTTCTTGATTGATATTCTTTTAATAAAGTGTTATAACTTAATTCTAATTTATCCAAATGATTTGTCAACTTTATAACAGTTTCTTTTGTTAATTCAAAATCTTTTTGAATAAAATCCATTGACAACTTCAAATCCTGATTTGTCGCACTTTTATAATCTTTTATTATCTCAACAATTTTAGTTGACTCAATTCTATTTTCCATAATATTAAATTATTACTCCATATGCTATATTAGGCACCGTTTGAAATAGGGGGGTGATACTTAATGGTGGTATGCCAACATCAGTTCTTCCGTTCTCCGTAAATTCATCATCAATACCATTTATGATTCCTTTTATTGCCGCCAACATTAAATTAGGACTACCATCCGGCATAGGTCCTGTCGGTAAACCCAATTCTTCAAATTCAGTTAAAACCTTTAAAAATGCACCCGTTTTAGAATATCCTTTTCTTAATCTTGATGCTAATAATAAAGGTAATGGTAAAGATCCTGTAGTTTTTTGAATATCATTAAGTAAAGATAATAGTTTATTAATTACCGATTTACATTCCCTAATATCTTTTATTATACCCCCAACCTGAATTAATAATGAGGTTAAAGATAATATTATTTGGTATCGTTTTTTTTCTTTTTCTTTTCCTACATCCGATTTAATCAATCTAATTAAATTAATAATATCTTTCTTAATTATGTTAAAAATAATTTTAACAAAAAGGCTAATAACTTTAGAAACAAACTCAACAAAAAATTGACTTAATTTTACAATAAAATCCATATATGAATTTATATAATCAACAAATGTTTTACCTAATGATTTTGCTATTACCAATAATGGTAATATTACTTTTGGTGATAACATTGCATTAATAAGTGCTTTTGGAAATTCTCTTAAAAAACTCAAATCAATATCTATTTTTAATGGGAAAAAATTATCAGTAACAACATTAGTTAAATCAACCGCAGCATTTATTTGGTTGTTATTGTTTTCACCGTCAATATAATTTAAAGTTGAAATTGCGTCTATAATGGTATCGGAATTTACGGGTAATTTAACTGTTTGACATTCCTCAAACTCAACAACACCGTTTTTTATGTCGGAAATTCTTTGATCAATAATTCGTAAATCAATTTCATCAAATTCAAAAAATCCATCGTTAACATTATCAACTTGAGATACTTTTGATGTTCCAGCAACATCAATCTCTTTATTTGAATCAAAACATAAACCCCCAATTCGTTTAAGGATTAATAACGCCTTACTTAAATCAATTAATTTAGAATTCCCATAACCTTTATTGATTGAGATTGCTCCGGTTAATTGATCCAATAATTGGGCAAAAATATTTTTAAAGTCAACAATGTCAATTGTGCCATAATAATCCTCAAGAAATTCGGTAACTTTATTACTTTGTCTATTTTTTAAATCAATTTTATAGAATTGTCCAACGATTGTTTGACCTGAAGAATTAACATATGATTCAACATAAGTAATGTCAAATAAATTTTGAGTTGACTTACCAAGATAATTATTACCTGCAGACACCGAATAAGGTTGATTTATATTTTGTATTCTATTGTATAGTTCTTTATTCATTGAAAACGGAAAACTATTATAAACCACATTCTTTTTTTCGTATGTGATTTTACCAACAGGACTTGTCGGGTCATCCCTCAATTGTCCAAATAAATCAATTGAGGATACTTTAATATAGATAGATGTGTTTGGGGTGTATTCTTGATCTTCAGAACACCCAATGGCTTTAACCCCTAATTCATTTAAAATACCTTTTAATTTTGGGGCTAACTCTTTAATTGCTGATACAAATGTTTTTTTTAAATATTTGGCAGTTTTACTACCCTCACCTTTACCATTATCATTTGATAATATTTTTGTAAGATTCAATAATTCGTCTAGTTGACTCTTTTTTTTCTTAATATCAGATTCAAATTTATCCACCTTTGTTTTTACACTGGATAATTGTTTTGATATTTCTTTATTAGCAATTTCTAAAGATTCTCCATTTTTCTTTTTTAAATCTTGGATGTCTTTATCAACTTGTTTGTATTTTTGGGTTGAGGAAATCTTTTTTTGTATTGATTTATAACCATCGTTGATATCTAAAGCCATATTATTTTAATTTATAATTTTTATCGTCAGATATGTCTTTCTCAATTAAATTTTTAATTATATCGTCATCTAAATCAATGTCGGATAGAGTAAAATCGTCTTGTTTTTCCGAAGATTTTTGCCACATTTGAGATTGAAGTTTTGATAAAGTTAACTTCTTTTCAACACAGTCGTTTATAATTTTTTGTTGTTTTTCAATAACGGGTCCAATAAGTTGCATATCTTCAGGTTCCTTCATCATTGTCAACATTTTATTTTGAATTCTTATTGCGGTATTTCTTTGCTCAACAAGTTCATTGTATATCTCTTGCATTAGAGATAACATTGATTCTTTTGTTAAATTAATTTGTTTTTTTTGAGGTCTACCCATAATAATAAATACTTATATTTTTATTTTACCATTTCTTGAATAAGTTGAAAGTATATTTTACGATATCTTTTAATTGACGATCTAATTTCTTTAGTAGTTAAATTCGTCATTTCCCTTAATTCAAATAAAATGATGTTTTTATTGAATTTATTATTTG
>Ga0209296_1002736_pt1 | contig 12402 bp, 17 predicted proteins | sample S_130206_EF_Meta_FD_187319 | JGI IMG/M metagenome (GOLD analysis project Ga0209296, IMG submission 187319) | Freshwater microbial communities from Lake Simoncouche, Canada to study carbon cycling - S_130206_EF_MetaG (SPAdes) (version 2) | ecosystem: Environmental > Aquatic > Freshwater > Lake ...
GGCAACACAGCCACAATCACCACGGCCAACATCTCAATTGGGTATTTGAATATTCCGCAGATCAGTTTTGCTGCCAACGCCACAGCGGCCTTGGTTGACTCAGGCAAACACTACTACACCACAAGTGCATCAAACTTGGCTCTAACACTAGCCGATAACAGTGCAGTGAGTTGGCCAGTGGGCACTGCACTCAGCGTTGTGAATCGTGGCACAGCCAACGTCACAGTTGCTCCGGCTGCCGGGGTCAGTTTGTACCTAGCAGGCAACTCAAGTTCAGCCAACAGGGTTGTTACCACATACGGCATGGCCACAGTGATGAACGTGGCAGCCAATGTTTGGATGATCAACGGAACAGTTGTATGAGCGGCATATTGATGTCAACTGTGGGCAACTGGAAAGCAGCCGCTGTGGCTAGTGGTCCCACATTGGTTTATGACCTAGATGCTGCCAACTACTCAGCGGTGCCCACAACTGGAAGCACAGTGGCCGGTACTGGAGCATACACTATAACAGTGGCCAATGCTGGCGGTAGTATTTCTTGGTCAGCAACCAATAATGGAATATTTTCTAAATCCAATAATGTGGGCACTGATGTCATGTATGGCGGACCCAACTGGGTCACTGGGCAAAGTTACAGTGTGTTCATGGCCTATCAAAGAACTGCTACATCTTCAGGTAGATTGTTAAACACTCAAAGTGAAGCATCAAAAGATTGGCTCATGGGCCTGTACAACGGCAACCCTGACACATTCTATCCCAACGTGTCAGTGAACTTGCCCGGGTCGGGTGCTGATCTTGTGTGGCACTTTGGCTGGGCCACCTGGAACACCACAACCAGTCTGGGACAACTGTACACTGCAACAAACACTCAGCCATCCGCTGTGGCATTTTCTACAACCAATGCTGGCGGTGGCGGTTTCAATCAGTTACGAATGTTCAGTCGCGCAGCCGGCAGTGAAGTACAGACCGGCAACATAGGTTTCATCAAAGTGTACAACGGTGTGATAGACTTGGCCACTGTACAATCCTTGTACGCCACGTACAAAGCAAGATTTGGTTACTGATAACAGGGTCCATAAATAAACTATCATGCAAACCAAGAACATCCACGGCATCAACGACAAAGAACTGTTCAAAAATCACGAAGATTATTGGCAGGTGGCCGACAACATCCGTGACATCTACATGAGCGATGGCAGTCTGACCACGCTGCTGGATTTTGAACGTGTGCTGGACGAGATGGATATCTACGCATTTCGTAACTGGGAAATTGGCGAATTAGTTGCTGGCCCAGACATTGGCAAATACACAGTGGGTGTGACATTTATGTGGCCGGAAAAAATGATGCCTGACCCCCGAGGCGGCAAGCGCCTACTGCCATTTGATTGCAAGGTCACGTACAAAAAACAAAAGATCAAAATTCCCATCAAAATCAACGACCCTGCTGATTACATTCCTGGCACCAAGAAAGCCCGCATCGTTGAGAAGCCTGTGTGGCTGGTAGAAATTGTCATGCCCAAACGACTCATGAGTGAGATCCGCACAGGTGCAGTAGAAATGGAAGGTCAAGAAATTGACCTGGACGAACTAGACGCAGCCTACGAGCAGGATCTAGACAAAGAAGACACACAAAGCGATGCAAAGGCCGATGATGCACAACAAAACTTACAACAACAACTCCAACCAGTCCCCGCTGCTTGAAGGGCTACAATATCGTGACCTAGAAGGCATGATGAAGCCCACTATTCACGTGGATGAATTTTCAGGCAAAATGGGCGATGATGAAGACATCATTGTGCTGAGTTTCTTTGTGCGTGACAAGCAAGCCGCCAAAGACCTAGTGGCCTGGTTTGAAAAAGGCTATGACTTTGTGTTGGATGCTGACCGCAGCCCAGGTGAAATCAAACCCAGCCGTTATCTAGTGTATGTGGAAATGCGTCGCCGCAGTGCCGCGCCACAGTATGTGGCCGAACTAATTGATGATCTGGGCACACTCACAGAACACGAAAGCGACGACTGGACCATGAAGTACAATGGTCAAACACAACCATTTTCAGAAGAAACATTTGCAAGCACTGTGCCACTCACACCCGATGAGTATCGTCGCACACATGAGTCAGATTTGAATGAGTGGCGCACTGCTGCTGGTTTGCCAGTGAAACCAATTCACAACACAAAATCAGATATGAAGGCGCTGCAATCAGCAGCAGGCATCCTATGAGAGCACGAGAGTTCATTGCAGAAAATTCACAGGGCATGACCATCAGCATACCCATCAACATCACTATTCCTGCAGGTGGTGGTATGCCCACCATTGCTGCTCCAGCTGGCGAGGAAATGCCAGACTCTCCTGTGATGGTTCCTCCGCTGCAACAAGAAATAGAATTGTTGAAACAGCAAGGCGGCAAAGAAAGTCCAGTTATCAATCAATTGATCAATCAAGATCCGCACGACCCTGATGATTTTGCCAATCACGAAGATACCAATGATGTGGGCGCAGACAGTGATGCTGTTCGTGATGATGATGAATCGGGCCTGGTCCTGGACTTGTTAAAAAGACGTCGTGATCGATTAGAACAACAATAAGGGCAGCACAAACAGCATGTCCTACATACAGAATTTTTTCACCAGCAGAGACAACAACGCCAACGCAGAAACTTACGTGGGGCAAGTGGGCCGGCTGTGGTGGGATCCAGACACCAATCAAATCTACTACAGTGATGGCAGCACACCAGGTGGCATTGCCCTGTCAGGCGGTGGTGGCCTACCTAGTCAAACTGGCAATGCAGGAAAGTTCTTGCAAACCAATGGTGTTGTGCCCAGTTGGCAATATGTGGCTGGAGTCTTTGGTCTGACCATTGATGGTGGCACAGCCTACAACGTCAGTGAGTGCTTGGTAGTCGACGGCGGAGGTGCATAATGGCCACTAGTGTGGGAACCACAATCCAACTGCGCAGAGATACCACAGCCAACTGGACTGAGGCAAATCCTGTGCTGGCCTTGGCTGAACCCGGCTTGGACACAGACAAGAACTTGATCAAGTATGGCGATGGTGTGCTGACCTGGGCTAATTTGCCATATGCAGGATCAGGTCCTGACATTGGTGGCAATTTAAATCCCACCGCCAATGGTGTTTTTACCTTGGGCAATGTTACAAATCGTTGGCAAAGTCTATATGCAACCGGCAACATCACAGGCAACTATTTCATTGGCAATGGATCACAACTGACTGGATTGCCAGCCAGTTACAGCAATACCAATGTGGCCACGTATCTGGCATCTGGTACAGATACCGCAAATATCATCACAACTGCCAACATATCTGGCAGCTACATACTGGGCAATGGTGCGTTACTGACCGGTGTTATCACGTCAGTGGCCAACATCAACAATGGCACTAGCAATGTCACTGTAGTAAGTTCAGATGGCAACATCACTGTGGGTGTAGGCGGAACCAGCAATGTGGCTGTGTTTGCTGCCACTGGTGAATATGTCACAGGTGTGGTCAGTGCTAGTGGCAACATCACCGGCGGTAATATCGTTACTGCTGCCGCTGTAAGTGCTGCCAGTGTCAGTGCTTCGGCCAACATCACAGGTGGCAACATCACTGCCAACTACTTCAGTGGCAACGGTGCATTGTTAACTGGCGTGGGGTCGGTTACATCTGTTGCAACAGGAACCGGGTTGACTGGCGGACCAATCACCACAACTGGAACAATCGCAATTGATTCCACTGTGGCAACTTTGTCTGGCACACAGACATTATCAAACAAACGCATTGATCCAAGAGATGTGACTACCACAACAGCCACGTCATTGACACCGGATGTGGCAGTTGGCGACATCTATTGCTACACAGCATTGGCATCAGCATTGACAATCAATGCACCCACCGGCACACCAACCAATGGCGACAAGTTGATTTTTAGACTGCTCGACAATGGCACAGCAAGAGCATTGACTTGGGATGCCACCTACACTGCCATTGGGGTCACTTTGCCAACAACCACAGTAATTAACAAAACAACGTATGTTGGATGTATATACAACTCAAACAATACACGTTGGGATGTAGTTGCAGTAACCACACAGGCTTAATCATGCAGATCATTTTTGAATACGACCACAACGGAGTTATTTTTAGGGACGCTTTGAATCTTCCTGACAACCATGCCTATACCGATGCTGAGTTGGCGGCTATGAAGCAGGCTCGTATTAATAACTGGTTGACTGCCATCACAGCACCACCACCAAACTATTTGCGTGATGAGAATGGCGAGGTTATCTACGATCAGGATGGCAACCCCATCCCTGCTGAGTAATGGCTAACAGATATTGGGTCGGCGGCACAGGTACTTGGAACGGTACAAATACCGCAAACTGGTCTGCCTCATCAGGCGGGGCTACTGGTGCGTCTGTCCCAACATCTGCTGATAACGTATTCTTTGATGCCAACTCCAACACAGGTACTGGTGCTTTCACCGTAACGATGGCGACTGTTGCCGCTGTATGCGCTGATTTTGATGCAACTGCTGTTGATGGAACAATGACGTTGGCGGGGACTGTTGGCATAGACGTATACGGTAGTCTATTATGGCCTGCAACAAACTTTACACGTTCTTATTCAGGAACAACAACATTTAGAGCTACATCAACAGGAAAAACAATTAATTGCAATGGTAAAACTTTTGGAAGTTCAATTACTTTTGATGGCGTAGGTGGAGGATGGACATTTGGAAGCGCCATCACTACACCAGCAAACTTTACGTTAACTAATGGTTCAATAGATTTAGGTGGTTTTACTGCTACTGGTTTTAACTTCAGCTCAAACAATTCAAACACTAGAACATTGGCGTTTAATGGTGGAACTTATGTAATTACTGGAAACGCAAATTCAAGCACTCAAACATTGTGGAACTGTACAACCGTAACAGGATTGACAGTTACAGGTACACCAACAGTCAACGTCATAAACAATAGCACCAATTCTGGATTTACAAGAACATTTACCCACGGAGGTACTGCTGGCGGCTCTGAACCAAATGCGGTCAACTTAAACATTCAAGCGGGTGATGTTGGCAGTCTTGTAACTTTGTCTGGGACGTTTAAAAACGTAAATTTCACTGGTTGTTCAAGCACGTTAAATAATAGCGCTAGATTTATATATGGGAACTTGATAATTGGCAGTGGAATGACGTTAACTGCTGGCGTAAATGGAACTATTTTTTCTGGTTCAAGCGGAACACAACAAATTACAAGTGCTGCATTAAATTTTGATTTTCCAGTTACTTTTGGGTATCAATTTGCCACAACAGCCGCAACAGGTAATGGAACAACTGCAACATTAACATTTGCTACATCTACAACTTGCATTGCTGTTGGCAGCACAATTATTGTGGCTGGTGTTACCCCTGCTGGATACAACGGTACTTATACCGTCACAGCAAGTACCAACACAACTGTGTCATATGCAAACGCAACCACTGGCGCACAGTCTGTAGCTGGAACTATTGTCAACGGCGGGTCAACTACTTACACATTGCAAGACGCTTTGAACGTAGGTACTAATGCAACCAGAAATATTACATTAAATACAGGCACGCTTAATTTAAATAATTTTACGTTGACCAACTTTGGTAATTTTTTATCTACTAATTCAAATACAAGATCAATAGCATTTGGAACAGGAAATATAACAATAACGCAAACTAATACAGGGCAGACAATCTGGAGCATGGCAACAGCCACAAACTTTACAGTTACAGGAACACCAACTGTTAATGTAACGGGCGCTGTTCCATCAGGAACTACACGATTTATTAGCCACGGACAAACTGCTGGAGGCACAGAAGCAAACTCTGTGTCGTTCTATATAAGTGCAGGTGCAGAACCTTTTACCATCCAAGGCTTTATTCGCAACTTGGACTTTACGGGTTACACGGCGGCTTTAAACAACAACTCAAGAACAATCTACGGAAATCTGACGCTTTCATCAGGCATGAGTTTGGTGGCTGGCACATCATCAACCACATTTGGCTCAACCAATGCAACCACACGCACCATCACAACCAATGCTCAAACGCTAGATTTTCCTGTGACATTCAATGGTGTTGGTGGCTCATGGCAATTACAAGATGCTTTGACTGTTGGAACAACAAGAACACTTGGATTAACTAACGGCTCGTTTGACTCTGGTAATCAATCAATTACAACTGGTCTTTTTAACGCCAACAACAGCAACACAAAAACTTTAACCCTTGGGACTTCCACTGTCACCATAACAGGTGGCACAAGCACAACAGGGTTTATTGTATCAAATGCTGGAACAACATATGACGTTGTCAACTCAACCATTGTTTTTACTAACACTGGCACTTTTTCTGGCGGTCAAGGTAACGTCACTGGAAACCAATTTGGCACAGTCACAATGTCTGCGGCGGGTGGAACTTTGTATTTGGGTTTAGGAACAGTGGGATATTGCACAACCTTAAACAACACCGTATCCCCTTGCACAATTACAAATGCTTGCACTACAGGCTTTACTGTTGACAACTTCAACGTCAATGGAACGGCTGGCAATTTGGTAACGCTTAACAGTAGTGTGTCTGGAACGGCAAGAACAATCAGCAAATCCAGCGGGACGGTCAGCGCAAACTACTTGAGCATTCAAGATTCAACGGCGACAGGCGGGGCAACATGGAACGCTTACGCTTCAACTAACGTCAGTAATAATACTGGTTGGAACTTCTTGTCCTTGAATCAGGGCAATTTTTTGATGTTCTTTTAACAGCAACGCATAAAATATTGGTACAGTTTAAGAGTTCCCCATTGTTGTTTCAGCAGACTAAATATACTCATGCAAACATGCGGGCGCTACAAGCCGCTGCTGGCGTTATCTAATCCATTCGCAATAGATTCTGTTGTTTGAATCCTGTTGCATGTCTGCTACTTGAAATCCAAACTGCTCAGCATATTGTTGCAACAGTCCTGGAGTCCAATCAAAGAAATCAATAGATTTGCAATGTTCATTGCCGTGATCCTGACGTCCAGGATTGCAACGCCAGTAGATTCTGGCATGTGGTGTTAGCAATCGAACCACGCACTCAATTTGTTTCAGAATGGTTTCTTCCGAACCAAAGTTTATACTGCCCAAGCAAAATGCCACATTGAATTGGATGTTTGATTCAAACTGTTCGATAGTGCATTTGTAGTCAGCCTGATCAAATGCAGGATCAACGCCGGTCAAGTTGGCAATGCGCCCACGAAACGGATTGGTACCACATCCCACATCCAACACTGATTCACCTAGGTGTATTTTTTGAATCAAGGCCCAACCTGAATACTGATATTGGTCCATATTTGAATGCCAATGTGTGTTGAAATATTTGTCTAATGACTGTTGATCCATATAATTAATTATACTCATGCTTCCCGACAGAATATTTTTAACAGGCGTGCCCGGCTCACGCTGGTCAGGTATTGCACAGACCTTGGAGTCTATTCCAGGTTTCAACACCACAGATCGCACCCCAGCCCGCACATACAGTCATCACAGTTACACAGGACATCAAGGTGCATACTTTGGCCCGGGAATGGAACTGGAATGTCGACTAGATGCTGAACACATTGACTCGGCCTGGACTGAGCTAGGAGGCACACGATTGGTTAAAAGTCATGACTGGGCATATATGTTGTCCAATGTTCAGCGTCATTTTCCTACAGACTGGATCATGTTGGTGTATCGTCCGGACATGGCGTCATATGCTTGGTGGCACGAAGCCGGTGGCTTTCAAATTAAGTATCCTTGTTATGATGCCTACATTGACAGTACAGGTATGTTGGCAGCAATAACCCGACAGAATCAGTGCATACTTGAATATGCACACAGTAGAAATGCCACTTGGCATCACTTTACCCCTGAATGGGTTGAAAGTACATTTGGACATAGAGTTGAGATTGCACGAACTTTTCCAGATATTTTAGTAACGGTGTTTAAATGAGAGATCACGTTTGGTATATCAAGTATGCAAGTGCCATCACAATACTGTGTGCCATGGTGTTGCATGTGTTTGGCATCACGCCCTGGAACAGTTTTGTGCAAATGATCGGAGCCTGTGGCTGGATCTACGTAGGATACAAGTGGAATGAGAAGGCCTTGATGTTGAACTTTTTGCCCCAGTTCTTCATCATCATACCGGGGCTGATTTACATGTACTTTTTACGATGAAACGCATATTGATCATGGGCATATCTGGTGCAGGTAAAACCACACTGGCCAAATCATTGCAGACTCGACTTGACTCTGTACATTTTAATGCAGATCTAGTTAGAGGTATGTTTGGTGATTGGGATTTCAGTGCAGAAGGACGCATACGGCAAAGTCAGCGCATGCGAGACCTTGCTGACGCTGTTAAGGCAGACTATGTGATTGCTGATTTTATTGCACCATTGAATCGCATGAGAGAAATATTCAACGCTGATTTTACCATATGGATGGACACTGTACAGCGCAGCAAATTTGCTGACACCGACACCATGTTTGTGCCTCCTACAAGTTCAGAATATGATTTGAGGATTAGAGATTTTAATTACAACATAGATGACATCATAAAGGAACTACCATGAAACGATTGTTATTACTTTTACTCATGCTGCCTGTCTTGGCAGCCGCCTGGGAACCTAGCCGTCCTGTCACAGTTGTGATAGGCAACGCACCTGGTGCTGGCAATGAACTGGCGTTTAGAAAACTGTCACAGATCATCAATCGCACCAACAAAAAGATCACGTTTGTTGTGGAGAATCGTGCAGGAGCAGACAGTGTGATTGCCATGAATCATTTAATGACTGTGGCACCCGACGGACATACCATTGCTGCTTTCAATCACATGAGCCAATATGTCACACAAGACATCTGGCAACGAGACATTAAAAAGTATGACTACAACACGTTTGAAGATGTGCTTACAATAGGCAAGAGTCCCTTGGTACTTGTGGCCATTGCCACTAGTGCTGTAAACACGCCTGATGAGTTTGCCGCTTTACTACGTACCACACAGCAGCCGGTGTTTATTGCTGTGGGGTCGGGCGCACACAGAATCACGCTTGAATACTTGATGATGAAAACTTCAGGCAATCGCAATCTAGTAAAACACATACAATTCAATGGTCCAGCACAAGCGTTAAGCAGTGTGGCCAGTTCGGCAGGTGGCACAGAGTTTGGCATCATGCCATTGACCGTGGCGCGGCCCTTGATCGAAGCAGGACGGGTCCGAGCCATTGGCATCACTGGGGATCGCAAAGTTGCGCAAATGCCAAATATCCCACTATTACGAAAGATTGCCCCAGGCATCAATGTGTTTGCAGCCTGGAACATTGTGCTTCCTCCACGCACAGAACGAGTAATAGTAGACTATTATGCGGATTTATTTGGTCGGGCTATAAATACCACTGAGTATCAAGAGTGGATGGATCAAAACTTGGTATTCGTGGAAAGCCGAGAGTTAGATCCAGATGGTTTGAGGCAACATGCCCAAGAACTAAGACGAACATTCCTACCCCTAGCAAACCAAATCAACCCTAACGAATAATATAAATATTCGTGTATCGATACACTTAAGGAGAACCCGATGGATGCAAAACAATTTGTTAAAAAACTAGTTGAGGACAATCAAGCATTGTTCAAGGCCAGTCAACACAACGTAAAAGAATACTTTGACAGCAAGCCTGCTCAAGAAGAATTAGTAGAGCACTTTGTGGGCCGCATGGTCAACGAGCGCATGAACATGGTGGAAATTGCCAACGCAGTGGCCGCCATGCCTGCTGACACCCCAACAGAAGAACTTGAACTGTTGACCCGTCAAGCACAAGACGAAGCCCGTCACTTCCGCATGGTCAAAGAAGTCATTGAGCACATGACTGGTCAGCCGCTAGACGTAGCCGCTGCCATCGCTGCCGAGGCTGCAAAACCCACTGCCAAAGGTGCTGGTTTGTTGGCCAAGTATGGCGCAGAGAATGATGCTGTTGCCCTGGCAGCATATCAACTTGTGGCCGAAGGCCGTGCCGAAGCAGTATGGAACCAAATGGCTGACTGCATTGAAGACGAGTTTATCTCTACTTCATATGCCAAGATTGCCCGAGACGAAGGTTTTCACGCCAACATTGGCGGCTGGAAGTTGGAAAAATTGGCACAAGATGAAGCCACACAACAACGTGTTGAGACCCTGGTGGTTAAAATGCGTCGAGACTTGTATGACATTTCATGCCGCAACACTACCACTGCTGAAGCAGGTCGACAACTAGTGGCTGACGCCTACGGTTGGTAATGCGAATAGGACTCACACAACGAGTCCTGTGGCACAAAGATCGAGCGTATGATTCTTTGGAGCACTCGTGGTACGAGTACTTGCAGGGACATACGCTCATTCCAATTCCAAACAGACTTTGCGTACCATTCCCTGAAATAGATCTACTGCTGATCACAGGCGGTGATGATCATCCTGTGCGCAATCAAATAGAACACGAATTGGCCAACAGCATGTTGAGTAGAAATCTGCCAATAATAGGTGTGTGTCATGGCTGTCAATTTCTAACTGCAAAGCTGGGCGGTGGTATTGTGCCCGTGGCAGATCATCAGGACAGTTATCATGAAGTCTCATACCATGGGCAACAACACTTGGTCAACAGTTATCATAAACTACGTATAGAACACCCACCCCCAGGTGCCACAGTGCTGGCATATGATCCTGACGGCTATGCAGAAGCCTGGATCATGGGCCGCACAGCCGGTGTCATGTGGCATCCTGACCGCATGACTCGCCCTTGGATCCCTGCAGAAATACAACACTTGTTATCTTGAACCGATTAATTTATTACCCCACTGGCAGTTACGGCACATTTATACAATGGTTGTGTAATACTCCTGCTATCTCTGGACCAGAAGATCTCCCATTTTACACTGATGGTAACAGTCATCAGTATGTACTAAGTGATCAGTACAAATTGTTGGTGTCTGACCAAGATACACAACAGTTTGTTTCTACTCAAAATTACAATGTGATATCTTGTATTCCGCCGATAGATCACAACAGCAAACTTTACAATGAACACAGTCAAGAAAATTTTTATTATCAGACTACCCTGCAACATATACAATTCTTTGATCAACGCAACGTAAAGATCCTGGTTCTTTATCCAACCGAAACCAGCAAAATATGGTGGTGGCACAACAATTGTAAAAAAGTTTTTTACACTAAAGAAATGTTTGATAAAAAGATTAAAAATGCTTATGCTGATGTTCCCTGGTTGACCACTACAGATCCTGTGCAACGTGTGTGTGTGCAGATGAATTATTACCAAGATGTGTGTTGGTATGACACATTGTTACAACAATTTCAATGTGCAGATGCACGTGAACTTTCCCTGGGGCAATTACGCACAGTGATAGCACATTCAATTCACAACGAAACATTTGACCATTTGAGTCATTGGGCACAGTTGCCCGCAGCCTTGCCTAACGTAAAATTTGTATCACTAGATCAACTGCGTGATTGTACAAAAGAAACTGTGCTTGACATATTTGAATATTTTAACGTGGAATCTGATTTGCCTTTGGATTTTGTAATAAATCACTGGACTGCATTGCAAACAACTCGCAACAGAGACCAAGAGCACAGCAATATCATTAACTGCATAGTTAATGGTCAACACTGTGATTGGAACAATTTGAATTTTGATTTGTTTGACGAAGTTTATTTGTACTACGCATTGAGATTTCAACACAACATCGCACTAAACGCAGAGCATGCGGATTGTTTGCCAACCAACACACATGACCTATTGCTACTTTGCTAAATATCAATATGTGGATTTTACACTTCTTACCTGACGCACTGATTCTTTGGATCTGCAATATTGTGTTGTTGGCAGGTATCTTGCTGACTGTGACAGCATTTTTTATCAAACGTATTCCCGTCATAAACCAATACCGGATACCCGCACAAGTCCTGGGCATCGCACTGCTGGTTGTGGGCGTGTACTGGCGTGGCGGTTATGCTATAGAACAGGAATGGCGAGAACGTGTGGCCGAAGTAGAAGCACGAGTTGCGGCTGCTGAAGCACAGAGCAAGGAAGAAAATACAAAGATTGTTACCAAAGTTGTGACAAAGACACAAGTGATACGCACACGCGGCGAAGACATTGTTAAGTATGTTGACAGAGAAATTGTCAAATACGATGAAAAGTTTGCCAAGGGCGGGCAGTGTGAGATACCACAAGAATTTATCAAAGCACACAACAGTGCAGCGGAGGCACCCAAATGAAAGTAAATGAAATAGTCACAGAGGCAGCGTCGGCTGCACAACAGGCCGCGATTGCCATCAACATGAAGAAGCATCACAAGAAGCC
>Ga0209296_1002738_pt1 | contig 12389 bp, 8 predicted proteins | sample S_130206_EF_Meta_FD_187319 | JGI IMG/M metagenome (GOLD analysis project Ga0209296, IMG submission 187319) | Freshwater microbial communities from Lake Simoncouche, Canada to study carbon cycling - S_130206_EF_MetaG (SPAdes) (version 2) | ecosystem: Environmental > Aquatic > Freshwater > Lake ...
TAAGAAGATTGAGTGGCCACTGTTGTTGTAGTTGTTGAGGCTTCTTCATTTAACAAAAAGTTTGATTGTCCTGATGATTGATCTTGTTCTAATAACAACGAACCAGTTTCATCTTCTAATGTAAATTTATTGATTAAAAGATTTAATGAATATTCTGTTTCTGTGTCATCTATTTCAGTTACGCCTGTATTCAATTCTTCTGAACTGTATTCCCAACGAGTTACTCTTAATTTGTAAACTGGTAAATTGCCTAATTGAAAAAATGGTTCTTGATCTTCTACAAACTGTATTTCAAAAAAACTATTCATTAAAGGAAAATAAAGAATATCTCCTTCGTTAGGTCTACCAGATACGATTAAATCCGAACGTGAACTTACAAATTCTTCAAATCTTCTTTTAGAAACCATGAATGTAGTATCTTCACGTATTTCTAATCCAAATTTATTAATTAATTCTTGTTGACCTAAGAAACCTTCTGTAGTTTCAAAATACATTTCTACAGCTAAAGCATTTTTAAATTTACTAGAATTATCTTCACCTAAAACTAAATCTCTATTCACCAAAACTCTAGGTATATAATAAATTAAATTACCGTAAATTTTTAAACCTTCAATAATTAAATCTTCAAATAGTCTTTGTTCTGAACGGTTGCCTATACCGTCTCCTGATTGAAAATATGGATTCATTATAACCATACATTACCCCACCATAAATGCTGGAGCTATTTCAAAACTATCTCTTATTTCTTTTTCTAATTTTTCAATGTCAGTTTGTGCATCAGTAAAAATCTTTTCACCATTTAACTTGACACCACCAAGCATTGTAACTCCGTCAAATTTACTTAAATTTGATCCCCACTGTTTTTTGAATAATGCTGTCGTATATCTTTTTAACCACTGATCATTAAATACGTCTGTGTATGTTGTTGGATCTAATTTACGATAACAATCTATAATTAAATATTCATTTACTTCTAAATCATGTTGCCAATCCATATCAATATATAAGCGATTATCATGTTGTTGAAATCTTATAGGTTTCATACCTACTAAAATTTGATCTAAAAAATCTAAATGCCTTAATACCATATCATAGTTAATAATTGATGTTGAAGCAAAGTCATATAAATCATTTAATCTTAATTGATATCTCACATCAAACATGTTCATACTTGATTTGTCTGAAAAAGGAAATATGTTTGTAACAGCAATTACAGTTTCAGGAACAATTAAAAAATTATTTGCCTCATACCAAGTTGATGTAACTCCATTTTTAGTGGCCGTTTCTACACTAGGTGTTGAAGCTTTTAATCTAGTTTTATCTGCTTCGGTAAGTTTATACTTTAAATATGTTCTACGAATACCATCATAATGATACTGTGAATAAAACTGTAAAGCTTCATCTAAACGATCTTCTAATTGGTCATTATCCACGTTAATTTCTATAACGGGTTTACCTAATGATCGTAAAGCGTATTGTTTTAATGTTTCTCTTGATGCTGGAGTGGCCATAATCTCTACTATTTATATAAAATAATTAGTGATTACTTGTTTTCTAAGTCTTTTACTTTATTTTCTAAAGTGTCTATTTTAGTATTTAAGTCTTTGATTGTGGTGTTTTTAAGTGTTTCAATCTCAACACTTAACTCTTTAATAGCGTTTACTAACACTGGTACTAGATAATCATTCGTTAAGAATAACTTATCTGGATTGTCATTAGAAACAATTACAGGATTTTCACCTTCTAATTCTAATATTTCTTGAGCGCTAAATCCATATCGTTTTTTACCATCGCCTATTAATTGATTAGTTGATCTATCTTTGAAAGCAAACTCGATAGGATTAATAGAGGTTAAGAATCCTAATCCTTTATTAACAGCACCATAAATGCATTTATCTCTAGCGTCTGATACCGCTGTCCAAGCAACTTGTATTTGAGCACAAGTATGAGCATTGTTACCTAAAATAATTCTATGACATTCAGTTGTAATGTTTGCTAGGCCATTTGTTGCTCCACATCCTGATTGACAACCAATGAAAATGTTGTTACAACCAGAAGTATTACAAAAACCTGCTGCAAAACCTAAAGCAATATTATTACTACCTGAAGTATTGCAACGAAAAGCATTTTCTGATACAGCAAAGTTACATTCACCCGTAGTATTAGTTTGTCCAGCATAACGTCCTAAAAAAGTATTAGAACCGCCTGTTGATGTATTCTGTCCTGCACCTTTACCAATAAAAGTGTTATAAAAAGCAGAAGTAATTTTATTACCTGCACCATCTCCTATAGATATATTAGAACTACCAGTATTACCGTCACTACATCCTTTTCCAGCACCATTTCCTATTCCAATATTACCCCCACCATAACCTCCAGCATATCTTCCAGCAGAAATTCCGATAAAAACGTTAGGATTGGCATTAATGTTTGAATTGACTCCACATCCTGCATAATATCCTATTAAAATATTAGACCCACTTAAAGTGGACATACCAGCTCTAAGACCCATAGTAATATTATGATTAGTTGTTGTACTTGAACATCCTGCAAGAGGACCTAAAGCAATATTATAACAACCTGTTGTATTAGATTTACCAGCATTGTTTCCTAAAAACAAATTTCTAGCACCTGTTGAAGTAAAAGCACCTGCACCATGTCCTATGATTGCATTATAACCACCTGTTGTAATTCTTTTACCGGCTTCTCTACCTATAGCATGGTTACCAGTAGCTGTTGTAGCAATTTGTCCAGCTTCACAACCTATAAAAGTATTATGAGATCCAGTTGTGTTACAACTGCCAGCAGTAAAACCTATAAAAGTATTGAAAGCACCTGATGTGTTACAACATCCAGCACATGTTCCAGCAAAAAAGTTATTTGTACCTGTTCCACCTGTACCTGTTCCTATACCAGCACCTGTTGAAACTATATTATTTGTATTACAAGCAGCAAATAGACTTGAACCGCCGCCACCAACGGCACTGCCGTTAAGTGTTAAAGCGCCAGCTGAATCAACTTTGAGTGTGTTAGTACCTGCTTTTAATACGATTTGATTTGAACAACCCGCCGCATCACCTGTTGCGTTACAACCCATTATAATATTGTTTGAGCCTGTAGTATTACTTTGACCAGCACAGTGTCCATAAAAAATATTGTTTGAACCTGTAGTATTACAAAAACCAGCACATGCGCCAGCAAAAATATTACAACTTCCTGAGATATTAGAACCGCCTGATCTAAGTCCTTGAAAAACGTTTATACCTCCAGTAGTATTTGAACATCCGGCATATGCTCCTATAAATGTATTACCATAGCCTGTAGTATTAATATTACCAGCGTAAGCACCTATAAGTACACCAACACTTTGTTCATTACAACATCCTGCCTTAACTCCTATAAAAACGTTGCAACCGCCTGTATTTCTACAACCAGAATTATTTCCTAAAAATATATTATGACAAGTGGTTACATTACAACGGCCAGCATTTTCACCCAACAATATATTACTATGGCCTGTTGTATTATTAATACCTGTATTTCTTCCCACAAAGAAATTGCCTGAAGCTGAAGTATTTGAACATCCTGTAGCACAACCTATAAAGGTGTTATAATTACCTGTATTGTTCGCACCAGCATAACATCCTATAAATGTGTTATGTTGACCTCCTGTTCCAACCCATAAAGCACGTCCTCCTATTGCTAAATTACTCTCACCTGTGGCTTGACGACCAGCATAACATCCTATAAAAGTATTATTACAACCTGTAGTAATCTGTCTACCTGCATATCTTCCCGCAAAAAAATTATCTGTTCCAGTTGTAAGACTTTTGGCAGCACAACAACCCATAGTAATGTTAAAATTTGCTGTAGTAGCTGACGCTCCATTACATTCACCTAAAAATATATTATGACAAGCGGTTGTAATACTTTGTCCAGCATAACGACCTATCATTATATTACCATTACCACTACTACAACTACCAGCATTTGTACCTGTACCAGCACATTGGCCAACAATAAAGTTATTACATCCTGTTAATCTCATGGCGGCGCATCTACCTGCAGCAAAATTATTTGCAGCGGTACCGGCGATAGCATAGTAAGAACCAGCAACAGCGTAACTACCTAAAAAAACGTTATTTGAACCTGTTGTTACAATACAGCCAGCATTTTCACCAATAAATAAGTTACCACAACCGGTTGTATCATTTTTACCTGCTGAATTACCTATAAAAACGTTATGACAAGATTGTGAATATCGGCCAGCATTTAATCCTATTGCTACGATATTGTTAACAGCAGCAGTTGCATAAGCACCTGAAAATTGTCCTATAAAAACGTTACATGATCCTGTTGTAATACATCTAGCTACATATCTTCCTATATAAGTGTTGCTTGTTCCAGTTGTATTACGACAACCAGCACTCTCACCGATAAAAGTATTTGCGCCGCCTGACGTTGTGCAACGTCCAGCACACTGACCAGAAAAGAAGTTATGTGTACCTGTTCCACCGGTACCTGTACATATGCCAGCACCTGTTGAAACTATGTTTGATGTATTACAAGCAGCAAATACATTAGTACCGCCACCTGAACCAGTGTAACCTATAACACCTTGTGAACCTGTATAACCTACGCCTGCTGATCCTGTATAACCTAAACTACCTGAATAACCTATATTACCTTGAGTACCCTGAGTACCTTGTGAACCTGTAAAACCTGTTGAACCATTTGTTCCAGCTGATCCTGTAAATCCTACTCCTTGAGAACCTGTGTAACCTAAATTTCCTTGAGAACCTGTATAACCTAAAGATCCTGAATAACCGATATCACCTTTTGAACCTGTATAACCTAAAGATCCTGAATATCCGATATCACCTTTTGAACCTGTATAACCTAAAGATCCTGAATATCCGATATCACCTTTAGAACCTGTGTAACCAACTCCTGCCGAACCTGTGTAACCTAAATTTGCATATGGTAAACTAGGCCAAGCAGTTGTTCCGTCACCTATTTTATACCTATTTGTATCTGTTTCAAGACCCATTTCTCCTGCAGCAAGTACAGCAAGTGAACTTGTCCAGTTGGCCGCTGTAGCACGTCTAAATTGAATTTGAATATTAGGCATATATTAATTACTATTTATAATTTTAATTAGTTCCTCCGCTATCAAATATATTATTAATATATCTTGTTTGATCACCACATTCTATAGCGGCTACGGCTCCAGAAGAATTTTGATTTCCTAAATCCCAATATAATGTAGTAGAACTTCCATCTGAACCTTTAGAACCTGTATAACCTGTGGTACCTTGTGAACCTGTGTAACCAACTCCTGCTGAACCTGTATAACCTGCTGTAAGAGGTACTAATTCCCAAGCACTACCATTAAATTTCCATGTTTTAGTGCCTAATGTATATGTATCGTTTGTATTGGCTGGACTTGGAAAATTGATAGCTGGCATTTTAGTTTAATTTAAAAACCTGTAATATTAATTATTGTATATATTTATAAAAATAATATATCAATTATAGATAAATTAAACGATTATTTAACAACAAATATGAAGTATTTTACTTTACTTTTGCATCAGTTTCTAAATTTCTCCAGAACTCTTGATTTTTATATTTAGTTACTATGCTTTCAGGTAACAACTCGGATGGTTTTTTAGAGACCTTTTTTAACTCTTTTCTTACTTGGTGCATGTCTGCAAATCCATAAACACCAGCATCATTCTCTTGATGTAGATTTATTAAATTTTTGAAGTCATGTTTCTTATAGTATTCTTCACCTAAGTAATCATATACTTTTTTCATAGTAGTTTCAGGATCATTAACCAAATCATCATACTCAATTAGATGTAATTGTTTTTCTCTATTATTCATTAACATCTCTCTAATACCTTGAGCACTTTGGCCTACTATACCCATAGGGCTACACAATGTATCACAACGATTTTCATCAGTTAAAGGTTGGCCAGTTTTAACTAACATGTCATCTAAAAAGTTTAATTTACCACCAATTTGATATGGATTTCTACGGTGCATATCTATGAATGATGTTAATATATCTAATATACTTCTTACAGGACATAATATTTTAGGTTCAATACCAAAATATGATTCTATAAAAGCAGGCCTGTTTGTCCACGATCTGTTCTTATCAAAAACTACAGGTTGTTTTACATCACTATAATAGTAATAAATTAAATTCTTAATATAATCTTCTACTTGTTGTTTTTTAGGATAAGCAAAATATAATTCATCTTGATTAAAATTTTGTTCTAATGATAACATTCCGCCCACTACAGGAGAACTTGGTCCTGAATAGAAACGAGGGTTTTGATTTAATATTGCCGACAGCATTGTGCTACCAGCTCTCGGTAGGCCTGCCATAAAGTAAAGTGTTTTTTTGTTTTCCATATTATTGTTTATCCACTGATTTGATTATTGTTTTTAGATTAAAGAGTTTTGTATTTTCCGTAAAAGGAAACTCTATTTCATTTCCATTGAAGTCAAAATCAAATAGATAACTTCCTGGTAGTTTAAAGTCATAAGGAACTTCTGTACATATATTGTCATGTAGATTGTAACCAAATACTTTAGGTGAAGTGCCATTCCATAAAACTGTTGATTTTAAATTTAATGCGGCCGCAGCGTGTTGTAAACACGAATCTATAAAAATTCTTTTCTGACTCACCAATAATATACTAAAAAACTCCATAATTGATAATGCTTTTTGAGGAGTAGCAAATATATGTTCAACGTCTTTTAATTTCATAGAGTTCATTTTTGTAATTTGAAATATATGATAATCATTCTTATAATGATTCACTATATCTTGTGCTAGATCCATAGGCATGTCTCTTGTCCAAGCATAAGGTTTAGCATCAGTCGTCATCATACCACCATTCGTATGAATCAACATAACAGGCTTTTCTCTTTTCCAATAACCTGTAGCAGCTTCAATTTGAAGTCTATTAAATTTAACCTCTGGTGTCTCACCACTGTATTTTAAATTATATAGATCAATCCAGTTTTGTATTAATTTCTTTTTCTTATGTATATGATTTGTTGTAAAATAAGGTTCGTGATGAAAAATTATAGAATCTTTATCGTGTATATATTCTTGATAAAAATATTTTGTAGCACCTAGTTGATAAACTCTATCTACGTAACTTAAATTTAAAAAGACATCAGGAAAAGCACACGTTACTATTAATTTTCTGTCTGGATGATTATTTTTAATTGCTTTTGCTACTGCTGTGGCAGCCACGTGTTTTCCCATACCACCTTGTACGTGAAATATAGAATATTTTAAATCATTACTCATAATTACCTTATATAAACATTTTGTATATGTTTATTTATACCTTTCCAAAACAGTTAATCCGTTGTTATTAGTCTTAAATATCTTGAATTTCCAATGAGGATTTTCAATTAAAAACTCTATAATGGCCGTTAAAAGGCCTTTACTGTCAAAACCTAAAACATTCTCACCTCTTAAACCATAAGTGTAAGTATCATGGAAAGCAATATATTTCTGTGCTTTATTTCCATGTAGTTTTAATTCTTTTCTTAATTGTTCATAATTGTGTATGGTATCAATAAACAATAAATCTGTTTCTTCTATCTCAATATTTAATACATCATCTTTTATATACTGAACATTTTTACCTCTTGATCTAGCTTTATCAAATAGTCTTTGTACTGTTCTATCTAAAAACACATCAAAAGAAATTAAATCCACATTAGCGTTTAAAAAAGCTCTCGTACTTACACCTGTTCTTACTCCCATTTCAACCACAGTTTTACAGTCTTTACATAGATCATATAATATATGTACGTTTTCATTTATATCACTAGGTGTATTTTTTGCTTTTAAATATTCATTTTCAAAAAAATCTACTTTAATATTTTCATATTTTCGTATTGTTTGAATAGGTAACTCCCAATTAGCACAATTCTTAAAGTGATTATTTTTTAATAGATTTTCAGAATCTAACTTCACTCTCTTAGCAATATCACTTTCGGGATCATCAAAATCTAAGTGACCTAATGTTTCAGAAATTAAACCTTTAATTTTATTAGATTTAATAACATAAACATTTTTCGAATTTTGTGCGTAATAATCATCACCATACCATAACTGATATAGGTCTGGTATTATATTATAAGATTCTCTTAACATAAACATACAAATACCAAATGCCCAAGCTTGTCCACCAATAGCTTTTGTATTATCAAAGTTTAGTTTAACTATACTTTCTTCTGTGGGTATAAAGTCATCTATGATAAAGTTATTTTTACGGCCAGTTAAATTTACACCTATTAGATCACCTTTTTTTAAATTAAAATTATGAACCATATCAAACACAGAAGAATCTACGTTTATATCGTCATTTATGATAGCAATTATTTTTGAAGTTGATCTTCTATATCCTTCATTCCACGCAGGATTTACGTATATATTTTTATTAAAACAAACTAATTCTATTTTAGAATCTTTTAGAATATCGTATTTTGGCCTTTTTGAAACGTTATTATCTATTAATATAATTTTGTTTATCTTTGGATTTAATACGTATGATGTTAAGACTAAATCAAAGTTTTTTACATACCACATTGTGGGTATAATTACATCTATATACACTTACTTTAACCACCTATCGTTTTCTAAAGTCCAGTTTACAACCTGTTCTATTCTTTCGCTTAATGTTATACGTGGTTGCCAACCTAAAGATTTCATATATTCACCACTTAAAGAATAACGTAAATCATGGCCAGGTCTTGCCGAATGAAAATCTACCATTTCATATTTGGCATGAGTTGCTTTCATTACATCAGCAATCTTTCTTGCTAATGTTAAATTATCTATTTCTTCAGCACCTACAAGATTAAACTTTGGACATTTAGCATTACCAAAATCATTTTCAAAAGGGCCTTTCAAATTTAAAATATGTAATATTCCTTCGGCAACATCTTTAGCATGTATATAATGACGTGAACCGGCCTTTGTTTTTGAAGGATTCGAATGAACGGTAATAGGTAAATTATCACGCAGTTTGCGAATACACATTGGTATATATTTTTCAGGATGTTGTCTTTCACCAAATACATTCATTGTATGAGTTATGTATAATGGTAAATTATAAGTGTTTTCAAAAGCCACACACATTTCTTCAGCAGCTGCCTTAGATGCTGAATAAGGATTCGTAGCATTATATCTATCACGTTCTTTATAATCTACTCCTTCTGGTGCTGGCCCAAATACTTCATCAGTTGAAAAATAAACAAATCGTTCTAAGTTGGAAAGATTACGAGCATAATTTAATAAATTTGTTGTGCCTACGACATTGTCTAATACAAATTCCATAGGATATTCAATAGAACGATCAACATGAGAACCTGCTGCTAAATGTAAAATAATATTTACATCACCTATACGATTTACTATTTGCGAATTTAATTCTGCTTTGAGATCGTGATAAACTACTGTTACACGTTTTTGTGTTGATTGAGGTAATACTGAAACGACTTCATGTAAACGATTTAAATTTCCTGAAAAGTCTAGTCTATCAATTGAGATGATTTCCCAATCTGTTTTTTCTAATAATACTTCAATTAAATGATGTGCTATGAAACCGGCACCACCAGTTATTAATACTTTTTTAGCCATAATTTATTCAAACGAAATAATAATATATCTAATATATCAAATAATTAACTAATTGTCAAGTACTATTTGTTTTCTAAGTCTCTTACTTTGCTTTCAAGTGTTTCAACTTTAGCGTTTAACTCTTTAATAGCGTTTACTAACACTGGTACTAGATAATCATTCGTTAAGAATAACTTATCTGGATTGTCATTAGAAACAATTACTGGTTTATCGCCTTCTAAAGATAGTATTTCTTGAGCGCTAAATCCATATCGTTTCTTACCATCACCAATTAATTCATTTGTTGTTCTGTCTTTAAATGCGAACTCAATTGGATTTACATCTTTTAAGAAGCCTAATCCTTTATTTACAGCACCGTAGATACATTTATCTCTAGCATCTGATACTGCTGTCCATGCCACTTGTATTTGAGCACAAGTGTGCTGACCATTACCAATTATAATTCTATGACTGTCAGTTGTAATACATGCTAAACCACTTGATGTACCTGCACGACAACCAATAAAAATATTGTTATTACCTGTTGTATTGTAATAACCAGCGAATCTTCCTAAGAATGTGTTACTATTAGCACCTAGAGTATTAACGCCGGCATAATTTCCTACAATCGTATTATAGTTACCACATACTTTGCATCCAGCTTTACTACCTAAAAGAGTATTGCCATCTCCACCATCTCCTTCAGTTCCAGCTCCATTTCCTATAGCAACATTGTTTTGTCCACCTGAGTTTGTAGCACCAGCTTGAAAACCTATAAAAACGTTCTTTTGATTTGTATTAGCATAACCAGCATATGTACCTAAAAATACGTTATTACCACCTGTTTCATTTGCTTGGCCAGATCCTTTACCTATATTAATATTTTGAACCGCAGTGGTAATACTACAACCGGAATTTTTACCAATATTAATATTATCAGATCCTGTTGTATTACAACAACCGGCAAATTTACCTAAGAAAACGTTATAACAACCAGTTGAATTACGAAATCCAGTATTGTTACCTATGAAAGTGTTATAAGCACCTGATGTATTACATTTTCCAGCATTACATCCAGCAAAGAAGTTATGATTACCTGTTCCACCTGTACCTGTACAGAAACCAGCACCTGTTGAAACTAAGTTTGTTGTATTACATACAGCAAATGGACTTGAACCACCACCACCTGATGAACCTGTGTAACCTATAGCACCTGCTGATCCTGTGAAACCTACTAAACCTTGGTTAGCAAATTCTACCCACTGATCTGAATTTCCATCATTGTACCAGAAATATTGAATGCCTGATGTTTCATCAATCCAAATATCTCCGTATTGTTGACCTGAAGGAGGAGTAGCAGAAGTTGTAACTGTTAAATTACCTTCTGATCCTACGTAACCTGTATCTCCTTTTGAACCTGAATATCCGATATCACCTTTTGAACCTGTGTATCCTTGTGAACCTACGAAACCAGTATCACCTTTTGAACCAACGTAGCCAGTATCGCCTTTTGATCCTGTGTAACCTAAATCTCCTTGAGAACCGGTAAAACCTTTTGAACCTGTGTAACCGATATCACCTTTTGAACCTGTGTACCCAATATCACCTTTTGATCCTGTGTAACCTAAATCGCCTTTTGATCCTGTATATCCGATATCACCTTTTGAACCTGTGAAACCAATATCTCCTTGATCGCCTTTTGATCCAGTATAACCTAAAGATCCTGTAAATCCTACATCACCTTTTGAACCTGTATACCCTAAAGATCCTGTAAATCCTACATCGCCTTTTGAACCTGTGTAACCTATATTACCTTGAGAACCTGTGAAACCATTTGTGCCGGCTGATCCTGTAAATCCTATTGTTCCTGATAAGTCAGAAACAAAACTGTATGCTGAACCACTCCATAAATATAATTTTGAATTGTCCGGATCACTAACATCAACAGTAGTAATAATAGCAAATTCTCCAGCAACAATTCCTGATGGTGAAGTGTCTGCGTTTAATGCTGCTACAGATGAATATATTTTAGCAATGTTAAATCCTAAACCTGTATTACCTTTTGATCCTGTGTAACCTAAATCTCCTTGAGAACCTGTGAAACCTGTATCACCTTTTGATCCTGTGTAACCTAAAGAACCTGAATATCCGATATCCCCTTTTGAACCTGTAAAACCAATATCACCTTTTGATCCTGTGAAACCTATATCACCTTTTGAACCAACGTAGCCAGTATCACCTTTTGAACCTGTGTAACCTAAATCTCCTTGTGAACCAACAAAACCTGTATCTCCTTTTGAGCCAGCGTAACCAGTATCACCTTTAGAACCTGTGTAACCTAAATTTCCTTGATTACCTTGATCGCCTTTTGAACCTGTGTAACCTATGTCGCCTTTAGAGCCTGTGTAACCAATGTCTCCTTGAGAACCTGTGAAACCTGTATTTCCTTGATTACCTTGATCGCCTTTTGATCCTGTGTAACCTAAATCTCCTTTAGAACCTGTGTAACCTAAATTTCCTTGAGAACCTGTGAAACCTGTATCACCTTTTGAACCTGTAAAACCTATATCACCTTTAGAACCTGTATAACCAGCTGTAAGAGGTACTAACTCCCAAGCAAGTCCGTTCCATTTCCATGTACGATTACCTACTGAATATGTTGATACGTTTGGTGTTAACCCTGTTGAAGGAAAATTTATAGTTGGCATGCTTGTTCTTTAACCTTTTG
>Ga0209296_1002739_pt1 | contig 12387 bp, 17 predicted proteins | sample S_130206_EF_Meta_FD_187319 | JGI IMG/M metagenome (GOLD analysis project Ga0209296, IMG submission 187319) | Freshwater microbial communities from Lake Simoncouche, Canada to study carbon cycling - S_130206_EF_MetaG (SPAdes) (version 2) | ecosystem: Environmental > Aquatic > Freshwater > Lake ...
GCCTTAGCATCTTTCTTGGGGGGAACTTTACCGGCCATGTGTTTGCCTTATTGATAGAACTATTTTAAACCATTATTCTTCTAATTGCATTCTCGCCCATACACTCATTGCAGCTTCTTTTAAAGGACCTTCGATTGGGTCATCTTTAAATATAAAAGCTAACTCACGAATAGCGCGGTCTGCACCAGCCATCAATAAGCCTTTCCTATCTTTATTAGCAGTGAACTGCTCTACTTGATTTATGGTGCCACGTAGTTCTTTTTCCATGGCAGCAATCCTTGCTACGCCGCTGTCTCGTTTTACGCCATAATTTTCAATATCCTCACGAAGAAGACGTATATCTTCTTTCATGTGTTCAATTTCATCCAGCAGAATGCGCCTGTGATCAGGCTTGGGGTACTTAAGAGTTACCCATTCCTCACACGCAGTAATGCTGCCTAGATAACCAAGGAACCGAGCATAGAGAAAACATTCAATAGTTGAATAGTTTTCTGAGCAAAACGAACAGAAGGACTCGTGCGTACCAGGATCTAATCCTTCAGCCCACGCATCAAAGACTTCAGTATTTGTAAGCTCCACGAGCCTGGGCATAATCCCTGGCTTCGTCGGCTTGACTGAACTCTTGTTTTTGTGAGGCTCCTGCACGTTCTTCAGTTGCTTGTTTTCCAATGGTTTCTCGTTGTTCTTTTCCGGTATCTTCTAATTTTTTCTTGGAATACTCGTAGGCAACACCAGCTGCTTGGCGATATTTATCAATATCAAACCAGTCATCTTCATTAGCTGAATCCAATGGATCCTTTGCTGTTGTTGTGGTGTCCGCCATTTGATTACCTAGAAAAACTAGTAGCTTATCAGAAATTACCCATCATGCCAGCAAGGCCTTGTGCAAAAATATCACGACGTGATTCAACAGACTTTTGACGTTGCTGACGCTTTTTAGAAGCCTCAAGCCTATCAAGCAATTGTTGAAAATTGTTGATATCAAAATAATTGTCGGTGTTTTCTTCCATAACAAAAAACTTTTGCTAGCCAAGTACTTAAATATTATAGCAAATTAATCCTTAACTAAAATTAAAAGCTCCAACTAACTGTCTATAGAGGCCACCACCTTGTTCAATTCTTGCAAGTTCTTTTGCTCCTTCGTTTTTTAATGATTGGGTTTCTTTGTCAATTTCTCCTTGAAGATTTGTCAACCCAGCACTATAAAGATACTGTCTTGTATCCCTAACATTTTGAATTTGCTCTTGCAGCTCCTGTGGAGTACCTGAAGTCGAGTCATCAAACGAAGGAATATTTATTTTCGCTTTATTTACAGCTGCTGTATCGTAACTTGGCAGCAAAGATTTGTTAAATTTAAAAGTACGTTGCCCCGTTTTTTTACCTTCTGCATCAACTGTTTGTTTGCCAAACATTGTGTCATAATAATTATCCAAGTAACTGGTGTTGAATTTATCTGTGTACTCCTTGCCCTTGTACAAAGAAGATTTTAAATCATCGACCGATGTGTAGTACCCTTGATTGAATCTATCTTGCGCAGTTTGCAGCTCTGACTCGCTTACGTCTCGACCAAGGGTTTCTTGATAGGCTGATTGAATGCCTGTTTTTTGGCGTTGTGGTTGAAGCTCATTGGTATAAAGATTAGTTAAATATGTAACATCTTCTTCCGATGGGGTCAAGCCATACTTGGTTCTATAACTCCGTACGGCATCTACTGCACCTGTGTAGTTTAATAGCCCTTTACGCAGTTGTGTTTCAGTGCTACCAAGTAGACCCTTGTATCCCGCTTCTCCTGCCGCCTTAGTTGCCGCTTCAGCTGCTTTTTCTTCTTCACGTATTTTGTCTAAACGAGCTTGTTCTCTTTCTTGCGCTGCATAATTTCTATTTGTAATATTTTCAAACATAGCATTTTGCTGTGCTTGAGCAGCATTTTGCTGCTGCATCATCATCATTGAAAATAATAGGCCGCTATCCATTCCCATGATTACACCACCAGTGAACGAGAATCAATTGGAGCAATTGAACCAAACATGCCAGCTAATTTACCATGATACTCACGTAGCTTATTATCTAACTCTTCTTTATTCTGTAAACGTGCCAAGGCCCTTGTTTCTGGTTCAAGTTGAAAATCTCTATTAAATCGGGCCATTTCTTTTTGCCTGACATCCTCTTTTGGATTCAATACGTCCGCCTGGAATAAACGCCCACGTTTTTCAAGGTCAAATGCAGCTTGCGGAGCAGTTGTAAAACCTACTGGACTAGAAAATTGAGCAGAAGCTAACCAGTTTTGCCCTAGTTGTTGCTGCCCAGCGGTAAAATTATTAATTGCATTTAAATAATATCCTGCATTATTTTTTTCTCTTACACCTTGTAATGCCAATTTAGCGCCTTGCGCAGCACCTGATGCTCCTATGGCAGCCCCACCAAGTGGACCAAGTATGCCAAAAGCTGCGCCCAATGGGAACATTTGATTACCTCCCTGTTCTCCTATTGTACCAAGGCCAAATCCAGGTATCTTTTTTCCGGTGAAAGAACTTGGTCCCGCTATAGAGCTGTCTGTCCCAAAAGAATCCCACATTGGTTATTAAGAAATATATCTAGTGCTAGGAATTGTAGCTGGAGAAATAATGTTAGGCGTTACTATCTGCGGCCTTGGATTAAGATTTAAAAGATCTGATTTAGAGTTTTCTATTGCAAGTAACGCTGGTCCGTATCCACCAAAGGGGTCTATTGCTGTCTTGATACCTGAGGTTAGGGCATCTATACCTTTACCTATCATACTGTATCTAAAAGCTTCAGCAGCAGATTCTTTACCTAACTTCTGGGCTTCAGCTGCTTCCTTCTTTCTGAAATTAGCAAGCTCATCTAGTGAATACTGAGGCTTGCTCATTGTGTGAGCAAAAATAATACTAGCTCTATCTTTAGGATCCATACCTTTAGTAAAGTGTATTAAATCTTGAAAAGACTGTCCTTTATCAGGTGCTCCATAATAAGACTGTGGTTGTGCACCAGGGAGTATCCCATCGAAATTCACGTTATAAAAAGGCTTCTGTCCATAGGAAGGAACCTGTTTAGGGAAAGTGCCGAAAGATGTGCCCATGATTATTAACCAAAGCGAATGGCAGGAGCTTGTATTGTGGATCCTGCGTAAGGATTAGTGCTTGCAATAGTACGCATCAATGCACCTGTTTCGCCTTGAGCCCCTTCCGCAAGATTACCAGCCATCGCCAGCGTACCTAAACGAGCATAGCTATTTGTTTGTAGATTAACCATTGCTTGCTGCCTTACAAGAGCATCATTTGAGGCTTGTTTTAACAGAGGATACATGGCCTCCGCCTGCCTACGAGCGGCTAAATTGTTGAAGTTTATTATTTCTTTTTCGTATGCTAGATCCGTTGCCATATCTTTAGCACGAATCCCTCGTTGAATGTCTGCATCTCTTAAAATTTTAGCTTCTTCTGCAGCCGCCTTATTTAATGGTATACCAGCTACTGACAATGGAAGTGATGCAGCTGCAGGATCAGGGAAGCTGGACTCTTCTCCCTTGTTGGGAGCAACAGCTCTTTGCACTGCTCCACCTATTGTTCCTGCTATAGCCCCTGGTGCTAAAAATCTAAGCCCATAACCCAAAGCTTTAAGAGGTAGATTTTGACTGTGAATCATTCCTTCTGTAAGAACATTTGCAATTGGATTTAATACTGCGCCAGCGGTTGCACCTGTTCCTGCAGCTACTACAGCGCCAGGGACGTTACCGTGAAGAAGTGGATCTACGCCAGAGAATACTCCACCTCCTATACCGCCACCTAAGAAACTTTGTCCAGCGCCACGAATAACTCCGGGCCTACCAGGGACTTGAGTAGCATACCGAAAAGCACTTTCAGGTCCTTTAGCAACAGCTTGTCCCAATGGAGTTTGTGCCGCTCGTTGCGCTGCTTGTTTTGTAGCTTCAGAGGCTTTGTCAGCTTGGCCTCTAATCATATTTAAAAGTCCTTCAAAACCCCCTGGATCAGTACCTGTTCTTTTTGCTGCCTCAGCAGCAAGCTGGTCTTGTAAACCTCTGTTATCAATCATTTTTATTTTTAGCTGTTTGTCTATCTATATTTAAAATTCTATCAGATATTATCTTGCGGTTGATACTCAGCTAAACGAGGAAGTTGTGGTCTATTTGCAGATGCAATTGCTTCATTGACAAGTAAGCCAATAGCAGCACCAGTTAAAGCACCAACACCTGCCCCTGCAATACCACGTCCAACCCTACCTCCTCTTTGTACTTCTCCTTTAAGTACTTGTTGTTTACCAAGTAAATCAAGCTGTATGGGGCCACGGGTTCTATCTACCTGCGTCACACCATATCTTGCTCCAGCTAAACCACCAGCTAACGCTGTAATAGAAGGAATACTAATAGGATTACCCATCAATCTCATCTCTGGCTTACCTTCTAAATTTTCACCTGTTACTTTAACTGAACCCATGGTGCCAGGAATGCCGGGATCATTGTATAAGAATCCCATATAATTAGCATATCTCTCAGGAGTAAGGCTAGGAATTTCTTTTTTGGCATCTTCGTACTTCAAAGGACGCCCCCTGCGACCCTGGAAGAAACGCTCAAATAACTCAGCTGCGGGATCAGATGTTTCTTTGTAATCTTCTTCACTAGGTTCATTTTGTTTGTAGCCCGCTGGCCGACCTAATTGTGCAATGTTAAGAGGGTCGTATGCCCCTGTAAGGGCTGCTGCTGGTTGTATAGCAACAAACCCTACGGCAGCTCTTCCGTAAGGTCCCAGGCGGTCCTCTGGGTCCACAAGCCTTTGCGCTAATTCATCAGCAATTGCACCAGGGTGGTTGTATTTCCAATAAAAACGTCTTGTTTCATCGTTGACTACATCACCTAAGATATTTGCGCTATAGGCACCAAGGAAGGCGAGAGGTGTTTGTCTTGGCGTAACACCAGCCGCACGCAGTCGTTGGTAAAATGCTGGATCTTTAACACCTTGTCCATAACCCTTTTCTTGGGCAATCTGTTCTTTTAAGCGGGCACCAATAGCCGCGCCTTGTCTCAGCCCAGCAACTTCTCCTGGTTTACGAATATATTGTTCATAGGCCCATGGAGTTTTTGCCATTAGACATTCCTGGAAGCGTTTAACAATTGCTCTAAAGAATCAGCCTGTTCTGGTAATAGTGTGATTCCCGGAATATGAGCAGTGTGTTCAATACCCTGCATTTGATACATTGTATTTGGAGACAAGGCTTGACGTTGTAGGTTATTTACTACGTCTCTTTGTGTTAACTGTTGGTAAATTTGCTGTGGCTGCGATTCGTTTGTTGGAACAACTTGCTCTTGCGGTAAAAGGGCTCCACCTGTTACCAAGTCAGCTAAAGGTGCTGACAACATTGAGCCACCTAAATTAGCAGCAGTTTCTAATCCGGACGGTCTTTTGCGTGTAATTATTTCATCTATATTTTTTGCATTTTTTATTATTACTTGTTCTTCTACTTCTGGGGCAATTTTTCTTGCTAGTGCCACAAGTGGATAGTTTAATAAAAAATCAACAGCACTATATTTTGCAGCATCCTTCCAGCCACCTGCAACACCACCCATTACTGCGTTTAAAGCCGCGCCGGGTGCCACAGTTTTAGCTACGTCTACAGCACCTGGGTGGGCAGTAAAAAACTGACCAAGTCTTGATAGTAAGTTTCCTATTGCCATATTAGTATTACTTTATCTTTATTATATTTGACTTAAACCTGGGTAGGAGATATTGGTTGCTTTTGTTCTTCTGCTGAAATTTTAGTGCCTTGCGTTTCTTCCTGATCTTTTGTGACTTCTTCTTTTCTTTTTAATAGATCAGCAACACTTGGTGTATTTTCTACCTCAGATTTAGCTTGCTTCTCTGCAGTTGCCATGAGGAATCCATGAGGATCTGGATTTCTCATTCGGGGCATTGGATTCTTAGCTGCTTTTTGTGGATTAAGTGTGGGACTTAATTTATATGCTTCCACCCACTCGGGATTAAAATCAGGTTGCTCTTGTGGGCGTTGCGCTGTAAGGGCGCGTCCCTCATTGAAATCATAATCATCAGGACGATTAAAAGTACCCAGACCGAACATATCGTAATGTTCGTTTGTTTTTGAATTATCATCAAAAAACGGTGAGTTAGAAACAAAATTTAAATCAGGATTCAAATTAAGTTTCTTTGTCATTACACGATTTAACAAATCTTTTTCGTTAAATCGTGAAGGCACCCACGGTGGGTTACCACTTTCTGGCTTGCTTGCAAATAAATCATCAAAAGATAATTTTTTATTAGAAAACCCGTTGCGATTAAAAGGGTTTGTAATGTAACGACCAAGGTCAAGCCGTGCGTCTTTAGCCATTGCTTAACCTTTACTCTTTTTATCTTTGTGTAAGCTTACCAGGGTTTTACGTAAATTAGCTTGTTTCACTGTTTTCTCATCATACTTATCAGGCTCAGACAATACATTCTCTTGGAGCTGAGCAGTTGTAATACCACGTTTCTTAGCCTTAGCCGTAAACGCACCTTCCTTCATATCCATATTTTGGATAAACTTTTTATCTTTTTTCTTTTTTTCGGCCATGGTGTTTATTTTTTATTATAAATCAAAAGATTGGTAATCTTAATTGTTTTTGTATTGGAGCCCATTTAAAATAAGTGGGGAAATTAGATGCAAGACGTGCTTGCTTTGATTGAGCTACATTCTGTCTAATGTTTTGTTCCATCTTTGATGGAGCACGTTTTGCCATATATGCTGCAAGCTCATCAGCATAGCCAGGAGTAATTTTGGGATTTGTTTCTAAAATTCCTGGAATAAAGGGTTGAGTTACTCCACCTGTAGGACTATTCATACCTGGTTTTGGAACTTGTGTTCTTATACTAGCAGGCATTGACGGTAATCCTTGCTGTCTTGCAGCTTGATACATTGCTCGATTTGCTTCTTGTGCTAATTGGCTTGAGGTGCGTCCATAACGACTGATAACTTCAGATTCAGTTAATCCACCTAATCCTGTTTGTAAGTATGTCTCAGGGGCAATAGCCATTGCTCCCCTTTCAACAGCACGGCCAGGAGAAAGGGCTGCTGCTCTTGCCATGCGTCCACGTTCACGTGCTTGCTCCAGGGCGCGTCCTTGAATCTGTTGGCTCAGGTCACCACCAGGGCGTTGTACAGCTCTCGCTTCAGCTCGTGTCAAAGAAAGACCTGGACCCTGAACAGCTATGTCTTCAAAAGCAGGAGTATATGTTTGTTGACGCCTTTCAATTGGCTCTTCTGGACGTGCCGTTGCTTCGGGATAAATTTGTGATTCTTCATATTCTGAAAGGCCTTTTGATCCTTCATATAAAGCTTGGGCTTCTGATGCAGCAACATTACGTATATCAGCCCATTCATTAGCGGGAGCAACTTTTTGACCTTGTCGTTTTGCAAGTTGTTGTTTTGCCGCGAGGCCAGCTGTTTTTTCTGGATACAGCCGAGCCATCATTTCGGGATTTTGTTCCAGGAAAGAAAGTGTTCTAGACTCTCTTGCTGCAGTTGCTGCTCTTTCAGCTTCAGATGGGGGAACTATTGCTCTTGTGCCAACACCATAACGTTCTGCTGCAGACTCTCCCTGACCTGGTTCACGCATCCGTAAACGGGTAGGTTCAGATATTTGAGTAAGAGTGTTGGCAGTAGTAAGAGCCCGATTTAAGAATGGATTGGAAGACGGTCCACCAAGGTAAGGGCCTGCGTTTGTTTTGACTAGATCAAGAGCAACTTGAATATCTGCCAACTTATTGCCTGTTTGTCTTTCATATAAATCTTGTACATTTTGCAAATATTCATAATGATTTGCTGTTCCTTTTCCTGTTGTTTGTTGGTGTTTTCCAATGTCACCAAAACTTAAAACAGGAGTTCTTTCACCCTCTAGAGTTGGAACATCATATCTTGTTTGCCTGAGATAAGACGCACCTTCTTCCGTACGTACTTCTTGAATAACACCTTTTTGCAATAAAGCATCTTGCATTTGAGACGCTAGTGTTCCTTGGGATCCTACTGGCTCATAAGGATCCAGTAAAGTTTGACGTGTTCTTCCTTTTTCGTCTGTGCCTTGCAAAGTAACTAAGAAGGGTTCATGAAAAAGATCTGTGCCATATTGACGTTCAGAAGCAGCAGCTATTTTGGCATTAAAATTAGAATGCATATTATGTACAAATTGCGCAACATCTTGTTCACTAGACCAGGGCTGTCCGCTTATTGGATTCTTATGAAAAATATTTCCATAATCCATATTCATCCTATTGCTATATGGGCTAGTGCTTAAAGAAACAGGTTTAACTTTGGCATATAATTTTCCATATTTAGTTACGCCTATGTGCTCTGCATCTAAATATTCTTGTGTTGTTGAATACGTTGGCAGCGGGTTAGCACCTGAAAAATCTTCTGCCCCAGCTGTAGAGCCGTATTCTTTAATACCTCCGATTGCGTAACCTACACCAGCATTTTTATATTTTTCAGGTCCACTGGCAGAAACTCCAGGCAACGCGCCAAAAGGTGCAATTGGTTCTCTTGGTACAAAAGCAACAGCTTGTCCAATTTCAGCACCGTAACCCGTACCTGCTTCTGCGGCTTCAGGATTACGTTTTGCTATATTTGCGGCAAGTTGTTGAGCTGTAACTATTTCACCTGTATCTTTATCTTGAAATACAGGTTCTAGGTCGCTTCTTGAATAACGAGCGGGTGCAGCTACTTTTGCTTGGAATTTAGGTTCTCCTTCTTTCCCCTTGGAAACAATCAATAACTGAGTAGCTGATGGACTCTGGGCGGTATAACCAAAACCCCTACTTTGCAATGGTTGAATGTCACCAGTAATCAAATAGTTCTTAATTGTGTCTTGATAATCTTCTGTAAGTAAATTTTCACGAATATGTTTTGTAGCAGCAAAAACTGCTTTAGGATCATACATTCCTTGAGGATTAACAGAACTACTTTCTAGTAACGCTTTTGAAATATCAAGAGGAAGTACATTGGCATCACCAATAACATTTGATAAGACATCTTCACGAAGCATCCCATTTTGATTAAATAGCTTATTGCTCCAATCTTTTGAAATTCCTGCTGGTTTAGGAGCAGGCATCCCTTGTTTGGCTCTATCTAGAGCTTCTTGAGCTTCTTGTGAATGCGTAGCAAGAACATCTTCTTGACGTGTGTCTAGAGCATAGTGTTCTTGTTCTGTTCCGGCTTGAAGAGCCTTGAGGGCATTATTAGCTAAGTCTTGAGCTTGTTCTGATTTATTATCTCGCATTGATCTTAGTCTTGAAATATAAGACTCTGACTCTGGGTTAGTCCTGTTTAATTGATCTTCTGCTCTTGCTATTTGTTCCCTGGCTGATTGTGTCGCCATAGCAGCAACTGATCCTGCGGGTTTATTTGTAAAGTATTTGCTATACGTAGACCCTTCTAAAGACTCTTCTAGTTCTGTCATCCCAGGAAGAAGGAGTTGTGCTTGTGGCTGCTCTACTTGAGTTCTGGGAGAACGTACTCTATTTGTTTTTATGTACCAGGGATCTGGTTCAACAGCACCTTGGTTTTCAATATATTGCCTAGGTGTAAAATTTTGAGCAGTATCAACTGTTTTAGAAGGTTTAACAGCTTCTGTTTCTACTTGATTAAAACCAAGTTCATTGCGTACCTCGTCAAGAAAGGAACTAAAGTTAGTACGAACAAGTCCTTCGTTTTCAGAAGGTTTAACAACTTCTGTTTCTACTTGATTAAAACCAGGTTCATTGCGTACCCTGTCAAGATTAGTACGAACAAGTCCTTCATTAGCTGCACGAGACGTTGATGTTGCAGTGGCAGGTACTTTGCGTCCTAGAGCACGAGATAAAGCATATCCACCAGCGCCAACACCGGCCAAAGCTGCACCAACACCCAGGGCATTTGTTAAATTAAAACCTTCGTCCTGTCCTTTTAATTGATTTTGACGATATTCGTAAACATCAGGAGCTATCTGTGCTCTTTCTTCCGCATCTTCGGGGTAAGGTGTTCCAGTAGCACGGCTATATGCGTAAAAATCAGTAGGTGAAAGGGGCATTAGAGTTTATTGTCTTAATTTTGTTCTGTAAATATTCTAATGTTGATTAATCTAGGTTATAGTAAAAGAAGAAAATTAATTTTACCTATAAATGGACGCTGGAACACGACAAAAAAGAGTAGAAGGACTAGAGGCAATAAAAAATAAAGCTATGGAGATGGCTAAGAAAGGCCACGACTCTTTAGAGGTACGTGATTTTGTAACAGAATCTAAAAAACACCTGGCTTACGAGCTACCAGACCAAGAGGCATTCAACAAAGCAATGAGTGCAACATTAAAATATAAACAAAGTAAAAATCAATAATAAATATTTTAAAATTTACAAAAATTACCGGGATTAAACCCGGCTTTTTTGTCTGAATTTTTGGGCTAAGTAGGGATTTTACATACAAAAACACCCTATACAATCCTTAATTGGGGTGCAAATTTTCTGACTGTTCTCCTACCACCCACAGGTAACAGAATGTGGGGAGAAAAAAAAGAACTACGGGGTAGTTTGTATATTATAGGGGGCTGCGCATCCTTGCAACGCAGACTACACACTCGCAGTCACGATCATGCAACTAAGCAAGCTAGAGGAGAAGGTTGTCGATTTCGACAATCGTTGTCAGCAGGTAGCTATGTACCTGTGGAATGGCAAGAGTGTTTGTATCACGGAGCAACAGCTCCGGTGGTACGACGTTACACCACATCAGATGATAGGAGAGTTGCTTTGGTGGGTCAGCGTCGAGGAGGCCGAACATGTCTGGGAAGCCTCCCGCGACGGAGCTTACTTCGGTGACGGAGCGCTTAAAAGGCGTCAGTTTACTGTTTACTGTACCAAGTGTGCAAGTACCTACTACTTTAAAGCGAAGGTAATTCACTAACCTGTGGTGATATGAACACGTATTGTATCATTTGCAATACGAATACGTATCATCCTAGGTTAGGTGGTGCTAGAATCGCCCGTTTTCGTTCATGTACGAGAGTCAGGTTCTAGAGACACCAATAGATAGGGGGCTGCGCATCCTAAGAACGCAGACACAGCCTAGTCCGCAGGAGATGGGCACCTGCACAGCTCACGATTAAATGTCAATCGCACACGCAACTGAGTACTACGTTGGTATCAAGCCTGATGAAATGTCTGAAGGAGGTTATCCCAGTTTTGCTGAAATGTATTTTGGAGGGTGTGAGAAGTGGTTTAGCAACAAAGCTAAGGCACTTGAATACCTGAATACATTTGAAGACTGGGAACAAGAGATGCTTCAATTAGGTGAACACACCTGGGTTGAAGCTGATATTCCGTTCTGAGTTCTGAGTACCAGGCGTAATGCCGGGGGATCGAATCCCCCACTCAGTTATTGCCTAGTCCGCAGGAAATGGGCACCTGCACAACAGAAGATTCCTGTGGTTAACTTAACTGCTTCGTTCACTTTTCAGGTGAACACGCATGAACTGCTTCTTATTAGGGAAGCGGTTGCTGAATTGAGTCATGCATATGACTCTGTTGATGCCGACAGAGATGGTGTAGAACCTGATCTGAAAGCTATCCAGATTTGTAACAATTTGGTTAGCACTATAGATCAAACTCTTGATCGTCGGTTCAACCACTGAGCTGTAGTACTCCACCTGTTGGAGGACCAGGTGCAACTCCTGGTCTCAGTCATTGCCACACACTGAGTGTGGCTTATTCACGATCATGTTTATTACTAACAAAGTCTATGCATTTGTTCTTATGTGTGCATTAGTACTCATAGGATCACAGATTAGCGTAACAGCTTTAGATGCTGCTACTACTAAGCAGTGCAAAAACCATGACTGGCCTGTGAATGCTAACGATATTCACATGGCATGGTGTGCAGCTAACAACTACCCAACTAAGTAAGGCCAAGGGGGCTGCGCATCCTAACAACGCAGACATCCAATCGCATTCACGACCATGACTACAGGTACAATCGAACGCATTATAAAAGATGCAAGGCTATTGGCCCGACGTGACTCAACCAGTCAGCATCCATGCATTGACTGGAGCATTGAGCAGAAACGCACTGAACTACTGGAAATGTATTTCCAATGGCAAGACGGTGCATTAGAGTGGGATGCTTTGCATCCATTGGCACACTTCCTTGGAAAGTGTGTTGATAGAAATGCCTTGCTGCTCAAATATGAGCAGGAGTATGGCATCGAAGATTAGTTAAATCTGCTATGCTTTGGAGGGTTCAGCTGACCCTCCTGGCCAGGAGTTAACTCGTCTACAGGAACTCAGGAGAGTTCCACCAAACTTCTTTGGGCGTGATGAACCTAAAGTCGTAGCAGGCATAGGGCGC
>Ga0209296_1002742_pt1 | contig 12380 bp, 14 predicted proteins | sample S_130206_EF_Meta_FD_187319 | JGI IMG/M metagenome (GOLD analysis project Ga0209296, IMG submission 187319) | Freshwater microbial communities from Lake Simoncouche, Canada to study carbon cycling - S_130206_EF_MetaG (SPAdes) (version 2) | ecosystem: Environmental > Aquatic > Freshwater > Lake ...
AAAAAAAGATCCTAATTCAGGAACGCTAGTAACCGAACCTAAATTGAGCAAGCTCGCTGTATCAAGACATCTACACCAGGGGCTACTCAAAACTCTTGCCGAAGTAACGCCCTGATTTCTTAACCATTGACCTATGAGCCCAGATTGTTTTTTCCCAAGCTCACCTAAATTGCGTTGGGTAGAGCATTGATTGAGTTGATAGCCGGGAGGATCTCCAATGCCTGGAGCATCGGCATGACGCATCATTAGTACGTGCTGACCATCAGTCAAATCCTTTGCCAGATCTGCCAATGCAAGGTTAGTGCTCAGGGTGCCAAATAGGCCTACTATTAGTAGGGTAATTATTTTGATTAATTTCATAAATTGATTCAGTTAGTTAGGTGAAGTGTATTCAAGATCGGCTGAGTTTGCCAAGTTCAATTTGGTATTTCGGGCTCTAAAGCGAAAGACTTTAATTTGTGCCAAACTGAAATAGTTATTTTTCCAGATTTATTAACTCAGGAGCGCTAAATGAATATTGGTCGAAAGCAATTATTGATTGGACTATCCGCAGTAAGCATGCTGTCTCTAGTGGCATGTCAGTCAATGGAGCAAGGCACAGGTCAAAAAGCCAGCGCCACTTTAGATTCTAGATCAGGATCACAGACAAAAGGAGAGGTTAATTTTGTTTGGCAAGGGCATGATGTATTGGTTAGTGGAAAATTTTCTGGCTTGAAGCCTAACTCCGAGCATGGATTTCATGTTCATGAAAAAGGTGACTGCTCTGCTCCAGACGCCACTAGTGCGGGCGGCCATTTTAATCCCGATACAAAAGATCACGGTATGCCAAATAGTAGTATGAGCCATGCTGGAGACATGCCAAACATCAAATCAGATGCGAGCGGTAATGCGACCTATTCAGCTAAATTACATGGTTTTGCTGTGAACAATGGACCAAAAGGAATAGTTGGACGCTCTGTAGTGGTTCACCGAGATCCAGATGATTACAAGTCACAGCCAGCAGGCAACTCAGGACCACGAATTGCATGTGGATTAATTAAGTAATTTTAGGATTGAATGAATGACTTCACCAGATAAACGTTGCTGTGGGTCTGGCGTTTGTATTATTGATGGCGCTGGACAATGTTGGTGTGGTCAGGTTTGGGATGGCGAAAAGATGTCCGCCCCTAGCTTGACTATCCCGTCATCTATTAATCCAATTCCAGAGCCTGAGGTTAAAAAGATAGAGTCTTAACCTTATTAAACTCCAGCATCAGTGATGTGAAATGATCCCATGAAATCTTGGCAAATGAGAAGAAACTGCGCGCTGACACCAAAGCAGCTCTTAAAGTTTTACATTGCCCTTGTATGTTTATCGATTGCTGTGGCAAGCGGATTTTTATTGGCTGGTATATGGGTCATCCCCGTCTTTACTGCTTTGGAATTAACGGCGGTCACCCTTGGTTTTTTAATCTATTGCAGGCATGCGCTTGATTATGAAGCGATTGAGATTATCGATCGACGATTGATTGTTCGAAAATTTATAGGGTATAAAGAATCCGTATATGAATTTAATACGCAATGGGCTCAAATTGAAGCTCCGGTTGCTGGGCAAAAAGTATTCTTTATTAGCCAATCTAATCAGAGAGTCGAGCTAGGTCAGTTTTTGCGATTAGAACAACAACTACCGCTAATTTCCTCGGTGCGAACCTATTTGGGTTGATATCTCGAATGGGTTGACTCTATTAGGCATTATCGATGATCCCGATTTTCTATTCTTATCGTAGATGCCCTTATGCAATGAGGGCTCGTATGGCCTTGAAATACTCGGGTATACAAGTTGAGCATAGAGAGATAGCATTACGAAATAAACCGCAATCTCTATTGATGGCATCACCTAAAGGAACTGTTCCTGTGTTGTGTGCTGATGGCATCGTCCTAGAGCAAAGTTTAGATATCATGCGCTGGGCATTAGCGCAGTCTGATCCGGATGGTTGGAGTGTGGTTGATGAGTCGACATCTCGAAGTTGGATAGAAAAAAATGATGGCCCTTTTAAAACCATGCTAGATCAATACAAATATCCAAATCGATATCCTGATCTAAATCAAGAGGTGCTTTTGGGCGAAGCATCAGCACTAATGCTAAAGCCGATGGAAGAATCTTTGCAGTCAAGTCAGTATTTGCTGGGGAATCAGATATCTTGGGTGGATGTAGCCATCTTTCCTTTTATTAGGCAGTTTTCTATGGTCAATCCTCAACGTTTCAATGAATTACCAATTGACTCTACAAGAAGATGGCTCAATCAACACCTTGACTCTGACTTATTTCAGTCAGTAATGCATAAACACCCAATTTGGATGGATTAGCTTGGAAAAGGTAGTCTTAAATCCATCAGAAAGTGGATGGAGAGATGCCCTATCCATTGAGCTATAAGCTTATCTGGTTACAGTACTTGTATTATGTTGAGTCAATACATATAAAGATAAATTCATGACTCAAGAGCATCGAATTGTAATCGTTGGAGGCGGTGCTGGTGGTCTAGAGCTCGCTACTAAACTCGGTGATCGTTTTGGTTCCCGTAAGAATAGCTCTAAAAAAGTATCGGTTATCTTAGTTGATAAGAATCGCACCCATTTATGGAAGCCCAAATTGCACGAGGTAGCTGCAGGCTCCATGGATCTTGCCGATCAAGAGCTGGACTACATTGCACAGGCACACTGGCATCATTTTAGCTTTCGACTAGGTGAGCTCACAGGGATCGATAGAGAAAAGCGTCAAATTCAGGTGGCTCCTTTTTACGATGACTCAGGTGAATTAGTTACTCCACAGCAAACTATTCACTACGACACCTTAATTATTTCTATTGGCAGCTTAACGAATGATTTTGGAACCCCAGGTGTTGAACAATATGCGCAAAGGCTTGAATCTCTTGCGGATGCAAAACACTTTCATTTGCGCTTAATTAATGCTTGTTTAAGAGCCCAGGTTCAAACTCAGCCTTTAGCTCCCCATCAATTACAGGTTGTCATTATTGGAGCTGGAGCTACCGGAGTGGAGTTGGCTGCAGAATTACATCGCACTACGCGTGCCATTATTTCTTTTGGAATGGATAGGGTTGATCCTGAGAAAGATTTAAAAGTCATTTTGATTGAGGCCGCCCCCAAAATATTGCCTGCGCTTTCTACCAGAATCTCGAATGCTGCTGAAAAATTACTGGTGGACCTTGGGGTTGAGGTTATGACCAGTGCTAAGGTACAAAAAATACAAGCCAATCGAGTATTTTTAGATAATGGTGTAGAAATTCCTGCCGAGTTAATTGTTTGGGCTGCTGGCGTCAAGGCGCCAGACTTTCTCAGTGGGATTGGCGGCTTAGAGACCAACCATGTCAATCAATTGTTAGTATTGCCAACTTTACAAAGTACTCGTGATCCCCGGATTTTTGCAATGGGAGATTGTGCTGCTTGCCCTTGGCCAGAAGCCAATAATGGCAAAGGTGGCATTGTTCCCCCGAGGGCTCAAGCAGCCCATCAACAATCTTCCCATCTCTTTTCTCAAATTAATCAGATTATTGAAGGTAAAACACTGAAGCCTTATCAATACCGTGATTTTGGATCCCTAGTATCTTTAGGTGAATACAGTAGCGTGGGCAGCATGATGGGGGGATTGATTGGCGGCAGTCTGATGGTGGAAGGACTATTTGCAAAGCTCATGTACATCAGTCTATATAAACTGCATCAACTGGCTCTTCATGGCTGGGTTAAGGTATTTCTTGATACCGTCAGTCGTTTAATTCATCGCAGAACACATTCTATCGTTAAGCTTCATTAGCTTCAGCGAATACTTTTTTAAGAGAGTAAGATTTAAGTATCTATACATCATTGAGGGGCTATCGAGTGAGCCACTACAAACCTATTAATTTCTCTGACAGAGTGGCACTTTCCTTTACGAAAAGCATGCGCTTTTTTGCAGATACTTTTTTCCAAAAAAGGTATGGTCATCGTGCTGTAGTGCTTGAAACCGTTGCAGGCGTTCCCGGCATGGTCTCTGGTATGTGGATGCATCTAACTAGTTTGCGAAAGATGCAAACAGGTTATGGCCCTAAGATACGTACGTTATTGGATGAGGCAGAAAATGAAAGAATGCACTTAATGACTTTCATTGAGATTGCTAAGCCAAATGCATTTGAGCGTTTTTTAGTTCTAATTGCACAGGCAATATTCTGGAATGTGTTCTTTGTAATATATGTTTTTTTCCCACGCACAGCCCACCGAATTGTTGGCTATTTCGAAGAGGAGGCAGTGTATTCCTATACAGAATACTTACGAGAAATTGATGAGGGAAGATTGCCTAATATTGCTGCACCTCAAATTGCGATCGACTATTGGAAGCTTTCTGCAGATGCCACATTAAGGGATGTCGTGATCGCTGTCCGGGAGGATGAGGCTAAACATCGTGACGTCAATCATCGGTTTGCCGCTGAATATGACCAGTAGTATTGGAAGCTGATACTATTTTTGTTGATGGCGGGTAATTTATCTGAAGATCAGAAGCAAGCTAGTCATTGCAATTAATGCATAGAGAAATAAGTAAATCTTGATATCCTTGAAAACAATTTCTCGCGCAATTTTTTTGTACTTCAAGAGATAAAGGTGATAGATAATCGGTGAAATTAATATCACGCTGAACTCAATGATGAGTTCTATTTTTTCACCTGTCATCTATTTAATCAATTTGTTTTTTGAGAATACTAAAAATGCAGCGGATATGATTCCTATGGAAAAGAGTAAAAAAGATCCCGTTTTCATAAACACAATAAAGCCTATTAGTACTAAGCCAAATGCGAATAATCCCAATTTATTTCTAGACATTTAATAAGCTCCTAAAAAATTGAATCTGATCCACATCTTGTAAATCATAACTTAGACCTTCATTTTTAGGCCATTAGCTTTATTTTTAATTCAAGAATGCCCTTTGCTTAAGCAGAATTTTTTGAGAGAATAGTGGGATATTGCATGTTTAAGCACTGGATATTGACTTGAACTAATCCCCCTAAGTACTCTACGGCTTTTGTGACAGGAACAAAGCTATAAAGTTCGTTAAGATTGATGTATGAACGAAGACAAACAAACCTACCTAGATAAAAAATTGCGCCCATTACCACGTTGGATATTTATGTCCCGTTGGTTACAAGCGCCACTATATATTGGCCTCATCGTTGCCCAGGGTGTCTATGTTTGGCAGTTCTGGGTTGAGCTTTACCATCTAATTACCATGATGGCTAATAAGAACATGACTGAAACAGCATTAATGCTGGTTGTCTTGGGTTTAATAGATGTAGTGATGATCTCGAACTTGTTGGTGATGGTCATTGTTGGTGGTTGGGAGACCTTTGTTTCGCGTTTAGAGTTGCAAAACCATCCTGATCAGCCTGAGTGGTTGTCTCATGTGAATGCCGGTGTGCTCAAGGTGAAGCTAGCAACAGCCATCATTGGTATTTCATCAATTCATTTGCTAAAGACCTTTATTAATGCGGCATCCTATGATGAGAAGACATTGATGTGGCAGACCCTCATCCATGTCACTTTTGTGTTGTCTGCTCTTGCGATTGCCTATACCGAAAAAATAGTCACCTCAGCTCATAAACAACATTGAGAATGAGTTCATCTAAAACTGAATGACATCAAACCCTTGTTTTGAATGCGGCCAGTGTTGCCAACATTTTCGGGTGAGTTTTTATCACGGTGAAATAGAGGGTAATGGCACCGGCATTGTCCCAGCAGAACTCACAACTAAGATCACAGCACATCTTGCTTGCATGAAAGGCACAGAAAAGGGCGGTGCGCCTTGTACAGCCTTAAGGCACACCAAGGAGGATGGATATCGTTGTTCTATTTATGAACATCGTCCTAGTCCTTGTCGAGAATTTAATATTATTAATGACGATGGATCACTCAATGCTGATTGTCAGAGACTTCAAGAGGTCGCTAAACAAAAAAGGCTCAATTAATTTCTATTATTGGTCTGAGACGATTGTCGGTTACTGATCCGTAAATTGTAATTTAGCTAAACGGGCATATAGACCACTGCGCAAGATCAAATCAGCATGAGTTCCTGTTTCGATGATCTGTCCGTTTTCAAGTACCAGAATTTTGTCAGCCTGCTTTACTGTCGATAGTCGATGCGCAATCACAATGGTAGTGCGATGATCCATGGCGGCCTCAAGAGCTTGCTGAACCAGCGCTTCAGATTCAGCATCTAAGGCACTCGTGGCTTCATCAAGCAGTAGAAGGGCTGGATTTTTTAATAAGACTCTAGCTATGGCAATGCGCTGTTTTTGTCCGCCCGATAAGCGGATGCCGCGATCACCTAAAAAGCTTTGGTAGCCTTCGGGCAATTTGGAGATAAATTCATCAGCGATTGCTAGGCGAGCTGCAGCGAACACCTCTTCATCAGTAGCATCCATTCTCCCAAAACGAATATTTTCCATGGCATTATCAGAAAAAATCACAATGTCCTGCGGCACGACACCAATCATCTTTCGTAAAGCTTCAAGCTCAAGGTCGCAAATATTGATGCCATTAAATAAGATAGACCCGCTTATCGGATCATAGAAGCGCTGCAATAGTTGAAAGAGCGTGGTCTTACCGGCACCTGAAGGGCCTACTAGGGCAATTCTTTCGCCTGGTTTAATGTTGAAAGAGATATTGGATAAGACGCTATTTTGATTAGACGGATAGTGAAAATATAGATTTTGTACTTCTACGCCAATGCCGTTGGCATTGACCTGAGGAATGGATTTCACAATTGCTACCGTTTGAATAGAGGATTGCACATTGAGAAGCTCTAAAAGACGGTCGCTGGCACCAATTGCTCTTTGGGTATCGCCTATCACTTCAGAAATGCCAGCTATAGCGCCTGCAACAATCACGGCATACAAAATAAATTGAGATAGCTCCCCAGCGCTAATCTGATTGTCCATGACTCTGTAAGCACCAAGCCAGAGAACCAAAATAATACTAGTAAAGCCAAATAAAATAGCAACAAAGGTGAGCAAAGACCTTGCTCGTGTCCGATTAATGGCAGCATCAAGAGCAATGTGAATCGATTGATTAAATCGATTAATTTCTATTTTTTCATTTGTGAATGATTGAATCGTAGGGATCGCATTCAGTTTTTCTCCTGCTAAAGCAGAGGCATTGGCAATCTTATCTTGTGAATTTCGGGAGAGCTTTCTCACTCGTCTACCCATGATCATGGTGGGAATAATTGTAATGAGCAGTGTGGCAAAGATGAGCACAGATAAATCTGGACTAGTAATGAACATCATGACTAGGCCACCCATCAGTAAAAGAATATTTCTGATTGCCATTGAGACGCTGGTACCAATTAATGTTTGAATCACAACCGTATCTGTATTGAGGCGCGATAATATTTCGCCGCTGTGAGTAGATTCAAAGAATTCAGGACTTTGTTTAATAACGTGGCTATAGACTTTTGAGCGAATATCGGTCGTAATTTTTTCGCCTAACCATGAGACCATATAAAAACGTAGAGATGTTCCTAATGCAACTAGGCAGGCAACAATAAATAAGGTTAAAAAAGTGGTATTAATTTGGTTACCGCTGTTAGCGTTAAACCCCAAATCGATGATTTGCCTAAAAGAGAGCGGGACAGCTAATGTCGCGCTTGCAGCGAGTACTAGGCTAAAGATTGCCAATATAAATTGCTTTTTATATGGCTTTAAAAAAGGAAGAAGCGCTGCTAAGGTACGAAACCCACGGGGATTGGTCTTGCTGCTCTGGTTAGTCATTGAAGAATCCCTAATAATTATCTATGATAGTTCACTTCGATTAGATTTGTATTTTTAGCGATATCAGGAACATGACAGACGAAAGCCCCGTGATTCATAAAGAGCCCATGTATAAGAGAAGTCCCTGGCTACCTCGCGGTGAAGTGCGTAAGATTATTTTGCTTGTGCTGCTTATATTGGGGGGCTATGGATCTACTCAACATTGGTCTTTTATTCCCTTGCTACTTATTTCAATTATTGCGCTCTCGCCAAAGGTATTGTTAGCTACTGCCTATTACTACGGACGATCAGCACTATTTCTTGGTCAGTGGTTTAGTAAATGAGTAGTCAATACATCATCAGTGAATATTTGAATTAGGCTATATACATTGCCTAACTATTTCTGCCTATGAAGATCTTTTTGACCGGAGCCAGCGGTTTTGTGGGAAGTCATTTGCTCCAGTCTCTGAGCGCTGCAGGACATGAGATCCTATGCCACTTACGCTCCCCAGACGCGTTTCAAATAAAACCCCATCAGAATCTTGAAATTTGGTCAGGTGACCTGAACGATATATCAAGTCTATCGAAGAGACTTCAGGGTTTTCATGTTGTTATTCATTGCGCAGCAGAGATGAAACTCTGGGATTCAGAAAAAGCTCTATATGAGACTAATGTGCTCATGACAAAAAATATTTTAGAGTCAGCAAAGTACTCAGGCATTCAGCAGTTTATTTTTATGAGTGATGCTTCGATTGCTAAAAATCCATTGAGTCAAAATTTGAATGTTTCGGAGTTTAGGCCCCTACTATCTATACAAGACTTTCCCTATAGTTATAGCAAGTATCAGGCGGAACAATTGGTTCTTAACGCTGGAGACGAAATGTTCCGAACTATTAGTCTTAGGCCGGCATCTATTTGGGGTAGGGGCGATTTAGTAGATCGACTTTTAGGTGAGGCCTCCAACCTAAATCAGTTTGGCTGGTTTGCTAAAGGGGATTACCCCTTTTCAACTTGCTATATTAAAAATCTTTGCGAAGCAGTCAACAAAGCTTTGCTATCAAAATCGACCCAGGAAAGTTTTTTTATTAGTGATGGCCAGGCTATTCAATTTAGGAAATGGATGACCATGAGACTCAATGCAGGTCATTACAAGGTTCCAGCCTTATCAATTCCTCGCTCGTTTGCTCGGCCTTTAGCTCGTTTTACAGAGAATGGTTGGAAATACTTGCCACTTCGTGGAGAGCCCCCCTTGATAAGAGAGATGGTCCATTTAATGGCGCATCCTTTTTCTGTCTCTATTCAGAAGGCTAAAGATCAATTGGCCTATGAGCCACTCTATAGCTTGGAAGAGGGCATGCTTGAAATACAGAAACCAGCTCATTTATAAAGGGTTTACCCTAGTTATCTTGACTGGACCTATTCCGAGGTTTAAAGTTTTTACCAATAAGTTAGTAATGAATAGTGGATGTTCTTATAAATAAAAGAGATAAACCTTGAAAGGATGGAGGACATGTTTAAATTTCATGATGTGAGAGATCAGATTTCTAAAATTGCAGGATTTTGCGGGATGGTGATCAGTATTACCGTCGCCTTTTACCTGATCTTTCCTGCGGGTCAGACCCAATCCAAATTTGCCATGTTGTTAGTTTCATTCGGGATTGCAATCGCACTGAGCGTTCTAACGTTCAAGGCATTACTGAAATCGCAGCGATAGACTAAAGCAATGAACGAATAAAAGCCCCACTCATAGTAAGGATTTGGGGCTTTTTATTTAGGACTAAAAATACTTCAACCCTTAATTTAGGCTTAATTGATGGGTGTAAACACTTATATCTAAAACCCTTCAAGAGGCTTTTACTAAGACATCTATTGATTAGCGTTTGATTGCATGATTACTTTTTATTGCTGTGCCACCCCTTCTGAAATTGGTTTAATCATTCACCGTTTCAATTCCCAATTCAATTTTTACACTAAAGCCTGAGGTAACAATTGAATTCCGTGGTCCAAGAAGTGAAAATAGATTTCCAGCCCCTAAAGGAGCGTGGTCAAAGAGAGGTTTTCTGTGGCCTAACTGGGATTATCTGGTTGCACCGAAAAATTCAAGATGCATTTTTCCTGGTGGTCGGCTCGCGTACCTGCGCACATTTGATTCAATCTGCTGCAGGGGTAATGATTTTTGCAGAACCACGATTCGCAACGGCAATTATTGATGATCGAGATTTGGCTGGTCTAGCAGATGCCAATGATGAGCTAGACAAAGTAGTGAAGCAGTTACTAGATCGTCGTCCTGATATCAAGCTCCTATTCTTAGTCGGCTCTTGTCCCTCAGAAGTCATTAAGTTAGATCTATCTAGGGCAGCGCAACGCTTGGGTAAAACTTTTGCACCGAATGTCCGCATTCTCAATTATTCCGGCAGCGGTATTGAAACAACCTTTACCCAAGGGGAAGATGCTTGTTTGGCAGCGCTCGCACAAGATTTGCCTAAACCTAATAACTCCGACGAAGTTGAATTATTAGTGGTTGGTTGTTTGGCTGATGTTGTCGAAGATCAATTTAGTCGCATCTTCAAAGATCTAGGCCTGAAGTCCTTTGCTTTTTTCCCACCGCGTGAATCTACGCAGAGAATCGTGGTTGGTCCAAAGACTAAATATTTATTGGCCCAGCCATTTCTGACTGATACTGCTAGGTTCTTGGAGAATATGGGCGCCCAAAGAATTGCCGCACCTTTCCCGCTAGGAGTAGAAGGTACAGAAAAATGGTTCTTAGCCGCAGCAAGAGAATTGGGCGTATCTAACGATGTCTTTGAAAAAGTCATTGCTCCACAAAGGGATCGCGCTAATAAATCTCTTGAACCACATCGAGAAATATTAAAAGGCAAATCCATTTTCTTTTTCCCTGATTCCCAGCTAGAAATACCATTGGCTCGTTATTTAAATAGAGAGCTGGGCATGAATTTGATGGAAGTTGGCGTTCCGTATCTACATCGTCAGCATATGGCAGAAGAATTAGCCATGTTAGACCCCAAAACACAATTGTCTGAAGGTCAAAATGTAGAGAATCAATTGGATCGTTGTCGTGCTCAACAGCCCGATATGGTTGTATGTGGACTGGGTTTAGCTAATCCACTGGAAGCAGAAGGCTTTACAACAAAATGGTCGATTGAACTTGTCTTCACTCCTATTCAAGGGTTCAATCAAGCGGCCGATCTGGCAGAATTATTTGCTCGCCCTTTGACTAGAAAAAGTAAGCTCATGATGGTAGAGGAAGTATGAAGTTAACGCTCTGGACCTATGAAGGGCCACCCCACGTTGGAGCAATGAGAATCGCTACGGCAATGGAGAAGGTTCATTACGTTCTTCACGCTCCACAAGGAGATACTTATGCAGATCTCCTTTTCACCATGATTGAGCGGATGAAAAAGAGACCGCCGGTAACTTACACCACTTTTCAGGCGCGTGATTTAGGTAGCGATACTGCTGAGTTATTTAAAGACGCTGCTAGATCAGCTTATGCCCGTTTTAAACCTGATTTATTAATGGTGGGTGCTTCCTGTACTGCAGAGCTCATTCAAGATGATCCAGGCGGATTAGCTGCTGCTCTAGATTTGCCAGTCCCCATTTTGCCGCTTGAATTACCGGCGTATCAAAAGAAAGAGAATTGGGGAGCAGCAGAAACTTTTTATCAGATGGTGCGTTTGCTAGGCCAGCAATTTATTTTGGCACCAGGTCAAACACGCCCTGCAAGAAAGGCAGATGCAAAGCCAACTTGTAATATTTTAGGCCCCACTGCTTTGGGATTTCGCCATCGTGATGACGTTGAAGAAATTTCGCGCTTATTACGTGAATTGGGTATTGAGGTAAACGTAGTTGCTCCACTAGGCGCTAACCCAGCAGATATTGCACGTTTGCATGAGGCAGACTTTAATGTCAATTTGTACCCCGAGACAGCCAATACTGCAGCAACTTGGATGACTAGGAATTTTGGTCAGCCCTCTACAAAAGCGATTCCGATTGGATTTAAAGGTACTCAAGCTTTTATCACTGAAGTCTGTCAATTGGCAGGAATTGAATGCGATGTCCAAAAATTCAGCCAATCCTCTAAAGCGCGTTGGTATGCTTTATCGGTGGACTCAACCTATCTAACTAACAAAAGAGTCTTTATTTTTGGTGATGCTACCCATGCGATTGCAGCAGCCAAAGTAGCGGCGCATGAAATGGGCTTTAAAGTAGTTGGACTGGGAACCTATAGCCGCGAACTAGCTCGTGAAGTACGTGAGACTGCTGAGCAATTAGGTCTTGAAGCAATGATTACTGATGATTACCTAGAGGTTGAAGCAAAGATTGCAGAGCTTCAGCCTGAATTAATCCTCGGTACGCAGATGGAGCGACATATCGCTAAACGTTTGCAGATTCCTTGCGCAGTGATTTCATCACCAGTGCACGTGCAGGATTTTCCCGCGCGCTATTCTCCGCAAATGGGTTTTGAGGGTGCCTGCGTTTTATTTGATTCCTGGGTGCATCCATTGATGATGGGCTTAGAAGAGCATTTAATTGGAATGTTTAGGGGTGACTTTGAGTTTCATGAAGGTGCTATGCCATCGCATCTTGGGC
>Ga0209296_1002744_pt1 | contig 12377 bp, 16 predicted proteins | sample S_130206_EF_Meta_FD_187319 | JGI IMG/M metagenome (GOLD analysis project Ga0209296, IMG submission 187319) | Freshwater microbial communities from Lake Simoncouche, Canada to study carbon cycling - S_130206_EF_MetaG (SPAdes) (version 2) | ecosystem: Environmental > Aquatic > Freshwater > Lake ...
AGAAGATATAGAAGACCGCTATATGTAAAAAGACGTAGTTTTAAGAAGATGACACGTAAAATACAAAGGGTGATTCGTAAGAGTATGCAAAAAAAGAGACCAGTTAAAAGACGAAAATCATCAAAAACAAGAAGAATATCTATAAAACGCGCAGCTAAACGAACATATAAAAAATAAATTGACGTATTTTTATAATGACACAATGAGTCATGATAAAAATTAAACAGAGAGAAATATTACCTGAATTTTGCAACCAATGCACCTACATGCGTATTATTCCCCTTTGCATTAAATGCGCTCTCTGGATGTATTCTGTGCAACACTAATATTTCTTGGACATTATAAAATTTACACCCTTTTTTCCATAAACGCAACCACAAGTCGTAATCTTCTATTACACATGTTGCATCCCACCAACACAAATTCTTCTTCAACAAGCTACTGCTATTTATAATCGGATTCGCATTGCGAAAATCCAGCCCAGTTATATCGCCTAATGGAATACTCGGACAAATATTAAGATTTCCAAAATAACGGCAATTTGTCCCAATAACATCATATGTTTCCATGTAAGGTGCCTGTTTTTCTAATTTATCAGGCTCCCATTTATCATCTACATCCAACAAGCTAATCCAGTCATATTTGCAATATTTAATCATTTCATTAAGTGTATTAGATTTACCTTTAATATCCACAAAATCATATACGCGAATATTTGAGTGTAACTCTGCATATTTTTGCGCAATCTTAAAAACATCTGAATTCGGTGCATGTCCATTAATGCCAATTATTAATTCCCAATTCGTATATTTTTGTTGTATGATAGAGATTACCGACTCATTGATAAACTCAATGCCATTATATATAGGCATTAGTATGCTAATCATTGCGTAATATTATATTAAAACACTTTTATCTTTCTAAATCAAAATACGCTGAAACATAAACCAATTATCAAGATGGGCAATATTTTCTTTGCATAAACAAAAATGTTGGTTAGTTGAAAATATACAATCAGTTATGATTATTTGGTCATCTTTCACGAGCTCTTTATTATCAAAATATAATTTTAATTTATCATAGTATGTGGTGTGCCACCAATTAATATTATCGCGATGTAGTATAAAAAATCCACCTGCAATAATACCTATATGTTGCGGAATAGGTTGTGAGGGCACTCCATTAGGATTTTTATTATTAACTATATTATATACATAATCAACAAACCTATCATCATTATTTACTAATGCATAATATATTTTATTCTTATCCAATGTCTCTATTTTGTTTGGCGATGGCCACATTTTTAAAGAATTCATATCTAAATCATTACTTCTCCCACGAAAATAACCAATATCACACCATCCATAAAAATCGGTTATAAAATATTGTTGTTTTATTGTTTCGCTTACAAAATGAATTTTTTCTGACCAAAGCATATTCACTCTCCAATCTACTTGATGTTTTAACAATACATTCATTTCGTGATTACGTATCCAGTGTTCTTTAAATTGATATGTATAAAAATCTTCACATGGTTTGACAACTACTTTGATTTTAGAATGTATGTAGGGTTGGATAAGATTATATCCAGCCTCATCCGTATAAATAACCAAATTATAGTTATTTACATTTGACAACATATTATGCATCCAATGTTGATATGTTGATATATCAAATTTTGCTCTGAAGTTATACCAACAAGTAGAAAATGTTATACTCATAAATATATTATATAGTATACTATACAAAATAATAAATAAGAGAGAACGTATAACGAGACATCACGTGTAAAATTATATACAATTCTGAATAGATTCGGGCGTATACATGCTATATGTTTTGAGATTCTGTGGACGGAACAACGTAAGTTCTAGTGAAAAAGTATAATTTGCATTTTGAAAATCCACAAAAGACCCATCGTGATTGCGCAGTTTAATACTCAACTTACGAAAACGCTCCATCGGCGGGTTATAAATTTTGTAATAGGACGACGACGAGCCTTGTGTATCGATACTATAATATTTACTATTGTACGGGATTTTTGCAAAGGCAGACTTCACAACACCATTGGTTTGATTCGTTTGCTGTGTAAAGGTGCTATAATTATACGGCGCCGTTTCGTCCCAAAAATTCAAAAACTTGATTTCCATGTAGAAATACGCAGGTGGTTCAAGATTTACTTGTAGAGGCGCTTCAATGTAATATGCAGTTGCGCCATTCAATGATGCGTCTGCAACCAACCAATAACCATCGTCTCCTGGTTCAACATAACCATAATAGAACCGAGCATCATTCTTGTTAACCATCTGTACTGATTCTTGATTGCACCGAGTAAATCCTAAATACCCAGGCAATCCCCAATTGCTAAAATCAGGAACTATGTTTGCAGCAGTGCATCTAAAATTGTCTTCCTCATATCTAGCAATATTTGTGTTGGTTAATACAAAACCAGAGCTTTTATTCCCAAACCATATCTTTCTAGAGACCTGATTATACACTATTACAAATTCGCTATATCCTCCAGCGGCTTCGTATGTTGTCTTCTCTCCCGCAGTCAAATAAGAAGTAGCGCCTAACAAGACATCAGTAACCGCTTGATTGAACCGATTTGTCAATTCAGTTACCATTTGTTGTGCAGTATAATATCCATCTTCTATGACAATCGTATAATTCTCAATGTAATTATACAACGTGTTGAAAATGGCGATTTGTAAGGGGTCTACGACCCCATGATCTGAAGGATTATATACCTCGGTAATTTTAAACGACATGGTATTATTTTTTTTTGCAGCAGAAAATGTGTATATTGTAAATGGGAAATATCCAGACGCGAGTCTAGCCCCTTGTACATTAAGATAGTCTTGTGGCAATTCAATTTCGAATTCGCTTGCATTTGGGTATTTCAAAATATTCCTGTCTTCAGAATGAATGGATACATATTGTTGTTCAAACATATATTGTTGAGCATTTGGAATTAGTGGATGTGTGGAACTTGTATTAAACCGACTCATAATATAATAAATAAACATTTTATTTTTAAGTGTAGAATTTTTTACATCTTTAATATATAGATGCCAATAAATTATCCAACAACTACTCGCGCGGTCGACTTTATACAATACTTTGTTTGGATACTCTTATTCGCTAGCTTTATTATGCTCATTTTCATATTTTTCCAGCTATTTTCACCAGCCCCATCAAAAAGCCTTTATATTACAGGATTTACTCTTTTACTAGTTGCATTAAGTACTATGGTTGGTGGAATGTGGAATGCTCAAAGAGTCGTTGGTGATGGATTCGTTGAAATGTCGCCCATCCGTAAATTCACTTCCGTAATACCATTCTTACTTATTATGGTCGCTTTAGCATATTCTATATATTTATTTTCACATTACACGGACGCAATTATTTCTGGCCATACATCTAAAGAATACTACACTTATAGTAAAATATCAGTCGGTATATTGATCGTGCAAGCATGTACTATGTTGTATTGGCTACAACAAAACGTTAAAATTAAGCCCAGCAGTCAAGCTACTGGACGCGTATGGGGCATAACTCCCTCCAACTGGTTTACCGGAAGCATGACAATACTTGGGACATCCAATATAATATTTGTAATCTTAATGGCAGTGAAATTAGCTACTTCAACCACTGACGGATTTCAGTAAGGGCCCACACCCCCCTCAAGAAATAACCGAAAATTTATAGGTTACTCCATATTGCGTCTCTGTTTCCCAAATTCCAGATATTTTCAATAAAAATGTAGTAGTCGCGCTTGTTGTCGGTATATTCTCTGAAACGATTTTAATATGCGAATTTTTAAATTGTTCTTGAATTTTATATTGCGGCGTTTTATTTTTAATAATACTACTCGCCTTTTGGAGTAAATTAAATTCCATCTCACATATCTTGCTCATTATTTTCGTATTTGTATTACCATTAAATATACACTTATATTTCTGGTAATATTTTTCAAAGGTTATATCATTTAACGGAACCATTAAATATACGCCATTCATCGTGAATATATCCGATGAATATAATATTCGCGTAAAACTGCCATTTATAATTACATTATTTTTTATTGGTTCACAAAAATATATACTATTCATGCTACATTGGTCTATCGTCTTTATTATATTCATGTTTTTCCTTATTGTATCAAATAGAAATAGTTTTAAGTTTAAAATATAAAAACTATTAAACAAATAAAGTATTAGTATACTAGTATACATGAAATTTTATGAATCCCATTTTGAAGAATACATCGTATCAAATCAGAAAATAGATTTGCACCCCAAGCTTGAAAGTGTCTTTTTAAAGAACTTTCCCGTGTCAATTCAGCAACTGAAAAATGTTATTTTTTACGGGCCGTCAGGTGTGGGAAAATACACACAAGTATTGCGCGCTATTAAAAAGTATAGTCCATCCGATTTAAAATACGAGAAAAAACTCAGCATCGTATTTAATAAACAAGTGTATTATTTCAAAATTAGCGATATCCATTATGAGATTGACATGTCTATACTGGGATGCAATTCAAAACTATTGTGGCATGATATTTATCAGCAAATCATAGACATTATTTCTGCCAAACCAGAGAAAAACGGGATTATTGTCTGTAAAAATTTCCACGACATACACAGCGAATTGCTTGATAATTTTTATAGTTATATGCAGAATAATTTGATGACCTCGTTCAATATAACCTTTTTTATCATCAGCGAGCATATTAGTTTTTTACCTGACAATATAATCAAATGCTGTGAAATCATTCATGTTCCGCGCCCATCTGCGTCAACCTATAATAAATGCATCCAGACAACACCCAAAAGGAAGAAACTACCCTTGTCTGAAATAACGAATATTAAAAACTTGCATTCAGACGACCTTGTAATGGACCACTATAAAATTATTACCGACAAAATATTGCACGTTATTCTTCATGTTGAAGAAGAATTCAAAATAGTAGTGTTTCGTGATTTGCTGTATGATATTTTGATTTATAACTTGGACATTAATCAATGTGTGTGGTATATTACAACGACATTGATACTATCTAAGAAAATCCCGCAAAAAAATGTCAGCGACGTGCTGATGAATATGTACAAATTTTTCAAATATTACAACAATAATTATCGCCCGATTTACCATCTAGAATATTTTTTCACTTACATTATACAAGTCATATATGGGTTTGAACAAAAAAATAATACAAGTATAACAAGTATTTAGACACTTTTCTCTCTACATACTATTTTATGAACTCAACTCTTGCAAGAGAAATTATCGGGTTTGATGAAAATGCACCCATTACTGCAGATGAATTAAAACGAAAATATCGGCGACTGGCATTGCAATTCCACCCTGATAAAAATGGAAATAGTGCAGAGAGCGCCGAAAATTTCAAAATGATACACGACGCGTATGAATATCTACAAATGCATATAGAATCACAGCCTGATGACGATACTCCATCCAATACAACAAGCGAAGCAGGCGATGATTATATGACCATGTTGCAAAGATTTATAGAAAGTGTTATTCAATCGCCAAATATGAGCGATATTATCAAGGAAATTGTCATGAATGGATGTAAAAAAATATCCGGACGTTTGTTTGAAAATATGAGCAAGGATACCTCTATGGAGTTGCTCTCGTTTATTTCAAAGCACCGCAATATTTTGCACATAGACCCAGATACGATTCTGTCTGTAAGAGAGATAATATTGGAGAAATACAAGAATGATCAGATATATATATTGAATCCGTCTCTCGATGACTTGTTAGAGAATAATGTTTACAAACTGGACATTGATGGCAAAATATATCTAGTTCCGCTCTGGCATAGCGAAGTATATTTTGATGGTTCAGGGTGCGATATTATTGTGCAATGTATTCCCGACTTGCCAGCAAATATGTATATCGACGAAAACAACGCATTACACGTAAATATCAACGCGCCGTTCACTATTTCTCTCTTGGATAGTCCTGTCGTTTTGTTTAAGTTGGGTAAACAATCCTTTCCGCTACAAGTGCAGTTCAAAAAGACGCAGGTTTGTTATCTTCATAATCAGGGAATCTCTGTAATAGACGAAAAGAATATGTATAATATCTTCCCTAAAGGTGGTGTTTATGTGAAAATAACATTTGTTTGAAATTTTACACGATGATAAATATATTTACACATTGAATGAATGAATATATTTACTATTTATTGGATGGGTTTAGCTTTGGCAGGAGCTGGGGTTATCGGTGGTTGATTTTGGTCTATTCCTTCTTTTATTACAACATCCTTAATGAAAAAATACGCAAATAAGACTAAAATAAACGGAAGTAAAACTAGTATCCAAGAAATCGCCTTTAATCCCTTGGAACAGAGCCAATTCAAGACCCATGCCCACATTACAAGGAACAACGCCTTGGTAAGAAGCGTCTTAACGCCATAATTCTTAAAAAAACCTGTTAGGATTCCAATAGTACCTAAAATTAGATATAGCTGTGCAGGAGTACAATATTTGCTGAATTCAAAGTTTCCCATTATACTATAAGTATATAAAAACATAATTCATATGTTTTTATATTGCGACGCTATTTTTTATATTTTGATTGATACTCATTTGATCAGTTTATCTCTCTTACCACCGCTTCCTCCTCCTCTGCCTGGTCCTCCTTCAAAAAATCCTTCTCTACGAGGAATACGAGGAATACTAACTCTGCCCCGCCCCATAGCATACCCTTCATCAAATCCTTCATCCTCAAATCCTTCATCCTCAAACCCTTCATCATCAAACCCTTCAATCCTTCCCATAGCATGAGGAATTCTAACTCTGCCCCGCCCCATAGCATACCCTTCATCAAATCCTTCAAATCCTTGTTTCGCCTGCCTCCGTTTCTCTCTCTCCTTTTCATACGCTAACTTCGTCGCTGTGTCTCTATCATTCTTTTGCTGATCTGTCATCGGCTTTTTGTTATTTATAGCTCCTTCAAAAAATCCTTCATCCTCAAATGCTTCTTTAGCGACATCCTTGACGAAAAAATATGTAAACAAGACCAAAATAAACGGAAGCAAGACTAATACCCAAGAAATCGCCTTAAATCCCTTGGAACATAACCAATTCAATACCCAGGCCCAAACAACCAAAAACAACGCCTTCATAAGAAGGGTTTCAACGCCATAATTCTTAAAAAAACCCATTCCAATTCCAATTGCGCCTAAAACTAGATATAGTTGGGCAGGCGTGCAATATTTACTAAACTCAAAGTTGCTCATTATATACTATAATTATATAAAATGTAATTTATATAGTTATAAAATTTTACCTACAAAATAGTTTCATTTGTTTCTTTCTGATTTATTCCGCTCACCCGCTCCCCCCCTGTGTTTTGAACTTCTTCTTCTTATTCTTTTTAATTCCTTCAAAAAATCCTTCATCCTCAAACCCTTCATCCTCAAACCCTTCATCCTCAAATCCTTCATCCTCAAATCCTTCAAAACTTTCAAATCCTAGTTTCTTCTTCTTATTATTCTTTTTCTTCTTCAATGGGTTGCCTTTAGCTCCTTCAAAAAATCCTTCATCCTCAAACCCTTCATCCTCAAATGCTTCTTTAGCGACATCCTTGATGAAGAAATATGCAAAAAACATCATAATAAACGGAAACAAGACTAATACCCATGAAATGGCGCTAAATCCCTTGGAACATAACCAATTCAATACCCAGGCCCAAATTACAAGGAATAGCGCATGCATAAGATTGGTTTCAACACTATAATTCTTTAAAAAACTCATGATGATTCCAATTGCACCTAAAACTAGATATAGTTGGGCGGGCGTGCAATATTTACTAAACTCAAAGTTTCCCATTATATAGTATAATTATATAAAATATTTTATATAGTTATAAAATTTTACCTACAAAATAGTTTCATTTGTTTCTTTCTGATTTATTCCGCTCACCCGCTCCCCCCCTGTGTTTTGAACTTCTTCTTCTTCTTTTTAAGTCCTTCAAAAAATCCTTCATCCTCAAACCCTTCATCCTCAAACCCTTCATCTTCAAATCCTTCAAAACTTTCAAATCCTACTTTCATTGGTGTCCGTTTCCCTGGCTTCCTAACCTTCGCTACTTTTATCTTCTTACCTTTAGCTCCTTCAAAAAATCCTTCATCCTCAAATCCTTCATCCTCAAATGCTTCTTTAGCGACATCCTTGATGAAAAAATACGCAAAAAACATCATAATAAACGGAAGCAAGACTAACACCCAAGAAATCGCCTTAAATCCCTTGGAACATAACCAGTTCAAGACCCAAGCCCAAACAACCAAAAACAACGCCTTCATAAGAAGGGTTTCAACGCCATAATTCTTAAAAAACCCCATGCCGATTCCAATTGCACCTAAAACTAGATATAGTTGGGCAGGGGTGCAATATTTGCTAAACTCAAAGTTTCCCATTATACATTATAATTATATAAAAATTATACTATATAATGGGAAACTTTGAGTTTAATGAGAAAATAATGACCCAGACCGAACAGAAAACGTTTTATTATGCTTTACAATATTTAGGGATACATTTTGTGTGAACCTTATATGGACATGACCCGCATAGCTTAGCGGCAGCATCGGCGGCTGCTTTGGCAATCTTCGCGTCGTTATCTTTACGCATCTGTTCTGCTTTTGCTTGCGCCTCTGCCTGTCTCCTCTTTGCATCTTCCATTGCCGCCTGAGCCGCCTTCTGAGCTGCAGCTACTGCAGCTGCCTGAGCAGCCTTCTCATCATTTACACATTTCAGAAAAGCACTAATATTAGTAGGATCCATGGTACAGTACCCTTCTTTCACAGCAACATCCTTAACTAAAAAATACGTAAACAAGAAAAAAATAAACGGAAGCAAAACAAATATCCACGAAATCGCCTTAAATCCCTTGGAACATAACCAGTTCAATACCCAGGCCCAAACAACCAAAAACAACGCCTTTGCAAGAAGAGTTTCAATGCTATAATTCTTAAAGAACGCACTGATTATGCAAATTACACCTATTATCAAATATAACTGCGCAGGGGTGCAATATTTACTAAACTGAAAATTTTTCATTTTCATATATATTATAATTATATTTTATATAAAATATATAATTATAAAATTTTGACGTAATATTTATCATATAAACGAAGAGAAAATAAAGTATGTATTAATTTTAGTTGCAATACTTCGCCCTACATTCAGCTCTCATCTTCGAGACCTCCGCTCCTTTCGCCCCGCGACCCCCTTTCGTACTACATCCATTACAAAGTTTTTTGCGGTCTTCTTGTTTCTGTTTATCCTTCGCAATGTTGATAATATCTACAAGTGGATTTTTTAATGAAGCTCCTTCATAAAACCCTTCTTTTGCCGCAACGTCCTTAATGAACATGAACATAAACAACACCATAATAAACGGAAGCAAAACTAGTATCCAAGAAATCGCCTTGAATCCCTTGGAACACAACCAGTTCAATATCCACGCCCAAAGAACAAGGAACAACGCCTGGGTAAGAAGTGTTTCAATGCTAAACTTATTAAACATTGCGCTTATTATTCCAATTCCACCTAATACTAAATACAACTGCGCAGGAGTACAATATTTGCCGAAATCAAAGTTTCCCATTATATACTATAATTATATAAAATAGTATTTCAACACTCAAAACTACAATAAAAAAGAAGGATTTCTTCCTTTTTTATTGTTTATAACTTACAACTCAAAATAATCTAACTACTTTTTATCTATTTTTGTTCTTATGGTTTTGTTTTTGTTATTGTGGTTGTGGATGTCTACTTAGTCTTACGCACTACCTTCTTCTTCACAGGCTCGGGCTCAGGCTCAGGAACTGGCACTGGCTTGGGAGCTGGCTTTGGCGCCTCCTCCTCCTCTTCAATCTCTTCCTCCTCCTCCTCTTCGCCCTCTTGGTCGGAATCTTCAACGATTGCGCCAGATTCAACCGCATCAGACGCAGTAGCATCCATTTGCGGAGCAGCTGCCTTCAAACGCTCCTTTTCAGCAGGCTTTAGCTTGATAAAGCATGTTCCAGTCAAGGAAGCTCTAGGCTTTTGAACGACTGCCTGAATCAACTTCCAGGTAATGCCAAACTTGCCGTTTGCGAACCACAAACCACCGCACTGCATGACAAGCGCAACATTAATACCCTTTTGTAGGAAGTCTACAGGCGTAACCACTGGGTTGCTTGGGTTGGGAAACAAGGTATGTCCGTCCTCGTCATAAATCTCGCATCTCCAATTGCCCTCCCAAACAGGCAACTTGACACGAAGAGTGGGCGCCTTTGACAAATCTGACTCACCAGTTGTCTTATCCTTGCTATACTTTAGCATGGGCGTCCACAACGCATCAATAACCTCAGGCGACGAGTGCACCTTACCAAACCACTCCTTTGAGTAAGTAAGAGCATCACTCTTAATTTTCTTCTCCAACGCACGCATGTTTGCGAGGAACGCGTTGGCTTCTTCACTGGGATACTCTGCAGTAGGAAACTGCAAACCCATCTCAAACTTACCATTACCCAAACCCGACTTTTCATCCTTAAAATCAGATGCACCCCAAGTAAGCATAAGAGGTGTGGATACTCTAAGCCCAGTGTTAGTAAGCTTGTTAAGAATATTCACGCTCTTGCCATTGGACGCGTTCGCCTTTGGTGCGGTGAACTTGATGTTTGCTGCGTTGAATTGAGTGCCGTCTACGATTGTCTCTGCCATTGTATCTGTATGTGATATATACTCATGCCGTATCTTTAAATCAATTTTTTTTTATATTAGTACAAGCCAAAAAAAAGTGAAATGACTTGTCATGCAAAAAAATCCAACAAATATTATTTTACATGTAAATGTAGATAAAAACAATTTTTCTATATAATATTATATGAGTAAATATATGGAAGAATATATGCAATGCATTTATAAAAAATGCGAACAACACATACCCGCTTTATGTAAAACTAGAAAACTCCGTAAAATAAACACACCAGATATCGTTATCCCAACTATCCATAATTTTGAGATTTTAACACAACATCAATATAATCACGCGCAACTCAAATCATTTGTAAAGCATTATCGGCTTAAGCAATCAGGAAACAAAAACGAATTGTTTGAGCGCATATATTGTTTCCTACATTTGTCTAAAATTGTTATTAAGATTCAAAAGGTATATCGCGGAGTATTTGAACGCAAATATATTAAATGCCACGGCCCTGCGTTAAAAAATCGGTCATTATGCACGAACGATACCGATTTTTTTACCATGGACGAAATCGCTTCATTACCCAACGACAAATTTTTCAGCTACAAGGACGTAGATGGATTTATTTATGGTTTTGATATAGTATCGTTTCACCAGTTAATAAAAAAGGCGGACAGATACAACGCGGCGCAAAACCCGTACAATAGAAGTGTTATTCCTGGCTACGCATTAGATGATCTAAAGACTCTGATTAAATTAAGCAAAGTATTGAAGCGTCCTGTCTCTCTTGAAATCGTGGATATAGTGAATGTTATGACGGAGGAAAAAACATTGGAGCATCGTATAGTGGACCTATTCCACAACATTGATGCACTTGGACATTATAGTGCTCACGCATGGTTTACAAATTTAAACAGACATATGCTACTTCGACTTATGAGAGAACTTTTAGAGATATGGAATTATAGAGCCCAAATTACACCCGAGACAAAATACGCCATTTGCCCGCCACACGGCGATCCATTTAGGGGATTCAACATACATGTATTATATCTTGAGGTTGAACTTGACGATGTTAGAAAATACGTTTTAACTATATTGGAGAAATTTATAAATAGCGGAATTGACCAAGATAGTAAAGCTTTAGGTGCATATTATGTGTTGGGGGCGTTAACTTTAGTAAATGAGGACGCTGCGTTATCTTTAGGATGGCTGCACGATTCTTTTTCGTATTTTTGAAAATACTTTAGCATGATATTATGGTATTAAAAATTAAAATTGATTTCAATATATAATATAATGCGTTAAACCACTTAAAAAGTTCCTGTAGTAATATACTATAAGATGGCGAAGACGACTAAGACGACGACTACTAAGACTGAGACCCCTGCTGCTGCCCCCGCTCCTGTTTCCGCAGCTTCCGCGGCCCCTGCCGCAAAGGCCAAGAAGGCCGTGGTGAAGACTGAGGCTGTTGCCCCCGCGGCTGCCCCTGCTGTTGCCCCCGCACCTGTTGTTGCTGCTGCCGCCGCTGATGCAGTTGCCGAGGTTGACTCCTCCCTCGTGGAGCAGTCCGGTGAGTTCCTTGTTAAGCTCCAGCAGCTTGGAGCTCTCATCAATGCCCTCAAGACTGAGTACCG
>Ga0209296_1002747_pt1 | contig 12369 bp, 19 predicted proteins | sample S_130206_EF_Meta_FD_187319 | JGI IMG/M metagenome (GOLD analysis project Ga0209296, IMG submission 187319) | Freshwater microbial communities from Lake Simoncouche, Canada to study carbon cycling - S_130206_EF_MetaG (SPAdes) (version 2) | ecosystem: Environmental > Aquatic > Freshwater > Lake ...
CTCCTTCTCCAACCCGCGATAACTTTAGTTGATAGTACTTGAAGCCTTATAGGACTGAGCGGATTTCTGAGTGGAGTTCGAAATTCCTCATAAGCCATTGCCCCCGGTTTTATCAGAAGAGTAAGATGGCCCTATTCTTCATGAGTCTGTGCGTCCACAAACGATACCCGACAAGTGCTATCAACTAAAGTGTCTAGCTACTCTCACCACAAGAGCCCTAGACTGAGCTGTTACTCTGTCCACTCATTTTTCTATTTGGATAGGTTTCGCTCCTACCCTACGATTTCTTCAGGCTCCTGTCACCCAGGACTCTAAGGTAGATCGTAAGCACCTGGTAGTTATGGAGACTACCTGCCCCACTTTTTATAACGTAAAAGTGTAAACCGGGGTTTGTTACAGTAGACCTTCTGCGGTCAATGTTGCTACAACATCTTCAGATAACGGCACTTCTGTTTTGATGTTGAGTTCAAGGACCTCATCATTAGTCTTTTGTTTCTGCTTCTTGAGATTTTGAATCTCTGCTTTGCACATTGCAATCTGTTCTTTAGACAGAATGCTAGTCGAAACTGTGTCACTGTATCCGTAGACACGACTGCGATTTTCGCTCTGGTCGTTCTTGATCTTGTCCAACTTACCAACCAATACTGCTTCAGCAGTTACAGGAGTCAAGTTGCTGAATTCCTCAAGCTGACCGATACGTTTGTCGATAAAGGCGGCTGTGGCCAACTTCAGGTCGATGCCGGAAGCGGCATTAGCTGATCCAACTAGGCCACGGATGTTGTACAAGGCCAACAACAGCTTTTGACGACGTGTGTCGTTTGCAAACAGCTCGTCATTTGCTGTCTGTAATGTCGCTACTACTTCTTGGAACTCATTGAGTTCAATAGTAGTTGTGATCTTGATACCACGGATAGTATCATTAATTGCATTTTGTAAGGCACTGGCCTTGCGAAGTGTAATATTCATGTTAATCCTTTATTTCTTAATAGATTTTAAGTAATCCAACTGTGTATATTTTTTCTGTTCAATTTCTCTTAGAGCAGTAACTACTGGACCATTCTCGGAATCAACTAATGGCATTGCTCCGCGACGCAACTCTCTTGCTCGCTGGCTGGCTGCTAACACCAGGTCGTAACGGCTTCCGCCAATTGCTTCAACTGCTCTTTGTGATGTAATTCTAGCCATGATATCCTTTAAGTTAAAATAACGGGTCAACGAAAGGTCAAGTAATAGACCGGACAATATGCAAACGGAAGGGTTATAATCTTCCTTTGACAATGTGCAAAATACAATACACAGAGGTCCATATATTTCCGATTAACAAATGACAGTTAGTTGGGGTCGGTTCACATAGACACGGTCCAATGTTCAGTTGGATTGTAGTTATGGATTAGGCTGGTAGCCTAAGCCTTTGTCTATCCTCGTCTACCCTTCGCTTCACCGGTTGAAACATTACTGCCTCAACATAACTATTATACAATATATTAACGGTATTGTCAACCTTTTTTGGGAACTAATTTAACGTCCCAAGCCAAAACAGTTCTGGTGCCTTGCCCACTCCACGGATAAACTGTGTGTGGCAAGTGACTGGGGAAAACTAGCATCTTCATGGGTTGTGGCGGAAATCGCCAAGCATCTGTAAAGATAAAGTTTAATGGGTTTCTAATAACGGGCATTCTAAATTCAATATGCGAATCGTTGCTCTTTGAATTTAAATCTAAATCGGGTACATCAATATACATATTGCCACTGATGTGAGCAGCATGACTATGCAATGCCTGATAGTCTCCGCTTGTTTGTCTGATGGTCCAAGCTGACACTAGCATGGGCTCTAGATCGCTGAGATCATTTCGAACGAGGGTTTTTAAAATAGTGTCAATGTATTCTTGACAACGATTTTCGATATAGGCTTTTAACTCGTTGATATCTAATCCAAACTCATTGGGTAACAGTTGTATCTGTTGTCCTCCACGAACACTGATCGTAGGATCGCCCTCATCGTCATGTTGATGGTGTTGATGTGCATATTCGACTGTGGCCTTGATACTTGTGTACAAGTCTGGAGGAATATCATCAACTGCTATTACTGTGGGATTAAAAAACGCAAATTTCATATGTCACCTTTTGTGGCTCCCCGAGGTGGGTTCGAACCACCGACCTGCGGATTAACAGTCCGTCGCTCTACCGACTGAGCTATCAGGGAATTGTCTGGTGCCCCTTGTCCGACTCGAACAGACCACCTACTGATTACAAATCAGTTGCTCTACCGGATGAGCTAAAGGGGCGTAAATCTCTACTCTGCTACTGCAACTTCGACTACTGGTTCTACATAACCAGGACGACTTTTCAATTCTTTGATACGGTTATTAATTTTAGCCTTATCTTTTGGCTTGCTAGACTTTGCAAGCATTTCTGTCAACTGCTTCAAATTCAATGGACCCAACCGTGTTTTACCATTACGAGTCAACATTGGGTTTGCACCTTTAGTTTTAGCTACAGCCATAATTTTAGTCCTCTATTTGAATATGTACTTCTGGATGTTCTGCTTTGTACTTAGTCTGTGCCTCTTTCAACTGTTCTGCATTTAGGCCATGCCAGCCAATGCAATCACCTGTAGGACTACGACCACACCCACACGAACCAAATTTCTTGCCTTCTTCAGCTACTCTTACCTGCATAGTTTCTTCCTCGTAATATTCATTTTTCATGATTGCTTCGTCAAACTTTTCGGCATCGGATTTTTTCTTCTTTCCAAAAATTCTATCGAAACTACTATCAAAGTCTTCTTTACTAACACTGAATGGACGCGGCTTACTACCTTTACCTGCTTCTGCTGCCATACAATCTCCTATGTTCTTTGGTGGAGGTGACAGGATTTGAACCCGCTACCTAGTGCTTGCAAAGCACCCGCTCTACCAATTGAGCTACACCCCCAAATACTTTATTCTTTACTGCTATTACTATCACGCTGACGTGGAGCACGAACCTGTACTTTTTCTGCAAGCTCTGCTTCGATCATCATTTTTTTGAAATGTGATGCCATTTCCGTATTCATTGTTGCTAATACACGTTTAGTACTCTTACTCAATCTAAATGCACCTGTTGGTTTCATTTTTTTCCTTTTTATAAAAATGGCGGAGAGTATAGGAATCGAACCTATCCACCAGTTACCCAGTGACAGTTTAGCAAACTGTTGCCTTAACCGCTCGGCCAACTCTCCGTAATACTTGGTGCGACTGACCAGAATCGAACTGGTATGACTCTCGTCGAGAGATTTTAAGTCTCTTGTGTCTACCTATTTCACCACAGTCGCGATCTGGTGCCCCAGGACGGACTCGAACCGTCACGCTTGCGCACTGGCTTCTAAGACCAGCGTGTCTACCAATTCCACCACCAGGGCAATTAATTTTTAATGAACAAAGTATATTATACATTATTCTATCTTGTCTGTCAACTTATTCTTTGTAAATATTTTTCTTCAAATACTCGTAATGAGTAGGCATCGCAGCAATTTTTCTTTCTATCTTAGATCGATGCAGTGCTAATGATTTTTTATATACATCTGATGCTGTTAATATTTCCGGATGAAGTCGGCTGGTAAATTGCATGTGTCTAGGGCTAATAGGAGTATATCCCATGCCTGCCGCAATATAAACTAAGCCTGCTAACTCCATGCTAAATTCTTTTTTATTAATCTGTTTGGCAAACTCAACATAGCCATCGCTTAGTGTTGTCCACTCTCCGCTAGCAAGAATATTAGAATAGCTAGTATTTTGTGTAGCCTTGCGCCAATAGGCTGTATCTGTTCTCGACGATAGGGCGTAATGCATAGATACAAAATCTTTAAACGATAATATTTCATTTAAGAATGTTGAATTATAAATGTCGATATCAAATTGATTCACATTGCTATCTTTTAAATGCAGGGTATCGATCAACTTCATAATGGAATTATGAGTTATTAGTAAACCAGTTGACTCTAAAGGTTCGATGAACCCATTAGATAGGCCAATAGCTACTACGTTCTTTTCCCAAGACCGTTCGTGAACACCGTGCCTAATTTTAATATGTTTAAAGACCGCAGCATCAGCACGATCACTATCTGGGCAAATCATGCGATTCGATTTTAGATGCTGTCTAAACTGTTCTTCTGCTTGTTCTTGTGTTGCAAACTTACTGGAATATACATAGCCTGTTCCTATACGATTCCATACAGGAATATTCCATACCCAGCCAGCTTCAATTGCTGTACAATTAGTTACACTTTCCATTTCGCGTTCTTTGTCAATGTAAGGAATGTGAGTAGCGATAGCACTATCGTTTAATAGTGTATCTCCAAAAGATGTGAATTTTACTCCTAGCTTTTCTTCTAGAAGATAAGATTTAAAACCGGTACAGTCAATAAACAAATCTGCATAGATCTTTGTATTATCTTCTAGTGTAATATGATCGATGCCCTTATCACTAACTGTTACATCACTTACTTCTGCTAGAATGTGTTTGACACATCGGGGTTTACAAAAATGGTCTCGTAAGTATAGTCCGAACAAGGTTGCATCAAAATGATATGCTGTATGATATGTAAAATTAAAATTTGATAATTCGTTTCGGCTATTATTTGTAAATTTATTAGCATTAGTCATTAATACATTATCATGAAAGTATTCTGCAAATGTATTGCAAGGCAGAGTTGGATCCTGAGTTTTAGCCAAGAACCATTCCATAATTCCAAATTTTTTGTTATCTACATTAGGACTTCCAAACGGATAGTGAAAGGAAACTGGCTCATCTAGTCGTTCTTTAAAATCTGTAAATTTAATTGACGTCTTGTATGTGGCATTACAATGCGGCATCCAGTCTTCGTCTTTTAAATCTAGTGCATCGAGGAACACATTAAATCCTGCTAGTGTGCTTTCACCTACACCAATAATGCCAATATTTGGTGATTCTATTAGGGTTACTTCAATCCCAGGTACCTGAGCAATTAGGCCAGCAGCAGTCATCCAACCGGCACTGCCGCCACCGACAATTACTATATTTTTAATTTTCATATTATTATGTATCACTGCTGTATGGTACCCCGGGCGGGATTTGAACTCGCATTTAAATTTCTCCTTTTGAGAGAGACGACTTTACCAATTTGTCTACCGGGGTATTGGGGAGAGGTATGGGATTCGAACCCATTCTAACGGAATCACAATCCGTGGTGCTGACCGTTGACACTAACTTCTCCATTGCGTGGCAGGGGATATAAGAATCGAACTTATAATGACGGAATCAAAATCCGCTGTTATACCATTTAACTAATCCCCAATATATGGTGCAACCTCCAAGGATCGAACTTGGTTCAATGGCTCTTCAAACCACCGCTATGACCACATCAGCTAAAGTTGCATGGCCGGCCCTGAGAGATTCGAACTCCCAACTTCCAGTTTCGAAGACTAGCACTCTATCCAGTTGAGTTAAGGGCCGAATGGTGGGTCGTGACAGTCTCGAACTGCCGACATTCTGCGTGTAAGGCAGACGCTCTACCAACTGAGCTAACGACCCGAACTTGGTGGTAATGGAAAGAGTTGAACTTTCACTGGACACCGTATGAAGGTGTTGCACTACCATTATGCTACATTACCATATAGAAATACACCAAGCTCACAAACCCCGACCTTCCATGGCCGCACGAACCCTTTAGGTACTGATGTATTTTTATATGGTAGGACGTATCGGATTCGAACCGATCACCAATAGATTAAAAGTCTACTGCTCTACCTAATGAGCTAACGTCCCACTAATCTTATCACTCTTGTCACTTGTCATGACAGATCTCCTTTTAAAAAATTGGTAGCCTATCTTGGGAACGATCCAAGGACCCCCGCCTTATCAAGACGGTGCTCTACCACTGAGCTAATAGGCTATATTGGGTTTGTTGTTTTACCATTTAAACTACCGTAAGCTGCCTTCACTCATTAGCTATACTCAACGGCTTGGCTTGACTTACAGGCTGGGCTCGAACCAGCAAAACAAATTTGGTGGAAGCAGTGATATTTGAGCTCATGGAGCAGTTCGACACGATTGTGTGTAGCACCTACCAGGATCTAGAGTAAATCCTGATGCTTGAACATTTCTTCTAGAGAATGATAATTTTGATATCCAAATTTTATAGTAAATGCCATTCTAGTTGTATTACCTTGATTATGTACATTATGGAAAATATCTGTTTTGATAAATGTAATACAATCTATATTGGTGCTACTAATAGGATTCAATACTACATTTGGTTTAAGATATGATGCATAAAAACTATAAGGATAATTTTCTCTCTCAGCCTTCCATATTACTTCGTCATCGTCGTCCACATCATCGTTGCTATACCAATAGTTAACAGTATCTTTATAATTAAGAACTGGAACCATCATGGCAAATTGCACACAGAATGGGATTGGCAATTTATCAAGTTTTGTTTTTAGATCGAGGCTCTCATACTCGGGATGATTTATAATTGTCTCTTTTACTTGATTAAAAAACTTCCTATCCGGATCTTTCCTAATTCCATCTAGGTGTATAACCATTTCAGTTTTGGGCGGAACACAAACAAGTCCTATCTCTTCTATACATGTGTTTACCCGAGAATCTAAAAAAGACTTTAATATTGGAAAACTTTCAATTGATAAAATAAAGTATCCATCGGTAATCACCTTATCGCCTAGCAGTTCTGGATGATGATTTTTTATATATTCAAGAGCTTCATTTTGAATTAATTCAAGATGTGGAACATTTAATTTTTGATATGCTGGTTGGACCATACGCATATTTATAACTAGATTTTGGCGGAAGCGGTGAGATTCGAACTCACGGAACATTTCTGTTCGCTAGTTTTCAAGACTAGTGCCATAAACCGGACTCGGCCACGCTTCCAAAACTTAAATATAGGATGCAGATAAAAATCAATTATGTAAATGACGATTATATTTTAATCAATCTATTTGATAATCAAACGGTCGAAAAATGGGGTAACCACTTCTGTACAAAAAAACATGTTTATGACCAACTGATTGAGCAGACACCTGTCAGAAATTTAGAGATCGATATACCCTATCACTGGAACAAAATAAAAGATATAACTGAATATGTAAATACACTTGGATTTTATCTTGATTTTGAGTTGTCGGAAGAATTTGACTATAAACAATCAACATTAAACAAACTACATAGATTTTTTACATATAATATGCTGTGGTATGATCATAAAGAAACTACCGCAAATCCTTTTAATCCTCATTTTAAATTAGACAGTATGACAAGAAATGAATGGCATTCTATATTAGATGTTATAAATCAAGCTGTTCATAATTTAGAAAATGTATCTAACCCTACAAAAAATGCCATTGATATTGATCCGCCTATACGTTCATTATATTTTCGTCCCACTACAAGTCTAGACTTCAACGAAAACTGGATTCAATTTGATGAGACTGACATTGAACAAAATTATGAATACTTTAATAAAGTCCATACGCATCGGAATCTAGTGATGTTGGATCGATCTATTTTAGGAAAATGTATATTACAATCTTTTTCCGATAACGACATATTAACTGCCGACGATTGTACAGGACGATTAGGGTCGCATGGTGGATTTATCATCGACACCGATACTCGCCGTTATGAGGTTTATCAATCATCTAAATTTAAAGATTGGGTTACCTCATTTAATCTAGATCCTGCATTGCTTCCTTACGAATTTCCGATAGGTTATGTTGCTGAGTCAACATTTAATATTAATGATTACACTGTTATCAAAAAATTATTAAATTTGGAGTGGGTGACAGGAATCGAACCTGCATAAAACGGATTTGCAATCCGGAGCCTAACCGTTCAGCGGCACACCCACATATTGGTACTCACCGTGGGATTCGAACCCAACTGTTTGACTCCGTATCTTCCTGGCACCTCTCTACGTCGACCGGCATCATAGTAGAGTTTAGTGTTCTCCAGTGTAGTCAAACTTCAGCAAGTATAACTGGTACTCGGAAGGGGAATCGAACCCCTCTTCCCGCCGTGAAAGGGCGGTGTCCTGACCGATAGACGACCCGAGCAAATTTTGGCATCCCCCGAGAGATTCGAACTCCCACGATCGGTTTTGGAGACCGACATGCTACCGTTAACATCAGAGAGATATAAAACTTGGCGGAAAAGACGGGACTCGAACCCGCGACTTCCACAGTGACAGTGTGGCACTCTAACCAGCTGAGCTACTTCTCCGTATCTTGGTGGAGACTACTGGGATCGAACCAGTCGTGCCATAGGCGGCGGATTTACAGTCCACTGCATCACCATTGATGCTTCGTCTCCATGTACTAATTATAACACTCTCCCGCTATGCTGTCAACCGGCCCCGAATGGACGCTCCGATAAGGGAGAGTGTGTATTAAAACATTCTAAAGTACTTAGGCTGCCTGTTCCTAAAGAATGCTTTAATACGCTACCATTTTCTTCACACAAGAGTGAATGCCATCCGGTAGGCCGCCCGTTTGCCCATGTTTTAAGTGCAGGCTAGGTCCTCGTTACCTATAACACACTTGATACTAATTTACACTAAACGTCGGTGCTTTCGCTAACGCTTCGTGATATATTCTAGCACGTTCAAACTTATCTTGAATAAGTTTTTGAAGCTGTTCTTTAGTCAATGTTGTACCAAAAGCAGTTTCATAAGCCTGTTCAACAATACGTTCATTTAATTTTTTGTAATCTATCTCTTTCATTTTTTCTTTCCTTAAAACAAAAAACCCTAGGGTTTTTAATCCTAGGGTCCTTTAAGTTTTGGAGTTTAAGTTTTTGTTACTTAATCATCCCATCCCTCTCGGACCCTTGTAATCTCTGATAAACGATCATATGATAGACTATTAATCGCTAACCAGCAAGAAGGCATGCCCACTTGTTTGGCTATCGTATTATGTTGTCTAAAATTTGATACGTTCTGCATTTTGTTTCTCTCTAATTCCTTACTATGTTAATAGTATAACACCATGTTGTTGTGTTGTCAACCACTATTTGTTTTTTTTGAACAAGTATTTTTTAACAACATGTTTGTATTATGTAGTCTTTTTATTTAGCTGTCAACCGAAATATGGCCTGATTATGTGGCGTTTTTACAACGGTTAGTCAACAACGTATGTCTCTTGAGCGATGACCATGTGCTTGCCAATCTCATACAGGCCAATACTACCCGGCATGTCCATAGAACATACATGAATCTGTGCAACACCGTCTTGATCTAGTGATGTTGCTACAAACTCTGTGATCTCACCTGCTTCAACTTGTCTACGCATTTCTGCAAGAACTTCTAGCATGTCGTCTTTTCGTTGCGTATCTATCTTTTGATTAATACTTACTACTTGCATAATAAACCTTATTCTAAAATATAGTCAGCGGCACCGTGTTCAATCATTTCGTGTGCTGTCATATATACATCGGTTGGTGGTAAAAGTCTTTTCTTAACATAAGTTGGTGCTTTGCCTGTGGCTGCTACCAAAACATTGGTCATACTAACATTCAGCATGTCGTTCTCTTTCATTTCGGCTTTAAGATCGTGATATTTGGCATCACCACCTCCGCCTGCAAATTGATGGCACATACAACTGGTATTTTGTGCGAGGTATCGTTCACCTTTAGATCCGGACGCTACGATTAGAAATGCTGCACTCATAACGGTACCGATTCCAATGGTACGTATTGGATACTCGCTGGTGTTCATTACATCTATTAGCGCCAGGGCTTGATATAAATCGCCGCCAGTGCTATTAACATAGAGCGTGAGGATTTTTTCAGCTTTAGTGCCTAGATTTTCGTAGGTAAGCCATTTGATACATTTGGCAATATTTTCTTCTTCAATTTCGCCTGTAAGGAAAAATACCGAATTTTTTAATAGGGTAAGGTCAATGCGATCATCTGCGTTAAATTCTTCAATTTTACGGGCAGTCATTAAGGCTCCAAATAGTCTATACTTTACTTATCTTTATTATAGTGTCTGTTTATGTAGATCATGTTACAATATAGCCAATGATAGCAATATAGGTAAGATAGTGTAAGGCTTGATCAGCACCAAACCAAACCCAAAACATGCGATCAGCAGTAGTCAGTCCTTTGTTCAATTGTTGCTTGGCCCAATCAATATGATAATGAGCTATAAAATCTATAGCCCCCATCCATAAGGCCAACGGATAAAACCAACATAAAACTAGGAATGTAAATGCCCCATGCAACCATGCATGATGAACACCGCCCGGAGCACAGTATGTTCCTTTTTGCTTTACCATATAATCAAACTGTAGCACGAAATCGCAGATAAAATGCTTTATCCCAAATAATGCCAACAGGAGAATAACCAATTGCATATCTGTCATGATACGTGTTTTATCAAGGTGAATAGGCCTACTTTATGTTTTGGTTCCCAAAACTTACCAAGTTCACCGCAACGATCATCCCTGTCCGGACGACCAATACGAGCAACACCACAGCTTTCATATTTGGCAGCAACTTTCCTAGAACCTAATACAAGATCTGGTTCCATGTGTTCTGGCTTGTAGCTCTTGCGACAACTGTAGGCAAATGAAGCTGATCCGTGTGCCATCCAATCTACAAACTTTCTAAAACTGTGTTTACAGTCTTTGCATAATACTTGTTCACTCATTTAAATGTTTCCAATGCGTCTGTTTCAACATTCTCTACCATATGCAACATAAAGCGATATTGTTCCCATGCAGTTTTAACACTTTCGCTGACACTGGGAGTTGTAGGGAACATGTCGACCCAAATTGCATTTTCCGGTTGCTTATGACGATGCATGCCTTGCCTACGTGGTTGCAAAATTTTATTAGTTGCCCAAAGATCTAGGGCAACAGCTTGGCATTGATTTTCATCGAGGCCATATAAGTAATCATCATCTCGATACATATAATCGTTGATGACATTTTTAAGTTGTTCTTCTGAGTGAATATTAGTTGCGGCAATGATGAATGCTACATCATCAATGCTTACGCTACCATTAACAATATCACGGACGCATCGTCCAAGGCTAAAACCGATTTTCATTTCAATCCAATCAATATGTGATGATATACTATTATAACATCATTTCCATTTAAGAGCAAACATTATTTTGTCCGCTTCTGTGGTAAAGTAGAATGCTGAAACGCTGTCGTAGTTATAGCTAACATCCGAAGTATCGACTAATTCTGCCCAAATAAAACTTTGGCATTGTTCGCGAGCCCATTTTTTCATTTTCCACATTGGCACAGGAGGATCAGCTAGATGGACAACAAAGCAGGCATCCAAAAGATCTCTCGGAGGTGTTAAATCTTTTAGATATTTTGGATCAATCATGACCACTTCATGGCGAACATAGTTGCGTCTTGCTCGTTTTCAAAATACCAAACTCTGCCGTCTTGTTCGCTAAGGTCACGAAACTTGCTTTGGCAATGCTCTAAGCACCATGTGAGTTTTTCAGAGAACTCGATGTCATTGCCAACATGCACATCATGATATGTTTCTAACAAATTCATTAGACGTTCGTCAGCCTTCAAATCATTCTCTGCTTTTAGAGCTTTAAAAATAGTTGAGGTCCTAGCCTCATATGGAGTACGACTCATGTTCCTTTCCTTAATAACCATTCTGTTAGCCTTGGGCCTTGCAGTTTAGCAGTTATTTTATATTTGTAACCGTAGTTCATATTATCTGGCATCCTATGCCAACAGGGAGTTTCTACAGCATGTTCCATAACCCATTGTCCAATTTCACTGATTTGCCATTGGTACAACGGTTCGGCAGCATATAGGTCCGGGTCTTCAACATCACCCATTGTAAATTCGTGTACTGTAACTTCTTTGGTTTCTTCCACCCTATCTCCTACTACTGTATATCGATTTATTTTTTTAGTAGGAGGTTTACTAAGATATACATATTCATTCCCCCAATCATCATACTCCCAGTTGATTTTCATAGCCACTTCAACATAAACCAAGTGTAGTCTTCATCTCGATCAAAGATGTAATAAGTTTCTCCCAATTTACTACCATTAGGATCAACCCTACATCTGTATGCTTCACGCCAGCGTTGACCATATTGTCTAGGCCGTTCTAATGTTTCAACCGGTAACGCACGATGAGCATTTGCCCATGCTCGATTAAATTCTGTGTCTGTGGTACTAACTCTAATCATGTCCATTTCAACTGGAATATTGTTGCTTCTTTATCTTCACTAATATATACCGTATACATAGGATCACCACTGTTAAAGCGATGTGTGCAATCTGCTCCAGGACACATCTTTTCCATCCACTCTACGAATTCAGAATCGTCTTTGGGATATGCCCAG
>Ga0209296_1002752_pt1 | contig 12354 bp, 10 predicted proteins | sample S_130206_EF_Meta_FD_187319 | JGI IMG/M metagenome (GOLD analysis project Ga0209296, IMG submission 187319) | Freshwater microbial communities from Lake Simoncouche, Canada to study carbon cycling - S_130206_EF_MetaG (SPAdes) (version 2) | ecosystem: Environmental > Aquatic > Freshwater > Lake ...
CACCGCCTTGGGGTATTCATGACTTAGATCCGCCACCTTACAACCGCTTGTATGGTCCGGTTCATGGGCGGGGGCCTGTGTCGGGGGTTCTTTTTCACAAGCACCAGTTGCTTGCTGAATGGGGCCAGCCCCACAAAGCCGATCTGACTTTCAGCGTGGCCAAAACCTATTTGGCTTTGTTGGCGGGCCTGGCCTTTGATCAAGGCTTGATCAAAGATGTGCATACCCCTGTGGGTCAACAATGTCCCGGCATTGGCTTTGAAGGCGAGCGCTTATCGCGCATCACTTGGCACCACCTGCTGCAACAAACCAGCGAATGGGAAGGCACCTGCTTTGGAATTCCCGAACAGGTGGACCGATACCGCTGGTTAAGCTACCAAACAGGGGAAGCCGATGGCAAAAAGGGCGACCCTCGGCCACTGGGCGAGCCTGGCTCTAGGTTTGAGTACAACGACGTTCGAATCAACCAACTGTCTTTGGCTTTGCTGCATTTATTCAAGCGGCCACTGCCTGACGTATTTGAAGAATTTTTCCGCAAACCGCTAGGGTGTTCAGATGCGTTTCAGTGGGTGGGGTACGAGCAATGCTGGACGCAAGTCAATGGCCAACGCATGATGTCGGTTCCAGGCGGAAGCCATTGGGGCGGCGGCGTTTCTATTTCCGCCATGGACCAAGCCCTGATTGGCTTGATGCTCATGGGCAATGGCAACTACAAAGGCCAACAAATTTTGTCGGCCAAGTGGCTGCACATGATGCAACAAGCCTGCGATGTCGCTCCCTACTACGGCTACCTTATTTGGCTGAATAAAGAGGGTGCCATGTTCAAAGACGCACCCCGCAGTTCATGGTTTGCCATTGGCGCTGGCTCTTCCATCACATGGGTAGATCCAGAGTTGCAATTGGTTTGCATCATGCGTTGGATCGATACGGCCAAAACCAATGACTGCATTGCGCAGATCATGCAGGCAATCTAGCGTTTCAGATTTCTGTTGACTCTTGCATCACCTTTAAACAAAGCGATGCAAGCTCTTCTTGGCAGATCAATTGAACTGAGTTGGCATTTGCAAATTTAAGCGCTACACCGGTGGGCAAGCTCAAACTGATGCAGGCTGCATAAGCCGCATCTTGCGAGGTTTGTAAGGCCTTCAGATCACGCAAAACTTCGACCCCCAAGGTGGCAGCCTTCCAGCGCTTGCAGCTGACCAAGGTGATCTGGCCTGATTTTTCCAACTGCAAGTCTGCTGCGCCGGAGTTCAATGGCATCACGCTGAAGCCTTGCTGAGCAAAGGCCTGCTCCATGAGCATGGAAAATTGCTTCCACGACATGTTGGCCAATTGGTTCAAGGCCCAAGAGACTCTTTCAGGGGAAGGTTTGTCACGCTGCCGCCAAGCGGCCATGAAGCCCAGGATGCAAAATGGCACCGCACTGAGCATCCCCACAACCCGAAAAGCCTCAGGCAAGAATACGCGGGCCAGCAGCAGCATCACGGCGGCTATCAAAAAACTCAGCCACCATGGCGAACGCAACAAAATCGCAAAGAGCGATTTCTCTGACATTTTCAATTTCATTGAACGGCGCACTTCCTCAAAATCGAATGCTGAGATTGAGGTGAGTTTGGAGGTGAGTTGTCAGAGCTGGCTTATTTGGCAAACAAACTGGCGGGGTTTGCAAATGCTTTGAATTCAACAGCATTGCCGCAGGGGTCTAAGAAGAACATAGTGGCCTGCTCACCCACCTGGCCCTTAAATCGAATGTGCGGCTCAATGACAAACTGGGTACCCGCCTTTTTCAATTTGTCTGCAAGCTCTTCCCACTGACCCATTTCCATGACCAAGCCAAAATGCCTCACCGGCACATTGTCGCCATCCACAGCGCTGGTATTGTGATGCCCAGCTTCGGACGGGCTGAGGTGCGCCACAATTTGGTGCCCATGAAAATTGAAGTCAATCCAATCTTCACTGGAACGGCCTTCCGGGCAACCCAACAGGTCACCATAAAAGGCTCTGGCTTTGGCCAAGGATGTGACGGGAAATGCCAGGTGAAAGGGTTGCATGCTGATCTCTGTGAAGTTTCAAAAGGGCAATTTTGCCTTAAACCAGAAGCCCTGTATCAAACCGAGCTTGATCAATTTTCACAGGCTTAAGACTTCAAAGTGCGATTGAACAAGTCAAGCGTGCGGCTCCAAGACAAATCTGCTGCAGCCTGATTGAACCTTGGCGTTGAATTGTTGTGGAAGCCGTGTTGGGTACCCGCATAAAAATGCGCCTGCGATTTAACACCGTGGGTTTTTAAACCCCCTTCAAAGGCCTCCCAGGTGGCGTTGATTCGAGGGTCGTTTTCTGCAAAATGAATGACCAACTCTGCTTTGATTTTGCTCACTTTATCTGGGGCTGCAGACAAGCCATAGTAAGGGGCGCCGGCTTGGACCGCATCGCCCATTTCAGCCGCCAAGGCGTTGGTCATGCCACCGCCCCAACAGAAGCCAGTCAGGCCCAACTTGCCAGATGAAAGTGCATGCGCTTTCAAAAAAACCGCACCGTTCAACATGTCGGTTTGTAGCTTGGCCGGCGTAAGTCCATCTTGGAGTTTTTTGCCATCCTCGTCATTGCCAGGATAGCCTCCCACTGGATACAAGCCATCAGGGGCCAAGGCCAGGAAACCTGCAGCAGCCAAGCGTCTGGCCACATCCTCGATATAGGGATTCAAACCGCGATTCTCATGAATGACCAGCACGGCCGGAAATTTTGCAGGCGCGGCCGACACTGGCTGAACCAAATAGCCTCGCATTTCGCCCGAACTTCCGCCTGGCGATGCGTATTTCACATAGCTGGCTTTGATGCGAGAGTCTGTGAATGAAATGGTTTGCGCATTGGCATACCTTGGAAAGAGCGCCTGCGCCATGGCCATGCCGCCCACCACCAAGGCACCGGCTTTGGCCAAAAATTCCCTTCGGTCCATGGCACCATGGCAATACTCGTCATAGAGCGCGTAAATACGGGGGTCTATGTCTTTTGAAGTTTGAATAGGGTTCATCTTTTGTCCTTTTAAAAAGATATTAATAGAATCCGAATAACCCTGCAGTCCTGATCGCCCCATTCTTGGCTCGTATTACCTTTGGCATTGTTTTTCTTTATGATGCGGCAGAACCAATCAATCAAGAAACACAGTGGCAAACCCTCCACCCCCTTCGACCCAAGTGAATTGCTGGCAGTGCAAACACTTTGCCACGAGCTGGGATCCCAAAATGCCCTACTCGTGCAAATTGCTTGGCTTTAAATCTCAAATTTTGCCCAGCATTCAGGTGATGAATTCAGATGGGCGTCCGTGCTTTGGGTTTGATGCCAAGCCAACTTCTAAACCCCAGTAGTTTTGGTCATGGCATCTTCCATTGAAAACAGAGACCTAGCTGGCAATCTCAATCCTCCTCAAATAGTCGTTTTGGGAGCTGGCGCAATTGGTTGCTACATCGGTGCCTGGCTGAACACCACGAAAGCGCAGCTGACATTTTTGGGCCGTCCTAGCGTCGAACAGAGGATTAAGCAGCATGGTTTAACTGCTTCAGATTTGAACCAAAGAAGTGTCTTTTTCGATCCATCAAAAATTAGCTTTGCGACCAACCCAGAGGTTTTAAAGTCTGCAGATTTAATTCTGGTCACGGTGAAAAGTGCAGACACCCCAGAAGCTGCAAGACAAATATTGCGCCATGCAAAGCCCTCTGCCTTGGTTATCAGTTTTCAAAATGGTGTTGGCAATGCCAAGCTTTTGAAACAACAATTGCCTGACATGGCCATCATCAGTGGTATGGTTCCCTTCAATGTTGCAACTTTGCCTGAAGGCCGGCTCCATTGCGCTACTGAAGGGCAACTTTGCGCAGAAGATCACGAAGCGCTCTCACCCTGGTTGCCCTTGTTCAAAGCTTGCGGGCTTCCCATTCAACTTCACCAGCAGTTTGAAGCGATTCAATGGGGCAAACTTATTTTGAATTTGAACAATTCAGTCAACGCCTTGTCTGGCTTGCCATTGAAGGCTCAGCTATCTGATCGAGCCTACCGACAAAGTTTGGCTTTGCTGATTGAAGAAACCCTTCACATTTTAAAATTGGCTGGTATAAAGCCTGCCAAAATATCCAAAGCACCCCCTTCTCTGCTCCCTGTACTCCTGAGAGCTCCTAACTTCATCTTCAAGCGATTGGCGGCTGGCATGCTGAAGATCGATGACAGTGCCAGATCTTCAATGTGGGAAGATTTGCAAATGCAGCGCAAAACAGAAGTGGATTACATCAATGGCGCCGTGATCAACTTGGCGCACTCATTGGGTCAAACAGCCGCCATCAATTCACGCATGGTGGCTCTGATCAAAAGCGCAGAGGCTGGCGAATACAGGCCGCAAGACGGACGGCACTTATTAAGTGATTTGATGCATCCTCAAACTTCACACTAATTGACTTACATCAAACCTCAGCCTTTCAGCGAGGCCTTGTTTGGCGACAAGCGTATACCGCGCGTTTATCATGAAACGCATCATGTCAGCACTTCAATCCGCCCAGAAAATTGGGAACAAAAATAGCCTGAAGATCATCTTCATTCTTGTGCTTCTGGCAGCCCTTTGGGCGTCGATTCAACATTGGGGGTTTGGACCCGAGGTCGAAGGACTGAGGGTTGAACAAAGAGATTTTGTGCAAACTGTCGTGGCCAGTGGCCATGTTGAAAATGCACACCGCGTGGACATCGGCGCGCAACTCACAGGCACCGTCAAAAGAGTCCCTGTGGCAGAGGGGCAAATGGTTCAAGCAGGACAGATCCTGATTGAGTTGGAAAATACAGAACTTCAGGCAAGCCTTAAACAAGCCGAATTCAATGTCCAACAAGCGGCAGCCAAACTTCGCCAATTGAGAGAAGTACAAGCCCCTGTCACTGCCCATGCCTTGCACCAAGCCATGGTTACACAAGAAACAAGCCAACAGGCGCTCAAGCGATCACAGGACCTTTATGACAAGGGCTTCACAGGCCAAGCCGCCTTAGACGAATTCAAGCGCATGGCTCTGGTGACGCAGTCACAAGTTTTAAGCCTGAAAGATCAAATGGCCAGTTTGAATGAAGGTGGAAGTGATTCTGTTTTAGCGCAAGCCAATCTTTCTCAAGCCAAAGCAGGCTCAGAACTGGCGCATGCCAGGCTGCGTTATGCCCAAATTTCAGCACCCAGCTCGGGCACCCTGATTTCTCGCAATGTCGAACCTGGCGATGTGGTGCAAGCTGGCAAGGTTTTGATGGTGCTTTCGCCAACAGGCAACACTGAACTGGTTGTGCAAATTGATGAAAAACACTTGAGCCAGTTGAAAATTGGACAAACGGCTACAGCCTCAGCAGACGCTTACAGCAAGGAACAATTTCCCGCTGTGCTTTCCTTCATCAATCCTGGGGTTGATGCACAGCGCGGTTCTGTCACGGTGAAGCTGCAAGTCCCTCAAGCGCCCTCTTATTTGCAGCAAGACATGACCGTGTCACTGAACATTGAAGTGGCCAAGCGCAGTCAGGCCATTTTGCTTGCCACTGAAGCCATTCGGGACATTGAAAAGTCAGCTTGGGTTTTGCAAATCGTGAACGGCAAAGCTGTTCGACAGCCCATCCAGATTGGCCTTCGGGGACCTGGTTATTGCGAGGTGTTGAAGGGCTTGCAGCCCAATGATGTGGTCATTCGAGACCCTGCAGGTATTGCGGACAACGCGCGTGTTCGCATCAAAACAATGCTTGTCAAACCATGACAGCGAAACCAGTTTCACCAGAGACGGCTATTGCGCGTTGGATTCCCTTTGAATGGTTGGTTGCGCTTCGTTTTTTACGCGAGGGCAAAGTTCAGACATTGTTCATCATAGGCGGCGTGGCCATTGGGGTTGGCGTGATTGTGTTCATGTCTGCCTTGCTCAGCGGCTTGCAAGCCAACTTTGTGACGCGGGTCCTCACAGGCCAAGCGCATATTCAATTGTTACCGCCCAAAGAAATTTCAAGGGTGTTGCCTTTGGCCACAGAGCAGGTGGCGCGAAACAGTATCGTTCAAGCCCCCTTGCAGCGCGCCAAAAGCATTGACCAATGGCAAAGTTTGACAGCCCAAATTTTGAACTTGCCTGAAGTGAATGTGGTCTCACCCAATGTTTCTGGTTCTGCCCTGGTTGTCAGAGGCGAAGCCAGCCGAGCCATCAGCATCATGGGTGTAGACCCCCATTTGTATTTTCAAATTGTGCCGATGCCTGACAAAATAGTTCACGGCAATGCCAACATGACAGTGAACGACATTTTGATTGGCACCGAACTGGCCAGTGATTTGGGCCTGGGGGTGGGTGACAAATTGCGCGTGAGCGCAGCCAATGGCAATTCGAATACTTTTTTGGTGAGCGGTATTTTCGATCTTGGCAACAAAGCAGCCAACACTCGCACCACATTCATGCCCATTCGAGCTGCTCAAAGCCTGCTGGGTTTGGTAGGTGGCGTGACCTCCTTGGACATGACGGTGCACGATGTTTATGCGGCAGAAGTGGTGGCTCAAAAAATAACAGCGCAAACAGGTATGCAAGCCGACAGTTGGATCAAAACCAACGAACAGTTTTTCACCGCGGTCAATGCACAAACCACCGCCAATACCGCCATTCGCATGTTTGTGGGCTTGTCGGTTGCATTTGGCATCGCCAGTGTCTTGGTGGTGTCTGTGGTTCAAAAATCCCGTGAAATTGGTATTTTGCGAGCCATGGGCATTACGCGGGGTCAGATTCTTCGGATCTTTTTACTGCAAGGCGGCTTGCTCGGATTCGGTGGGTCCTTGGTGGGGTCTTTATTGGGATTTTCTGGCTTGCTAATTTGGCAACAGGCAGAAAAAAACCCTGACGGCTCAGTCATGTTTGCCATGAAACTTGAGCCTTCTTTGTTCGTCATTGCGCTGGTGTTGGCCAGTGTCACTGGACTCATTGCATCTTTTGCACCCGCTCTGCGAGCTGCGCGCTTAGATCCCGTGGTGGCCATTCGTGGATAAGCCAGCCAACACGGATTGGGTGGTTGAGCTCAAGCAGGTTTGTAAATCATTCAATGTTGGCAAGCCCAACGAAATTGAAATTCTTCACAACATCCATCTACAACTAGCACGTGGTGATTTTTGCGCAGTGATGGGGCCTTCAGGCTCTGGCAAAAGCACATTGCTCAACATCATTGGCTTGCTTGACAGACCCACTTCTGGCCAACTGATCATCAACGGCGAAGAAACAACCCAACTGGACGACCATGCGCTGACCCGCTTGCGGGGCCATGCCATTGGTTTTGTGTTTCAGCATCACCACCTGTTGAGCGCTTTTACTGCCTTAGAAAACGTCATGATGCCCATGATGGGCTCGAAGGGATACTGCACGCTCGAAATGACGATTCGCGCTAAGCGCTTGTTAGACAGTGTTGATCTGCTGCCCTTGTGCAACCAAGCCTCTGGCAGCATGTCGGGCGGTCAGCAGCAGCGCGTGGCCGTGGCTAGGGCTTTGGCCATGAACCCTGCCCTTTTACTGGCCGATGAACCTACTGGCAACCTGGACACCAAGAGTGCAGATGCCGTTTTTGAATTGCTCAGGCGCGTGAGCGCAGAGCAAGGCACCTCGGTACTTTTTGTAACGCACAACCCAGAATTGGCTGAGCGCTGCGACAAAACCATTCAAGTGGTGGATGGCCAAATGGTTTAAGCCTTTGAAATTCGGGTTTATCCTCCTACTGCGCCTGTAGCGAGTGCCTAAAATTTGCATATGAACGAACGACTCTCCCAAATCTCCTACGACGCCCTGCCCGCTTCCGTGAAGCCCTTGGCAGATGACATTCTCAAAATATCCAGCGCTGCGCTTGGCGGGCCCTACAACGCGCTCTTGCGAAGCCCTGAAATGGCCAGAAGGTGCTTTGATTTCTTAGATTACCTCAGGTTCCGAACTTCGGTTAACAAGCGCCTCAATGAGTTTGCCATCCTGATTCAAGCCAGAATTTCGAATGCGCAATATGAGTGGTGGGCGCATGAAACCATTGCCAGAAAAGCCGGCTTGTCAGATGCAGTGATGAAGGATTTGCAAGCCTGCAAAAGACCAAGCACCATGGCAGACGATGAGCGCTTGGTCTATGACTACTGCGTTCAACTCAGTTTGAACCACAGAGTGCCCGATGCACTTTGGCAAGAAGCCGTGAACGCAATGGGGGAGCAGGCTGTCATTGACCTCACTGTTTTGTCAGGCACATACGTCATGGTGTCCATGCTTTTGAACGCCACTCAAGTGGGCATTCCTGGTGGTGGTGAATTTCCTTTGGAAGTTCTAGATCCCACAGACATTCGAAAACGTTTGCTTGCTTGATGGACATTCAAGCCCTCATTTCAAAAATTCAAACCGAGACTCATGCCATGAAACTTAAAGCACACATTCGCAGAGCCCTTGTTTTAGCCTTGTGTGCATTGGGAAGTGCTTGGGTAGGACAAGCCGCCGCGCAAGACTATCCCAGCAAGCCAATTACGATGATGATGCCCTATGCCCCTGGCGGCCCTGGTGACACCATTACCCGTTTGTTTGCCGGCTCAATGCAAAAGATATTGGGCCAGCAAATTGTGGTCGACAACACGGCAGGCGCCTCGGGTGCCATTGGCACCGCCAAGGTAGCGAGGTCCAAGCCAGATGGCTACACCCTGCTCATGATTCACGTCAGCCACGCCACCAATTTAGCCATGTACAAGAACTTGAGCTATCACCCCGTGGATGATTTTGAGCCTATTGGATCGGCTACCAGCGGTCCTATGGTGATTGTTGCGCGCAATGAATTTCCGCCTAAAGACTTGAATGAGTTTGTGGCTTACCTCAAAACCAATCAGAAAAAAGTGAGTTTGGCCCATGCGGGCGTGGGCTCCGCCTCACACCTGTGCGGCCTGATGATGATGAGCGTGTTAGGGGTTCAACTGAATGAAATTCCCTACAAGGGCACTGGCCCAGCACTGACCGACTTAATGGGTGGTCAGGTGGATATTTTGTGCGATCAAACATCGGGCACCGTGCCTTCCGTGAAGAACGGCAAAATCAAAGCCTATGCCGCCGCTGGCAAAAACAGATTGCCCTCCTTACCCGAGACACCGGCCATTGCAGAAGCTGGCGTGAAGGGCTTTGAGATCAACATTTCCTTTGGTCTTTATGCACCCAAAGGAACGCCTAAACCCGTTCTGGAAAAACTCACGGCCGCTTTGCAGAAGTCTGTCACCGATCCCGATGTCATCAAACGTTTAGATGGCATGGGCGTATCGGCCGTGAGCATGGAGCAAGCGACGCCCGCCGCATTGAGAGCGCATTTGAAAAATGAAATAGACACCTTGGGCGGCTTGCTGATCAAAGCAGGTGTGCAAGCCAACTGAAGTTTCAACAGGGTATAGACGAGAACCAAGGCATGACGCTGGTCATCAGAAAATGCTTGATGGGTAAGCCCTAATTCACCGTGGCGCCCGAATCGCGAATGACCTTACCCCATTTGTCGTATTCACTTTTCAGGTACTTGCCAAACTCGTCCGGAGAACTGGGCGTTGCTTCCATTCCCGAGATTTGCAACTGCTGCTGAACTTCGGGAAGATTCAACATTTTGACAATTTCGCTGTTGAGTTTGGCCACGATGTCTGCTGGCGTCCCTATGGGTGCCATCAAGCCAACCCAAGAAAGAGATTCAAAGCCTGGCAAACCCGATTCGGCCACCGTTGGCACATCGGGCATCTGTGGCGAGCGCTGGGCCGTTGTCACTGCCAGTGGTTTCAGCCGACCAGACTTAACATGTGGAATCACGATGGGTGTGCCGGGAAAGCCTAGCTTGACGACACCCGCCACCAGATCCTGCTGCGCCGGTGCACTTCCCTTGTAAGGCACATGAGTGAGTTCGATGCCAGCCAAGTGGGCAAAGTAAGCCCCCGTCAAATGCTGAAGACTGCCATTGCCCGAACTCACATAATCGATCTTGCGAGGGTTGGCGCGGGCCAGCGCAATCAGCTCCTTGACCGAATTGACACCGAGAGATGGATGCACCGACATCACATAAGGCCCCGATGCAATGCGGACGATGGGCGCGAAATCATTCAAAGTGTTGTAGCTGAGGTTTTTGTACATATTGCCAGTGATGACATGCGGCGTCGCCATCATCAGCAGGGTGTACCCATCAGGCTTGGACTTGGCCACAAAATCGGTACCAATGGTGCCCCCAGCGCCGGGGCGATTTTCAACAAAAAACTGCTGGCCCAATACTTCGGTCAGCCTCTGAGCAATGATGCGTCCCGGTATGTCCGTGGTTCCGCCCGATGACAAGGGGATGACGATGCGAACTGGGCGCGAAGGATAGCTTTGCGCAGACGCTGCAACTGCCAGGAAAGAGACAACACTCAATAAAAGCAAAGCTCGCACGGCTTGCCAATTCAAGATCCGATGGTCAGGTAACAAATTTTGCTTGGCTGTCTGGTCATTGAATATCATTTTGTCTCCGCCACTTAGATTTGCCTAGAAGAGTTGAGTGATGGCCAATCGCGTTGACAGGCCGCATGCTCATACTACCCAGATGTCTAAGCGGGTACAAGTCCCAGAAGCGCACACAACAAAAAGCCCCTTGCGGGGCTATCTTGTTAATTTCTAGAGAGAAATGATGGAGGCGCGGGCCGGAGTCGAACCGACCTACACGGATTTGCAATCCGGTGCATAACCGCTTTGCTACCGCGCCATTTTTGGTGACAAAAAAGGGAAGCTGTTGCTTCCCTAATTTGCAGAAAGATGTTGGGTCATCTTTCAATGTATGGAGCGGGATAAGAGGCTCGAACTCTCGACCTATACCTTGGCAAGGTATCGCTCTACCAACTGAGCTAATCCCGCATTTGCAATCAACTTAGCATTCTATGCCAATTTGCCTGCGTTGAACGAATTGTAGCGTAATTTGTGGGAATTTTAAAAGCCCTCCCAAAAATTCTATCAGTGCTTCACAGCCCCTGCTTTGGTCGCTGTCTTGGGGTCAGCCACAACAGGCGCTTCTACGACCACCGGCTCTTCATCAGGCAGTGCTTGAGGCATTGAGACAAGCGCCACTTCAAGCACTTTGTCGATCCATTTCACTGGCACAATTTCCAGACCATTTTTCACATTTTCAGGAATGTCTTGCAGGTCTTTCACATTGTCTTCGGGGATCATGACGGTCTTGATACCACCGCGCAAAGCAGCCAGCAATTTTTCCTTCAAACCACCAATGGCCGTGACTTCGCCACGCAAAGTAATCTCGCCTGTCATGGCCACATCGGCACGCACAGGGATGCCCGTCATGGCAGAGACCATGGCGGTGGTCATGGCAGCGCCAGCACTGGGGCCGTCTTTCGGGGTAGCGCCATCGGGCACGTGAATGTGCAAGTCTTTCTTCTCAAAGACATCGTCTTTGATGCCCAGCATGCGGGCACGGCTGCGCACCACGGTGCGCGCGGCTTCCACTGATTCTTTCATCACATCGCCCAAAGAGCCTGTGCGGGTAATGACACCTTTGCCGGGCATGAGCGCCGCCTCGATGGTGAGCAAATCGCCACCCACTTCGGTCCATGCCAAGCCGACCACTTGGCCCACTTGGTTTTGTGCCTCAGCGCGGCCGTAGGTGTACTTTTGCACACCCAAGAAATCATTCAAGTTGTCGGGCGTGACGAGCACGGGCGCCGTCATTTGTTTGAGCAACAAACTCTTCACCACTTTGCGGCAAATCTTAGACAACTCGCGTTCCAGTGAGCGCACGCCAGCTTCACGCGTGTAATAGCGAACCACATCACGCACGGCTGAATCGCTGATGCTGAGTTCTTCAATTTTCACGCCATTGTTTTTAAGTTGCTTCGGCAGCAAATATTTAATGGCAATGCTGGTTTTTTCGTCTTCGGTATAACCCGACAAGCGAATCACTTCCATCCGGTCTAACAAGGCAGAGGGAATGTTCATGGAGTTTGAAGTGGCCACGAACATGACGTCGCTCAAATCAAAATCCACTTCGACATAGTGATCGCCAAAGGTGTGGTTTTGCTCAGGGTCTAACACCTCGAGCAAAGCACTGGAAGGGTCGCCTCGAAAGTCGGTGCCCAACTTGTCAATTTCGTCTAACAAGAACAAAGGATTGCGTGTGCCCACCTTGCTCAAGCTTTGCAACACTTTGCCAGGCATGGCGCCAATGTAAGTGCGGCGGTGACCTCGGATTTCGGCTTCGTCGCGCATGCCACCCAATGCCATGCGAACGTATTTGCGACCCGTGGCTTTGGCAATGGATTGGCCCAATGATGTTTTACCCACGCCTGGTGGGCCGACCAAACAAAGAATGGGC
>Ga0209296_1002754_pt1 | contig 12348 bp, 24 predicted proteins | sample S_130206_EF_Meta_FD_187319 | JGI IMG/M metagenome (GOLD analysis project Ga0209296, IMG submission 187319) | Freshwater microbial communities from Lake Simoncouche, Canada to study carbon cycling - S_130206_EF_MetaG (SPAdes) (version 2) | ecosystem: Environmental > Aquatic > Freshwater > Lake ...
CTTCAACGAAAGACAGAGCATTTTTATTCATAATATAGTTCCTAATCAAGTAAAATAATAGTATAACACAACCACGGCAGGTGTCAAGCTACTGTTGTTTATTGGCAACATTTGGTAAATATCCAGATTCTTTGTAACTTTGTTGGACAGACCTGAATGCTAAAGTTATATTATAAAGATGAATTGATCCATTTTTTTTCTTAATTTCAATGGTATCACCTTTTTTCCAGTCATTTTCAGCAAGCATTTCTGGTGAAAATGTTAAGATACAATCTCCAGAATCATCTTCTACATTTTCAATCGTTGCTTGATATATCATTGATACATTTCCTTCATTTTTTGGTAGTTATTTTGGTCATTTTCAAAACCCGTTAATGTAGCCCACTTACGGACAACAGTATCTAGGTAAGTCCAAGGTTGATTTCCTTGTTCATCTTTCGGCAAATCGAGCCAAATATACATATTTTCATTAGTCATGCTTTTTTCCTTCGGTTTTATCAAAAATTTGCTGTGAAATTGATGTTGCCAACTCATCCGCCAGCTTCGGATTGAATTTTACTAAAAAATATGCGACATCATCAATAGGTAAGTGCTTCAAATTGAAAATTACCGAGTCAATTCCTCGATAAATTTGCGTTTTTTCGTGTTCCATTAGCATTTTTATCTCCTCATGCTCGAAATTTCTTTTGCTTCATTGTCGGTAAACACAGGAACTGCGTTGGACTTGTGCATTGTTGCAACTCCCTTCATTTTTACGCCTGTATAAGTGTTTCCATCTACTGATTTTGTGCATGGAATGAAGCCTGTGTCCAAGGACGCATATTTTGGCGTTTCTCGGCCAGGTGGAATCTTAGGAGATGGAAATACTCTATTAATACTCTTAGGAACGGCAATTATCCGTTTTCCTGATATTTTATTGAGTGATTTGACCCAATCATCTTTTTGCTCTTGCTGAGCTTTAGATAATTTTTTTGGTTTGGATTTTGGAATATAACCATATATCATCATAATAGAGTCCTTTCAACTAAGAATCTATTATACGACAGTTACAGGATTAAGTCAATAGGTTTGTTGTATTAAAACAACGAATTACCTGTTTTCTTGCATTTTGGTATTTTCGTCTAGGTTTTTGAGAAAATCATCATAATTTTGATTTTTCAATTTTTTGATTTCTGCGTGCTCATTCCGATGCTTGCGCTGAGGCATATATTTGTAATCATCGTTATAATCTTGGTTCTTACGGAACTTCCCTACAAATTTAGTCACTAACTTTCTCCTATTCTAGCGTTTCGTACTTGATACCTCTAAATTTTACTTCTGGTAAATTATTTAATCCTGCATCCGATATGTAAGTGATATCGGCATTAGGATAACATATTTTTGTGAGCTTGATTAATTGGCTGATTGTACCATCATTGTCATTGAATGTAAATATTTCATCAACACATCTTATATTTGAAAGAATTTCACGGCGAGTATTGTATGATTGAACAAAACCACCTTGTGACCAATTCATCCACCAATCGGAATGGATGCCGACAACTAACCAATCACCCCTTCTTCTACATTTTTTGAGGAAGTTGAGTTCTTCTAAAGAAAGCGGATCAAAAGATCCACTAGTGACTATTATTCTGTCTCTTTCAATCATTACGGTAATAGATTTGGAAAAGCCTCTTTTATGAATTTATAATTTAAACCTTTTACACCTAAATCTTTTTGAAATATTCCTATGATAACTTCAGCTTCACGGGGTTCTAGAGATTCGAGTATTTGTAATAACAGCTCATTCCTTTTTTGAGGTGTTAGCTTTTCAGCCGTTTCATCACCTTTTCTAAACATATACATTTTACGAATTTGGTTTGATAATTGTGCTGATGTAAGACCAGGTAAAACATCATTGGGTATTTTATAATTATCAGGCATTTCTTTTATCAGCCACTCATAGTTTGGATGATAAGCTAACTCAAATACTTCTACTAGTGTCTTGCTTAAATTTCTTTCAATAACAGACATTCTATCTTTTTTATTTTGTGCCAATTCAAATTCGTCTAAGACTTCAAATATATTCTTCATTAAAATTCCTCAATTACATCCATTAAATTCTTTAGTTTATGTTCCATAAAATAGTTCAATAACTTTTGGCGAGATGCCGGTTTTGTATCATTATATGTATTTATAATTTTCTCTTTAATGTCAGCTGGGATTTTTGTAAGGTCAATTAGTGTAGAATTTCTAGCAAAGTTGGTCTTATCAGTATCATTGTATTCTTCTACATTTTCCCATAGGTACTTGTCTATTATTGTTTTAGTTATAGGCTTCTGCCTCAAGTCACGGACAAAACAATCCGATGGAGAAAACATATTGGGTATACCGTCACCCTTATCACCACGAATAATCTTCTCCTTGAGTTCTAGTATTGGATTCTCCGACTTTACATATTTTTTTTGTGATGGATTATATTGCTTAACATTAGAACCATATTGTTGTAACTGTAGGAAGTCACCATCACTTGATAGAATCAAAATCTTCTGGTCACGAGCATAGATAGGAACTAATGTGCCAATAATATCATCAGCTTCAGCACCATCAACATCAATTACTTTATATGGGAATGTTTCTCTGAGTTCTTGCTTAAATTTGGCAAGCATATCAAAAATCATGTGCCAATCTAAATCAGATTTTTCTCTGGTCTTTTTACGGCCTGCTTTATAGAATGGGAAGAATTCTTTACGCCAATATCTTCGGTTATCACAACACAATACCACTTCACCATATTCATTCTTAAAATTCTTAACATGGATACGAATGATGTTTAATACCATATGCCGAATTAGAGGTTCTTCTAATTTGGTATTCTTCTGCGCTGAGATTTGTGCCATAAGGCCGGCAAGTAATACTTGGTTCAAGTCAATGAGTATCATAACAAACTTTCAATAGTTTCAAAACTCTATTATATCACACTTCTATCAGTTTGTCAAATATAGCATCAACAAATTTTTGGGAAGTGGTAGTCTTTCTGGCAATAATACCATACCAATCACCTTTTATCAAGTTGGAGATATATTCCAATGGTTCCATAAGTATGGCTTCAAATCTATCTGGTTCGATAAGTTTGCCATCCAAATCTTCTTTAAACAAGATGATATCAAAGTTATCTCCTAATTCCGAGCCACCTATTTTTGTACCACCATCCTTATAACAATTTGCCATTACCTCAAGTGAATCTTTTTTGTCACCCGATATAAAAGTAATAGTATCGTAAGGTTCTTTACTTATACTCCGTAAGAATTCTAGCATTGTATCCTTTAATGTGGTCTTTTCTAACTCTAACCATTATCCATGAGTTATAGTAGTTGTCGGTCTCTAGGACATTATTCCTAAATTGTTCCTTAGCTTCGAGATATCCACATTCACCTTTGGTAAGGCAAAGATGCAATATTTCTCTGTTAAAGCTTTCATGACCCAATTGTAACACATCTTTGGTCAGATTGTCACTACTTCCATAGTAAGTTTGCCAATTGCTTGAAGCTTTGTACTTCTTTTTCTTACCTTTGACTTGTTTGGTTTTGGCAGAGTAAAAGAATTTCTTGCCTATGTATTTTCTACCATTCGTCAGATTAGTTATCTGATACACGAACCCGTAATTATTACCAACCAAATCTTCGGTAAAATCTTTGCCATTATATGTCCAATTTAGTCCCATTCCTCATCTTCCAGTTCATCGTCATCCTCTATATAGTCCTCGGATAATTCTTCTATGGTTTCACCACAGAAGGGGCAATGTTCTGGTAATTCTTGTGAGACCATTTCTTCCATAAAATGTATAGTGTAAGTTGATTCACAACTCAGACAATCTCCTGATAAAGTTTTCTCCGTCATCTTCTTCCTTTTTTAAGCCCAAACTTCATCCCAATTTCCTGATAGAGCACCTTTGGCATAATCTGTTGCACGATTCTCAAAGAAATTAGTATGTGTTGGTGCATTAATCATTTCCTCAACCCATGGTAAAGGATTCTTTTTCACTTTGAATACACCTTTGAGTCCAAGAGAAATCAGTCGGCGGTCACAAATATAACGAATATACTTCTTTACATCATCGGCTGTTAAATCTTCCATGGCACCCATTTGAAATGCCAAGTCAATAAACTTATCTTCCAGTTCAACCATTTTTTCAGCTATAGTATATATCTTAGATTTTAATTCATCGTTCCAAATTTCACGATTTTCTTCAATGTAGGTTCTAAACAATCTAATCATCGATTCACAATGTTGTGTTTCATCAACAACTGACCATGTTACAATTTGTCCCATACCTTTCATTTTACCGTGGCGTGGGAAATTTAATAACATAATGAATGAGGAGAATAATTGCATACCTTCAGTAAAGGCGGAGAATACTGCAATGTGTGTAGCTGTACTTTCTTTAGTGGAATTTTTACTAGCGACACCCAAAACATAGTCATGCTTCTCAGCCATTTCCTTGTATTCCATGAATTCATTGTATGTTGTTTCTGGTAAACCCAATGTTTCAATTAAGTGTGAGTATGCGGCCACATGGAGTGCTTCACGAGCTGCAAAACCCATTAACATCATTCTTACTTCCGGTTGAGGAAAATACGGAAGGTAGTTATTAACATATCCACCAGCCACATCGATATCACCTTGTGTAAAGAAACGGAAGATATGCGTCAAGAATTGTTTTTCTTCTTTATTAAGTTTTTTCTTCCAATCTTTTACATCTTCAATCATCGGCACTTCTGTATGTAACCAATGTGATTGTTCATGCTTCAACCAAGCATCATAAGCCCAAGGATAATTGAAAGGCTTAAAATAAGACCGTTGGTCTGTAATATTTAATTCTAATTTTTTAATCATGTTTTTTTTCTCTATGCGTTAAATGAGGACCCACAACCACAAGTTGATTTTGCATTTGGATTGATAATAACAAATTGGGAATCGAACTTTTCAGTTTTATAATCTACTTTAGCACCAGTTAAATATTGTGCTGACACCATATCAACAACAAATTTGGCACCGTCTTGTTCAATAACAAAATCGTCATCACCTACATCTTCATCCATTGTAAAACCATATTGAAAACCACTACATCCTCCACCTTCAACAAACATTCTTACTGCTAATTTTGGATTTTGTTCAGTAGCAAGTAAATCTCTAATTTTATCTAATGCGTTTTCTGTAACTTCTACCATTTTATACTCCACATGAACATTTAAGTTCGTAGTCTTTGATTGCTGCTTTGATTGCATCTTCAGCTAAAATAGAGCAATGAATCTTAACTGGTGGTAAAGCTAATTCTTCTGCGATTTTGGAATTTGTAATTGTTCCTGCTTCTGCAATTGTTTTTCCTTTAACCCATTCTGTAACCAACGAACTCGAAGCAATTGCAGAACCACATCCGTATGTTTTAAACTTAGCATCCGTGATAACTCCTTCCTCTACTTTAATTTGAAGTCTCATCACATCACCACAAGCAGGGGCACCAACTAAACCTGTACCAACATTTATTTCATTCTTATCAAAAGTACCTACATTTCTAGGATTCTCATAATGGTCTAATACTTTTTCTGAATACGACATTTCATCCTTCACAGGCAATACAGTCGTTACCTTGAGCAATTTGTGTCATATCTAGCTCTTTGATAACTTGTCGTTCTATCTTCTTAGAAACCTTATCAGCCTTACCAATCTTTTCAGAACGGCAGTAGTATAAAGTTTTAAGTCCCTTTTTCCATGCTGTGAAATGTATGGCATGGACATACTTAATATTAGCATCAGGTCTAAAGAATAGATTTAATGATTGTGCTTGGTCTATATATTGTTGTCTATCGGAAGCTAACTCAACCACCCATCTTTGGTCAATCTCCATTGATGTTTTAAATACAGCCTTATCATTCTCAGACATCCAATCTAAGTGTTGAACCGAACCATCATTGGCGATAATGGATGACCAAACATCATTATACCAATCTTCAGATTTATCATTTGAAATTTTAGTTATCAATTCATTCAACCATCGGTTCTTATTTAAAAATGCTCCCGATAAAGTGTCCTGCCTGTAAGCATTAGCACGATAAGGCTCAATACTAGGGCTAGTATTTCCCATAATGATAGACGAAGAAGCATTTGGAGCAATAGCCATAAGATGACTGAAACGCTTACCAGTCCCGCTAGCATCAGGAGCTTCACCTCGTTCTGTTCCCAATATTTGATTAGCTTCATCTAAACCCTTTCTAATAGATTTGAATATACGATTATTTGTTACCTTGGCCATAACACCTTCAAAAGCAATACCGTTGCGCTGAAGATAAGCATGGAACCCAAGAGCACCAATGCCAATAGAGCGTTCTCTCTCGGCACTATATCTAGCACGAGCAATAGTGTCTGGTGCATTAGCAATGAAATAATTAAGGACATTATCAAGCATTTCGGCAACGTCTTTGAAGAATAGTGGTTCATCTTTCCACTCATCATACGTCTCCAAGTTTAAACTTGATAAACAACATACAGCAGTTCTCTGTTCATTTGTCGGTAAAATAATTTCAGAACAAAGATTTGATTGATGGACTTTTAATCCTTTGTCTTTCAACCATTGTGGCAATTCACGATTACTTGTATCAATGAAATGTAGATATGGTTCACCAGTCATCATACGGAGTTCCAATATCATTTGCCATAGATGTTTGGCTGATACAGTTTCTCTGATTTCACCAGAATGTGGATCTTTTAGAACCCAATCATCATTGGCTTCTGGATCCAACATACAATTTTCAATGATGGTCATAAAGTCATCGGTGATGTTAATACCGTGATGTAGGTTTTGGCAACGCTGATTTGGATCTCCTGTCGGCTTCCTCATTTCAAGGAATGGAATTATATCAGGATGACTAATATCAAGATATGCAGCATAAGAACCACGGCGAGTTCTACCTTGGCGATAAGCTAAAGAACTTGCATCATACATTTTAAGGTGTGGCATAACTCCAGTAGATTTATCATCCGCTGAACGGATTCCGAATCCAATACCTACTCCGCCTCCTAACATCGACAACCAATTTGTTTCTGAAAGATTCTCGACTAGACCTTCCGCAGTATCTTCAATATAATTAAGGAAACATGATATAGGCATACCACGTTTAGAGCGACCAAAAGAAAGAATGGGAGTGCTATAAGATAACCAATGCTTACTAGAATATTCATACAACCTCTGAGCGTGTTCGGTGTTTGAACCGAATGATTTTGAAACGAAAGCAAACCGATGTTGTGGACTCTCCTCATCATCTTTCATGTAGCTTTCTCTTAGTCTTTTAATGCCAAGTTCATCAAATAAATTATCTCTTTGTAAATCAATGTTGATACCTAGGTATTCCATGTAATCGCCTTCTTCTTATTGTTATTGTGTAATAAATTCTTTAATCATTGGGAATATTGGTTGGATTGCTTCAGCACAAGCCAAAGCAATATCTTGATGTTCCTTCTGTGTTCCGTTTGCGCTTCGTAATTGTATATAGTGTACCCATGACCGCAAAGTACCATTCATATACAACCTAGAAACTGTTACTCCTTCTGGCAATACTGCTCGAGCCTGTTCTTTTGCAATGCCGTTATTAATAGCCCATTGATATGTCTTTGTGGCTTCTAATATAACATCTTTTTGAAATTTAAGCCAAACTTCATTTAATTGTTCATCATCATTCTTAATACTATTTTGTCTATTCTTTACATCTTGCAATCTTGCTTCTTTATACTCAAAACCTAAATCAGCTACTGCATATCTTTGACTAAACTCTTGGAAACTAAAGCTACGATGCCTTAAAATCTGTCTAGCAATATCTCTTGTAGTTTCAATCTCTAAACACACATTGACCATTTCTAAAGGAGACCAATGTTGGTGTTTAATTAAATATCTAACTAACTTTTCAGCATTATCATTGTTATTTTGATTTGCTGGGTTTGATACTCTTGCCACATAAGCTATTTGTTCTAATAAGTTCCTATTCTCTACATCTTTTGTATACGATACTAATTTCACATTCATATTATACTTTCTTCCAGTTTACAAACTCCATTTTCGCTCTCAAATTCACGAAGGTATTTTTACTTATAATGTCTTGGATTTCATCAGGTGAGAACCCATCGAGCACCATTTCATTAATGTCTTTACAATCAATAAACTCTGGCCAAATCACAACATTGAAGTGATTATCAATAGCTAAATTTATTTTTTCTACTATCTGTTTATTTCTAGGTTCATTGTCAAATACCAAAGTTACTTGGGATTTATCGAATAATTTGGTAATAGACTCTAAGTTGGCATCAGCCGTGGCCACAGCATTCTGTAGGAACATCGAGTCAATAGGACCTTCCACTACATATATCATTTCATCCTGGTTGATCCTATCGAGTCCAAACACTTTATCAAAGTCATCATCAAGCTTGATTGTGATATACCTTAGTTCTGACTTACCTAATGCTCTACCCTGAATAGCGATGAGATTCTTCTTACTATCATAGAACGGTATAACCAAGCGTTGGTCATCCTTATGTAAGGTCTCTTTTTCAATCCCCAAGGTTTCAACAAATTGTTTGAAGTCTGGCGCAAAGTATAGTTGCGATTCAAATGCCAACGGGATTTTCCTACTCTTGATATATCTTTTTGCAAAATGTTCTTCTGGTAACGATTCAATAGATTCCAATCGTATTCTTTCTTTAAAGACTGGCTTTTCCTTTGCTTCTGAAAAGTCTGGCTTGGAGTAATTACCACGTTCTGTTCCATTTCTATATCTCTCTAATTGATATTCTTTTATTAATGATTCATCCACTTGTTTTAGGAAGTTATAAAATGTGGTAGATACACTACAGTTATGGCACATATAAAAGTAATCGTCTTTTTTACGATATACAAAGCCACGACATTTCGTTTTATTTTTTTGTGAGTCTCCACAGAGCGGACATCTGAAATTATAGAGGTCAGTCTTTTTTTGGGTAAAACGCTGTAATTTTGGTGAAGCACGGAGCAGAAAAGTCCGGTCAATAAAAACACTCATAATATAACTTTATAATTTACTTGAAGAACCCTAGTGTATCAGGTTTTACATGAGAAATCAACCATGACAGCACTAAAATACCACCGGCAATCATCCACTTCCATTGATTGAGTTTGTCTAAAGCTAATTTTTCTTCACTATTGTGTTTAGTCATTGCTTCACGGAGTAATTTAAACTCATCCATAATTTTCTCATTGGAATGTTCCATTTTTTCCAAGACGGTATCTATCCTATCATGGAGCTCTTTTACATCATCATCTTTTTCTTTTCTTCTGGCATCCATGTCAGTATAAACCTTTGCTATATGTCGGTCGTGTTGGTCTACAAGTTTTTCAATGACTTGGTCCATTTTACTACAAATTGCGGATAAGGTCAATACTTGGGTTTTCAAAACACCAATGTCAACTTTTATATCATCATCCGGCATTTTATTTCTTCTTCTCTGGCACTTTAGTACCTTCTAATTTTTTATGTACTTTAACATCTTTACACACCTTAGTCATTTTGCCTTTTACTTCTTTGTCATGGCAAATACGTTTAGTTTCTGCTGCAACGCAACGAGTAGCAATTGCAAAGGTTAAGAGTAATAAACTTATTGTTAGTAATAGTGGTTTCATTTTGTGCCTATAGTGCTGGAAAGTTTGTAGTTATTCCTGTTGGTCTTGCTACAGGGGCAGGTGAACCAAAACTAGGTGCAGGTGTTGGTATAGGAGTTGGTGCAATTACTGGAACAGCATTAACTGCGGCACCAGCCATCTTCTCTTGTGTTCGGCCAAAGGCTGCAATACCTAACACGGCACCCATAGCCAAATGAAATAGACCAGCACCTTGTAATGTTAGTGGATTCCATTGGCTTACTGGTTGTTTAGTTAATACTTGAACCAAACTCCATAGAACGGGGAATATGACCATGTCCATCATACAGACTACCATATACATCCAACCCATAGCTGGACGCCATTTCTTTTGCATCCAATCTTCGTCTTTTTTAATTTCTGTTGGTTCAACCATTTTATTTACCTTTGTTTGCGTTGTTCAAACGCCATTCAATAATGGATATACGTTTGTCTAGTTCTGCTCTGGCAGCTGCAGAATCACTTGCTACTTTTGCACGACTCAATGCAGATTCTTCTTTTAAAGCCATCATATCTTTGGTTCGTTCAAGTGTCATAGCAGACCTTGCCAATGCAGCTTCTTCTCTAATTTTTTCCATGTCAAGGGTTGTTCCTTGTGGAGCAATGGCTTTATTCTCGGCACTCACCACTATGTTGATTTTATTTTTTAGTGTTGTTAATTCTTGAGTGGTACTGCTTAATGCTGACATGAGATATACGATACAACTAAACATAATGGGAATACCAGCAAACGTCAGTTTTTCAACTAAAGCACCTTTGCTATTAGATGATGTTTGTGTTTCTTGTAAAACTTCTACTTTTTTAATTAAACCAGCAATATCTTGTTCTTGTGTGGACATATTATGCTCCTAGAATGTGTTTGGCGTGTTCATAATGTTTCTTACGGTCTTCCAATCCAAGAGTACCACCATTTATACGTTTAGTCATAGTTTCAATATCACCTGAATCGGCATATTGATTTAAGTTGTTTGATTCCCAAAACCAGCAAGCTGATTGTGCTGCACCTTCGAATGTTTGAACATAATCAGAAACTTCTTCCGGAGTAATACCGATTGAATCGGCAAATGCTGTATAGTTGTCTTTACCTGTGAGTTGAATTAAACCACGACCACAGTATCTCCATCCGTCACCAGACGCTTCATCTCCATTACCCATACGACTAGCATAGGCACGATTAGCAATGGCTTCTGGTTTATGTGCATATTGTTCTGCGATAGATGCTGGGAATTTTTTAGGCCACACTTTAGATAGTGTTTCGGACCTGTAATTTAGGTTCTCATGTAATGCTGTGAAACTGGCTGATTCGTGAGCACATTGAGCGATAAAGGCTGCAATACGATTTGGTGTGTTGATTTCATAATCCGGTAATAGTACCGATAGAGCCTCATACCATTGTTCGATATATGGATTTTTTGGAATTAGTTGTGATAGTTGTTCTTTTGTAATCTGCATTTAACTCAAAGCTCCTGCCATTTGTACAATACCAACTAATACTGTTCTACATAGTTGGTCTCTTTCTGTTTCTTGTGCTTGACTCTCAACATGACCTAGTATATTTAAATCTCCAATTAGTTCTTTGAAATCTTCTGCCGATAAGTTACCATCATAATACTGTCGTTGATACCCTTCAGCTAAAGTTACTAACTGTTCTAGTGTGTTCATCTTGGTTTAGTTCCTGTAACTTGTTGAATACGCTCTGCCGTAGTCGTTATTATATTTAGTTTACCTTGGCAATACGGAGCACTCGGTCTATCTCTTTTATGTAATTCTTCTACTATTTTATGTAAATCTGTTGTCATACTAATTGTACGAGCATTTCTTGGTATATACTGACTGTAATTCTTTAGTTCTAATGAGGTGATGTATAATGATTCAACATTTTTTGGTGTACAATCTTTAGTTTCAGCCAAAGTCCTAATTCTATTCACCAAAGAATATTCAACACTATCAAAATTGGCCATGAAATAGATATCATATAAAGCACAACCAGATAGTTGTAATGTAAGTAAAAGAATTATTAGTTTTTTCATGGATTTAATGCTTTCTGTTGTCTAACCCAATCTTGTAGTGCTTTTAGTTCTTCTGATACCTTGATGTATTGTCCGTAATTCTGTATGATTACTTTTTCGGCTTCAGATAGAGCAATTCCGGAGGAGGCACCATCAACTCCGGTGGCGGGTTCGGGAATGATACCCTTTGCTGAGGCGTCGTGCAACCGAACAAAAGACTCAGGAAGGTCACACATAACATCATCTTTAGTATTGACTTGGTTAATAATTTCATTTGTAGTCTCTTGCACCTTTTCAATTTTAGTAATATAAACTTTTACAATTTCTGTTGTAATTTCTTGTTGTTTGTTTTTCAATCTTTCTATTTCAGCTTCGGCTTCATTGAGAGCATTATACCCACCAGCAATATAGAATCCACCACAAACAAGAATTATAGCAATAACTTTAACTGGAACCCTATAGATAATAGGTACAACATATCTAGTAAAATATTCCAATAAAAAAAGGACAACACCGAAACCGATAATTGTCCATGGTAGCCACTTAGGGACGAATCCCAATAACCAATAAAATGATAACATTTACTTTACACCAAATTTACGTCTTGCCATTGTAATTAATACTGGACCTTTTTTCTTT
>Ga0209296_1002757_pt1 | contig 12343 bp, 17 predicted proteins | sample S_130206_EF_Meta_FD_187319 | JGI IMG/M metagenome (GOLD analysis project Ga0209296, IMG submission 187319) | Freshwater microbial communities from Lake Simoncouche, Canada to study carbon cycling - S_130206_EF_MetaG (SPAdes) (version 2) | ecosystem: Environmental > Aquatic > Freshwater > Lake ...
CCGAGCTCGACCTCGCATCGTTCCGCTTACGCGCTACCCTTCACTTCTTACTCGAGTCGTTGGACAAGTCGACCGACCCCGATATGTCTTTGACCGCCGACATCATTCGCCTTGTCGTCGGCGAGGGATGCCCGCCGCGTATGACTGTCCTCGCCCGCCGTCACGGGATAACCCGGTCCGCCGTATCATTACGTTGTCGCAAGTTACTCCGTCAGCTCGGCCTTGAACCCTCAAGGTTTATGCGACCCGAGGGAGAGGTCCGTAATATGCGGGCCGCGTCGGTCGTCCGTCGTATCAACAAAGAAACCCTCGAAAAGCCCACTAAATCACGCATTTTCAACACTTTTGACCCCGACCACCCCCCCGGGAAGGAATCTATTGGGTCCTATGGTGGGTCCAGCGACGCGAGGCGACCTCGCTTGAAAAGCGTAAAAGTAGACAGTAAACCCAAGGGGGCGGACGGAACGCCGCCAAGGTCCGCGGGAATTCGCAAATGAGTTTAACTCATCGACAAATCGCCGAACATTTTCATTTCGGATTGTCTCGCGCGCGCCAATTAGTTTCCGAGGGGATGCCGACGGATTCGTTGGAGTCGGCGACGGCTTGGCGGGACGCGCGGTTGTTGCGCGGTCAACGCGGCGGAATTAAAGAACGGACGGAAATTAATGTCGACCCGGGTCGCATCAATCCCGACGACGACTTTGAACAAACGGTCGAACGGCATCGCGAGTTAAAGGAGGCCGCGCGGCAGAGGTATATCGTTGCGCGGGATTCCTCGGACCCGCAGGAACCAAAGCTTTACCTTACTTATCAAAACATCCTTAAGACATTGGTCGTCGTTGAGCGAGAGGCCCTTGCCCGGCGGATTGAGTCCAAGGAGCTCATTAAGACATCCCTCGCCCTCGACAAGTTTTCGAGGATTCTGTCCGAGATTAAATCGGACCTCTTATCCTTGGCGATTGAGGTCGCTCCCGCGGCGAACCCCGACGCGCCGGGGACGGCGTTGAAGGTCGTCGATGAGAAAGTCCAAAAGCTCCTCGGGAAATGGTCGACGATGACGGAGGCGGCGGAGGACGAGGTTGTTGGGGATGTGCGGATTACGCGGCCCGACATCGAGCTCGGCGAGGAGGGCGGTTCCAATGGTTGACGGTTTCGAGGCGGGGTTGCGGTCGGTCCTTGCCCCCGACCCGCATCGGGACCCCGTCGACTTCCTTGAGCATAATATCCGTTCGATTCCTTACTCGCCGTTACCGGGGCCGTTTAGGATTACGAATTCGCCTTGGTTGGCTGAACCGTTGCGCGCGTTGGCGGACCCCGAGGTTTTGGAGATTGGTATTTTGGGGGCGGTCCAAATGTCAAAGTCTTGGGTTATTGAGGCCGCGTCGTGCATTATCCCCGTCCTTATGCCGGGGCCGACTTTAATCCTCCGCGAGATTGACCGCAACGCCGAGGACCTTTTGGAAAACCGATTGTCGCGGTTGTGGGAAGCTTGCCCCGCGGTTGCGGCGACGATTGGCCCCGACGGGATACCCAAGCGGGGGTCGATTCAATTCCGCGGGAATACCTGTTGGGTCCTTGGGGCGAACAACGAGCGCAACCTTCAATCGCGTTCAATCCGATTCATTTTGGGGGACGAGGTTTGGTTGTGGCCCAATGGTGCAATTAAATACGCGCTTGCCCGAACGACGGCTTACAAATGGCAATCCAAGGTCGTCCTTGTTTCGCAAGGGGGTCACGAGGGCGACGATTGGTCGAATTGGTATTCAACGACCTCGCGGTCGGTTTGGACTTTTAAATGTCCCGACTGCGGGACGCGACAACCTTGGGAATGGACCCAAGTCATTTACCCCGATGGCGCGAGGACCTCCGGGGGTTGGGATTTGGAGGCGGTCCGTAAGGGGACGACTTACAAATGTAAGGGATGCGAAACGCATTTCAAGGACTCCAACAAAGTCCGGGCCGAGCTCAACAAGTCGGGGGAGTATGTCGAGACGAACCCTAATGCCCCGAAGTCGCGGCGGGGGTTTTCGTATAACTCCCTTTGCGCTCAATGGGGTTTAACTTGGGGGGACCTTGCGGTCGAGTGTATCGAGGCGAAACGGTCATACGAGGACCGGGCCGACAATACGGCGCGTCGGGAATTCGTCCAACAACGACTCGCCGAGAATTGGCGGGAGGAGGTCGACGAAATCAAAATGGAAAACGCGGTCGGGGAGTATTCGTTGGGGGCGGATTGGGACGAGGAGGGCGGGTTCGTCAAGGGTAAGGCGACGGCGGGCGGAAAGCTTACGGCGGCGGACCGCGAGGCGGCGGACTTTGTGCGCTTGCGGTTTATGGCGGTCGATGTCCAACGCGGGGGGTTCTATTGGATTGTTCGGTCTTGGAACGGGGAAGGGCGGTCGCGGTTGATTGGTTGCGGTTATGTTTTGACTTGGGGCGAGCTCGGGGACCTTCAAAAGAAACACGGGGTCCACGCGGCAAATGTGTTCGTCGATTGCGGGGACCAAAAGGACGAGGTCCTTACGGCTTGCGGGACGAACGGTTGGGTTGCGACGCGCGGGGACCAACGAAACGAATTCCCTTGGAAGGTCCGACTTCCGAACGGAATGATTAAAAGCGAAATGCGTCCCTACTCGGTCCCGGTCGTCGAGGCGGTTGGGTCCAAGCGGGCAAAGGTTATTTATTTCTCCAACCTCCGCGTTAAGGATACCTTGGCCCTCCTTATCCGCCGCGGACGGCATACCCGACCCGTCGATGTTCCCGACGAGTATGTCCAGCAAATGCAATCCGAACGGCGGACGATATTGGCAAACGGCAAGGCGATTTGGGAACGGGCCGCGGTCCATCAATCCAAGAACCGTTCCGACCTTGAATTGGTCCGTAAGCAAAACCACTTTTGGGATTGCGAGGTTATTGGTCTTATCCCCGCGCTTGGTTGGAAGATAACGGGGGCGGTCCTCATCGACGACGCGGTCGAGGCGAAAACCGAGGAGACGGATTGACAAGGTTGCGGAAGGGGGCGAGATTACGGACGCGCCTCTTACGATTCGGGCTTGGGTTGGAGGGGTGGCAACGGTCCCTCGCGAATACATTTGCAAGGGGGCCGTCCGCTTTGACTCCCGCGGAGGTTTATGGCGACGAACCCAACGGGTTGCTTTCTAATCCTCAACCAATCCCAAATCGAAGCGATTAGGGATAAGGCGGGCGCGATGTTAGCCAACGGCGTTCAAATGATGTCATACTCCGATTCCGGGACGAGTGTGACCAAAGCTTTCCCAATGGATGTCCAAACGGTCCTAGTCGAATGTCGGTATGCGTTACAAATCAAGGACCCGAACAAATACGGGTCGCGCGATGTGGTCCGGGTATACAACGGACTTTGGACTTTCCGCGGCCTCTAAACCGAGGTTAACTTTCCTATGCCCAAAAAGATTCCCGCCAAGAAACCGTCGGTCAAGGACACGGCCCCCGCCGCAAAGCGGAAGGGGTTGAAGGCCCGCGCGGACGGTATCTCGGGTAATTACGGCGGCGGGTCGGGAATCTTCTCCCAATTTGAAGGGGCGAAATTCTCAAACAAACGCGAATGGATTAACTCGCCTTATCCCGCCGATTTTAAGCGGGTAATGTCGACCTTCGACCGCCAAGAGCTAACGCGAAAAATGCGTTGGTTGTCGGTCAATTCGGGCCTTATCCGCCAAATGGTCCAAGATATGGCGGTCTATTCTGTCGGCGAGGGAATCAAAGCCCAACCCGCGTCGGGCGATGCCGCTTGGGATAAACTCGCGCAAAAGTATTTTGACGATTGGGCAAGTCGTCCTTGCGAAATTACGGGTCGCTATAATTGGCAAGAGGTCCAACAAATTGCTTGTAAGAAGGTCGATGTAGACGGCGAGATTTTCGCGCTTAAGACATACGACTCCAACGGTCGTCCTTTGCTCCAATTAATCGAGGCCCACCGGGTCGGTTCAACGAGTAATGCGGGCGGGGCCGCGGACGGACTTTTTGACGGGGTCCGCTTCAATAAATTCGGGGCCGTAATTTCTTATAATGTAATCCGTTCGGACGGGACGGGTCGCGACTTACCCGCGTCGTCGATTATGCACATTCACCATCCCGAACAAGTCACGGGGGCGCGGGCTTATAGTCCGATGCAACATTCAATTAATAATGTGGTCGATGTTCTCGAAATCGTCAGCTTGGAGAAGGTCGCTCAAAAGGCCAACTCGGATATCGTTCGCACTATCACCAAGGAATCTGGACAATTTGCGGGCGATGTCGCCGACTTTGAGGCGTTCGGAATGAAACCGCAGGATTACCCGAACGGCGTTTATAACAACCCCAACGAGGTCGGTTCGTTTGTCGGCGGGAAGATTCTCGCGCTTGCCCCCGGCGAAAAGCTTGAGTCGCATACCTCGACGCGCGGGTCCGCCGCGTATGTCGGTATGGTCGAACATTTGGAGCGCGGTTCGTGCCAAGGGATTCTCCCGTATGAATTCGTCGTCGAACCAAACAAGGCCGGGGCCGCGATGCGTTTAATCGTAGCCAAGGCCGAGCGCGTATTCTTGGCCCGTCAGAATGTAATCATTCATCGCCTATGCGCGCCGACTTATTTTTATGTCATCGCAAGCGCGATTGCCAAGGGCGAGCTCCCGTCGCCATCGACGGAAAATTGGCATCGGGTTAATTGGGTTACCCCTCGTCGCGTTACGGTCGACGCGGGCCGCGAGTCGTCCGCCAATCAAACGGATATCCAAATGGGCCTCAAGTCCCTGTCGGACCATTATGCCGAACAAGGGATGGACTTTATCGAGGAGACGGAACGCCGGGCCGCCGACGCGCGATTCATTATCGACACCGCGGCAAAATACAATGTCCCGCCGTCTTGGGTCTATCGTCCGAACAATACCGCGACCGCCGACATCGACGCGGCCTCCGCCTCCGCGAACCCGGGTTCCGCGTTGGACGGTTTCCAACCTCTCTCCAACCCGGGCAACCCCTAATCCCTACCCTTTACAAAAATGCGCTCACTAATTACGGACCTTAAGGCCCGTCGGCCTTTACTGATTAACCCGACCCTCGCGTCGGACTTTTTGGAACGCGCCGCGCGTCTCGAAATTCCCCTCACGGCAAAGTCGTCCGATATCGGCGAAATGCTCGCCGCGGTTTACGGTGCAAAACCCGTCCTTGAGAAATTCCCGCCCTTCGCGGTCGTCCCCGTCCGCGGGGTCATCGGTCGCGGTTTAAGTGAGCTGGAACGGATGTGCGGTTGTTGCGACCTTAAGTCGGTCGAGGAAATGCTTGAGGATTGCGAACGCGACGAGGCGATTACGACCATTATCCTTGCCATCGACTCCCCGGGCGGGACCTCGGTCGGCGTTCCCGAGCTTGCGTCGCGAATCCGCGAAATGTCCAAGAAGGTTATCGCCTTTACCGACAACGAAGCTTGTTCCGCGGCCTATTGGTTGGGAAGTCAGGCAAGCGAATTCTACGCAACCCCGTCGAGCTCGGTCGGTTCGGTCGGTTGCTTTATTGCTTACGAGGACGAGTCCAAGCGATACGCCGACGCGGGAATCATTGTCGATGTAATCCGCGCCGGGAAGTATAAGGGGGCAGGAATCTCGGGGACGAGTTTGACCCCCGAGCAACGCGATATGCTCCAAGGCGAAGTCCTTGAAATTTGGGAATCGTTCAAGGCCGATGTGAAGTCGGTCCGCGAATTCGTCGACGAGTCATCCCTTGAGGCCCAAATCTTTTCGGGTCGCAAGGCGGCGGACCTCGGCCTCGTTACGGGGTTGGTCCGCGGTTTCGACGAAATGATGGAGCTCCTTGCCCCCGATGTCGCCGCCCAAATGGAAGCGGACGAGTCCAACGACGAGCGCGCCGAGGCCGGCGAATCCGAGGAGGCAAAGGCCCTCTCCCGTTTTGCATCGGCCCGCGCGCTTGGCGGCAAGTTACTTAAGGCCCTCGCCGCGTCGCCCAAAATGAAGTCCGAAGGGGACGACGACGAGGAGGAGGAGGACGATGAGGAAAAGAAGGAAACCGAGGACAAGGACGAAGATACCGAACCCAAGTCCGAGGAGGACGAGGGCGAGGAGAAGTCCGAGGACGAGGAAAAGAAGGACGAACCCGAAACGGAGGACGATGAGGACGAAAAGTCCAAACCCGAGTCCGACGACGAGGAACCCGCCAAGGACGACGAAAAGAAGGACGACGAGGAAAAGTCCGAGGACGCAACCGACGACGATAAGGACGAAAAGGGCGAACCGCCCCAACCTTCCGCGGAGGACGACGAGGAAAAGAAGGACGATGAAGATTTAAAGGACGAGGCCGAGTCCGGGGACGACGCGGTCGATACCGACGGTAAACACAATAAGCGCGGAGCAAAGCGGTCGCGAGGCCGCGTCGCTTGACTCCCGCGGAGGTTTATTCCAATGACCCTCGAACAATCCCTTAAGGCTTTGAAGTCCGCGTTTTCGGGCAAGGCCGTCGAAGTCGAGTCGATGTCGAAGGACCTCGCCGAAGTTAAGGCCGCAAATGTCGCCCTTACCGCCGAGGTTTCCGACGCGACCAACAACCTTAAGGCCCTCGCCGCGGTTTCCTCGGAACGCGACACCCTCGCCGCCAAGGTTGACGAATTGACGAAGGCCCTCGCCGAGTCCAACGCGCTTAAAGCGCAGGCCGTCGACGCGATTGAAACGGTCGGTAAGAAGGCCGCGAGCATTGTCGCCGCGGTCGGCGCGGCCCCGGTCGACCTCCCCTTGGAAGCTTCAACAAAGTCCGCGGGCGACGTTTGGTCCGAATATCTCGAGCTTAAGCAAAAGGAACCCGCCAAGGCCCAAGCGTTTTACGATAAGAATCGTCCTTCGATTCTTAAACACCTCGGCCTCAAATAATTTCTCTTTCTCTACCAAATAACTACTCCCCCAAATGGCTACTAATTCCGTTAACAATCAAGGTCTCGCCCCGCAATTCGTTGCGGCCGAAACCCTCCGCACCCTCGTCCCGGTCCTTCAGCCCCTCAAGGCTATTGCCGTTACCGACTTCGGTGCTTATGTCGCTCGCCTTGGTCAAGTCGTCCATACGCGCCTCGCTTCCCCGTTCACCGCGGGCAATTACGACCCCGCCGTCGGTTTCGTCGCACAGGCCGCGACCTCGACCGATATCGCCGTATCCCTCGACAATCTGACTTATGTCGATGTCGGTTTTACCGACCAAGAGCAAAACGCCATCAGCCCGGAAATGCTCAAGCGCGTTTTCCTCGCTCCTCTCGTTAACGCCGTCACCAAGTCGTTGTTTACTTCGATTCTCGAAGGCACGACCGCCGCTAACTTTGCGACCGCGGGTTACTCGGGCGCAACCTCGGCCTTCGACCGAACCAAGATGGTTGATGTCGCGCAGTCGATGACCGCCAAGAATATCCCCTACGACGACCGCGCCGCCCTTATCAGCCCGACCGCCTATGGTCAGCTCCTCAAGGACCCAACGGTTAGTCAATACCTGTCCATCGGCGACACCAAGAATATTCGCGAGAACGGCGAAGGTCACGGAAAGCTCGGTCGCCTTCACGGTATCGACCTTTACGAATACAACGGTTTCCCGGCCTCCGGGACGGCCTTCACGGAAGGATTGCAGGGCTTGGCATCGTGCCGCGAAGGTTGGGTTATCGCAACCCGCGTAACCAATGCCCCTCTAACGGGCGGCGGCACGCAGGAAACGATTGTCGAAGAAGATAGCCAATTCTCCCTCGCGTTCCGTCAGTATTATAATTGGCAGGAAGGTAAGATGCACTTGAATATGTCGTTTGTGAACGGCATCGCCAAGGGTAACGGTAACGGCCTCGTCCGTATCGCCTTCACTTCCTAATCGGAAGTTAAGTCCAAACAAGTCGGCCCCCGTAATTGGGGGCCTTTTTGTTTTATAGGGAATCGGCCCAAAATAAACATTGTTGACAGTCGGCCCCGGTTGTGTATTATGTAAGTCGTAATCCAAACCTAACCAATGCTCCCAATGACTCCAACCGCCCACCAAATCGTCACCGACCTCGGAACCAAATGGTTCGACCTTCTCGAAACCCGAAACTCGTCGCCATATGGAAGCGCGCGTTACAACCGCGCGGACCGCAAGGCGGAGGAGATTGAGAACCGGGCATCGATGATGGTTTTTGGCGATACCGACCATACGATGTGCGAATGTCTAAACGGCAAGGCCGCCGAGTAATTTTTCAATTCCCAACAATGCTCCCAATGAATACCAAACCGTTCCTAACCGTCCAAGGCAACCGCCCCGGATTGACCGTCCAATATTTCGCAAACCGCAACGAGGCCCTCGCCTTTGCGGAAGCGAATCCCGCCCGCGTCTCGATTCTCCTTTTTGGGACGATGTCGGGGACCAAGGGCGGTCGTCCGTATGTCGCCCTTAATGTGTTCACCCCCGCGGCCCTTCGCTTGGAACGCGCCGAGATTGCCAAGGCGGACCGCGAGCGCGCCGCCCGCAACGCCGAACGCTCCCGCAAGATTGCGACCGGGGCGATTGTCCTCCCGACCGAAATCATCCCGACCGAGCTCGGGTTATAAATAACCTTTATTCGGGGCTTGACGGTCGGCCCAATATGCCCCACCTTATCCCTACCAACCCAACGCTCCCAATGAATACCGAATCCAATCCTGCCCGTCTTACCTTCACTTCCGCCGCCGATTTTCAGGCCGCTTGCAAGGCCGCCAAGCGCAACGCGCCGGGGGGTTGGGGGCAACTCGCCTCCGCCCTTATCAAAGCGGGTCACGGCGACGCGCTTAACGATGTCCTCCCGTTACTGTCCAATGACCGCGGTCAGAAATTGGTCCGCCCCAACAACGCTCGCGAGGTTGAGCAAATGACCGTCAAGCTTTCCAAGCTCCGCATCGACGGCGGAATCCGATAATTTCTTAACCCCCAACCAACGCTCCCAATGACCAACAAAAAACCAAAGGCGATTGCTGGAACCCGCCGCCTTGCCCGCCGTCGCGACGAACGCATCGCGCGGGAGGTTAAGTCGAAACGCGAACCGTATAATATTTATTTGCTCCCGCCTCGCATCAAGCCCGCCCCCGGTGCGTTCGGTCCGCCCCCTGCCGAGATTGGCGATGTGGGCGGTTACGACCTCAACGGCAATCCCCTCTAATCCCTTCCCCCAACCCAACAACCAACCCAACGCTCCCAATGACCAACAAAGAAAAGAAAGCCCAACTGACCGCCCTCCTCGCCGCCTTGCAAAAGGAGGTTAAGGATTATGTGAAAGCAAAGCGCGGCGAAATGCGTTCCCGCCCCGTCTATCTCGCCAAGGACTCGGATGTATGCGTCGACCGTATGTCCGACGCGTTCCGCCGATTCGTCGCCGAAACATATCGGGGGTAACCCGACCGACCGTCCGATTTACGGCCCCCGACCTCGGGGGCCTTTTTGTTGCCCGCCCTTGTCCTACCCCTCGCCGCGGGTCAAACGGCCTCCTCGGGGCCTTGGCGGGACGGGAACGACAGGGCCTTGGGTTAGGGTTGGACCGACCTTGGGGATTGGGGCCGTCCAATAAATAACCTTTATCGGGGCTTGACGGTCCGGAGTTAAGGACCGAGGATGTTTGGACTAATCCAAAGCCCCCAATGAATACTCCCCTCCGCACCGCCCGCGTCGTCGGTTTCTTTTCCATCCCGTCCGCCTCAATGTCGGAACACAACCCCGAAGGATATATGTCCCTCGTTCGGGCCTTGCCCGCGGGCGCGGGTTGTTGCTCCCAATGCGGAATGGGGATTACGCACCATACGGTCATCGTCGACGAAAAGGGGGTCCGTCGTTTTGTCGGTTCAGATTGCGCCGAAAAGATTGGAGTCGACTCCGACTCGATTAAGTATCGCCTAACGACGGAGCAAGTCGAGGCCCGCACCGCCGCCCGTAAAGCTCGCAACGACGAATGGAACCGCGAGGTCGCCGAACGCGAGGCCAAGGTCGCCGAACGCAAGGAACGGTTTTCCGACATCCTCGCGCTCCTTGAGGCCCAAGGGTCCGACTTCCATTCCTCCCTCGCCGAGCAATTATCGCAAGGTCCCTTGTCTTGGAAGCAAGCTCGCTTCGTTGCCAAGGCGACCTCCGACACGGGTCGCCGCAACAAGCGGAACGCCGCCGCTTGGGACGGGGTCGAGGAGCGCGTCCAAGGATAGGGGTTTAAGGCCCTCCGCTTGCCCGCCAAGGCCCCTTTGACTCCCGCGGGAGCATATGGGTTCAATCCAAGACGAATGGGCCGCGGACGCGGCGGTTATCCTCGGAGAGATTCCCAAGGCGGTTACCGTCCGTCATACCCCGACCGGGACCCCGACCGCGTTTAATGTCCTTATGGGTCCGCCGATGATTCAACAGGATATGGAAACGGGCGGGTTCCTAAACTCGACCTCGTTTGATGTTAAATTCCTCAAGGCCGATTGCGTCGCCCATTCGGGGGTTGTCGCCTACGGAAACCTTATTGCATACAACGGCGCGGACTTCCGCATCGTCGCGATTAACGACCGCCCTCCGTCCGCTTGGGTTATTGTCCGCGTAATGTCCAAGGCGGGACCCGCCTAATGGCAAAGATTCAAGTCCGACAGGGAGTCACCGTCGACCCGGCGGGGTTCCTTGCCCACCTTGACGACTTTTGTAAGATTATGGGCCGAGGGATGGGACCCGTCCTCCTCGACCAAGCGGGGAAATTTTGTTTGGATATGGTCAAATTTACGCGGCCCTTCCCGGGTAAAAGTCCCGGCAACGGCGACACGGGGGCGGCGAAAAAGAAGGGTATCGAAAATATTACCGCGTCGGTGTATAAGATTTTTGCCCCTATCGAACGGGCGACGGCCTATCAAATCGCCGACCTCAACGATTACGGCGTTTTTAAGCTTTGGAATCGACGCGCGGGGACCAAGTCGGGTCGGTCGATGAAATGGAAACAATTTCAACCCAAATTTGCCCGGGGCAATACTTACGGGTTTATCCCCGCGGGCGGACTGTCGACCATTGGGCAAGTCCATACGCAAGCCCGCGACGACGGCGGTCACGGCCCTCTAAAATCGATGTATCGGAATATGAAAGGGCCAATCTTCATCGTCGCCAAGGAGTCCGACCTAACAAAATACATTAAACAAAAGTCCGCGTCCGTCGGTCGCCTTAAGTCCGCTTATGCGTTCGCCGCGGCCCAAATCGGGTCCAAGGAGTCCTTTAAAGATTGGACGCGGAACCCCCTCGGGGCGAAAAACGCGATTGGGATTAACCAAGTTAACGCGCTTAACAAACCGTCCGTTACGGTCGGGAATTCCATCGGCCTAAAAGGTATGCGCGGCGGGTTGGAGAATTATATCCAAATCGCCATCAACGCGCGGGCCTACGCGATGCGGGTCCAAATGGCCCAAGAGCTTAACAAACGGAAACAAACCGTTTGGGGGGCGTTTCAAGCGGGGCAGGGCCTCGCGTCTCATAAATATTTCTAATCAACCAAACCAATGCCAACCCTATACGGTATCCGAACAATCGCCGAGCAATCGGTCCTTGCGGCGTTCCAACCTTACGCGGGGGACCTCCCCGGCGTTCAGCTCCACGCGGGGCAAACGGACGAAATCCGTTCCGTCCCAATTATCATCCTTCACGCCGAGGCCGCGCGCGCCCATCCCGACTTCGGGGGCAACCCGTCGGGCAATTTCGAGGTTACTTTCAAGGTATATGTCTATTCGTCCGCGGACGACTCGACCCTCGCGGAACACCGGGCGCGCGTCGAGGCGGCTCAAGGAATAATGGAGGATGTCGCGTCCCTCAAGGCCGCTTGGACTCAAGGGGTCCTTTTCGCGGGTTGGGTCGTATCCGAGGACGAGGGGGTCGCCGACCGCCGATGGGGTAATTTGATTACTTACAACCTCGTTTGCGTCTACCCGCCCGCCTCTTGACTCCCGCGGAGGTTTAACAACCAAATACGATGGCCCTCCCTCAAACATACGGAACCGCGCACACTTTCGGCGTTTATTCGACCCTTGCGTTTGTCACCCTCCAATCGGACGATATCGCCAACAAGCTTAATGTCGATGTCACGGTTACGGACGAACAAGGCCGCATTATTACGGACCGCGTCGACGATAAGCAAATCGATGTTTCGTTGTCGGGAATCCTCAAGGACGGTCAAATCCTCCCGGAAGTCGGTCAGCAAATTACTTACGAGGCCGTTGCCTATATTATCAAATCGGTCGACGATAACGGCACGAATTCAACCTTCCGCAAGATTTCGGTTAAGGGAGTTAAATACCAGGAAATCTAATCCCTTCACGGGATAACCCATCGATGGAAAAACGATGGTTCA
>Ga0209296_1002758_pt1 | contig 12338 bp, 13 predicted proteins | sample S_130206_EF_Meta_FD_187319 | JGI IMG/M metagenome (GOLD analysis project Ga0209296, IMG submission 187319) | Freshwater microbial communities from Lake Simoncouche, Canada to study carbon cycling - S_130206_EF_MetaG (SPAdes) (version 2) | ecosystem: Environmental > Aquatic > Freshwater > Lake ...
CGTCTGATTCCATGTCCATTAACCAACTTTTTACTTTGCCTTCTTCTACTGCTTCATTTACACCCGCTGCTGCCATAAATTTTGCATGATCAAACTGTGGATTGAAATGTTGGAATATAGCTGAATGGTGTTTGGCATATTCTGCTCTCTTGATTGGGTCTTCGATATCTTTTAAAAGATCTGCCACATATTGGAAATGCTGACGTGACATACTTTCGTCCATCTCGCCTTCATTTTTTTCAATGCCTTTGGCAATGTCGTGTGCTTTGGTGATTGTGGATTTTTTAAGAGGGGGAGTATCTCCTGTAGATTTCATAGCAGCTGCCATGCCAATCGCATATGGATTTTTTGCTTTTTCGTCCACAGCACCATTGGTTCTCTCTACATTTGATATTGCATCATCGATGTTAAGATTTGGATTGCTCTCTTGAATTTGTTTAAGTCTTGTTAGGATATCAACCATTTGCATAATATTATTTCCTCTTTGGATCTGGATGTGGGTTAGTTGTTTTTGTTAATGGTGATCCTGTATTTTTTTTATCACCTTCATTCTTTTGCACTTCCTGCTCCACTTTGGGTTTTGCAGCAAATTCTGTTTTTTCTTTTCTTGCTTTTAATAATTCTTTTAGAAGACTTTGATTGGCTCGGTCTCCGTATATTTCATCGGCTTTTACTTTTGGAGCATCTTTGTATTCTACATCTTGTAAAACAGATTTAAATTCTGAAGTTTCTTTAGTTTTCATTTCTTCTTGATACTGCTCTGAGGGTTCTCCAGGTCTTCGCACAACGATCATAGGAAATTGTAATCTCATAGAATCAGCAATGTATGAATGCATCTCAAATACTGATGCTGGATAAGATGTTTTTAATTCAAATATAGTTACTGCTGTATTTTTTAAATTTGGAAAATCTAATGGCACTTCCTGTATAGGAGTTTTTTTGCCTTTTGACAATGATTTAACTTCGTATTTTTTTAATGCTGTTTCTAGTCTAGCTGCAAAATCTTCGCTTAGATCACCAGCCACTTTGATTCTGTAATCGTATTCTTTAGTAGATTCTGCTAGATATTGTTTAAAGTCTGTCATAATGCAGTATTTAGTCTTTCTTGAGTAGTTTCTTCATTAACTCGTTACGGTCGCTAATGATCATGCCTTCGCTTTCAACCGGTTCGCTGCCGTCATCTGACCCATCTTTATCTATTTTTAATTTTTTAAGTTGTAGTTCCACTATTTTTAATTTTTTATCAATTTTTTGTGATTTTGCGTCTATAGCATTGCGTAACATAGAGCTAGCAACCTCAAAAATACGTCCTGAATATCTGCTGTCCACATTCATGCCCAAATCCATTAGATTTTTATAGCTCTCTTCTGCTTCCATGGCCAGTTTATCTAACTCTAAATCACTCAAATCTCCCAGTCCTTTAACCTGAGGTAGAGATGCTGCTATCTTGTCAAATTCTTGGTAAGTTTTTTCCAATGCTTTGGCGGTTTGAGGATCTACATTTTTAGGTATGGTGGGTTTGTCTTTATCTTCTCGAGATTTCTCTTTATCATCTACTTTAGCGAATGCTTCTTTAACATTTGGTAAATTAAGTATCTCTTCTAGTTTGCGTGTCATGTTTGATATTTACTTGCGTTTGCCTTGGTGGAATAATTGTTCCTCACTTAATACTCTAAAAGTAATTCTATTCTGTCGAGCATAAGCAGTGGCAGCTTCCCATTTGGCTGTATTAATAATTACCTGTTTTTGTCGCCCGGAGCTTTTACCAGCACGTTCCATGGTAGTTTGATTCATGGGTTTTACTTCTATTAATTCAGCATGTTTACTGCCATCCTTGTCCACATAAACTATGAAAAAATCTGGCACATAGATTGTGTATTTGCCTGTGAGTGGATGACGATAAGGTATCTGTATGGCTTCACTGGCCCACTGATAAACATTTGGATGCTCATCACACAATCGCATGAATGAGTGTTCCCAACTGCTCCTATAGGTTGGAGATTTCGTTCCCACATACTTGGCAGGATTCTTCATGGAGAATTTTCCTCTAGCAAATTTCATTAGGCTTTGATATTTCTTGAAACTGTGTCTTTGCTGGTTCTGGTGTTCCTAACGCCCAATCTGCTGGTTTTATATCTATTGGCATTGAGCACCACTGTGATCAACTCACTCAGTTGTGCAGGAGATGCATCAGTTAATACATCCAGTATCTGTGTCACTGGCACCGAATCTATTTTGGCCTGCTGCAGTATAACATAAGCAGTCTCTTCTGCTGGTTGCCTGTCAAATCCTTTCTTAACAAAAAATCCCACAGTCGCATCATAATCATTGGCGTTGAATTGAAAAGGTTCCACATATTGCGTTTGTCTCAAAGAATCAATTGTTTTTTGTAATCGATCTTTTTCTTTTTGTGGTAGATTTGTATAGAATTCAGCCATTATAATCTTGCTCTTTCAGCCACTATTGATACTTCATTGGTAACTCTGTTAATTTTGATGTAGCCTTCGTTGACCAATTTAGTTATATCAGTTAATGCTCTACTTCTGTAAATATTTTTAGTAGATACACTGGCTGCTGTGTATTCCACATCACTCTGTGCTATGGTCAATCCTTTTCTAGAACCAACCAGTTTATAATAGATACTAGCCGCTACCTGATTTCTTGCTGATAAGTTATTTTCTAATAGGTTGTAAGATTCTGTAGGACTGAGATAATTTTGAGTATCTATAACAGGATTTGAAATCACAGTGTTATTTTTATTTGTTCGATTATCAATCAATCCCTTGGCACTGGCCAGTGTTGCTCCCACTGCCACTGCTGCCACTGCTGCATTGCCCACAGAAAAGTTGCCCACAGGATTAGTTATGGTTCCGGCCTGTTTGCCAATCTCAATCACACCTTCTTTCACAATACCTTTTAATTCTTCTTTGACAGCTTCTTTGGCTTTGATCTTCTTGGCATTGTTATAGGTGTTGACAGCAGTCAATATAGTTCCCACACTAAAATTATCGTTCTGTATGTCACTGATCACACTGCCTATACCATCCACAATACCACCTGGTCCAAATATAGATGTGGTGCCTCGACCCAACACACTCAATGGAGATGGTTCTAAATCATAATGCACAGTTGCAAATCCTGGTACTCCTCTGCCTCCTCCTGCCACAGATGGCTTGACCAATCCCACACCGTACAGCACAGTTTCGTAGAATATCTGCATGGTGTTGCTCATTATGCCACCACCGTCTGCCTGATCTAGATTATCGTGACTGAAAGAACCAATCACAGGATTGACCAGAGTGAATGATGTAAATCTTTTTTTATGTAATGCAAATATGGTTATGTTTTTTAAGAATGGTTGTTTTCTTTTTTGTGCATTGTCCATACCAAACTGTGTGGATGCTTGTAATAATTCATAGGCATTATCTTTGGTTGTATTGACACCACCGGCATTGGCCACTGACAGAGAATCTGATATGTTGTATTCGTAATAGGATTTCCAAAATGCATTCACAGTGTCGGCATTGTCATCATGGAAAGTTATGGTCACGGGAGAATATTTGATCCTTGTGCCCACATATATTTTTTTATTGTATTGTAATTTTTCTTCCAAATTCATGTCATACTTGGGCAACTCACAACTCTTGACCAACATGTTCAGTTCTAATCTTTCGTTGGTCGTGAATGCTCTGGCCGGCACAGTGTTGTCTATATCGAACACCACATGGAAAAGGAATTTTTGTTTGGGTGCTAATTTAAAATTATCATCGATGTATAATCGACTGGCATGTTGGAAGTCTTTCATGCCTGGAAGACCGTTGCTGAATCCTGATAAGAAATTATTAATGCTTGGCATACCCTATATTTATAGTCACAAAAAAAGCGCCGTTAAAGGCGCCTCTTTTGCTATAAACGAAATGTTGAATTATATACCGCCGCCTGTGCTTAATGAACCTATAGTTCTTGTCAATGCTGTGCCAATTCCTGTGCCTTGTGGAGTTTGTACTGCGTTGTCATATCTGATTGATAGTGTGATTGTAACTGGTTCAGATGTGGCATAAGCTAGAGTGTTGTAGTTTGCTGATTGTACGTATGAGCCGTAAAGTTCCCAAGTTTCTAATACACCCGGAGTTGATGCGCCATTACCACCATCTAGCATTTCAATTCTAGTGGTGAATTTATAATCAATACCTGATGCTGCCGAAGCCTGTTCAAAGAAATCAAATTGTTTCTGAACTTGTTCGCCAACCAATTTAGAAACAGAGTTATTAACATCGTCTCTTAAAGTTAATGTGATAGCTTCCCAAGTGTGTTTGCCGGCTAGGTAAACTCTTGAGTTGTAAACATCCAGTGTTATATCATCAAAAGTTAAATTAGGTCTTGTGACATCAACCACTTGTTTAGTAATTTCTGATCTTGGTGTTGATACACCAAAGTTCTCAAGTATTACTCTAAAACGATACTGAAGTTTTGGCATCAATAAACCTTGTGATGCTGAACTCTGATCGTTTGCTAGTGGTACTGTAAATTTACTTAATGTTGAGATTGCCATATTTTTGTTCCTTTTTATTTACCGAGAGTTATACACCCAAGTTAGCTATTTCTCCTGTGTTTTTAATTCTTAAAGGTATGTAGATAAACTCAACTGATTTCACAGGCTCAATTGCTATGTCCACATACAGTTCATTTCTATCAATTCTTGTGGCAGTGTTGTTTGTTTCGTCGCACACCACTAAGAAGTCATATAATGCTCTTTGACCCACTAATTCTAACAAGAATGATTCGATCGCGCCTTTGATTTCATTTCTTGTTAAAGAATCATTTGGTTCAAATATAAACGGTTTAGCTATCTTATCTAATTGTGATCTTAGATAAACAGTCAATCTTGAAACGTTAATTCTGTCTAGAGCTGAGTTGGTTGAAGTTTTGGTTAAGTTACCAAAGTTCAATATACCTGTGCCTGAGAAGAATGTGATTGGATTTATTTTAACAGAGTGCATGCTGTCTCTGATAGATTCAGTTAAAGAAATCTGTTCAAATTCGCCTGTGGCACTGTCAATGTATCCTACTGAAGTTGCGTTGTCCACAATACCTCTTCGTGTACCAGCTGGTGCAAACCATGGGAATCCCACGTTGTCATTGTTGGCCAATACTCTCAGCATCATGTGACTTGAAGGAACAACAATTGTGTTACCTGTGTTGTCTGTGGTTCTTCCTGATGGATAAAACACACCAAGATAATCACTTGATGTAACCAGTCCCTCATCACCATTGTCAGACGCACCGGCTGTGTTGTTAGCCCAGTTGCTGATTGTTGTAGATGTACCTGCTAATCTCATTGGTGTGTCACCAATAACGAATGCTGTGTTATTTCTGTCAGTGTTTAAATTAACCAATTCAGCGATAACTTCTGGATATCCTGGACATGCAATGATGTTGAATCCTCTTTGGTCTTCTCTGATAGCTTGGTTGGTATTAATTTCTGATTTTAATTGAGCCACAATAACTTTTCTCACAGCTTTTCTACCAAATGTGCCGGAACCGTTGTCATTGTTACCACTCTTAGAAACCCATCTGTCTGGGAAGTAAGTAGCAACAGATTCATTAGAGTATCTAATGTTACCTTTGCCTGATCCCGATCCTGGATAAGTGGTTGTGGTTATGTAATTGCTTCTGTATTCTTTAACGTTATATCCTGATCTCCTAGTGTTGAACAATAGAATTTCTTTTGGATATAAAACTGGATTTGGAGCATCTGGATCTAAGAAGTTGTCACTTAATAGAGCTTTGATTGTGCTGTCTACAGGAGCGCCGCCGGTTGTGTTTGAATCTGTTTTAGCTGAAGCTGTGTTAGATCTTGCATCAGCAAACACGATACCATTTTCTGTGGTTTGATCTGTGTTGTCTAATAATACGAAATCAGATCCATCAGTTAATCCTGTGTCATATCTGTAGATTTTTGGATAGTTTTCTAAATCTGAAGTATCAATCCATATATCACCTTTCACTAGTGCAGTTCCATCTGACTGAGTGGTAGGTTTAGTTGCTGAGAATTGAGGACCATTAGGATCAGTAGCACTTAAAGAAGTTCCACCAAATGTTCCATTTTGATATCCCACCCAAGTTGTACCATTGTGAGTTAAAATATCTGCTTCTAAATTAGTGTTGTACCATAGAGTACCATCTGCTGGTTCGTTGCTTGGCTCTGATGCGGAAGCTGTGTAGCTCAAACGTTTCCAGTTTGAAGCCACAACTAAATTAAGCAATGTTGAATCTTGAGCATATACTGTAGAATCTTCTGTGGTTCCAGCTGGAGTATCATACAAATTATCTACTAGTGTAGCAGAGTTTGCTGTGTATGTTCCATAGCTGTGTGCATTGGCAGCACCAAATCCTGCATCTTCTAGAGCTGTGCCTGAATTGGTATTCCACATTCTAAATTCTCCACCCAGTGCATGTGTCATTCGAATTGCACCGGTTGAAAGTTTAGTTGCAGATACATTCGTTAATCCTGCAGCACTAACAGCAGCCACAAAAGCATCAGCATCTGTGCCAGCTAGAGTGACTGTTACTCCTGAAGCTAGAGCAGACTGAGCTTTTTTAGATTCTGCTATTTTGAAAGTGTGTCCACTAGTGAATACAGGTGTTGTTGTGTTGGAAGTGATTGTTGTTGCACCACCTTGATATCTAAATATTTGGAAATCTTGCACAGTTAAAGTTGTGTCTGTGGAATCCGCTCCAGTGTCACTGTCATACTGCTCGGTCACGTTGTACTGAGTGTATAGGTTACCTGTGGATAATCCTGTTCCACCGTTCACTGGATCTATTCCGTATAGAGCCGAGTGATTGTTAGCATATAATGGAGCACTCACTGTGGTCCAAGCACCTGTGTTTGAACTGTATGTTTTTACTACGATATCAGCACCAGCATTTGGAGTGGTAGTCTTAAACCATACCGAACCTGTAGCTGCATTAAGTTCTCCAGTTTTCCAAAGAGGTCTGTCTGTGTGTGCAGACTGTTTGAAAAGTGCTTGTGTGCCTTGAGCATTAATCCATGATTGGCTGCCCACTTGTACCCAAGTGTTTGAAGAAGTTTTGTAATAGGTTTTATTAGTTACGTGTGTGGTATTAATTGCATAGCTACCAATTGAACCAATAGAAGTTTTAGGAGCTCCTGTAGATATTCCGCCAACTAGATCATCAGTTGATGTGATCACAATTGGTGTAATTTCTGTAAATGCTTGATCAGTTCTTGACCACTCAAATAATCCAAAGCTAGTTGATGATAGATCAAACCAATAAGTTCCATTGGTTGATTCTGCTGTTGGTGCTGTTGCACTGCCTGATAGTTCTGACATGTCAACATTTGCTCTTAATACGAAAGCTCTGTTAGCAATACCCAAGAATGAATAAGCTGCTTGCAAGCCAAATTCGTTTAGCTCATAACCATTCAATGCATTGCCTGATGAATCTGTGTAAAATTTTGGATCACCAAAAGTTTCTGTTAATTCTCTTTGTGAAGAGATCAAATATACTGAATTTGCGTTGGCAGTTTTTGTTCCTGCTGCGATACCGGTGCCTGCACCGTTTAATTTGTCTTGTGCTGAAGCAACAATTATTAGTGGTGTTGTTCCCGCATCTGATGGTACATAGAAACTCTCGTTTATTACTGTGACTTCTACGCCTGGTGATGTTAATGCCATTTTTAATTCTCCTTGCAAGTATAACTGATGTATTTATTGTTCTACACGGTTTTTACGGCGTTATCTTGACAATTTTGGTGCCTATATAGGGCACGTAAATACATGTATGAAACGCCCACTGTGTAACACCTGTAGATCCAAGCCCAGATCGTATGGCTATCGCAAAGGCACCAAAATATACTGGCGCAGTCAGTGTGATACCTGTATACGTAAAAGTAAGAAGTTGCGAGTTAATGGTCCCACACGCTGGTTTTTATCTGGTTATCGTAAAAAAACACGCTGTGAGTTGTGTGGGTTCAAATCCACGCATGAGTCACAAATGGATGTGTTCCACGTGGATGGCAACAAAAATAATGTTTCAGTTTATAATTTAAAAACCATCTGCTCCAACTGTCAGCGTTTAAAAAGCACCCAAGAGTTGGGATGGTCTATTGGTGATTTAGAAGTAGATGCTTGATCATAGCATCTACTTGTATTTTTAAATCTTCTAGATTGCCTGAATTGTCTATTTCGTAGTCAAACTTTTGTCCTATCCAATCCCACTCGCTTTGATGTACTGCTCTCTCTTGCATTTCTTTTTGTGTGGGTATAGGTCCTCGTCTAACCAGCACAACTCGACCTTTTAATGCTCTAATAGTTTCTATTTCATTGATAAATCTTGTGTCACTGAGTACTATTTTTCCACCTTTGTAACGAGCAGTAAAAGAATCTATCCAAATACTGTCATGAAAATGTCCTCGCATGATCTCTGTGCCCCAATACTGTAGCACATATCGTGGAGTCACTGCTCTATCGAGCTTGTTGCTCCAATAAGGATCAATTCTTTCTCTCCACATTCTGCTCTCTTGTGTGGCACCTTCTAATAACTGTCTATCCCAACCAAATATTGCACTGACAGCATCTTTTAATGATTTTGCAAAACTGTCTCTTTGAAACTCGTGATCTTTAACCAAAAAATCTGCCACTGTGTCTTTGCCAGACCCAATTAATCCTACTAATCCTATCAGCATGTAAGTATATTACAGGTTTTTTAATCTTTTTGCAATCTCTTGCTTGACTTTTTTAACAGTGTTTAATATTTGTTCTCGCATGGCGGATCGATCAGCCACTTGACTCATATTTTCCAATGCGGTAACTAGATCTTCAAGTTCTTCCAGTGTTAGATCGCGAATTTTTTTAATGCCTGTGTTAGCCATAATCAGATATATTTAATGTGAAGTGTTAAAGAATTAAAAGATAATAAAAAGAATTAACCGATAATAAAACTAGTTGGCATACCACCATCGATAAAATTATTAATTTCTTGCTCTAATTTTTCTATCATGGCCATACCATCTTGTTTTAATACTTCACCATTTAAACTAGTTCCACCTTGTGGACCATTAATGGTAGCAAATTTACTTCTTGCTTCTCCCAACATCATTTTGCTGACAGCCAGTGTGTAATCTCTGATCCAGGGTTTGCTGTAGATATCTCTCAACAGGGTTATGTCAGGCCTAAAATTATCTGTGTGTAACAGCACTCTCTCAGTGTCTGATCTTGGACGCTGTGTTATGGTCAAAGTTTTTGTGGCATTGTCATAATGATGTTGAATAAATGAACCAAACATTTTGCCCACTAATTCTTGATATGCTGCAAAAGCGTAGTAAGTGGCCAATCCGCCAGTGGCACCTGTTCTTAGTAGATAGGTATTGGTGTAGGCCAGATTGAAAGGTTCAAATAGAGTACCACCTTGTCCATCTCCTCTAGATCCCACTGTGGCTCTATTAATTTCTCGAACGTTTATAATTTCGTCAGGTAGTATGTATTTGTTCTGATTTTCTTTGAGATCTAAAAAAGCATAACTTTCTTCCACAGCATTGCTGGATCTCTGTCTATAACGATTGATTGCCCTTTCCAGTGCCGTTTGATAATGTTTTGGGTCTAATTCCACGTCAATCATGCCATCCCCTAGGTTGGTTTTGACGTAATCGTATATTTCCTGCTGCATTGTTTGTAACTCTGACATATGGATATTTATGGCTAGAGCCTTTTCCATAAATATGGTTAGTATGCCACGTTTATCAATATACAAGCCGGAAAAGGGCAACGATTATAGGTTTTTTGATCGCACTATGAATGAGATGTTCCAAGTGGGGGGAGTGGACGTTTTCTTCCACAAATACACGGGTACATATGATCAAGGAGCCACCAACAAGGATGGACCGGCTAGTGCCACACAACCTGCTGCCAGCACACTGGGAGAAAGAACCATACAAGACTTACTTTTCTTAGAAAACAGAGACAGAAAATACGATGCAGATGTGTATGTTATCAGAGGCATCTACAATGTGCAGGATACAGATTTTAATCTCAGCCAATTTGGCATGTTCCTGCAGAATGATACTCTATTCCTAACAGTGCATCTAAATGATGTAGTGGAAAGATTGGGTAGAAAGCCCATGTCAGGTGATGTGGTAGAATTTCCCAATTTAAAAGACGATTACAGTCTAGATGCCAGCATACCCATTGCTCTAAAAAGATTTTATGTCATTGAAGATGTGAATAGATCAGCAGAAGGTTTCTCGCCCACCTATTGGCCACACCTATTGAGATTAAAATTAAAAACCATAGTGGACAGTCAAGAATTCCGCGATATAATAGGAGATGCAACCACAACCGGTTCTCTAGCCAGTTACATGAGCACCTACAACAAAGAGAAAGAAATTAACGAAGCAATTATTAATCAAGCAGAAGCAGATGCTCCAAAATCAGGATTCAATTACAAACAATTTTATGTTACTCCTATTGATGAGCGAGGCAACATACGAGTAGAAGGTATTAATTCAAACGAAACTGTGTCATCAGATCAACCTATCAATGCCGTGATTGATACCCCGGCCAGCAGTCATTATGGATTCTATTACAACGGCGATGGCATACCACCCAATGGTTATGTGGCAGGTGCTGGAACTAGTTTCCCTACATCTAATGTTAATAAAGGTGATTATTATTTGAGATTAGATTTTTTACCCAATAGATTATTCCGTTGGGATGGTATAAGATGGGTCAAGGTAGAGGACAGTGTGAGATTAACCACCACCAACAACGATTCTAGAAATACATTTAAAACCGGTTTTGTTAACAATAGCACCACTACCACAATCAATGGATTGACTGTGGAGCAGAGACAGACATTAAGTAATGCTCTCAAACCCAAGGCGGACAATTAATGTTGCATTTCTACGATGGTCAGATTAGAAAATTTTTAACTCAGTTCATTCGAGTACTGAGTAATTTTTCTATTGAAATGGGCAAAGGCAAAGATGGCGTGGTACAACTGAGACAGGTACCAGTGACCTATGGTGACATGACTCGTCAAGTGGCCAATATTATTAGAAACAACAGTGAGAATACTCTACAAGCAGCACCAAAAATTGCTGCATATATCACAGCATTGGAATATGACAGAGACAGAATGCAGAATCCCTATCACATAGAAAAACAACATTTGAAAGAAAGAACCTACAATGAAACCACCAATCAGTACGAAGACACTCTGGGAGCAGGATATACTATAGAAAAAGTAATGCCCAGCCCATTTAGATTGAATGTCAATGCTGATATCTTTACCACCAATACAGATATGAAACTGCAGATACTGGAACAGATACTGTATCTTTTCAATCCAGATTTTGAAATTCAAAAGAGTGACAACTATATCGATTGGACTAGTCTAAGTTACATAGAGTTGAAAGATATAACATACAGTTCAAGAACCATTCCGATGGGTGCTGACTCAGAAATAGACGTGGCGTCGATCAGCTTCAGCATGCCCATATGGTTGAGCCCACCAGTTAAAGTTTCTAAATTGGGAGTGATACAGAAAATTATCATGAGCATCTATGATGACGATGGCGGCATAGCAGATGGATTGATAGATGGCACACTGATATCAAAATCTTTTATCACACCCAACAATTATTCTCTATTATTAACAGGCAATCAGTTGAGGATATTGGGCAGCACCGGCACCAATGTCAGCTCGGGTGGAGATGGGTTCTACACAGGAGCACATGCCAGCACAACACTGGATCCATTTGAACAATTTGGGCCTCCGGTGAACTGGAATATATTGTTAAATCAATATGGCAAGATCACCAACGGATTGAGTCAGATCAAACTGGAGCAAGAGAATGGCAACGAAGTGGTGGGCACTATATCAGTGTCTCCACTAGATGAAACTATCCTCCTGTTCAATATTGACGGTGATACCATACCAGCCAACACCATAGCCTCAGTTACTAAAATTATAAATCCACTGACATTTGATGCCAGCGCTGCGGTGGCCAATGGCACCAGGTACCTGATCACCGACAACATCGGCGACAGCACACAATACTGGCAGGGCCTTTCTGATGATGCCGCAGAGGCCAACGACATCGTGCAGTACAACAGCGCCACTAACACCTGGAGCGTGGTGTTTGACGCATCAAAATTTGACAGCACAGTGGAATATGTTACCAATCTCAACACGGGTATACAGTACAAATACAATGGCACGAACTGGGTTAAAAGTTACGAAGGTATCTATATTGCGGGCAAGTGGACACTTGTGCTATAATTAAATCATGCAAGACAATATCATATGCTCTG
>Ga0209296_1002762_pt1 | contig 12315 bp, 10 predicted proteins | sample S_130206_EF_Meta_FD_187319 | JGI IMG/M metagenome (GOLD analysis project Ga0209296, IMG submission 187319) | Freshwater microbial communities from Lake Simoncouche, Canada to study carbon cycling - S_130206_EF_MetaG (SPAdes) (version 2) | ecosystem: Environmental > Aquatic > Freshwater > Lake ...
CGCCATCGCTTGCTCCACAGTGGGCTTGGGCGGCAATTTGGTGGGCTTTGGTGCCAACTACAAGCTGGACAAAAACTTTGCCGTCTTTGCATTGGTTGCCAAGGGCACAGCCAATTCAGGTGCTGTGATTTCTTTGGGTAGCGGTGCTGGTAAAACAGCCATCGGCGGCACGATCAATGCTGCAGCTGTTGGCATTCAAGCCAAGTTCTAATCAAAGCACTTCGGTGCCATGAGCAAGCAGGTGTTCTTCACGGAGCACCTGCTTTTTTCTTGTTTGATCAGGGTCCTGAAATGAAGAAGACTTTTGTAGACTTAAGCGTGTTAGCTAGCGTAGGCTTCTGTGCGTTTGCCAGTGCGGCCGATTTGGAAGCAGCCAAAAGGGGCGAAACGCTCTATATGCAGCACCAATGCTACAGCTGTCATGGCACCCAAGGCCAAGGGGGTGAGCGCAACGCGGGCCCTAAGATTTTCCCCAACCCTACGCCCTTTGTAGCGTTTGAGCTGCAAATGCGCACACCGCGCAATTTGATGCCACGTTATTCCGTACAAAACATCAACGATGTGCAGATGAAAGATTTGTATGCGTTTATGGAAAACATGCGCAGCAGCCCCTCAGTGGCCCAAATTCCGCTGCTTCAAAACGCAATGCGATAAAGACAAGGCTGGGCCCCGCCCTGACGAAATACCGTCAGCAGCCCGCGCTAAATGGCTTTAGCGAGCCTGGCATACTACATCCAACAATGCAGGTCGGCCTTGTTTGACCTCTGCAAGCGCACGCTGTAATGCGCCTTTAAGTTGCGCTGGATCTTTGATGGGGCCTTCTGCCCACACACCCATGCCTTGCGCAATTTTGGCGTAGTCAATGTCGGGGTTACGCAAGCTATTGCCAATCCAAGCTTGGTCTGTACGGCGGTTGTGCAATGCAGCCATGCGCTGTAAGTGCATCACCTCTTGGTAATACCCGCCGTTGTTGTGCATGACCATTAGCAACGGAATTTTGTGATGCGCGGCGGTCCACAGTGCACCTGGTGCGTACAACAAGTCGCCATCGGGCTGGAATGTCACTGTCATGCGCCCCAAGGCTTTGTTGGCCAAAGCAGCACCTACAGATGCTGGCAAGCCATAGCCCACACCTTGACCGCCAGAGCCACCCAACATTTGGTGGTACTCGGTGGTGGGCCACAGCTTGCGTGCCCATGCGATTCGATCGCTCACCGCCAAACACCAAGGCTCGTTTTTGATCACTTCATAAGTTTCCATGGCCAAGCGCGCTGTGCTGATAGGCGAGGCATCCCAGGCCAATGCGGCGCCTTCTTTGGCATCTTTGAGTTGCTGATCCCAGCGCTTTTTCATGGGCTCTTTGCGAGCTTCAAAACTGGCTTTTTGCGCTGTGCTGGCATTTTTCAAAATGTAGTCTGTGAGGATGGGCATAGAAGCTTGCGCTTCACCAGGAATGGCCATCTCGACTGACAAGAATCTTTGAAAGTCTTGGTAGTTGGAGCGAATGGACACATCGTTCATGCCAATGGTGATGATCTTCACATCGGGCTTGGCTTCTGGCCGAACTGTCTTGAAGGGATCACTGAGCCCATTGACTTGGCCCCAAGGGTCGAACACTTCAAGCATCAAAATGACGTCAGCATCGCGCACCAATGCGCGCTTCTGATCGCTCAAGCACAGGTGATGCGTATTGGGAAAATTCATGCGCCCGCCCAAATCAACCACGGGTGCTTGCAAACTTTCTGCCAATTTCACCAAAGCCTTCACGCCCTCTTGGTTGCGCGTTGCACGGTCTGCCAAGATGACGGGGTTCTTGGCATTCAGCAAGAGTTTGGCGGCTTCTTGAAGTGAGCCTGTATCACCTTGCAGTGGCAAGCTAGGGCGCAGTTTGGGAATGGTGGGCGTTTTGCCATGAATGGCGTCTTCTTGCAAATCAATGTCGGCCATGATGACCACAGGGCCCATTTGACCCGTGGTGGCCACGCGGTAAGCGCGCACAGTAGATTCAGCAAAGTGCTGCAACGAACCAGGCGCATCGTCCCACTTCACATAATCGCGCAGCAACAACGCGGGGTCTTGTACTGAGTGTGACCACTCGGTGCCAGGTCTGCGCTTGTCGGCATCGATGCCGTTGCCACCAAACATGATGACAGGCACACGATCGCACCATGCGTTGTAAACCGCCATGGCTGCATGCTGAAAACCCACACTGCCATGCGCCATTACCGCCATGGGTTTGCCTGCGGCTTTGGCGTAACCATGCGCAATGGCCACTGATGATTCTTCATGCAAACAAGTGATCAACTCTGGCGCTTTGTTGCCGCCATAGTTCACGACAGATTCATGCAAACTTCTAAAACTGGAGCCTGGGTTAGCGGCAACATATTCCAAGTTCAAACTCTTGATCACATCGACCATGAAATCGGAACCGGGGCGCGGAATCAGGCGACCACTCTCCACAGCCTTGGCATCTACGTCACTGAGCTTGGCTGCAGCAGCATTGACAGCAGGGCCAGCCGCTTGGGCTTGCTGAACCATGGCGACACCCGCAGCAGAAGCTGTGGCCACACCTTTGAGAAAATCACGACGGCCGGAAGTGGCTTCTGATTTTTCAGATTTGGTGTCAGCGCTAGAAGGCTGGTTCTGTTCATGCATGTGAGGCATCCTTTGAATGGGCGGGAATCCAGACCACCATGATGTTGGCAATGATGATGGTAGCTGCTAACAAATAGAACGCGGCCAGCAGGCCATACTGATCCGCCACAATACCGCCCAAGATGGGGGCAATGGCTTGCGCACCAGATTGCATGCCAAACATCAAACCGATGGCAGTGCCGCCCATGTTTTTAGGCGTGGCATCTAGCATCCAAGCCTGCATGATGGGCCTGGCTGCATAAAGGAAAAATCCTAATACGGCGATGAGAAACACAAACCAAGGCGAGCCGCCTGCAAAGGTCATGAGCAACAAGACCACGCCGCTCATGCCAAACGAGACCATCAAAATGTTCTTGCGCCCCATGGTGTCAGACAAATGTCCCGCAATGGGCGCAGCAATGAAGCCTGTGAGTTGCAACAAGGCCATGCCAGCGCCAACCCAAAACAAGCTGTAATGCATTTCATTGGCCAAGTACAAGGGCAAGAAGGTGAGCAAGGTGCCTTGCGTCATGGACCGGAAACCAGAGCTCAGGGTGAGCAAAAACAAGCCAGGCGTTTTCATTAAGGTGCGCAGTCCCGCAACATAGCTGCGCATGCTTTGACCTTTTGAATCTGCAACCGTTGCAGCATTGACATCACTGACTTCAACAGCCGTTTTGGTTTTTTGCTTGGGTGCAAATGTCATGGTGCCCAAGAAAAATAAGATGAGCATCGACATGGCCGCACCAGGCACCACATTGAGCACCACAATTTCGCGCCACGACAAAGTGGTTAACAGTGCTCCCACCGCCAAGGGTGCCAGCGCATCACCCACATTGCCGCCCATGCCGTGCAATGACAGCGCCAAACCCTTGCGCTTGGGAAACATGCTGCCCAACAATGGAATGGCGGTGGGGTGCCACAAATTGTTGCCAATGCCTACCAGCATCACGCAAATGAGCAGCATCCAGTACTGTGAACTGAAGCCCATCATAAGGTAAGGAAAGCCCACCCAAAATAGCGAAAGGGCCATCAGTTGGCCCTTCTTACCCCACACATCCACCAACATGCCGCCAGGCACGTTAGAGATTGCACCCGCCGCATACTGGCAAGTCATGATGAAGCCAATTTGGCTGTAGTTCAGACCCATTTCGTTGCCAATGAGTGGCAACAACATGAAAAACGTGGCGGGGTACCAATGCGTGAGCGAATGGCCCAAGGTAATGAGTCCCATGTTGCGAATGTCCAGCTTGGACATTGGTACGGCGACATCAGCAGCAGCTTGCGAGGTACTCATGGTTTTGCTCCGCGGATAATGATTTCATCGTAAAGCTTGCGCCATTTGTCGCGGCCGTCCAAGCTTTCTTGTGGATCCACCACCAACATTTTGTAGTTGCGCAACGATGACGCAATTTTGCTGTTAGCAGGCAAGTAGGCCAAATCGGCATAAGCTTGCTGGCCTTCTCCCAACAAATAATCCATGAACAATGCAGCGGCGGCTGGGTTTTTGGCGTTCTTCATTACACCCACCGCATTGCCCCTAACCACCGCAGGCTGAAGCACCACCCAATCGATGGGTGCGCCTTTTTTCTTTAGCTGCTCGGGCATGTAGTTGTAAACCGTGAGCGCCACGGGCACTTCACCCGCTGCCACCATGTTAGTTAAGTTGGTATGGCCCTTGCGCACTGAAATGCCGTTGCTTGTGGCCAAGTCGCGAAAGTATTGAAGCCCTTTGGCTTCACCCATGGACTTGACTACGGTTACAAACCAATCGATGTTTTCAACTTCAAAACCCAAACGGCCTTTCCATTTGGGGTCGAGCAAGTCGTCATAGGTTTTAGGCAATTCAGCTGCTTTGACTGACCCGGTGTTGTAGGCCTGCACCCACATGGAGTAGATGGTGGTGGCGTATTCTTTGTGCGCCGGCACGCTGCCCGGCATGAGTTCCGTGAAATGAGGGGACGCTACAGCCTGCAACATTTTTTCGCGGTGAAGCACCTCAAGCTCGACTGTGCCAGCGTGGACCAAATCGACGTTGTAGCGTTTGGCCCGAGTTTCATTGATGGTGCGGTTCATGACGCTGTCGCCACTGGCACGCCATGTGGTGACCTTCACACCGTATTTTTTTTCAAAAGGATCTATGAGGGGTTTGAGATCCTTTTCTGCAATGGACGTATAGAGCGTGATGCCGCCTTCCAATTTGGCCGCAGCGGCCAGCTTGGCTGATCGGTCTGGTGCCGTGCTTTTGAGCAAGGCCATATCGGTTGCGCTTTGCGCTTGAGCTAAGCCACTCAAACTGCCCAAACACAGGCACAAGGTCATCAAATGAACAAAGTGGCGCACTCTGAACACAGTAGAGCGTTTGGAATTCAGCATGCTGTGATCCTTTGTTGTATGCACCCGGGGTGCTTTGGCTTGAACGCGTATCAAGCTTTGCGGTTGAAAATATCGTCGTAAATTTTGTTCCACTTTTGACCATCGTCCAAGGTTGTTTTGGGGTTGGCAAAGGTCAGCGGCATTTTGTTCAAGGTAGAAGGCACTTTGGTGCTGGTTGGAATGAAATCGCGCTTGCCCAAAATGACTTGGCCTTCGGTCAATTCAAAATCCTGGAACAGCAAAGCGGCATGCGGATGTGGCGCATGTCGGGCAACACCATTGGCATTGGGCCTTGCAATGGTGGGGTCTAAGGCAAACCAATCGACTGGCGCGCCAGAGTTTTTCATTTGCTCAATTTTGTAGTTATAAACCGTGAGCGCCATCGGTACTTCGCCAGATGCCACCAAGTTGGACAACAAGGTATGTCCCTTGCGAACCGACACTGCGTTCTTGCGGGCAATTTCTTTGAACAAGGCAAGGCCTTTTTCCTCACCCATTTTCATGACGGTTTCAGCTAACCAGTCACTGTCATCCGCCTCGACTGACAACTTGCCTTTCCATTTTGGATCGAGCAAGTCTTGATAAGTTTTAGGCAACTCTTCTTTTTTAATCAGTTTGGTGTTGTAGGCACACGTGAAAATATTCAAGCGTGTGGCAATCCACTCCTTGTGTGAGGGAATGGCTTGAGGAATGAGCTCGTTCAAAAAGGGCGAGTTGGCTGCGATCAATATTTTCTCGCGAGACAACACTTCCATTTCGGGGCTGTTGGTCTCAAACACATCGACCTCAAAGCGATTGGCTTTGGCTTCCAACAAGCCGCGCTGTAAGATTTTTTCTGAACCACTGCGCCATACTTTGGCCTTGACGCCGTACTTCGCTTCGAAGGCGGAAGTGAGCGCAGCCATGTCGTCAAGCGGCATTGACGTGTAGATGCTGACAACACCCTCTTTTTTCGCGCCTTCAGCCAAACGCTTTTGGCGCTCCGCCCCAGTCAAAGCGGCCAGAGCTGCGATGCTGTTGGCTGGAGCTTGCGCCATGACAGAACCCAAGCTAGCAGCACCCAGGGTGGCTGCGCCTGCTTGAATCATTTGTCGACGTGAAAAATGAGCATTGTTCATTCGATATCTCCAATTAGGATTTAGGGGGAAGTGTGGGCAGTTCCGCCTCGTAAGCTTCCTCCATGCGTGGCTTCATGCCGTGCTTGGCCAAAGACTCTTCGAAACGAGTGCGAACTGCCTGACTTTCGTCAGCATAATCAATTTGGTCGCCTCCCACACGGCGGCTGATCCAAGCCTTAGGTACGCCTTGGGCATTTCGTATAGACACCACCTCGTGTTTAAAAGCAAGGTAACGTGCAGGTGTTTGCCCCGTATTGAAATGCTGGTGGAACCACATGTTGGGCGGCACAATCATGGCGCCCACTTCCCAATCGTATTGACGCGCCTCTTCGCCTTCGGGCCACATCAAGCTGTAGCCTTCACCGCTCAAAATAATCACGTGGGCGCCTGGGCCGTGGCAATGTGCCTTTTTGTAGGTGCCTACCGGGAATTGAGAGATGTGGCTGTTCATGGAGCCACGTGCCATGTTGAATCGAATATGTCCGCCGCCGGCACCGCGCTCTTTGGCGCTGATGAGTGGCAAGTTGACGGCATCAGCCACAAAGTTGGTTTCAAGCAGCAAACCCTTTTGCTCGCCCTTGCCGCTGAAATAATCTGGCTCGCCATTGAAGCGGTTGGCGAAGTCGTGTTGCGTGTTGAACACAAAGTTCAAATCTTCGTACAAGTTAATGACGGGTGGGCCGTTGGTCACGGCCACAAAACGCGCAGCATCTTTGCCTGAACCATTAAAGTGTTGGTGCATGCAGTTCAAAGGAATGGCAAACAAGGCGCCCGCTTGCCACTCAAATGTGATGCGATGGCCTTCATCATTCCAGACCGTGGTGGAACCGCGGCCAGACAATACATAAATCATCTCTTCAAAAATTTGACGCTGTGGCTCGAGTTGTTTGCCGGGCGCAATTTCGCACACATAGCAATCGTTGGACGTGCGTGAGGCTTCGTGGTTGATGTAAACACCTTTGCCGCCGCGGCGTGCCCAAGGTTTTAAATCAACCGTGTTCAAGCTGCGAATGTAATGGGCACTGATGATGTCCAAACCTTCGTTTTTGACCCAGCGGGTATAGGGTGTTTCTTTTTCGGTCGCGAATTTGGAAGCGAGGTCTTCCGATACGAGTGCGTCTTTTGCCATGTGCTGCTCTGTTTTATTTGTAATGAGACAAGGGAGGGCACACAAGGTGCCCACCTATTTTTTACTTGCGCAAATATTTCAAAATTGCTTCGCCATCCAACTTGATCGAAGGATCAAACTCTGGCGCGTTCTCAATTTGCTCCAAGTCATTCAAGCCGCAATATTTGAAAATACGGTTGATAGAGGAGATCAAGCGCACAGGGTGATCAGGATCGGCGTTGAAGTGTTGGTGGATGGTATTTGGTGGAATGTAAATCACATCACCGGCTTCCCACTCGTAACGCTTGATTTCGTCTTGCGGCTTCCAGTGGTAGGTGTCTGTAATTTCGACATCGCAGTCTTGGTGTAAATCGTAACCGCGGCCTTCGAGCACATACACGCACTCTTCAGCCAAGTGACGGTGCTTACCAGACTTGCTGCCGGGTGGAATGATTTGCATGTAAGCATCGACGGTTTCGATGCGGGTGTTCATGGATTCGTTCAGCAAGTGCTTGAGCAAGCCTTGACGCGCCATTTCCCATGGCATGTCGTCTGGGCGCACCACTTTGTGGCGCTTGGAATTGCGCGCAGGCATTTGCTCTGCATCGTCCAAAAGACCTTGGTAATATTTGCCTTGTTGGTTGCCTTGCAACCATGATTTTGATTCGTCCCAAGCCATCTTAGTAGCCTCCCTTTGGATGGTTAAAGTCTTCTTCGTCGTTGCGCGCCACAAAGCCTTCACCGCCTGGTGCGGGCTCGCTTGGGCGTGGTTCGACTTGGTGTTGGAACAGCATGTTCATGAACATGTACATGGGCTTGGTCTTGATGACCAACGCACGCGCAGGGCGCTCGTTGCTGGCGTTAAAGTGCTGGTGTACACAGTTGTTGTGAACCACTGCAATGTCGCCCGCTTTCCAGTCATAGCGAATGCCATCGTGAATTTCGTAGCCGGTGCCATCCAAAATGTAGAACGCAGCTTCGTTCACATGACCGTGCTTTTGTGAATTGCCACCAGGGCCGTATTCTTCCAAGTGCATGTGAAAGGTTTGTGTGATGCCATCTTTGGGCTCCACATAGTGACGGCTAAAAGCTTGGGGGCCATCGTTGAATTTGATGTCCTTGCCTTTGCGCACGCGGGGCATGGCGCGCAAACGCTTCAATTCATCGCCTAAGTTGTAAGGGCCGGCAATGGCGCGTACAAAGGTGCGATCTTTCTTACTGTGGTAGTGCGACTCATTGGGAACGAATTCCGTTGAGGGCGCTTTTTTGTCATCAGCACTCATGGTTTTCCTTTTGGATTAAAAAATTAATTTTCTTGTTTGAGAACGATGCAGTCGGAAGGATCCAACACGATATGAATAGGTGCTCCAACGGGTGTTTTTTGACTTGGGTGAACACGGGCCAACATGACTTTGTCGTTCACTTGCACCTGAAAATCAAGCACATCGCCTAAGAAGATTTTGGCAAACACGGTGCCTAAATAATGGTTGGTGTGACTGACGGGCGGCGTTGAATCGCTGAGGTGCACGTCTTCTGGGCGCACACACACTTGCACTTCTTCTCCCACATGAAAATCATGGATCATGGGGACTTGAACCGTGCCAATTTCTGAGTCAACCACCATGGAATGGGCTGCAGCATCCACCGACCTGACGGTTGCCTTGATGAAATTGATGGTACCCACAAAGTCAGCGACGAACTCCGTGTTGGGCGTTTCGTAAATTTGACGCGGTGTACCAATTTGCATAATGCGGCCATTGCGCATGACCGCAATTTCATGCGACAAGGCCAGCGCTTCTGACTGATCGTGTGTGACGTAGATGGTCGTGATGCCCAACTCGCGTTGAATTTTCTTCAACTCAAAGCGCATCTTTTCACGCAGCTTGGCGTCTAGGTTAGACAGGGGCTCGTCAAGCAACAACAACTTGGGCTCCATGACCAAGGCGCGCGCCAAAGCCAAACGCTGTTGTTGTCCACCTGAAAGTCTTGTGGCATCGCGGTCTGCATATTGCGCCAATTCGACTGAATCCAACACCCGCATGACTTTGGTTTCAATGTCTTTGCGAGAATATTTTTTCTGCCCCACTTCCAATGGAAAACTGGCATTTTGAAAGACCGTCATGTGGGGCCAAATGGCGTAGGACTGAAACACCATGCCAAATCCACGTTTGTTAGGCGGGATAAATACTTTCTGCGCTGAGTTGTAGACGGCAGTGCCACTGACAGTGATCACACCTTCAGTGGGTTTTTCCAAGCCTGCAATCGATCGCAAGGTGGTTGTTTTGCCGCAGCCGCTAGGACCCAGCAAAGTAAAAAGCTGACCCTCTGGCACTTCAAAGCTCACATCTTGCGCGGCCTTGACGACGACACCTTTGTCACTCACATATTCCGTATGCAATCCACTGACATTTAGCACTTTAATTCCTTGTTTTAAATGAAGTCAGGCAAGGCCGCGCTGGCCTTGCCCACCTGCAACTTATTTAGCTGTCTTTGACACCAAAGCGTTTGCCAGCCATCTGAGCGATGCCGACCAAGACCAGCAAAAGCAAAATGAAGAGCACGCTCAAAGCAGACAGCTCCACATACTGTCCGTTCTCCCACAGCTCCCAAATCACAATGGAGATCACTTCATTGCCAGGGCTGTACAAAAGAATCGAAGTGGACAGCTCGCGAATCGAAACAATCATCACGTAAATCCAGCCAGCCACCAAGCCCGGCTTGAGCAATGGCAAGATGATGCGGCGAAACACCGTAAACCAACTGCCCCCACTCATGCCACCCGACTCTTCCAAGTCTTTGTGAATTTGCAACATAGACGTGGTGCTGTAGCGCAAACCATAAGGCAGGAAGCGCGTGACATAGGCCAACAAAATGATCCAAAAGGTGCCATAAATCCCAATGTCAAACGTGAGGTAGAAAATCATAATTGACACGCCAAGCACCAAGCCAGGAAACACCATGGGCAATGAAGCCAAGTTGTCCAACAACCAGCGGCCGCGAATTTTTGTCTTCACCACAATCCAACACACAACAGCCGCTAACAACATCACGGCTGTCGCTGTTGCGAACGACATCCACAAACTGTTTAAGACTGCGTTGCGGATGGATTCGGAGCCCAAAATATAGCGGTACCCGTCCAAGGTGATGCGTGACAAAGCTTCGACAGAAGGTGGTGCATAAAATTTTTGCAACGACGACCACAAAAGCACTAAAAAGGGCAGAACAACAATGAACAAAAAGTAAACAATGAAGATGGCCATTGTGAAGTAGCGCCATAAACCTAAATCGATGGTGCGAGGACGGAAACCTTTGCCCGTCACGGTGGCATATTTGCTGCCTGTCGATGAGATGCGAGACTGCACATAAATGCCGCCCGTGGTGAGCAGCAACAAAATAACTGAATAACTGGCCGCCAATCCAATTTGGCTTGGATACTGGTGAATGGCTTGGTAAATGGCAGAGGTGAAGACTTGGATGCCTGCGGGCAAGCCTAAAAGTGCAGGCACCTCAAATGAGGCGATGGTGTTGACAAACAAAGTCAGTACCGTGGCCATGATGGCGGGATAGGCCAACTTCAAGGTAATGCGGCGCAATGTATTCAATATGCTAGAGCCGCTCATGACGGCCGACTCTTCAAGCGAGGGGTCCATGGCCTTGAATGCCGACGACATGAGCAAGAACGCCATTGGCGAGCAATGCAGTGCGTCGACCCAAATCATGCCCCACATGGAGTAGATGTTGAAAGGCGGTGAGTTAAGGCCAAAAATGGCCATCGCCCAAGTGTTCAACAAACCAATCTTGGGGCTGGCCAACATGATCCACGAAATGGTGAACAAAATGCCTGGAATAATGAGTGGCACGATGGACAAGGCAAAAAACAAACGCCGCAAAGGTGTATTGGTTCGCTCGTTCATCCAAGCCAATGCCGTACCGATGACAAACGCCAACAAAGAAGTGCCCAACGCAAATTGCACTGAGTTCCAAAAAATAGCCACTGTTTCTGGGTTGGTATACGCCGTGACGTAATTACCCAATGTGAAAACCGACGGCGATGAAGCGGTCTCTGGCGTGTGGAAACTCTGCCAAATCATGAAACAGAATGGGACCAAAGCAAGAATGGCCACCACCACCAGGCTGATACCGATGACCACCCACTTGGCGTCAAATGCTGCACCAAACTTAGGGCTTGCAGTTTCTGCGACTGAACTTTGCACGAATTAATTCTCCAGAATTACGCTGATCAAATCAGAACCGGTTACTCGTTCTTTTATGCGGAACTACAGTCCATATAAAGGCACAAAGGCTATTAGGCGGGAATCAACCAAAAGTGTCAAGAGACGGCCGGACGGGTTTACCCTAGCGGGAGTTTTCCTCTCATGAATCTCGAAGGCGACTCAGGTTGGCGTCTTTTCAAAGCGTTTAATTTGAGTCATCATTCTTTTATAAGGAACGATGTTCTTTTAAGCGGGAAATCGATATGATGTCACACAAAGGCTTGTAGCACCCAAAATCTTTCGTCCTGCAAAAGCTAATGAGCTCACCATCATGGCTTAGGCAGGGCGTTCATTACAAACCCAGAAGCCTTCAAATGGAAATGTCAGAATCTCATGACCACTGAATCCTCTTCGTCCAAAAGCTCACGCCTGTCTTCTGTGGCAGCGGCTGTTCGCGTCCTGAAATGCTTCTCTGAAGTTGAGCCTGAAATTGGCATCAGCAGTTTGGCCAAACGTTTGTCTTTGGCCAAAAGCACGGTTCACCGCTTGGCTGTCACGCTCACCAGCGAAGGCCTTTTAGAACAAAGCCCCGAAACAGGTCGTTACCGTTTGGGCATCAATTTGTTCGTGATGGGAGCTTTGGTTCGCCGTCGTTTGGATGTGTCCAACATGGCGCAGCCTTTTTTGAATGTGCTGCGCGAACAGACCGGCGAAACCATTCACTTGGCCGTGATGAACGAAACCAATGTTTTGTACCTCTACAACCTCGAAAGCCGCCAAGCCATTCGCATGAAGAGCTACATCGGCACCATCAAACCGGCCTTCTGCACCTGCGAAGGCCGGGCCATTGTGGCTTTTGGTGGCC
>Ga0209296_1002767_pt1 | contig 12282 bp, 10 predicted proteins | sample S_130206_EF_Meta_FD_187319 | JGI IMG/M metagenome (GOLD analysis project Ga0209296, IMG submission 187319) | Freshwater microbial communities from Lake Simoncouche, Canada to study carbon cycling - S_130206_EF_MetaG (SPAdes) (version 2) | ecosystem: Environmental > Aquatic > Freshwater > Lake ...
GCCTCAACCCAACCCAGCACGAGACCGCACCCCCCGCATCCCCGATGCAGATTCCCGCCGCGGTAGTCTTCGCGAATGACCGCCGCGCCCGCACCAACTGCCTTTCCTGCCATCGACCCAATCGCCGGTACCCCCGCTGACGTCCCGCTCATCGATCGATTGGCGATCACCACCATTCGCACGCTGTCCATGGACGCCGTCCAAGCGGCCAATAGCGGACATCCCGGCGCGCCGATGGGTCTTGCACCGGTGGGTTACGCGCTGTGGAAGGACTCGCTCAACTATGACCCAGCCGCGCCGCACTGGCCCAATCGTGATCGATTCGTCCTCTCGAACGGCCACGCATGCATGTTGCTCTATTCGCTCCTGCACCTCGCCGGCGTGATCGATACAGACGCTGCCGGTGCACCAACTGGTCGCCTCGCGGTGACGCTGGATGACATTCAAAAATTCCGCCAAGTTGGTTCGCGCTGCCCTGGGCATCCAGAGTTCGGTGTGACGACCGGCATCGAAACAACCACCGGCCCGCTCGGTCAGGGACTCGGTAACTCGGTTGGCATGGCCATCGCCGGCAAGTTCCTTGCCGCGCGTTACAACACGCCAGCGCAAGAGCTCTTTGATTACCACGTCTTTGCTATCTGCGGTGATGGCTGCCTGATGGAAGGTATTTCGCATGAGGCAGCCAGTGCTGCTGGCCACATGCGCTTGGGGAATTTGTGCTGGATTTTTGACAATAATCGCATCACCATTGACGGCAGCACGGAGCTCTCCTGCTCTGACTATGTCACGGCGCGTTTCCATGGCTATGGCTGGAACGTGCAACACGTCAAGGATGCCAACGATGTTGATGCACTGGCACAGGCATTTGCTTCTGCGCGTGCCACCACTGATCGCCCGACGATGATCATTGTGGATAGTCACATCGGCTGGGGTTCGCCGGAAGTGCAGGACAAGTCGAAGGCCCACGGCGAGCCACTGGGCGAGGCGGAAATTGCCAAGACCAAGGCGTTCTATCGTTGGCCGTTGGAACCGAAGTTCTTGGTGCCGGCTGGTGTGCGTGAGCGCATTGCAGAAACAATGGGAGCTCGCGGCGCTGCCAAGCGTGCGGCGTGGAATTCCACCTGGACCGCGTATCAGGCCGCGCATCCGGAGCGCGCCCAGGAATTGCAGACCATGTGGCGCGGCGATTTGCCCGCCGGTTGGGACGCTGGTATTGCACCGTTCCCCGCTGATCCCAAGGGCGACGCCACGCGCTCGACGGGTGGCAAGGTGATCAACTCCATCATGGAACGTATCCCGTGGATGATTGGCGGTAGCGCCGACCTCACCCCCAGTAACAAGACGTTCCTGAAGGGCGCGGGCACATTCAACGCGCCGGAGTTCGGCGGCACCTATGACGGTCGCAACATGCACTTTGGAATTCGTGAGCACGCCATGGGCGCCATGGTCAATGGCATGACTCTCAGCGGTCTGCGCGCCTTCGGCTCGGGCTTCTTGGTCTTCACCGATTACATGCGCACGGCGATCCGCCTTAGCGCATTCATGAAACTACCGTGCCTGTGGGTATTCACGCATGATTCGATCGGCGTCGGCGAGGACGGTCCCACGCACCAGCCAGTGGAACAATTGGCCAGCCTGCGCGCCATGCCCAATCTGGCAGTGTGGCGGCCGTGCGATGGCAACGAGGCTGCCGAGGCGTTCCGTTGGGCGCTGGAGTCCCGCAGCACGCCAACCATGATGACGCTGACCCGCCAGAATGTGCCAACGCTGGACCGCACACGTTGCGCTCCCGCGGCCGGGGCGCAGCAGGGTGGTTACGTGCTGCTTGACCCAATCGGTGGCGGTGCACCAGAAGTGATTCTCATCTCGACCGGCAGCGAAATTGGTCTGTGTGTTGACGCGCACGCCAAGCTTGCTGAACAAGGCGTGCGCGCCCGTGTGGTCAGCATGCCGTGCACACTGGTCTTTGATCGGCAGACGCAGGCATATCGCGACTCCGTGCTTCTGCCGGCCGTGCGTGCCCGCGTTGCGGTGGAGATGGGTAGCGCCAGCGGTTGGGGCGACTATGTCGGGCTTGATGGGCAAATCATCGCCATGCGATCCTTTGGTGAGAGCGGCCCCGCGCCGCAGGTGATCAAGCACTTTGGGTTCACGGTCGATGCGGTAGTGACGGCTGCGCTCGCGGTGCGAAAGTAAAGCGCGCATCAGTCAACAACGCGCACAAGTGAACCACGCGGATAAGTATCCCGCGCACAAGTAAACAACACGCCGCGCGGCAGGTAGCCGCGCGGCGCGTTTATTTGAGGCTCAGTATGACGCGATGAGTTACGCGCGTTCCTTGTAAGCGCCGTCCTCGGTGCCCACAATGATCTTCTCGCCAGTGACGATGAACGGGGGAACGCGGGTCTTGAGCCCGGTCTCGCACGTTGCTTCCTTGAGTTGGTTGGTGGCCGTTGCACCCTTGATGCCGGGAGCGGTGTCGGTCACTACCAAGGTGACGGACATAGGCATTTCAATGGAGATCGGCCGGCCATCGCACCACAGCACAACCACTTGGCTGTTCGGTAGAACGTACAGCGGCATGTCGCCGATGATTTCCTTTGGAAGTTCCACCTGATCAAACGACTCCAGGTCCATGAAGACGAACTTGCCGTTTTGCTCGTACAGGTATTCCATCTGGCGGCGGTCGAGGTCGACCTGCTCAACTTCTTCACCGGAGCGGAGGCGCTTCTCAAGAATGGCGCCGTTGTTCAGATCCCGGATGGTGACTTGGATGAAAGCGCGAAGGTTTCCGGGCGTTCGGTGCTCCAACCGGGTAATGAGGTACAGCTTGTTGTCAATCTTGATACCCATGTTGGACTTCAGTTCGGTCGACTTCACGCGGAGTGCTCCTAGTTAGGTGAGGGGAGCATCGCAGGATAGCGAAGCCCATAAAGAAATACCCCCAAATCGGTGAGGATTTGGGGGCGGAGGGAGGGAAAAGGGCTTTTTAATTCACACCGCAAGCGATGTGCGTTTGGCGGGAGGGCATAGTGACTTCAAGCAGGCCCTCCAAGGCCGAACGGTGTCTTTGGTTAAAGGTTGGGAGCACTCTCCAGTGCATCCATCCTCTCTCCTCTTATACAAACGGAATGTAGCCCCGAAATGCATCATGGGAAGTAACAGGAATTCAAAAGAACATCAATTCATCCCCTCGCATCTGGCTGCGCGAAGTCAAAGTCTTATAACTATGAGATTTACGCTCTCTCAAGGCCGGGCCGGGGGATCAGAAACTTCTACACTCGCGTACCCACATGACCACCATGAACTCCGCCCGCATTCGATTCGCCTTTCGATCTGCCGCCCTGACATCCTTGGCCTCCTTGGCGCTCGCCAGCCTCGTTGCCCCCGGCGCGTTGGCTCAGGCCCCAGCGCCGGCGCGCACCCCCGCCGCCCCAGTGCCCGCATCGGGCCAAGCGGCGGCTCCGGCACCTGCCGCTGCGCCGCCCATCGATATGTCCGGCACGATTGATTCGCTGCCTCCGCTCTCTATACAGCCGCCAGTCTTGGACCTCGGCTTCATGGCGCCACGTATTGGCAACAAGGGAACCGTCACGCTCACCAATACCGGCACGACACCCCTCACGATTGCGGCGGTAACCCCAAGTTGCAAGTGCACCACCACCAGTGCTCTGGCTGGGACCGTATTGCAGCCGGGCCAATCCGTTCCGCTTGAAGCAGCGCTGGAAGGCGCAGCAATGCCGCAGACGCACCGCGCCAGCATTCGGGTGCTGGTGGAAGGGTATGCAAAGGTCGTAGAGATTCAGTTGCGCGCAGAGACGGCCATGCCGGTCCGTGCGGTGCCGCCGATCATCAACGCGGTTGAGGGCAAGCCGCGCCAAGGTCGATTTGTGGTGGAGAGCATTGATAAGAAGCCCTTCACCATCTGCGCCGTGGGCGGACGCGTGCCAGAATTCATCGGCTACAACGCGGGCGATGCGCCGCGCGCGCAGTACTTGGTGAAGTTTGATCTTGATACATGGCAGCCTGAATTTCCTGCGTATTTAGCAATCGAAACCGATCGTCCCGATTGTCCAATCTTTGACATTTGGGTTCGAAGCGAACGCACTATTCCAACATCCGCATTCCGCATGAAGGATTATCGCGTCAATGCTGGTCGCATTGATGTGGGCGGTAGCAGTGATGTCAGTCTGGAAATGGAAGATGCCGGCGAAGACATCCTGGCTGTCGAGAGTGGATCACCAGAAGTTCAAGTAGAGATGCTTGGGCAGAAGGTGGATGACAAGGTCCGCAAGGTCAGCGTTCGCATCACGCCCAAGAGCCCGCGTGAGGGGTTGCTCTATGCAACGCTCAAGTTGTACGGGCGCGAAAAGGAACAGCCGCTCACCATGTTTGCAAGCGTGCGCCCCAAGGGAGCCGCTGGTTGCATTGGTTGCAATCCCGTTCAAGGCCCGCCTGCCAAGGCGCCTCCTGCACCGGCGCCAGTAACGCCATCTGCTCCTGCGCCTGCTGCGCCGTGATTTCAGCACTCATCATTGATAGGGGTTTCCATGTCCGATCCCGGTACATCAGCGCCAATGGCGCCCGCCACGCTCCCGCAAGTCATTTCCAATTCTGACCGCCAAGCAGCCATCGCGGCGATTGTTACTGCCCATGGCGAGGCTGCTCGTCACGACGCGACCGCTGGCGTCAAGCGCGTTGCTGATCGATGGTCCGCGACCGATGGTGATGCTGCTGCATTCCGCGGGTTGTGCGAGAAGCACTTCGTTTCCGATGTTGCGCTGCGCACACGCCTGCTTGCGCGTTTGGAGGAGTCCCTCCGGCAGATCGGCGGGCACCTCTATGAAATGCGTCGCTCACTGCGACGCTGGAACGACCTTGTTGGCGATGAGTGCGCCGGCGTGGATGACGTGCTGGCATCGTTCGACCCAGCGCCGGATCTTTCCGATCAGCTCTATCGCCAGAAGGTGGCGTTCATTGCGCTTCTCAATTTCGACCGACCGGACTTGCGTGCCATGCTTGCAGGTGGTGACAGTTGGAGCGTGGAGCAATGGGCCGCAGCGCGCGTTGCGCAGCAGTTTGGACCGCGTGTGCCAACGGAGCTGGCCGATCACGCGCGTCGCGTTGGTCATGAGGCGCAGAACTTCGTAGCCAAGTTTCACGTGCCAGTTGGAACCATGGTGGACGCCAAGGGCAAGCGTTGGTTTGAGCCCGACCGCGCGCTTCTTGCGCACTGGTTGGTGCGCGAAGAAATCAAAGCTGGGTATGGCGACCCCGATGGATTGGACAAGCAACACGCGTTGATGTGGGTGATGGCACGTCACATTGACGGCACCATCCCACGCAGCGTGATGGAGCGAACATCCGCCGGCGCAGCATGGGACCCGGCGCGCAACACGGTTGGCGGCAAGCCGGTTGCCGAAGCAGACACGATTGGTCCAGAGCGCTATCAACACATTCTGGCGCATCACGGCGTTGCCGCGCGCTTTGATGTTCTTTATCCAGAGGCCCCCACCGCGATCGCCCGCAAGTTTGATCTTGCGCGTGAGATTCCTGAGACGGACGTGGAGCGCCTACTGATTGACTTGCTTGAACATCCGGTGCGTGCGCCGCTTGCGGCGTTCTTGCGTACTCGGCTCGGTCGGGCCCTTGAGCCGCAGGACATCTACTTTGAAGACGTTGCAGAATCCAAGCCGGCAGCGGAGTTGAATGCTGCGGTGAAGGCGCGATTTGCTGATGAGTTGGCATTCCAAGCGGCGCTTCCTGCAGTCCTGCGCGGCCTTGGATTCCCTGCCGCTGAAGCTGATTTCCTAGGTGCCCGCATCAAGGTGGAGATTGCCAAGGGTTCCGGTCACGCCATGCGGCCCATGCTTGGTGAATACGGAGCGTGGCTACGAACCAATCGCTTGAAGGATGAACTTGGCTGGGACGGATTCGATACGGCCATGCATGAACTTGGACACAACCTTGAGCAGCTCTACAGCGCGTTCAATGCTCCGCGGCCCGCGCTGCAGAATGTGCCCAACACAGCGTGCACGGAAGCGTTTGCATTCCTGTACCAGTCACTCGCCAAGCGTGTGCTGGGTATTGAGGACACCGATGACATGCAGCGTGCGCAGGACATTGATGCAGTAGCCACCATGTTGGCGGCACGGCAAATCGCCGGACCAAGTTTGGTTGAACTGCGTATGTGGCGCTGGATCTATGCAAACCCCGGCGCAACGCCTGCGGCACTGCGCGATGCAACGCTTGCTATTGCAGCTGATGTCTGGACGCGTTACTACCAGCAGGACTTTGGTCCGGATCACACGCACATCTTGGCGGCGTATCAACATATGGTTGGGCATCCGTTGTACTTGGCGGATTACACCCTTGGCCATGTGATCAGTCACCAGATCCGTTCGCACATGCACGGCAAGGATTTGGCCACCGAAACCAAGCGGATCTGCTCAATCGGTCGGGTGACTCCCGATCTTTGGATGCGTCGCGCTGTTGGGTCGGGAGTGGCCGTGGCGCCGCTTGCTGATGACTGCACCGCCGCACTTGCGAGGCTGGCACGCTGATGCGCACGGCGCGCGCAGTATTCATGGGCGGAGCGATCGTCGCTGCCACAGCGCTTATGGGCTGCCAAACGCCCCGATATGAGATGAATTGGAATCGCATGCACCTTGGCATGACTCACGATGAGGTGACCGGCGCGCTTGGCGAACCGTCAAGTAGCTACGTTCCACCGCCAGCCGCGGTTGTCAAACCAGGTACGCCTTCTACCCATGCTCCCAGTCCGTTGCGCGGTGAACGTTGGCAGTACGGCGACACACTCTCGAGCTTTGCAACACGCGCTGTGTATCCCGACGAAGCCGACGAGCGCGCCTGGTGCGTGTTCTTTGGTCCCGACGGTAAGGTCAGTGGATTCCGCCCGCCATCATGGGCCGACGCGAAGCGATCTGAGCCCACTCCTTAACCCACGGACGATCCAACTCCGCGCCGTGTCACTAACCACAGTGCGCCGATCGCTGGGCCAACCAGCATGGTGAGCGGCGCCAGTGGTTGTGGGTCAAACACAAACTTTGCCTTGGCGCCGGTTGGCGCCGCGCCGATGCTGGGGCTTGCTACTGCTGGCGATGCGCCGGTGGCAGTGTTGCCGGGGGCGATCGCTGAAGGCACCATCGGTGCGAGTGCAGCTGGCTGACTGGCGGCTGCGGGCGCGGCAGCAGGAGCGACGGCCGGCGCGGGTGTCGGCTCCGCCGGCTCTGGCTCGGGCGTTGGTTCCGGCGCCATCTCTGCTGGATCTGGCTCGTTGGGATCACGCGCGAGGTTCTCGCGAGCGCGCACCCGGGCTGGTTGCATTTGTTGTCGTTCAAGCAGTCGGCGCGGCGGTTGATTCTGCGGCGGTGCGGCGGATGGTCCCGGCCCGGCAGGGGCTTGCAACGCAACGATCAGCAGCAGGGTGGCGTGGACCATGCGCCCACCGTACCACCATCGGACCGCCGCGTGAAGTCTAAAAACACATCGCGGGACGCAATTGCGTCCCGCGATGGGAGTGTTGTCATGGTCGCACTCAGGCGATTTAGACGGCCGCAGCCATCTTTTCTGCCTTCTTGCGGGCATCGTCCAAGGTACCGACGTACATGAACGCGCTTTCTGGGAGGTTGTCGCCCTCGCCGCTGCAAATGCGCTCAAAGCTGTCGATGGTCTCGTCGAGCGTGGTGGTGACGCCGGGCAGACCGGTGAAGATCTCACCAACGTAGAACGGCTGGCTGAGGAATCGCTCCAGCTTGCGCGCACGTGACACGGACAACTTGTCGTCTTCGCTCAGTTCATCAACGCCGAGGATGGCGATGATGTCCTGCAGATCCTTGTAGCGCTGCAAGATGTTCTGCACGCGACGCGCCACCTTGTAGTGGCGCTCGCCGACGATCTGCGGATCCAAGATGCGGCTCGTCGAAGAGAGCGGATCCACTGCAGGGTAGATGCCCTTCTCAGCGATCTTGCGCTCAAGCACGATGAACGCATCCAAGTGGGTGAACGTGGTTGCTGGTGCCGGGTCAGTCAAGTCATCGGCGGGCACGTAAATCGCCTGCACGGAGGTGATGGCGCCGTCCTTGGTGGAGGTGATGCGCTCTTGCAAGGCACCCATCTCCGTGGACAGAGTCGGCTGATATCCCACGGCGCTCGGCATGCGGCCGAGCAGTGCGGATACCTCAGAGCCTGCCTGTGTGAAACGGAACACGTTGTCAACGAACAGCAGGGTTTCCTTACCGCTCTTGTCGCGGAAGTTCTCTGCCATCGTCAACGCGCTCAGTGCCACGCGCAGACGTGCGCCTGGCGGCTCGTTCATCTGACCGAACACCATGGCCACCTTGTCCAGAACGTGCATCTTCTGCCCGTTCGCATCGGTGTACTCAGCTTCTTGCATTTCCAGCCAGAGATCGTTGCCTTCGCGGGTGCGCTCGCCGACGCCGGCGAACACTGAGTATCCACCGAAGTTACGAGCAACGCGGGCGATCATCTCTTGGATGACGACGGTCTTGCCGACGCCTGCGCCGCCGAACAGTCCGATCTTTCCACCGCGCACGAATGGGCACAGCAGATCGATGACCTTGATGCCGGTTTGCAGCATTTCAGTCTTGGGGTTGAGGTCGGCAATCGTTGGAGCGGAGCGATGGATCGGCGCAGTGTCGGTGGTGTTCACCGGTCCGCGTTCATCCACGGGCTGGCCGAGGAGGTTGAACACGCGTCCGAGCACGCCTTCGCCCACGGGCACGCGCACCGGCGAACCGGTGTCGACGCACGGGGTACCGCGGCGCAGACCGTCGGTGGACGCCAGCGCGACGCAGCGAACCATTCCGCCGCCAAGGTGCTTGGCAACCTCGCCGACGAGGACTTGCTTCTGACCGTTGAGTTCAAACTCCACGGTCAATGCGTTGAAGATCTCGGGAATCCCGTTCTCAGGGAACTGTGCGTCGAAAGTCGAACCGATGACTTGCTTGATCGTGCCAGTGCTGGGCATGTCTGTGGTGGCTCCGTCTGGAGTCGTGCGGCGGATCGTTCTGTGAGGTCGGCCGCGCCGCGGCACCCGACCTTGGAATTCATGCACGGACCCCGCAACCAGGAAGGTTGCGAGGGGGCAGGGATGATACATCGAACCGCTCGCGGATGAGTCAGGGTTGCCGCTGCGGCACCACGGGTGGGGGATCGCTGTCCACGGGGTCGTCTGGAAGCCGTTTTCCCTGCGTGGAGGCGATACTGTGGGCTCCGTACCGCAGGGCTTCCCCGTTTCGAGGTCGGAGGGTGGTGGTGTCGATCCCTGGATCAAGGGTGGTCAATTGCGCCGCACTCTGGAAGCCGAACGGCGCCCCCAGGACTTCCCAGGCGATGGGAAGTTCCACCGAATACCACAGGTTGTCGCTGAGGGTCACGCTGGGTGGCAGGATGCGCTCCGGATGCGGCGAGAATTTGGCCAGTGCACCGGGCACCCAGAAGGCCAAGGACTTCTCAATGAGCACCTTGCTGATCGTTCCCGCATCCTCGGGGATGGCATAGATCGCATCGGTTGGATTGATCAGTGTGGCGCGTGAGAGCACCAAGTCGCGCACGTTGACGATGGAGACACCGGTGCCAACGCCATCAAAGATGCAGCGATCAATGCGCATCTGATCCACCGCTGGTGCAAATTTCACATCGCCACCAGGACATGCAGTTCCGACTTGCACTCCGACGCGCATGGTCTTATTGAATGCACATCCAGTCACCGAAATCAGCCCGGAGTCGCCAAGCACCTTGATGCCAACGTGCTGCGGCATCGTGTTGTTGGGCACCATCATCAACCCGCGCACCAAGACTCGGCGCGAGTCAATGATCTCAACCGCGGCATCATTCCATCCATCCACTTGCACTTGGTCAATGCGAACATTGGTGACCGAGTGCAAGCGCACTGCGTCCTGCTCCGCGTTTGCGCGTGCGCCATTGATGGTGCAGCTGCGCAGCGTGAATTCAGCAGGCCAGGGTTGCGCGGGCGCCGCTTGGCCATCGCGCCCGTCAATCACCACAGCCGCGCCGCGCGGGCTGAGAAACATGATGTTCTCAAGTACCACGTGCTTACATCTGCGAAAGACCCAACCATCGCCATCACATGCAACAGCCGCAGGAATGCGGTCGCGACTGCGGATGAAGATCGGCTTCTCGCGTGTGCCTTGCAGTCCATCGATCACTTGCGCAACATGGAATCCGGATGGAAAGATGATTTCATCGCCAGGCTTCACCTCGGCAAGGAGATGCTGCCAAGTCTGTCCGGGCTGCACAAGAAACTGGCTTGCGCCCTCGATGTACGGCGGAGGCATCGTGCCCGGCTTCGTGCCACCTGCAGCAGGCTGAGCGCCCGCAGTCGGAACGAACGGTGGTGGAACAAGGGTGGACGGACCGACCCGCTGCTGTGGTGGTGCCGGTGCAACCGGCGGAGCCTGTACGCCATGTAGAGCCGCGAGCAGCGCACCGAGTGTGAGCGTGATCATGAGAGGTGCTCTCCGTGTGGTCGGGCATCATTGATGTTGCGCGCGGGGTCTGGCATGACGGCACGCAAGAGAAGCGACTCCGGTGCCAGGTCCATGGTGGTTGCAACCAGATCTGCCGGAAGGAGCACGGTGTCGCCAGCTCGGAGATGTTCGGGACGATGTCCGTCTGATTCCATCACTGCCTCGCCGCGCACCAACATGAGTATGACCGGCGCATTGTCCGTGCTGCATGCAAACGGGGCAGCATCGCCGGATGGTGATGCTTCGATAGCCTCAATTTCAAAGTATTCGTTCGCACAGAGTGTGGCGGCGCGCAGTCCATCGCTCCACATGGGTTTGGCGCGGGCGATGGATGTGATCGGTCGCTCGGGAAGCCGCTGCGCCGCGCCAAACAAGATGCATTCCATCGCTTGATCGATATGGAGCGGCCGCGCCGGATCGTTGCGATTCCAATCAAACACACGGAATGTGGTGTCGCTTGGCGTTTGCACCTCGGCAACCATGACGCCGGTACCAAGTGCGTGGCACAGCCCGCTCTCCAGCGGAATGCAGTCGCCCGCGACCACTGGCTCGCGGACCAAGAGATTCACTGCGCTTCCGTCAGCGAGAGCGGCGCGGAACTCCGCAGGCGTCACCGTGGGACGAACACCTCGATAGATCGATGCCCCGGGAGTGGCGGAAATCACAAACCATGCCTCGGTCTTCAGGTGCGCGCCGGGGTGAGTGCGCGCGTACTCGGCAGTGGGGTGCACTTGCACGGAGAGATTCTCTGCGGCATCGAGGTACTTGATCAGCAGTGGAAAGTGTCCCGACAGTGCACGCGCGCGACCAAGCAGCGCGGTGCCGTGGGTGGCGATGAGTTGTGAAAGTCCTTGGCCCGCGAACGGTCCGCTAGCGACGTGGGAGATGCCATCAACGACGGGCGCAGCGAGGTCGGCGATTTCCCAACTCTCTCCAACGGGGGCTGCCGGCGCTGGGGGCACCAACTTGCCAAGTTGCCTCAAGGAGCGACCGCCCCAGGCACGAGGCTTCAGGATCGGGGCACATCGGAGCGGAGGAAGCGGCATGGAGGAACCACGGTACCGCCTGCGAGCGCTGGCGTCAGAGGGTCATTCCCGTGATCTTGCCATCAAAGACCAACTTGCCATTGACAACCCCTTGGCAGTGCGAGACGAATCGGCGTCGATTGAACTCCATGAGGCTCGCCAAGAGGTACAGGGTGTCGCCCGGGACCACCTGACCTCGGAAACTCACTTCATCGCATCGGGTGAAACCAAGGAACCCTTGCACTCGCCCGCTCTTGGTGTTCAGAAAGCTCGCTAACTGCGCGACCGCCTCGATCATCAGCACTCCGGGCAGGAGCGGGCGACCCGGAATGTGCCCTTCGACCCAGAATTCGTCAGGTCGAACCAGTTTGTGACCAACGCCGAGGGTGAATTCGGGATTGTGCCAAAGCACTCCGTCGCATTGGCGCATGTGCCCCATTTGCGGGAGGCAGTCGTTCAGGGCGTCGCCGCCAAATAAAACCCCACTAGTGTCAACGGCATCAAGGTCAACGACGAATTCGGTAGCCACGGGCGTCTCCGGGGGGTCGGGAAGGGGGTACTCGGTCAATGATAATGTGTCCATTCAGAACCTGCTGCGGAGCGCAGGGGCGTTTTTAGCGTCCTGAACCCGGTATTTTTGGCAGATCTGCCCACTCGGAGCGTCCGCCCCGGGTACGCTTGGAGCGCAAGAGGGGTCCTTGGGGGTCCCGATTCACGAATTGCCC
>Ga0209296_1002768_pt1 | contig 12279 bp, 18 predicted proteins | sample S_130206_EF_Meta_FD_187319 | JGI IMG/M metagenome (GOLD analysis project Ga0209296, IMG submission 187319) | Freshwater microbial communities from Lake Simoncouche, Canada to study carbon cycling - S_130206_EF_MetaG (SPAdes) (version 2) | ecosystem: Environmental > Aquatic > Freshwater > Lake ...
CTAGCTTCACATTCAATTTTCTTTCTAGTTCACCAAGTCGAGTGCTGAACTTTGCCGACTTGTATTGATTCATCCAATGTGATAGGCTCAATTCTCGAGGTGGGTGAATTAGTGTGTGTAGCACTAGTGCGTGTTGGTTTTTTGGTTTTGGTAGGATTCTGAATATCATGGTTATTATTTTTTAAGTTCTATCCCATTGTAATATCTTTCCAATGTATCTTCAATATCATGCATAGTTTTATTACCTAGCCCCCTAAATTCAAGTAATTGCTTTTCGCTATATTTAATGAGTTCCCCTAGTGTATAAATATCATTGTCTCGTAGTCGGTTAATGCTTCTTACTGTCAAATCCATGTGATGAATTTTAGTATTTAATAGACTTTCATTTATTATACTTTCATTTACTATTGTTGCATCTACTTCCTTGTAGTAAACAAAACTAGCAAAACACTCTGGGAATCTTGCGGATGGCTCTACAACTTTAATATCCACTTGTATAGTTTCAATGTCTGTACGATTTACGAACCCTTCAAATTCTGATATTGAATTAAATATTTTTATCTTTTTCATATTTCTATTTTTATTTTAAGTAATCAATTCCTAGACATTGGCAAATCAAAACATACTGCCTCATAACAAGCCAAAATTTACCGTTTTCCATTCTGTTGATAGTGCCTACAGTTAGTCCGCAAATGTCGGCTACTTCCTTTTGGCTCATGCCTAGTCCTTGCCTTGCTGTCTTTAATCTTTTAGCTATTTTACTACGCTCTTTGTTCAATTGTGCTTCTGTCATTTGTTGTGATTATAATTTGTGATTAATATTGAATCTCGTGTGCTTGTGTGAGGTGCTGAATCTTTGCGAATGTCTGAGGTTGTGTCGCAGTGGATAGCTAGTAATAACACAGCTACAATTAGTAATACTATTTCAGTATTTAGCCAGATGAATTTCATTAGTTTGTTCATTTCGTTTCGTTTTAGAACCCAAAACTACATCAAACTTCGCACATAAACAAATCTTTTTGCATTTATTTTGAAAATAAATTTTTTGCATAAAAAAAGCCCGATGTAGAAACACCGAGCCTATACCATGTATATATATGAAAAGAAAACTATGATTTGTATAATTCGGATTCAGCAATTCTACGCCTTGTAAGCCCTTGTATAACTTGTCCTTTGGCTTTATTCCATCTTAAGAATTGCAAGTATATTGCACTGTCATTTGGCGATTTGTTCACCATTTTAAGTAATGATGAATTTTTAAAATTATTTATTCCAATATTATACGCCAGACACACCATTGCGTCAAATTGGTTTTGATTCACATTAGATGTAACCAATAAATCTACATCAACTTCAAACTTTTTTACTATCAAATTAAATAGTTCAATTGCCCTATTGTGTGTAATAATATCCCCTTTCTTTACGAGTGTACTATCTTCATAGTAAGTGTTTCCAAAACCTATCGTATAAACGCCTACGCTATCTTGATATGCTGATAATTTACAGCCTTCAAACTTCATTATTAAATCTTTCCCCTTTTGTGATAATTCCATCATTCTTTTATTGTTTGGTCAATAGTTCTGGTTAATTCGTATTCGTTTATTATGAATTGTTGCTTATTAATTGGGTTCAGCACTTCAACTTTTTTGATAGTTTTAAACTCAAATTTTCTAACAACTTCCATTCTTACGCCTTGGTATTCTATGTATTCTGGTTCCTTGATCATGACTTCTTATTGATTTTGATATATTTTAAAAATGGAAGTAATCTATAAATGGCCTTCGATACTTTTCGCAAAAAACTACCGCCACCTGTTTTTGATTCGGATTTAGAATATTCTTTTAATGCTTCGCTAGTTGCATCCAGAGCCTCGTTTTTGGCTTCTTTTGGAATGTTGGATATAATACTCATTAGACTTCTTTATTTGGTCCATACGCAGTATAATTAGGATTAATCCAATTAATCAATACTGGCAAGTTTGCGACTATGCCGGCGGTTAGTAGTTTTTTTACCATTACAATGTCAAAAGTAAATAGATCATGCCCATTTGTCAATTCTACCAACCAAAGGGAAAGTATAATCGAAAAGAATCCTTTTAAAAATGTTCCCGCTGGTGTTGTAAGTAGTTTTTTCATTTTGTTGTTTTTGTTTTTGGTTATGAATAAATAAATTTTCCTTTTTCATAATGCCATCTGGCTTTGTCAAAAATTAAAGTATGTTTCATAGGTTCATTGTAAACATTGTCTTGTGACTTGCTTATTTTGCCAAATACTGCACGTTCTAATGATCGGATTTGTTCCGTTTTCGCAGCTTTGTCTTCGAGCAGTATATCAATTTTTGCATTAACCCTAGTAATTAATGAAGAAATATACCAACCAAAGGCGGCTACTACTAACGGCATAAGCCATTCACGTATATAATCAAGTGGTGTTCTTTGCTCGGTTGTCTTCATCTCTTATCGTAAAATTTTATTTGGGTTAATGCAAATTAAGCACTTCAAGTACTCTAGCTATAGCTTGCGCATCGTTCCATGCACCTATTGCGGTGTATGTAATAGGCGTATCTTTATTCCATAATGACATGTGGTAAGGCTCTTCTACTGATTCAATCCACACTTTAGCTTGTACTTCATCAACCAAATTGTCAATGACATCTATTTTTAATTTGTCAAATGTTACATCCACTGCTGGTATAGCTGGTTTCACTTGTAGTGTGTACCTCTTGTCTAATTTAATTTCTGTTGGCATAATATATTTTATTAAAAGTTTAAACTGTTTTTGCAAGTATTACAGGAAAGTTTGTAGGCTGTAAATCCGATAATGTAGCGCCCCATGAAGAAGGCAGAGCCCCTGTAATGCCGGTCTGTGAATATCCAACCGATAGACCAGGATTATAAGCATTTGAGGAAGCTACATATAAACTACTTCCCTGAATAGCATTATATTTACCTACTGAACCCGTTACCGATTGAGGAACATAACACACCCATACTAATCCGCTAAGTGTAAGATTCGCGCCAAATGCCAAATCTGTTAGTGCTGCCACTGCTAGTGATATTTGACCTGAATCGGAATTTGGAACGAGCCCATCTGGAACTCCGTTATTGTCATAGTATACGCCTATCCTCCCCAGAGATGATGCAGTTCCCAATGATATTAGTGCTAATCCAGAAAATACTTGTGGCATACCTACTATAAATGGCATACACACTAATTGATTCAATGTCAATGCGGCATTGGTATTCGACCACGTATTATTTATTACTGGATAATACTTAGCCCCCGTTCTTCTTTTTACATTATGCGGATATATTTGCGGTCCGCCAGATGCTGTGTTCCCCATTATGATTAATTTGAAGTTATATATGTCACACCTTCACCATTAACTGATGAATCGATGTATATTGTTGAAATATTTGAAATGTCTAATGATACTGATTCGCCGGCTAGAAGTTGGAATCCATTTGCAGATGATAATGAGGAGTCACCAACATAAATATACCCTGTATTGATAGATAACGCCTTAATACACACCGACCTCACTGCTTGGCTAGATGCTAATACTACCCTAGTTCCTGCTGTTGTTACAGTTTTCTTATTATGATAAATTGAGGTTGGCGCAGCTATACTTACAGGCTGTGTTGTTGCTGTTCCGTCTATTACAACTGCCCGCATCCCGCTTGAACCTTGTATTGTAATTACGTCACTTGATGGAGTTCCTGCTGTTCCTAGTGCTGGCTGTTTGGCTGATGTACTTGCTCCACTTGGTAATGGTAAAGATGATGCTAATATTGGAACTGCACTATTATCACTTGCTACTGTTACCCGCAAAGAACCTGTACCCGTTACACCATTACCCATTAACGGAGTTACTCCGTTGATTTGGGCTATATTAGTACTTGCATTGCTTGGCGGCGTTGTTGTAACTGTTCCACTTATTGGAACTACTGTTCCACTTGCTACCCCCTCTATCTTTAAACCTCCATTTGTTCCTAATGCTGTTGGTAATAATGATATTAATGATGTTAATCTCTGCGCTATTCTTTGTAACCTACCATTCAATCCACTACTTGCAGTATCCGTTGCAGGTGCGGTTTCTGTTAACGAACCTGTTTTAGTGTCAAAATCTGATTCGCTTAATCTTGTTGCTAAAGTGGTCTGAGTGGAATAGTCCTTAGCAACTAATGCCGCTAAATTACCATTCGTTTCCTTTGCGACATTTGTTTTATTTACGCCCATAATAATTATGAATTTTCTTGAAGTGAAACATTAAAAGATACCGTTGCAAGTGTGGCATAAACACTAAGAACATCTGTTGCTATAAAACATAAACCACTATATGTATCTGTTGAATTGCCATCAATAGTTATATCGTAGCAATGGTAATTAGAATTTGCTATTCCCGCACCTAATGGTTGCGTTGCGATTCTATATGTAGTTGCTGTTGCTGACCTATTACATACTGTTAGCATCCCTACTACTGCCGTTGTTGATGCAGGGCAAGTATATAATGTTGTTTGTGTTGCTGCTGATGGTGCTACCGAAAAATTTTTAAGTGCTACTGCCATATTTTTACATTAAAAGAAATGAATTATTATAATCTGAATTATTAGAACCGCCACCACCTGCCATAGTAAACAAGTAAACCCATGCACTTGACTGTTGTTCATACACATAACCATTTGACGTTCTTATGTAATAGTCATGGTCATTATATAATGTAGAAGGTGCGGCGCTTCCGTTGTAGATTCTCGACCCATCTAAAAATAAATATGGTAAGGATCGCCATAAAGTAACGCCGTCACCGATTTTCATTTTTTGTGCTGGCGTTGCATCGGTTTCTATACCCAATTCGCCACTTGCTAACGTAGGATTCGCAGCGTACCAATTTGCGACCGTATCCCGTCTTATTTGTATAATATCTGCCATGTTATGCGCCTCCTCCGTCTATTTTTTGAGTTGGTAAATAAATACTTCTTGCATCTCCTCCGTCAATATTCCTACTTACTATACTATTTATAAAATCTTGTTTTTCAATTTGCAAATCGCTACCACTATTTGAACGCAATACAATAGAATCAGTACTTGCAACCGTTGTGGTCTGCACTTTATTTGAGCTATATCTATTTCCTAATGGTATTGACATTATTAATCAGTTGAAAAAGTTGTTATTGCAGCTTTTACCGCTGCTTTTAATGGTAGTAATTCACTTGAAGGTGGTGCGCTTGGAGTTTGTCCGTTCAAATAAACATTACATGAAGCGTTTAATCTTGGAATCGAATCGTATAAAATTCGTATAATATTGTTTATCTCGAATGTATTAATGTTCCCAACTAGGTACAAGTTTGCCAATGATGTAACATAATTAAACATATTATTTTCCATTCGTGCTAATTTTGAAGCCGAATAATTGAAGTATAAGAAATTCATTGACGGAGGCAAATCGCCGCCTATACTTAACATTGTCGCACTGCTTGATGTATTGTCCAACCTTTCGCAGTCACTAAAGTAAATAAAGTATTCACCACCTTTTGTAAATGTATATGAAGGATTTGGCGTACCGGTATACGCTGTTTTATTTACACTTGATGACCCATTGCCTGGCATAATAGCATAATACACCGTTGAGCCTATCGCACCTTTGTAAAATGTAAAATTAACCGTACCACCTGCATTGCCTACTTCAATTCTAATACCATACTTCAAAATATCCACGTCATCAAGGCTCCATGTACTCATAGGTAAATAATCGGAATTAGGAACAAATATTAATTTATTATTAGCATCTTCCGCCCAATATCCATACGTAGTAAGGAATCGAGAATTTAAGTAATCCAAAAAATTTCTTTTGCCTTTAAACCCAAGTTGAATATTATAGTAGCTGCTCGTTAATCTTATACGCTCAATCCAAAAATAATTCGTCTGTGGCATATTACCCATAATTATATTTGAATATCCTACATTGATAGTCGAAGTATTATTACGTTCTCGCATCTTGATAGAGTAAGTACTTAATGGCTGACCTGCGTTCTTTTTAGCCTCTAATTTTGCGCCTTCATCTCTAGTGTACTGAATACCATCAACATATAAATTATCACATAATAACGCCCTTTCTAACTTATCCGCATACCATTCTGGAATCCCTAAAGTACCCATTTGTCCAAAAGTCAACGTGTATAATCTATAAGCTATTCCGCTAACCAATTCCATGTCCAAAGGCTGGTCTTCATATACACTGAATTTACTTTGATTATCCACTTCTGTAAAACAGCCATGTATTCTTAATTGTGGAATATAGGTACTGTCCGGATATATAGTACTTTGGTCGTTGTATGAATTATAATAGTCAATCCTAACGGTGTTTTCATGGATTTGCTTAACGTGGATAGGTTCGTGAATTACATAATTATATGTACTAGCATAATGCGCTAATTGCAAAAAGTACTTACCTTCTGCAACATCATATAATTTGATTGTAACGGTGTATAATGTCAAAAAAGTAAGCAATTCCCCATCTATTTCGCTTGAATAACTTCCGCTTTCTTTGACTACCGTTACAGTTTTTGGCGTGTAAACATTCCCGTATTGGTCTAGTAATCTTGCATATTGGTAGGCTGCCAATGCCTCATATTCACTTAGCCACTGAATGCGAATCGTATCCGATTGTTGGAATGGTTGGCAATAACCATTTTTGTCTTCATAATATTTTAAAGTGCGATAGAAAAAATCTTGGTCGGTTGTTCTAAAATTAAATGAAGGGTCAAACGCTGTTAATGTCGTTGCACTGTTATTTGAACTTAATAAATCAGTTTGCCAAATTGGCTTCAATGGATTTGTAAGTGGTAATATGAATATTTTTGCCGACATTTATATAATTGGTGTAAAGTTATGTATTTTTGTTTCTAAATTCATAACATGAAAACTACTATTTTTATTTTTGCTGTTCTTTTTGCTTTTTGTAGCTGTACAAAAAAGGCACATTGCTATCAATGCACAAGTATATGGAATAATGGGATAACTAAGCCAACAATTGATTATACAAGCCATTGCGGTTGGACTGAGGACCAAAAGCAAAACTATGAACACTCCAATACAAAGACATGGTATAACGGTGGGCATCTCGCCACAAGTAGAATGACTTGTCATATAGATTAATGCTAATATCATCTTTCTAATTGTGTTAAATCTGTTCCTGCTGTTGCAAGTAGTTTAAATTTTGTTATACCTCTATTCGCTGGCTTAGTCGAAACGGATATTAAATATCCATAATACGAATTGCCTAGATGCACTACTTCAATGTACCTGTATTTATCCGAGCCAATTAAGGTATATAAATTAATATTTTCTAATGTTTCAAATTCTAATACAACTGGTTGGAAATGAACTAAACCATTATCACATAAATCACTTACTATAATACTTGCGCCCTCGTCATAATCAACAATACCTCCTGTCAAAGTTTTCATCTTATTGGTAAATATGCTATTCTTCCCGCTAACTTGAAAATTTATTGTATCTGAATCATTGAATTTGAGTAGGCTTCTAAAATACGGACCATTTCGCACCATTGAACGCTTAGGACTGAAAAGAATATTATATGCGCTTTCTATTGCGAATATATTTTCTATTTCCCAAGTGCCAACCACAATAGGCTCGCGATGTAATATGTGGTAATTGATTGTTGTAGCTGTTACAGGATTGTAATAAGTAGCTGCATTGCTAGCATCAACATGCATTGCGAAAATATCATTATCGCTACTCGAATCCGAAATAGTTTTATTGGTTAAATTGATACGTTGAAATTCTATTCCGTACATATCGCAACGAATCGGACTAACATAGTCTGCTGTTCTCTTCACACGAACTATTGGCGTATTCCATTCGGTTGTATTATTAAATTCATCCTTCCCGTTTGTGATTTCCGAAACTCCATCCCCTTTTTGGTCATAAGTAAAAGTTCCACTCCCAATTTTTAAGTTATTAAAAGTTTCTAGAACGAATGGCGTGACTCTCATTTTTGCACAACTACTTATTAATGGGTAAGTCGTACTTACTGAATTTGAAAATACATTCTCTTTTTTGTCTAAATACCATGTAGACGACACCGAATCATAATAGAAACAAACGCCAAATTTAGAATCTAGCCATTTGTAAAACTGTTCAAATGTTATTTTTAATTTGCTATTTGTTAAATTCCTTAACCCGTCACCACTTGTTATTACTAATTCGTTTAAATACGTTGTATCTAACAGCGTAGAAGCTACGAATAATGAACTGTCTGGTGTTCCATCATTAGCCGAACCAATCGATGCAATTAAGTAATTTAATACATCCAAAGCATATAGGCAAGGGACATAGGTAGGGTCGTAGCGGTTTGTTATTGTTGCTGTAACGTCCATCCCATTTGTAGACGCTGTATAATCTAATGTGCTTAGATATGTAGGACTACTAACGTCTTTCATCCTTACTGTTACTGCTAATCCAAACCCATCAGCTAAGGTTATAACTTGATTATCTGAACCGCTATAAATATGTGTCACCGCTGGTGCATGAACATAAGTAGAATTGTCAATAAAATAGTTTGTACCGGTAAATGCACCTGTCGACAAATTAACTTCACGATACTCAAATTGAAGGTAATTATTATAACCAACTAGAAGTGAAACAGAAACAGTAATGTTGTAAGTAATATCCATTGTCACGTCAACAATTGAACCCGAATTATTCCCTACTATTAAATTACTTGTTCCATCTTGGTCGTAAAATAATAATTTAAGATTTGTTCCCTCCGTATCGTAATATGTAATAGGTGGATACCGATTGCCATTTATGCCTGCGTCCATTATAGAAGCTAATCCAAACCATACTAACCTAGCCTGTAAATCTATCCCATCATGATACACATATTGTACATCTGGATTCCCGTCTATGTCATATTCGTAAGGAGTTAATTCATTAGCCTTGAATCTTGCAGTAAATCCGCCCTCCATAATATTTGCAGTCACATAATCAAATTCATCAATTGCCTGTGACATATCTAAGTCACCCGTTACAAAAGTGGCATAAGCATAAGTACCACTCGCGGGATTGAACTTTTCAACAAATAATTCTACTTTACTTTCAATACCTGTTGTGTACATCAAATGGCGTAATATTTGAGCTCCATCTTTTACGAATTTTAAAGGAGTTGTATAGTTGGTAAATAAACCGTAATAAGTCCATCCACGTTCCCATCCTATCTCGCAATCACGCCAACCATTAGGGGAATATTGCAGTGCTGTCTGTGTTGTTGTTGTACTAACTACCCCGCCACTAACATAGTAGTATTGGTAGTTAGCACCATCATAATAGCGCAAATGGAATCTAAATATTTTCGGTTGTGCCATTAACGGATATTAGCTTTTAAATATGAATCAAATCCGCTGTAATTGGTAGTATTTACGCTCAAATTCTTATTAATCAAAACCTTTTTCAAATCCTTGATTTCTTCTACAATTTCGGCACTTTGAAACTTATCATTTGTAGAAGTACTTACATTGCCTTGCTTCATTAAATGGACGTAGGAAGCGTTTTTGATTAAGTCATGATGGCTAATTACTTGGTCATTTGGATTCAAATAGGTTATTGTGGCTTTATTTGGCGTTAATTCTACTTTGCCATTTTCTCTTATGATTGCCTCTTGACCTGCCTCACCAACTATTGCGTGTTCCGCTTTTCCTTTGCCTCTACCTTTGGCGTATTGTGGTAATGGCTTTAGTGCAATCGCCGCCGCCTGTGAAATTCCTAAAGCCGCCGCCGCAGCCATTAAATAAGGGTTATGGAATTCCTTTACAATGTTTGCCGCTGTTCTTATTGCTACTTCTAATAATGCTATATCCCTATTCAATCTAGCTTCTTCACGTAATGCTTTTTTTCTATCCTTATCAATTTTCTTCTTTTCGGCTTCGTATTGTGCATCTGCTTTTGCCTTTGCTTTTGTTTGTTGAATAGAAGTAAGTCCGCTTTGTTCGATTTGCTTAATTTCTCTGTTGTGTGCTTCTTCTAATGCGGTCGCTTTATCTTCTATTTGTTGCAATTCTTTAGCGTGTATAGCATCTGTAATTGAGTTAGCGATACTAAAAGATGCTTTGATAATAGCCTCCTCTAAAACTGCCTTATCTTGTTTTAGTTTTATTTCTGCGGCTAATTTCGCTTTTACATCGTCAAACTGCGCTTTACTTCCTGCAAATTGCGCTTCCCATAACTTATCATCAAGTGCCTCATATTTTTCATTAACGGTTTGTTTATCTTTAACTTTTATTTCATCATTCTTTTTGACTTGTGCATCATACACCTCCATCATTTTCAGTTGGTCGGCATAGTATTTTTCTATTGCTTTTGTATTCGATTTGGTTTCACCAAGTAAGGAAATATTAAATGAAGTTTGGCTTTCTTTTTCGTGTTGTGAAAGTGTGCCTAATGCAGTTTCTCTAGCATTTACATATTCATTGATTAATGTAAGAAGTTTGTTTCTATACTCTAATTCGCTTGTATATCCTTTTTCATTTTCAGTATCAATCACCAGCTTCTCCGCTTCAAATTGGTTCTTTAATTCTGAAATACGGTTGACTTCTTTTGGTTTTTTAGGATTTCGCAAATCCTTGTCAACTGGCAATACAGTTTTTCCGTAATTGTCATTTGCATATTTTAACAATCCCTGTATTTTACCTTTAACGGCATCTATATTTGTTGACAATTCAGTAATTACAGTATTCATAGCTCCCGAAACCGACCCGTCACCTGTTGCAAGTATCTTTTTTGCCATTTCTTCGCCAATGCCAGGAATGACTTTAATTTCTTCCACTAACTTTTTGAATGCATCTGTTTGCTTTGCACTCTCCTTCGCTCCAAATACCCAACCACTGGACCCGCCTTGATACATTTCGGCACGCTTAGCGGTCAACTCATCCAACATCATTATTTGTTTTGGCAAATCTTTTGCCATTTCATCAGTTTCAGCAAGAAACGCTCTGTTAATAACAGATTGTTCGATTGCATCCGATAATTCTATGTAAACATCCCTCGCACTTCCTGCTAAAATTGCCTCGTCCTTTAGGTTTTTAAAATATTCTGGGTATTGTTTTTGCAATGAATCTACAGCCTTCAATCGCTTGTCCATAGGCTCAAGTACGTTCGTAGCTTCTTCATATAGTGATTGCAACATTGCAACTTCCTTATACCCCGATTCCACACCCTTATCGAATGCGGATTGAATGTCTTTCATTTTTTGAGTAGCCTCATTTACTTGCATTATTTTATCATAAACTTTGCCTATTGCCTCAAATGCTAAATTGAACATGCCAGCTAATCCAATGCCAGGAATTAAATAAGCTAATTGCCTTAACCCGCCCCAAATTTTACCAATGGAGAAATTTGTTTTCTCCATACCCTTCTCCACACCTGCTGCGTAATTCCCTACATTCTTTGAGTGAATCCCCAATTGTGCATCAATGTTCTTCAACTCTGCACCCATTAAATTTGTTTGGGTAGCCGCCGCCTTAAATTCTTTTGACGTTACCCCATATTGAACCGCCAAATTTTTAGAATGAATCAATGAGGCTTTATACTCATCATTTAAACGTGCATAGGCATTTTTCAAATCCGTAGCATCTTTATTTACTACCTTTGTTGATTCACTAACCAACTTCGCCGCCTTATTCCCGTTCGCCATTGTCGCAGTAAGTTTCGCCATTGCAACTTCTTGTTCTGAAAGTGCGTGACCCGTATCACTCACCGCCTTATCCAATTTGACAACCGTTTCGACAAATTCGGTTTGAACATCTTTTAATTTCTTTGTACTTTTTGTGGCTTTGTCTACATTTTCGCTAACATCTTTAATTGATACGGATTTACTCAAGGCATCATTAACGAGGTTTATAGCTGTAATATTTTGTTTGAACGCAACATATAGTGCGTTCATTTTCTCGGTTAATACATCTACCTGTTTACCAGCTTCCGAACCGATTACCTCATCAATACTCCCATTATTTGCCATTTGCCTGCTCTGATTTATAGATTCTTAATAATTCATCGTCAATCTCTTTCATTTGCTGTTTACCATCCAAATAATGTCCTAAATATGCAATCAATACAGTTAGTCCAACTCCTAAATAAAATGCAAAAACATAGCCAAAAACGCCAATTCTGTACGAGATTAGTAGCAATACGATTGCAACTACTATAATTATTTGATTTATATGGTTTTTCATGGACTAAAATTTTGTATTTGATAGTGAATAGA
>Ga0209296_1002769_pt1 | contig 12278 bp, 6 predicted proteins | sample S_130206_EF_Meta_FD_187319 | JGI IMG/M metagenome (GOLD analysis project Ga0209296, IMG submission 187319) | Freshwater microbial communities from Lake Simoncouche, Canada to study carbon cycling - S_130206_EF_MetaG (SPAdes) (version 2) | ecosystem: Environmental > Aquatic > Freshwater > Lake ...
TGAAGCGCAAGGTCCGATTCTCAATCAAATGCGGGAAGTACGCCGCCTAGCTAACGGTGATGTTGTTGTCCCTCTTAATGAACTTGACCGTTCAGCTCGTTCTTCTGTAGCTAACCTGCTGGTTCAAGGTCTAGATCAGATGTCTATGCGTGTCGCATCTACCATGCCTTCGCCTTATTTCCCTGCAATGCGTGAAGGACAAGATCGTTCTATGCAACTTGCTCGTGACCGGAAGCGAGCCATGCTTGCTATCTGGGATCAGAACCGCATGAACATGAAGATGCGTCGCCGTGCTAGGCACTTACTTGCGTATAGCAACTCGCCTATTTTTATTAAGCCTAACTTTGATAAGCGCATCCCTGAATGGCAGCTTCGTAACCCGCTTGATACCTTCCCTGCGCCAACTATAGATATTGACAACCCAGTCCCAGATAACTGCATCTTCACATACGCACGAACATACCGTTGGTTAACCCAAAACTACGGCGACAAAGTAAACGGAATCCTTCGTGTAGGGCAACCATCATGGGACACAATGTTCAAAATCCTTGAATACGTCTGCGACAACGAAGTAGTTACCTGCGTTATCGGCTCAGAAAAAGGGATGGCGATGGAATCGGGCGCACCATTCATGGGTTCCCACGTTGTTGAATTAGAACGAATCAGCAACAAAACAGGTATGCCACTTGTAGTAGTGCCACAACGCATCACCCTTGACAAGCCACATGGTCAATTCGACGGTCTAATGGGTATGTACTACACCCGTGCAAGATTGCAAGCCCTGACCGAAATCGCTATTGAGCGTGGCATCTTCCCAGATGAATACCTCATTGCCCGCCCAGGTGAAAACCCAGAGATCATTCAGATTGCTGACGGTAAAACAGGGCAACTTGGTGTTGTTAAGGGTGGAGATATTCAGGTACAAAACATCTCACCTGGATACAAAACAGACGTAGCTCTTGACCGTCTTGAACGCCAAGAACGCCTCGAAGGTTCTATCCCCGCCGAGTTCGGTGGAGAATCAGGCACCAACATCCGTACTGGTCGCCGTGGAGAAAACATCCTCGCAGCAACAGTTGACTTCCGTGTACAAGAAGCCCAAGATTTGTTCGCTTCGTCAATGGTTGAAGAAGACAAGATTGCTATCGGAATTGAAAAAGCTTATTGGGGTAGCTACTCCAAATCATTCTTTGTTTCAGGCATGGGTGGAGGAGTCAAGGACTACACACCAAACAAACTATGGGAAACAGATTTCCATTATGTTTCATATTCCGCAGCTGGTTCCGATGTGAACAGCCTTATTGTAGGTTTAGGTCAGCGTCTTGGTACAGGGCTTATGTCTAAAGAATCAGCTCGTGAAGCCGACCCACTTATCGCAGATCCAGAGATGGAAAAGGATCGCATTGTGGCAGAAGGAATCGAAGCTGCATTGTTGTCTTCTATTCAGGCACAAGCCGCAGATCCTAATGGTCCATACCAGCCAGACGACCTTGCATATATTGCTGAACAAGTTGCTTCTAACAAGATGACACTTCCTAAAGCAATTATGTCGGCACAGAAACGTGCGCAGGAACGACAGGCTGAATTGGCACCACCACAATCACCAGAAACAATGCCAGGTCTGTCGGCACCAGGTATGGGTATGGAACAACCAGCAGGTCCAGCAAGCCCATCCGGTCCACCATCAATGGAAGCATTACTTGGTCAACTTGCAGGCGGTGGAGGTGCAGCAGCAGCGTCACAGCCACAAACACCAGGCGGAGTTTTAAGTCTCGCCAATAGCCTTGGAGGGGCATAACAATGGCAGAGCAATATCCAAACCGAACAGATCTTCGCAACCCAATGTCTAAAGCCAAATTTACTGGTCAAGGATACGGGAAAGCAACACAGCAAGCACAGGCACAAGCCGCTGTACCAACAGGTCCACCACCCACAGACATGATTCAAGCCCCTGCTCCGATACCTGGGCAAGTAACTGATTTAACCGGTGTTTCTCAACGCCCCGACGAACCAATCAGTGCAGGTATGCCTTTCGGCGCAGGTCCTGGACCAGAAATTTTTGGTCCCAGCATGAGATCTGCACAACCAATACCAACCGATGCCCTTGGCGGTTCACGTCAATACACAATTGATCAGGTACGTAATCTATATTCACGTTACCCGAACTCTGCTTTGTTTCAGTTAATTCTTGAACTAGAAAACCAACAACTTTAATGCGTCAAACAACTGATCAAATTGCACAAGATTATGTTTTTTTTAAGGAACTAAAGAAAAACCGTGAAATGAACGGGGCTACTTTAGGTCCTGATCATGCCGAACGCCTTGCCCAAGCTGTTGTTGGTTCTGAATACACAAACCCTGAGATCACAGCAATTGTTGGATTGTCTGATACGCCTGTCGACATGGCTGCTGTTCATAAAGCAGCACAAAATCAATACACCGCTGATTCTGTGTATCAAAACAACAGACCAATGAATGTAACTACTAATCCATTAGTAGCTAAAAATCCTGCGACTGGTACATTGAATTCTGCTGGTGGAAGCCGTGGCAGTTTTAGTAGTTACAAACCTCGCCTTGATGAAACCCAAGGTAAAACTTTAATTGATCTTCTTCAAATGAAACCAGAAGAATTTTTTGTTATGCCTGGGCGCAAACCAAAATGGTGGGAAGCTGTTGACCCTACTAATGAGCAGGGAATGAACTGGAGGAACTTAGATGTTCCTACACCAAAAACACCTGATGATTTGTTGAATCTTACTGAAGCACAAATTATTAAATTTTCTTTACAAAACCCACAGGCTTATGTTGATTTAAATAATCAATTTAGACCAACGATGGTGTTAATTAAAAATGGCAAAGTTATTCGTAATAGCGACGGAACCCCTAAACCTGACCCCACATCACCACTAGGTCATCAAGCTTTAATTGACGCAAAATTTCCTACATTTTCAAAACTTGATAAAGCAATTGTTGCTTTTAATACAGCCAAATATGAAGCAAGTCAACCTCAAAACATAAGTGCCGACATTGCTGCTGTTGCATCAGAACTTGCACCTCTTGGATGGGCTGCTGGTTTAATTCCAAGAACTTTAGGGATGATGACACCAGACCATATTGGACCCGCTGGTGGTGTTCAAGCTGGTGGTGTAAATATCCCTCTCCGTGTAGACCTAACAAAATTGGGTGTCGCCGCACGTGCAGTTTCAAAAACAGTTACTGCTGGTTTTATAGGAGCAGCACAAGCCGCACAAGGGACAGCTGAAATTGCTCTGACATCAGGCGGCATTGACCCTTTAACCGGAACACTTCGTTCTGCCCCAGGAAGAAACATCGCAGAAGATTTTAATCGCACAGTTATTCAAGGAAACATTCTTACTCAAATAATCAAACGTGGGTTAGACCCTAAAGAAGACCTTGATCTTGGTGGTGGATTTTTCCCTGAAGGTCCAACGATGGAACTTGCCCGCAAAGAACACGATGCTGGTCTGCCAAAAATAGCAGGCAAAACATGGTCGGCTGGACGAGCAATTGTTGAACCAGCAATCCAAGCCGGTTTGATTGACCGTGATGGGTATGCCGCCAGTGTAATTTCTGGTCTTGCCGATATGACATTTGATGTTTTACTTGACCCAGGTTTGCGCTTTGATCCCATTCGTGCCGTAATGAAAGGTTTTAACCTTGGGCATATTGCTTCAACAAAACTAATTGACGGCGCAATCGCTGACCGTGTACGTGAAGCATGGGCTGCTGAAAGAACAGCAACTAATTCTTCAACTGTTGTCAAAGATGTTATTGACATGGTGTTTGATGAATCAACAGGAACTTGGATTCATGGAGCGCAAGATATTCCAGTAGGAGAATTGCCTAGATTCGCTGGTTTGCTACCAGAAGGTTCTATATTACCACCAGAAATTGAAGCGATAGTTAAAGAACAAGCAGATGAAATTATTAGAACTAATAATTTGGCTGCAATGGATTCACCCCCTGATGCCAACTTTAAACCATCAGTTGATTCTGCAACTAGCGTTCAATCTTCTCTTGGCATAGTTCCAACATCAAGTGGTGCGCTTCGATTAAATCCTATGGCTATTGATGCAATGCCATATACCCGCCAAGGTCGGGCAGCTCTTTCAAAACTTGCGTCGTTTGATAACGTTGGTCAACTTTATGATGCTTTCCTTGGCAACATCCCTATTGGTGCCGCACAAGATATTCAAGACATTGTTGATGTAGCACGTCGTGCCGGTATAGACCCAGACTTAAACGCTATCCATAAAGTCCTTACAGATGGCATATTAAAAGGCGACCCTCTGTACCACACCTTTAAAGTTCCAGGTATCCAAAGCCAATGGGTTGACCAAACAGGGGCAATGATTGCTAACCAAGCAGCAGGTAGAACCCGCCAATTTGCAACCATGCCAGGATCTACATTCTTTTCTTTTGAAGACCCAATGGCTTCTGTCAAAGACATGAACAATCTAATGATTGTTATGAAAATACCAACTGCTGACCGTCATGCAATGCTGGCTGAAACAATTGCTGCTGTAACTAAAAAAGGTCCTGGCGCACGTTTTGATTTAGCAAACAAATGGATGAACACAATGGTCGGTCCTACTTTACGCAAACAAGGGGTACCTGAAGAATGGATTGAACTTGTTACCAAATGGGCAGGTTGGGGTGATGGTATTCACAAATGGTCTATGGATGCTTTTGGTAGAGGATTCCCTGCTCCTTGGCTTGAAGATGGTTCATCAGAAATTTTTAGAACTATTGACGGTTTAAATTCTGGTTTCATTATGATCCACCCAGATGTTTTAAAACAAGTAATCCGTGAAACAACAAATTTATGGAAAGTTTTAGAACCCATCCGTGGCAATCCAGCAGTTGAAAAACTACTTCGACCAACAATTATAAATAAACTTGAAAGCATCCAAGGAGGTTTATTGAAACCCCTTGCACTTGGTGCGCCACTACCTATCCGCATGGCGACAAGAATTATCCCTGACGAACTATTGCGTGTAGCTGTATCTGGTGAATTATCTGCTGAGTCATTACAAATGCTTGGAACTTTTGGTCATGTTAACTACACCACACATGGTGTTGAAATCAAGACAGCTAAAGAAATAACAAAACTTGTTCCAATGATACAAGAAATTGATCGTTTAGAAATACAATTAAATAGAGCAAAAGCAACTGGCGACACAAAAACTGCTGACCGTGTTCAAAAATATATTGATTCAATTGAGAAAAAATTTGGTTCACGCATAGAAATGCAAAAACAAATTGATCTGTACAACGAACGAATCAACACGGTTCTTCCTGGTTCTAACCGTACCTTGGCACAAAACGTTCAAGGCTTAATGGCTGATGAAGCGGTAGACCCTAAAGTTGTTCATTATAATCGTTCAAACAATATCCAAAACGCCCACGTGGTTGATGATCAAGAAAAATGGATTACCGGAACAGCTCGTGACATTGTAAAAATGAACGCAAGTCCTGAGTATCCACCAATTGCTGAAGCAATGCTTAATGGTCAAGTTGCCATAAACCAACTTCCAGACCGTTTTTTAACTGGTGATCTTAAACCACTTTTAGATTTGTTCATTCGGTCAACAGGAAAACGAAATGCCAGTTGGGACTGGACAGATATAAATAACGTAAAGTATTGGGTTGCTTCAAGAATAGAAGACATAGCTACTCGCACAGCCCAAGAACATGGAGCCATTGATGCTATTGCAACTGGAAGTTTTGGTGGTAAACCAATTTCTGCTAATAGTTCTTGGAAAGTATATGATGCTTCCCCAGAGTTCAGACAGTATGTTGCCGATGTTGTTCATGCAAGTCCGAACAGAGCAGAGTATGCTCCTTTTGCCCCTAGCGAAGCAATAGAAAAAAGTAAAGAAAAAAGTCAAATCCTTACAAAAGGTTTTAATGTTTATCGCAATGCTTCTGCGAAGTACGCTCGAAATCCTTTTACTCAATACCACAAATGGAAAACAATTATTGAGTTGATGCCAACAATGGACCCTACTGAAGCACGTGCTATGGCTGATGCTATAGATAAAACGGATGCACCTAAATGGTTGAAACAACAAGTGGCTGATGGGGTCGCTGATGCTGCTGGGACAACAACCAGAAAGCAAGTAGAAATTCTTGGAGAAATGGCAGGTCAAAAAGAAATGACTGATTTGCTTTATGACTCCAGTAAAAAATCATATTTTGGTTATAGGCACTCTTTAAACTTTGGTTTCTTTGACGCATGGAAAGAACAATGGTCTGTGTGGACACGTCAACTTGCTACCCAACCATCTCTTTTGTATAAAGCAGCTTTGGCTCAAAAAGCGTTAGAAGATGCCAGAGTCCCTGAATGGGCTGGTGGTATGCCAAACCAAGGTATTTTATATACCGATCCTGATACCGGCAAACAAGCCGTTGCTGTTCCTTTTACCCGATGGACTATGCAAGCATTAGGTCTAGAAGGAAACGAATCTATTTCCACTAAAAACTTAACTTTCTTTGGTCAAGCAGTACCAGGAGTATTTGGTTTTGGTGGAATGGTTTGGGATTTTATTCTTCCAACAAACGAACAATTTGCTTCTGTGAGAAACACGTTGTTTCCTTTTGGTGATCCAGCAGTTAAAGGCAGAGTTGGTGATTACTTTGTTCCCATATGGGGACAAGGCTTGGCATCTGCAACAGGCGACATCCTTGGTCTTAAAACCATTCAACAATTATTTTCCACCGACCAAAACGATGGTTTACGTGCCACAACACTCAATGCTGTGATGTCAAACCTTGCATACCAAAAAGGCGACATCCCAACCACCGATGAAGAAAAGATAAAACTTCTTGAAGAAGCTGAATTAAAAACCAACCTGTTACTTATATACAAATCAGCAATGAGAGTATTCCTACCTGGTGCTTCAATGACCAAATACTATGCAGAACTAGGTCCTCAGTATTACACCCAAGGTCAAGTGTTGAATGATTTGCGTGACATGACTTCCGACCCAGAAAAATCATATGCCGACGGGGTAAATGATTTCCTAAACAAATGGGGTCAAGGTGCTTGGATATTTCTTTCAGGTTCTTCAACTGCTAGTCCTGGTATTCAACCAACAAAAGAGTTCGCTAAATGGTCACAAAACAATAGTGGGCTTATAACAAAGTATCCTTTAGTTGGTGGTTTCCTCGGTCCACAAGAAGGTGTCTTCGATCCAGCAGCTTATTCGGCTCAACGTAATATGCAATTACGCAATCCTAAAGACGCAGCTAAACGCCAAGACGATTCGTTAAACAATGTCGCTTGGTCTATCTACAACAGAAAAAAAGAATCCTTGCTTAACAAGGGAGCTGATCAAGGATTGACCCCCTCACAAATTCAAAATAGCCCTGGGTTCAGTGCTGAAATGAAAAAACAATCCGAGGTTTTAAAACAGACATACCCAACGTGGAACCCTTCTGTTAGCGGAAGCCTGAACGACCTTGAATGGGTTAACCAAAAAATACAAATTTCACGGATGATCAAAGATAAAAAAGTTATATCTTTGCCTGCTGGTGCAGCCCTAAAAGAATACTGGGATTACCGTGTACGCAACATTGATCTAGCAAAGAAATACAATCCTAAGTTGGCTAATGATGCTTGGATCACAAGTAACGCTGGTCAAGGTTTAAGAACTAAATTAACTCAACAAGGTGTTGGTTTGATTTCTAAATACCCAGAATTTAAAACATTGTGGGAACGAGTATTGTCTAGGGAATTCCCAGTAGTAGAGATGGAACAATAATGGCTATTACAATTTTAGAATCAGACAAAACAGTTAAAGTTCCTTATGGTTTTAAGGGTGAAAAAATAACTATTGCTGAAATGATCAAGACTAAAGAGTTCACATCCCTTGAACCTTTATTTGCTGAACACATTTTGGAAATGATTCGAGACAACCCATCTATCGGTATTTTGAAAGGTGGCGGTGGTCGCACCGAAGAACAAGTACGTAATCTTTTTTATGCTAACTACAAAAAAATCAATGATGCACCAGACTATGAAAACGACGCTTCTAAGTATGAAGAAATTAAATCAGGTAAATTAAAATGGAACCCCGAAGACAGCCAGTGGTACAGAAGGGAAACAAGTAAAACAGTTGCAGTCCCTGGTGGTAGCTGGCACGAAGGTGGATATGCCGTTGACTTTACTGGCAACATTGACTTAGCTGGCAAAGTTAGTAAAAAATACCAACTAGAACAAGTTACTGGTACTGGAGAAACACATCATTTCCAGCCTCTTGGTGTCCCAATTTCTAAGCGCATGTTTCTTGAATTAAAAAACAACTACGGCATTGACGCTATTAAAACGCCTTTGTCTCCAGATCTTCTTTTGTATATCAACCAAGAAATTGCTTCTAACGTCCCTCGTCACCCTCAGAGAATTAAAAAAGTTCTTGATGCGGCTCTTGCCAAGTTTAAAGATTCCTTGCCAGGGGCAGATGATAAAACGGTCCGAGAACAATTTTTAACTTTTGCTGGTCGATCTGCTTCCCCTGCAAAAGTTGATTGGAGCCAAGTACGAGAGATAACTCCTACCACTGTCGCCAAGGCTGTTGTCCCTAGGACCACAACTACCACAACTAGCACAACTTCTACATTGCCAACGACAACAACCACCGCTGCCTCAACCTCCACAACAATGGCACCCCAAACAACAACAACTACCTCCCCTGAACAGGTCGGTGGTCAAAGGTCTTTGGCACCTTCCCAATCAGAATACGGTGTCCGTCCTTCTCAGCCAGTCTCAACAACTACAATACCTGTAACCAATACAACCATGAAGCCGACAAGTACAACCATGAGTCCATCTACAACAACCACAATGCCCCCAACCCCAACCTCAACTACTGTTCCGGTTACCGCCTCAACTCTCCCAGGTGAAATTGGGGCAGAGGACGTAATTGATTTTGGTATAAGAAAGTCTTACGCCGGTGGCGTAAACCCTAATTATAAGGGTCTAGAAAAACAAACAGGATACGCAACCTCAAACACATCAACTCCTTATGCTTACACATCTGAAGACTGGCAGACCATTCTTCAATACTCTCCGGCAAAAGTTATTTCTATTCAGAAACAATTAATGAAAGCTTTCCCAGGTTTTACTCCTGGTCTTTTGGGTGACAAAACAGATCCTAAAACAATAAAGTATTTTAAGTTGGCTTTAGGTCGTATTAACTCTTTATCTGTCGAAGAAAGTTCCCCTTTGCGTGGGGAAAAACTTGATTCTCAGTTGAACTCTTTAACTAAAATTCCAGCCGCCGCATCAGGTGGTTCTGCAAATTTGCCTTCGTACCAACTGTCTAACCCAGCCGATCTTAAAGCCGTATTTAAAAAAGCAGCACAAGATTCCATTGGTCAAAACCTTGGCGAAGGAGATTTGAACCGGCTTGTCGAGTCATACCAAGCACAGCAACTTCAATACCAAAAAAGCGTTTCTACTGGCGGTACAACAGTTCAAGCACCAAATGCCGAAACTTTCGCTAGAAATAGTATTGAAAAAGATTTCGGCGATCAAGTTAATATTCAAAAAATGGATAATATTTTTAGTTCCATTGACCAAGCCCTAAGTGGAGGACGATAACAATGGCATTAACTAAAGCACAAATTGCTGCCCAAAATAAAAAAGCAAGAGAAAAAAGAATTGCTTTTACTGAAGGTCAAAAATGGAATGATTATATTTCTCAAAAGTTTGGTTGGCTTGTAAATATTTACAACTCAAATCCTGAAGTAGCTGGGATCATTCGTGATGCCTATGTTAAAGATGAACCTGCTGATCAAGTAACCCAAAAAATTAATAATTCTAAATGGGCTTTAAGTTTACAGGTTGGCGAATATGACTACCTAAAAGGCACATCTACTAATGACCGTTCGTATTTGGACAAACTTGATGTACAGAAAGTTGCTGTTAAAACCGAAGCAGCTAAAAATGGGTATACCCTTACCGATCAACAGTTAAATGTTTTGTCTGCTTCAGCGTTGAAAGCAGGTTGGGATTCGGTCACTCTTGCTAATAAAGTTGGTGAAGCAGTTGTTTCTAATGCCAAGTCGGGTAGTGCTGTTATGGGTGGCGTACCAACCGCCACAACACCTACTTCTCTCCAAGCCGGTGCTGATGCTGCCACTTTGAAAGCGTTGGCTAAATCTTATGGGTTGAAACTTTCCGACCCTGATATTGAGGGATATACCCAGTCAATTGTTTCAGGAAACTTAACAGCACAACAGGTCAAGGATCAGTTCCGAACCAAAGCCAAAAGCCTGTACCCATCTCTATCTAGCCAACTTGACAGTGGGACTGTTAACGACGCAACAGCAACGTACCGTTCGATTGCTGCACAAACTTTAGGTATTGATTCAACAGCCATTGACTTTTCAGATGCAACTAAGTTTGGAAAACTGCTCACATATCAAGATCCTAAATCCGGTGAATCACGTTTAATGAACTCAACTGAATGGACGCAGTACCTTCGAGCATTACCTGAATGGGGAAAAACCTCAGAAGCCAAAAGTCAGTATTCTGGAATCATTAACACGGTTTCTAAAATCTTCGGGAAGGTTGGATAATGTCCAGTCCAGCAGAACTACAAAAAACTCTTGACGGTTTAGGTTTAGGATTTTTATTCCCCATATTGAACCGGATAGTTACTGACCCCAGTATCGACAGCAACGATGAAGACGCTGTAGCTAAATACATTGAGGCAGACACAGCATCTCAGGATGCCATTAAAAAGCGTTTTGTCGGTAACGAGGGGCGTGTAAAGGCTGGTCTTCAGCCTTTAACCCCTAAACAATATATTGCAGCCGAACAAACATATGCTGATACTTTGAAAAATAACGGTTTGCCCCAAGGTTTTTATGATCAACCTGATGATTTTCAAAAACTTATTGCAGGTAATGTGTCGGCGGTTGAGTTTAATAACCGTATCCAACAAGGGTATATGGCTGCTAAGTCTGCTCCACAAGCAGTCAAAGATCAACTTTCAAATCTGTATGGTATTACAGATCAAGACCTTGCCGCTTATTTCCTTGACCCAACCAAAGCTACAGATGTCATTAAAGCTAAAGAGAAAAATGCGTTTACCTTTAATCGTCAAATTCAAGCGGCACAGATTTCTGCCCAAGGTCAAACTCAGGCTGGTATTCAACTTGGTATGGGTACAGCTGAAGAACTAGCTGCACAGGGAGTTAGCACCGCAGAAGCCCAAAAAGGTTTTGCCGATATTGGCGCACAACAGGAACTTTACAATCCACTTCAAGGTGAGCAAGCCATCACACAAGAACAGCAAATTGCTGGGACCTTCGGTACAAACGCCGAAGCACGTAAAGCAATTGCGGCTCGTCGTCGTTCACGTCAAGCCGCTTTTGAAACCGGTGGTGGGTTCGCAACGACACAAGGTGCATCAGCCCTCGGCACCGTAGGGCAGTAGCACAAAAATATTTAGTGTGTTAGTTTAAGTCTGATCCCGACGGGAAGACCTACTGACAGCCCCCCTAGTCAGCAGCGTAAATATGGGGTGTAAAAACTAAGTAGCCATTGCAACCCTCCAGTGCAATGTGGACCAAGGAGAGTGCCATATGTCAGAATACGAAGATTTCGATTCAGAATTCGACGACCAAACGGAAACCGAACCCACACAGAATCCTGTACGGGCAAGGATGAAGCAGTTGGAAAAAGAAGCCAGAGAGCTACGCAAACAAGTTGCGGAATTCTCAGCAACCCAACGAGAACTAGCTTTCGTTAAAGCAGGAATTGATCCCGCTTCACCGCAAGCCAAGTATTTCGTTAAAGGTTACGACGGTGAACTAACTCCAGAAGCGATCCGTGAAGCCGCCGTGGAAGCACAGCTAATTACACCCCTAGCGTCGGAAGATGCAGACAAGCAAGCATGGAAGCAGTCCAACAAGATTGCAGCCGGTAGCGAGTCAGCCCCTCCTCCACCGTCGTGGAATAAAAGGATTAGTGAAGCATCATCTGAACAAGAGGTTTACGCTATTTTTGCTGAGGCGCAAGCCCAAGGTATTGACCTTGGGTAACCAAAACCCCCTCTAAAATTTAAGGAAAACCCCAAATGGCTGATTATTACGCCAATGAGATAAGCACCGCAAGCTTGTCAACAGACCAAGTAGCTTTTGAGAAGTTGGCATATTTTGCCCTTCGCCCAGAAATGTACTTTGACCAGTTCGCATCTGTTCAAGCTACAAACGCTACCAACCCAGGTGCTTCAGTGAAGTTCACC
>Ga0209296_1002771_pt1 | contig 12275 bp, 16 predicted proteins | sample S_130206_EF_Meta_FD_187319 | JGI IMG/M metagenome (GOLD analysis project Ga0209296, IMG submission 187319) | Freshwater microbial communities from Lake Simoncouche, Canada to study carbon cycling - S_130206_EF_MetaG (SPAdes) (version 2) | ecosystem: Environmental > Aquatic > Freshwater > Lake ...
TGGAAACTGTGTGGAGAATTTGGCATAACCTATCCTCTCTACAACGAATACTATAAAAATCTAGATGTGATGTGGCAGCACATACAGCGACAGAACAAAGACATACAGAATTTTATCAAAAACAATAGCAACAGAATACAGCAGGTGGACAGCAATATAGACCTGTGTCGATTGCTGAATATAAATTTCCAGAGCAATGAAGCAGGACACATATATAAACAAAAGGATATTAAAGTGTATGTCTATCAGTAATTGGGAATCTAGCAAACAGAAAAGCAACTATCATTTTGATAAGTGGCAGCAAGACACAGATAAGATCATACCTTTGGGTCGTTTCCGCGGAGACTGGCAAGAACAGATACAGAGAGTGATAGATCAGGCTCGTCCATTAAATTGGGCCAACAGGAGAGAATACACAGGAAGACCCGGAGGCAATGTTGCCGCAGAAGAACACGATTTAATTGCTGCTGGAGCAGATCCCAAATTGACCATCTACAGAGGATTGTTGGATTTTACAGATGCTCCTGTATGTCAACAGATGACAGATTTCTTTGCTCTAAAAGATCCCAAATCCAAATTGCATGTGCAGTTCACAGGAGAGATGTTGAACATACACATAGACAAATTGCAGGATCTAGATCCCGACCCCGATAACATAATCAGAATCATGGTTATGATGCAGGATTGGGAACCTGGACAGTTTATAATGTATGGCAATCAGATCTACAATCAATGGCGAGCTGGTGATGCTCACACATTTGATTGGCCCAATACTCCACACGCAACCGCCAATGCCAGTCTAACTCCACGTCCTATGCTGGTTATTACGGGTGTAAAGACTGAAAGAACTAGACAGATACTATCAGATACATTTAATATACAACTGTGAACCAAAAAATATATCAAAAAATACTTTTAGATAGTCAAGGAGATATCTCACGAATTACTGAAAAGTATGTCAAAGAAACATTTGACATAGACTGCAATCAAAAATTTACATCAATGGAGGAGTATGTTCATTATATAGACAATCAATGTTTGAATGCTTATTTCTCAAAGATATGGCAACCCAACATGAAGAAGTGGAAATACTCAGGACTAAAACTGGTAGATGAAGTTAATGCTCTCAATCCTAGATCAGTGTTGGACGTAGGTTGTGGATACAACGAGTTTAAAGGCAAGATAAACAATCTTACCGGTATAGATCCTTATAACGATCTAGCTGATTATAAAATATCCATAATGGATTTTCGATCCGACGAAAAGTTTGATGTGATACTGTGTCTTGGATCCATCAACTTTGGTTCTCAAGATAAGATCACAGCAGAGATAGCCAAAACAGTGCATCTACTAGAAGACGGTGGTACAATATTTTTTAGAGTGAATCCTGGAGTGTCTCACGATAGACCAGAATCTCGTTGGATAGAATTCTTTGCTTGGAATGTTCCTTTTATAATAGAATTAGCAGAAAAATTTAATCTTAAAGTTTTAGATATTCGAGATGACGCTAATCAAAGAAAATATTTTGTCTATAGAAAAATCTAAATTATTTTAGACAGACCCACCACACAATAAACTAAAGAGGATTTGATTTCTACGTTGGAAGCTTCAGCATCTAAACGATCTGTACGCACAAGATCTTCCATTAGCTCACGATATTCATCAGCACTGATATTGCCGGCATTTAAATCTTCTGTTAATTGTAGAGCTGTTTGAGCACGTTCTTCTGCCCAACCGTGTCCACATGTTGCAATCTCTTTTAATTGTTCGATATAATCACTCATTTAAAATCTCCACATTACAGCAGAAGCGGCTGTGGCACTCTGCTTGATTAATATTTTTTTCTTCATTTCACAATAAGGTACCGATCCTTGATCCTTGCCGGCACTGCGTTTGTAAAACTCTTCCACAGTTTCCTGCATGGGTTTTATCACTGCTAGAACATCGTTCTGCAGGAATCCCTTGCTCTCACTGTACAACTGGAACCACTCTAATTGATTATGAATCTGCTTTACTTGTGGCAGATGTGATTGTTTACAATCTAGGTGAGCCACACTCTGTCTCACATCAATAATTTTTTTGCTTTGATTGTCATCCCAAAAACTGGGCAACATGGTTGAGCAACCTTGTAATAATACTAAAAATAAAACAACAGAAAGTTTTTTCATATTAGGGTGCAGTTTTGATAGGGTAATCGCCCTCAGGTTTAGCAGATTTATTACCAAACAGTCTCACAGCGTGATAGGTATACCATGCTCGAAACCAGCCCATACCATCTTCTAGACATAATTTTCTCATAGTAGCATCTGCCACCTTGCGGTATTTGTTGGCATCCAGTTTGCCTGCTCTCATAGATTGATACAGTGCGTCATGCACCAAAGCACCACGCATGAAATCCTTGGTGTCCATAGTTGGTCCACTAGGACCATCCCAGCAATAGCCATCATAGATGATCAGTGTGCCATCTGTTTTGAGATCAATGTAATCCGTGTCCACAGTCTCTCCAGTGATATCCACTTTAACTGTGTAATCTTTCTCTAACTGATATTTGTAGCCTTCGCTGTATGTGATCATGTTTGCTCCTGCTGGTTATGATAGTATTTAACCGTTATAAGGGTATTTTTGAGCATAGACAACCTATATTATTGTGCTATACTATAAGTTAAATACTCATATGCAAAAGAAAACTCGCAGCATCCTGGAAGAATTAAGCTCAGTAAGAGTCAATAAAGAACCGGAAAACTTTGTTGAAAGCAGAGCGAGCCACATTATTGATTCTGCAATTAATCTCGTAAACTATATCAGAGAAAACTTTGATCAAGAAACTGCATATCTATTAGAAAAGAAATTTAACGCAGCCATAAAAAATCTTGACTCTAACAAATTCAGCAGAGGAGTAACCAGAGTAAAAGAATTAAAGGATGTCAAAAACAGTCTATCGTTAAAAGAGGGTGAACTTCGCGACGAAGACTAACCTTATATAAAAATGTTTCTATTGATAGGCAATTCTGGTTCTAATCACAATTATATAGGACTAAAAATTAATAAAATAGAAATAAAAAACGAATTAACGTACCATAATTATGGTACACACGGTAGTAAAAATATATTAGATATTTCATATTTAAATTATATCGAAATAGAAGAAAAATTAAAAAAAAATAATTCTATTTTTATGGTTTGTTTTGCTTCAATGTATAATAAAGAGATTTTTAATTTGTTAAAAAAATATGATATTAAAATTATACAAATTTTAATAGAAAAAAATCAAGAATGTTTATTGATCAATTGGCAAGAAAAATTAAGAATCAATCCTATGAATAATAAAGATAAATCTTTGTCCAAAGAGTGGGAAAAGCAAAAAAAGAATGCTTGGAAAAATTATACAAAATTTCCTATCGAACGAGCAATAGTTAGATGGACATATAATTTATATAACAAAGAATTTATAGATGTAAAAAAAAATCACAACATTGATTCATTTTTTCTTTTTGGTAGTCTCTATGAATCATACGAAAAAACAAAGATTGAATTTAAAAAATTTTCTGTAAATTATTTAGAAGAAGAATATAACAATTGGAAAAACTCACAAAAAATAATTTTTAATTCTTGGAATGATATAAAAAATAATTTAGAAATGCCTAAAAATTTAAAATTTGATTATCAAAAAGGAATAGCTATTGCTCTACGAGGAATAAGAGAAAGTATTAGTGAACAAGACTGTTGGTACAAATATGAATCATTATTAAACTAAATATTAATATGCTAATAGAAGAAGTAATAAACGAATTTAAAAGAACGCATTTACAACACATAGAAGATATCATTCTCACTAATGGGCACCATGGTGGTCAGGGAGTGATAGAGTATTTTCAAGGTATTTTACAAACACTGCAAGGGTCGGCTGATCAACCCATCAACGTTTCAGTTAAATGGGATGGTGCACCAGCCATAGTGTGTGGTATCAACCCTGAGAACGGCAAGTGGTTTGTGGGTACCAAAGGTATATTTGCCAAAACACCCAAACTGAATTACACCAAAGAAGACATTGCTCGTAATCACGGCACAGACGATCTAGGACAAAAATTATTAAAGTGTCTTGTGCATCTCGAAAAATTAAACATACAAGGTATAGTACAGGGTGACTTTATGTTTGACCGAGACACTCTCACAAGACAGAGTATGTCAGGAGAAAATTATATAACTTTCAAACCCAACACCATCACATACGCAGTGCCTGAGAACAGTGACCTAGGTAAACAAATATCCTCAGCACAAGTAGGAGTGATATTCCATACAACCTACACAGGAGATACCATAGCCAATCTAAAAGCTCAGTATGGTGCTGATGTGGCTGCATTCACTCGCACACCAGATGTGTGGTTTGACAATGCCACATATAAAAATGTCAGTGGTACTGCTAACTTCACAAAGGAAGAGCAACAGCAGTTCACCACAGGCATAGAGCAGTTAAAATCATTGCTGAGCAAAGTGCCAACCAATCTTTCTGCTATGTTGGGAGTGAACAAAGACTTCCTACCTTTCTTTATGCTATTCATCAATGATCAAATAAGACAAGGTCGTATACCCACAGATACTAATCAGTATCTAAAAGACTTTGCACAATTCTATCAAGGCAGAATGCAACAGCAGGCAGCAGGATTGAAAGCACAGAAAGCTCTGCAACTGAGACAGCAGAAGATGAAAGACATGCCTCTATTCCTAAAACAGATGCAGAAGCCATTAGCGGCCATGATGGCATTCTACAAGGAAGTTATTGCACTTAAAAACTTAACACTGGCAAAATTAAACAAAGCCACAGCTATTGGCACATTCGCACAAACTGATGCGGGATTAGAAGTAACCGACCCTGAAGGATTTGTGGCAGTGGGCACAGCCGGAGATGCAGTCAAATTAGTAGATCGATTGGGATTCAGCAGAAAGAATTTAACCGCGATCGGCAAATTCAAACCATCTTAATATTTCTTTGTTTATTTCTTGCGATATATTATTTTTATTAAAAAAATGATTATAATTATGTTCTCTTATTTCTTTTGTTTCTCTATATAATTTTGACCAATCTGAATTTTTTATAAAATTACATAAATCTATTATTTTGTTTATTTTTTTTATAGGATCCGTTTCCTCGTCATATGACTCATCAAATATATTACTAAAAGTTTGAAAACCTATATCTCTCAATTGTTTTAATATCCTATCCGGGCCGTGAATAACGAAAAGATGTTGAGTAATTATTGGTTTCCAGGTTTTTTCCGTAATAAAAGAAGAATTTCCTGTATCGGTTTCAGAAACAATACTACAGATACTTTCATTATAAGGTTTCTCGTACAAGTATTGATCCATTCCTACTTGTGGATAATTATTTCTATCTGTTAAAAATGGTAGCTCATATTCTGCAGGTAATTTTAATGATTTATCTAATCCATGATATGTAAAAAGACTATGAAACAATATATTGTTTTTTTTTAAATTATTATAAAGAACATCTCTCATTGGTCTTCTATTTTTTAATAAACACAAAAAATTAAAATTTTTACGAGAATGATCAAATTTTAATTTATGACCTCCATGCAAACGTAACATATACCACCACCACCAACTATTCTCACCTAACCATTTGATATGTCCTATTGCATCTAACTTTGGAAAACAATTCTCTGAACCACTTTTTATGCTTTCTCGAGGACTAGATTGAATAAAAACAAAGCCTCTCAATCTTAGCTGTTCTATTCGACGATTGAATTCATCTATAAATTCTAAATTTTTCACCAAACTACTATTAATTTTTCTACAATCAATTAAAGCTATTTTACGAGTATAGTTTGGTAAATCATAGAGATGTAAATTATAATAGTTCCCCTCTACTTCTATGATTTGTTCCTTTAATGAATTACTATTGATAAAATCTTCTAATTCTACATGGAAACCAGTTTTCATCACATCAGTTAATATAAAACTTCGTTCGGTCATATAATAAAAACTTTTATTAATTAATAAATGTAAAATTTCTTTGTATAAATATTTATATAAATATAAGTATATTGATAATCTTTTTAAAAATTAATTTATGAAACCAATATTGGTTAGTGTTGATAAAACTTTTATTAATCAACCATCAACCCATCATGTATCTTTTTTTAGTAATTTTTTTCATTTAGAAATATTTAATCCTAATAACACATATTCAAAAGATTGTACTTTTCTATATGAAACCACAGACGCTTTTAAAAAGATCGAACAGTATAAAAAAATTGGATGTAAATTTATAAATGAATCTATCTGGGAACCATTTTTTATTTCAGAAACAACAATTGATGAACAAACCATGGGTATAATTAATTGTGGATATCAAGAAAATAAAAGAGTTTTGCAGGTACCAAAATGGTTTTGGTATGAAGAACATTTTAGTCAAAAAAACAAAAAACCAAATAAACTTCCTCATGATTTTAAGAAATCAAAAGAATTTATCATGCTGATTGGGGATGAAATTAAAAAATTAAGTTTTGGCAAATCTAAGCCTAGAGCATTTTTTTATGATTATCTATTTAATAATGGATTTTTATTTAATTCTTTGCACAGTTTTCTTGAACGTGGTCTAGCTATAGAAGGTACTTTTAAAAACTATGACGCTAATATTCAACCTATACAAAGAGATTATTATCCAGAATGGTACAATAGTACAGCATATACCATAATTGTTGAAGCCTGTATTGCTGCACAAGACAATATTTACTTGACAGAAAAAACAATGAAACCTATAATGTACGGACATCCATTTATGATTTACAATACAGTCCCAAATGCTTTAGAAAGATTAAGATCGTGGGGGTTTCAAACCTTTGAAAATATATTCAATGAATCATATGATTGTTTGGAAAGCAATATTGATCGATGTCACGCAATAGCAAAAAATATAGAAAATTTTAGAACAAAAATTTATAGTACAGATAAAAAAACCATAGAAAAAGTAAATCATAATTTTAATTTATTCTGGAATGAAAATATTGTAAAAGAAAACATGATTAAAGAATTAATAAAACCAATGTTAGAATTTATTAAAAATTAAAATAATTTATCACAATGAAAAAAATTAAATTAAAAAAATTTATTGATAAGAAAGTTAAATGGATTTTGCATTATGGTGATCCGCAAGACAAGTTTTATACTAACGAGAACACCAAACTTTATGAAGTGTTTGATAACTGTCCCAAAGAAATTAAAAAATTTGCAAAAAGAAAATTTAAATTTTTTACAATTAGTATGATTAAGCAAACACCTGGTAATTGTATTCCTTTACATTGCGATAAATATTATTATTTTAAAGAAAAATTTAATATACAAGAAAATATAATTAGGTATAACATCTTTTTACAGGACTGGCTACCTGGACATTATTTAGAATATAATTATAAACCTATTGTAAAATGGAAACAAGGAAATTTTTTTATACTAAAACCTCATGTTCCTCATAGAAGTGCAAACTTTGGTATAGCAAACAAATATACTTGTCAGATCACAGGAGTTTTAAAATAATCAATGACTATATCAAGTAACAACGACTGGGATCCATTAGAGGAAGTTATTGTTGGAAGAGCCGATACAGCACTAATGCCCCCTATAGAACGAAGCACACATAGTTTCTGTTATGGAGGAAATTCGTGGAATGAAATAAAAGACATACCCGCAAAACATCACAAAGCAGTGATAGAAGAAGCAACGGAAGACATAGAATTATTAATTGATACCCTAAAAAAATTAAAAATAAAAGTTTATAGGCCCTCCCCAATAGATCAAAACAAAAAATTTTCTACTCCCGAATGGACCACACGAGGATGGTACCAGTGGTGCCCAAGAGATTTATTGCTACCATTAGATAATTTAATAATAGAAACGCCATCTCCTATGCGGGCAAGATATTTTGAAACACGGGCATATTATCCATATCTTTATGATCAGATGAAACAAGGCAGCGAATGGATTTGTGCGCCAAAACCCATACTTGATGATGATAGTTATCAATTTGATATTAAAGAAAATCCCACACTTCTGAACAAAGAAATTATTTTTGATGCTCCCAATGTTGTAAGACTAGGCAGGGATATATTAGCTCAAGTTTCCAATTCTGGCAATCAACTCGGATTCCAGTGGTTAAAAACCATACTTGAGCCGCGAGGATATCGAATTCATTTGGCAGAAAAATATTATAGTTTTTCTCATTTTGATTCTACTATATTGCCATTAAGGCCAGGATTAGTGCTCTTTAATTCTGATCGTGTAAAACCAAACAGATATCCCCCAATGTTTAAAAAATGGGATAAAATATGGTTTGGAGGAGATCTCTTAAAAACTAGGCCCGTAGATATTCCAGGCAATATTGGACTTTGCAGCACAGCCATAGGATTAAATTTTTTATCAGTGAATGAAAAATTAGTAATATGCGACGAGATACAGGTAGAACTTAGAAAAGTGTTATCAAATTGGGGTATTGATACAATAGGATTGCCAATGAGACATGCTCAAAACATATCTGGTGGTTTCCATTGTGTAACATTAGACGTGAAAAGAAAAGGTAAATTAGAGAATTATTTTGATTAATCTAAAACTATTCTTCCATCCCATACTCTGCTGAAACATAGTCTATTAGAATTGGTGCCTCTATTATATTCTAGAAAATTATTTTTATAATCTATGCCAAAAATTACTGATCTAGAAGGAGAAATATCTAATTCTTTACATAAATTATTCTGTTTATCACGATAACGCTCTATTAACCAATTATTAGAAAAGACTTTTATTAGATGATTACCTATAGACAAAGATTTCCAATTGATATATTGATTCTTATTGTAGGCAAAAAGTGTATCATCACTAAATTTTTGACGTAATCTAATACCAATTCTATCATTTTCTACTGGAAATATTTTTGAAAGAGAGCTAGTAATACATTCAATACAGTCATAATCCAGATTAATATTATCTATATCACTAATAGAAATATATGCCATGTCAATCATTACGGGTATAGACAAACGATCGCATTCTGATAATATATTATCCAACCCTGGTGTAAGGTTTCCTGTATCTGAAAACGGACAACTGAGTACTACTACATCTTGATCTGACAGCTTTTCGTCTTCCAACCAAGCAAATTTTTTAAAAATAATTTTTGATTGTATTTGATGATAAAAATATTCTCCATGTAATAATCGCAATCTCCTGTTAGAATGAAGCTGATAAAATTTGTCAAAGACCTCTGTTGTGCCATTACTAAAATCTAAATATTCAAAACGATCCCATCCTAAAAAATTACGTCCTTCCCCAATCCATTTCTTATAAGATTTACAAAACATAGCAATATCTGTTTTTTCTTCAATTGCTTCCTTCTTTGCTTGCAAACTTATAGGATCATGAATACTCCAAGCACCTAGGAATGGATTTTTATTATTTTTTAATATTTTTTTCATTAAGTAAAAGAATTTTTATTTTAAAATATCTGTTCAATATATTATTACATTGTTATTATATATCATAATTATGTATGCATAACTATTGATATGAATGTATTAATACTGACTCCCGATGGCGTAGGATCTACAATATTACAAAGGATAACCACTCTGGCCTTACATTTAAACAAAGAAGATGTGGTAAACTGCCATGAGCTGACTAATGGATTAATGGTTAAAAATAATAAAATTTATAAAAATTTTTCTTTAAGATATTCTCAAACATTAGATGATGTGATCAATTTATTAGAACAATCAAAATCTTCGTTAGTATCAAGACTGGCAAAGTATCATCTAGATAACAGGAAAGACGAGTTAAATTCTCAAAAAAAATTTTATAATTTTTTAAAAAGTTTTAATGATAAAATTCTTGTCTGTAGAAGGAAGAACATATTTGAATATGCTATGAGCTGGAGTATTAGAGAAAAATCTCAAGTGCTTAACGTATATCAAAAAAAACATAGAGTCGCAGTGCGTGAGGTCGATAATGTAAACTCATTATTTTTCTTAAAAAAATGTGAAGAATATGTGAGATATGTACAATGGATTGAAGAAAATTTTAAAGATTATGACTATGATGTTGTCTATTACGAAGATTTTGCCACAGATCCTGACAAAGAGATCAAACGCATCTTTGATATTGACAATATATTTAAAAATATGTTTGGAGAAAAATTAGGAACAATATTTCAAAATGAATATTTAATATCTAATAGACTTATATCACTAAAAAATCGATCAACGTTTGTACCACTACTTAAATATAAAGAAAAAATGATGATGCTAGAAAAACAACAAATACTACCTGCAGACATAGCTGCTCCTATTAAAAATACTTCTCTTGAAGATAAGAAAAAAATGATTAATAATTTTGCTCAGTGTCAAGAACTGTTCTATAATTTTGCTCGACGACACAACTGGATAGATGTCTCCAACATCAATTATGATTTTTGGAATAACAAACATATCTAATGGACTTATTACAAGTTAAAGACCGTATAAATTTAGAGTTGACTCATAGCGGCATGGATGACCCTACTTTTTGCCTAAATAAAAAACGTTTCAATGATTATAAAAAATTGGTTCATTATAGATACAACTCTAAAGGGTTTCGTGACGAAGAGTGGCCGCAAGAGATAGAAGATAAAATTTGGTGTGTGGGGGATAGTTTTACCGTGGGGTTAGGACAGCCATATGAAGAAATATGGCCTAAAATTTTAGAAAAACAACTGGGAGAACGTTGCATAAACATCAGCGAGGATGGATGCAGCAACGACCTCATGACCTTAAGGATTGAACAAATAAAAAATTTTAATCCCAAATGTATCATAGTGATGTGGAGTTATTTTTGGAGGAGGTGGGTTGACAATAAAAATATACATTTTGATATTAATGAAAGAGAATTGCCAAAAGACGATTTAGATAATTTTTTAAAAAATTTACAGTTGGCTAATAATAATAGTCCATGTAAGATTTTTAATTATGTGATACCCGACTGCATGATTGAAAGTGCCTCTACATGGAAACGTATGTTAGGCATCAGGAATAAAAAAAATATTAATAAATTGATAGATTATCACTATCCAGGAAATCAGTTTCCTGTTGTAAACGAAATTGAACAAATTGATTATGCTAGAGATGGCCATCATTTTGATGTAGTAACCTGTGAAAAAATAGTGCAAGACATATTGACTAGATATTGATAGCATAATATCTTTACTACTATTATAAGAAAACATGCCCATATAAATATAGTTTGCACGCCCGCAAACACAACAGAAAACACCAATCAAGAACGCTGTCATCACTGTCACTGTGCTGCACACTGTGATGATAGACTGTGCGGCAATTGCAAAAAATGTTCCGAGTGTGATTGTTGGTCCTGCCTACACAAAAGAAATCCCACCATTTACGACGTAGATTTACTGTCCTAATTGATCCATAAATATTGTCATGATAGAATGCGTGTGCGAACGTTGCAGTTGTGAACATCATTGTGAAACAGAATGTTTTGAATGCCTGGAGTGCGGCACTTGTGCTTGTGAACACTGCCAAGATAAAGAAGTGCGAGGAGAGAACTAATGCCCATAGATCCCAAGAATTTTAAAGTTACCAATGCCATCGGCAGCACAGACAATTTTGCTGGCGCTGAGGTGCAATTCTTCCACATCACCATTGTGCAGTCAGACAGCTCTGTGCTGGATCTAAGATCCGAGCTGGACTTCAATGAGACCATGCACAATCTGATCAGAACCATAATGGAACGTGGCACCATACTGTATCAAAGGATCGACAATGCTGCCACTGGTAGGATTGACGTGTCCATGGAGAGATCCGGCTGGACCGCAGCCACTCTACAGGCAGCCATAAGAGCCATGGGAGACACAGTGGGAGTGAACAGTAAATCAGTGTCTTTGAGTGTGGTTTCACAGACCGAGCTTAAATTAGACAATTCTTAAGCAAAATCATTATATTACAGCAGAATTTACCAATATTGGTAATAAATACTTGCAACATGTCACCGGAGCGGTGACTGCCATTAACGAGAACAAAAGGAGAAAAAAATGGCCTATACAGGTACATCCGTTGCCGGAGGAGAAGGCAACACAACGTTCAACGCTACAGACGTAGAATTTGCTGGAAGAAATTTAGAATTCTTTACAGTGGATTTTGGTGCAGCGGTGAATGCAAAAACAGCTAAAGATTCAGCTCAATACAAAGTTGAATTAGTAATTGGACAATATGCAA
>Ga0209296_1002772_pt1 | contig 12275 bp, 12 predicted proteins | sample S_130206_EF_Meta_FD_187319 | JGI IMG/M metagenome (GOLD analysis project Ga0209296, IMG submission 187319) | Freshwater microbial communities from Lake Simoncouche, Canada to study carbon cycling - S_130206_EF_MetaG (SPAdes) (version 2) | ecosystem: Environmental > Aquatic > Freshwater > Lake ...
ACCTCCTTGGTCACTCGCAAAAAAGCCAAGAAAAAAAGGGCGTCGCCGGAATGGCGCGCCCTTGTGCAACGGGGATGAATGGAAGCCGAACCGCGACGCGGCCTGTCAGCCGTGCCGAGCTTTCGAAAATGGGCGGTGGGTTAGGCCACGCAAGCACCCAGGTTGGCTCCAATTCTTATCTCTCCGCGGGCGAGACGCTTTTCAACGCTCGAATCACCCGAATAGGTTGAGAGTAGCGCGGTTTCGTGACGGTTAACCCAGCCGTTTCGCGTCAGAGGAGTGACCTTAAGCCATGCCTGTTTATGCCTTGGGTGCCCATTCGCCCCAATTGCCTGAGGTTGGCGACTATTGGATCGCTCCCACGGCTGCGGTGATCGGCCGCGTCGTTCTGAAGACAGACGCCAGCGTCTGGTACGGCGCCACCCTGCGTGGCGACAATGATCCGATCACCATCGGCGTTGGCAGCAACATCCAGGACAATTCGGTGATCCACACCGATGACAACGAGCCTGTGACCGTGGGCGACAACGTCACTGTCGGCCACAATGTGATCCTGCACAGCTGCACCATCGGCGACGGTAGCCTGATCGGCATGGGAGCGATCCTTCTGAGCCGTTGCGTCATCGGGAAGAACTGCCTGGTTGGTGCCGGGGCCCTGGTTACCGAGGACAAGGTTTTTCCCGACAACAGCCTGATTGTCGGCTCGCCGGCTCGGGTCATCCGCACTCTGACCGAAGCGGAAATCGCCAAGATGCAGCGTGGGGCACCTGGCTACGTCGCCAACTGGCGGCGGCACGCGGCCAATATCGCCCAAATCGAAGGCTAGATTTCGCACTCTGGGCGCGATAGGCACCGCGCCATGAGCGCAATCATTATCGACGGTAAAGCCTTCGCGACACGCCTGCGCGAGCGGGTAGCGCGAGATGTATCGGACCTAAAGTCCAAGGGCGTTACGCCAGGGCTGGCGGTCGTGCTGGTGGGTGAAGATGCCGCCAGCCAGGTCTATGTCCGCAACAAGGGCGAGCAGACCGAAGCGGCGGGCATGACATCGGTGACCCACCGTCTGCCAGCGGATACCACGCAGGGAGAGCTGTTGGCCCTGGTGGCCAAGCTGAACGCCGACCCGGAAATCCATGGCATACTGGTTCAGTTTCCCGTGCCAGCGCATATGGATCAGGCCAGCATCGTCGCCGCCATCAGCCCGGATAAGGATGTTGATGGCCTGAATGTGATCAATGCCGGACGACTGGCCAGCGGCCTGCCGGCCCTGACCCCCTGCACGCCGCTGGGCTGCATGATGCTGCTGCACGACATGCTGGGCGATCTGGCCGGAAAACGCGCCGTGGTGGTGGGGCGTTCCAACCTGATGGGCAAGCCGATGGCTCAGCTGCTGCTGGCCGCCGACTGCACCGTGACCATCGCGCACTCCAAGAGCCGCGACCTGCCAGCGATCTGCCGCGAGGCTGATATTGTGGTGGCCGCCGCTGGCCGAGCCGAGATGGTGCGCGGCGACTGGATCAAGCCGGGTGCTGCGGTGATCGATGTTGGAATCAACCGTGTCCCGTCGCGCGATCCGGAAAAGGCGGCCGTCGGTGGCACGCGTCTGGTCGGGGATGTGGCGTTTGACGAGGCAGTCCAGGTCGCCGGATGGATCACACCTGTGCCTGGGGGCGTTGGTCCAATGACCATCGCCTGCCTCTTGGCCAATACCTTGACTGCCGCTAAGCGGATCAGCGGGATCGCCTAGCGCTACTGCGCGCGGACGGCCGGTTGATTGCGGCCTAGAGCCCTAACTCACCCGGTCAGACGCACTGATGCCTTGCAGCAGCGTCGGCGGGGTAACGGCATTAACTGCGCCAATGATTTGCGCCAGCACCTGGTTGGTGGCCCGATCATAGGCGGTGGTGATGGCGGAGACGCGGTCTTCGCTCGCCAAGGCCGTGGCGCTGAACACCTGGTCGCTGACCACGCTCCGGTCCAGAATGCGGGTAATCAGCGTGCGTACCTCGATCTTCACCGTCGGTGCCGATTTTGGGCCATTGAGATAGTCCGCCTCAAAGGTGCGCACATTCAGCTTGAGATCTAGCGCGGCCTTGCCGACCTCGCCGCGCGCGATCAGGCGGGCGGGCCCCGGATTGGCCTCGAAAGCGCGTTCCAGCGCGTCATCGAACAGCAGTGAGGCTGCGGATACCCAGCGCGATCCGGCGATATAGGCTACCTCGCCGCCGGGCGAGACGGTCATGATCTGGTCGCCAGCGGCGGCCTGGGGAAAGCCGGTCGGTGCCTTCAGCACCCGGAACGCACCCGCCGGTGATACCTTGCTGTCCGGCGCAGAGGCGGTGGCGGATGGCACCCCGAAACGGTAGAGCTGCACAGGCTTTGTTGCAGGGAACAGGCTGACGCAGCCGGCCAGGGAAAGGACCAGCAGGGCTGCGGCCGATGCGCAGGCACCGATGGGCAGGGCTCGGCGGATCATGGCTTGACCTCCACTTGCTTAGCGGGCGCTTTGGAAATGATCCCCCGCGGGTCACGTTCGAACGCATTGGCCATGCGATCCAACGAGGCGGCGGCATCCTGCAGGGTGACGATGGCCGCAGACAGTTGCGGCATGCCGGTGGTGGCAAAATCACCGGCTGGCCCGTCGAGCTTGTCGATCAGTCGCTGAGTACTCTGGGCGGTGTCCTTGATCGCATTGCTGGCCTCGGAAAGGTTACGCAGCGCCGTCTTGCCGTCGCCGTTCACCGTTCCATTGAGGTTATTTATCAGAATGTCGGCGTCCTTGCTGGCGTTGCTAATATTCAGCAGGGCCAACTGGCCGTCTTCGATCACCGACCTGTGTTCGTTCAGCACGGTTGTGATGCTGCGGAGGTCCTTAACCGTAACCGTCAGGTTGTTGATGTTGTCGTCACTGAGCACGCGGTTGAAGCGGTCCAATGCCTCAATAGTTCTGGTCAGAACAGTGCCGCCGCCGGCCAGCAGGTCGCTGAGGGCGTTGCTCTGGCTGAGGATCACCGGCACCTCGTCGCGTGCGGCGGGCGTCATCAGCGGCGAGTTCTGGGCCCCCGCGCTGATTTGGATGTAGTTCACGCCGGTAATGCCCTGTGGCTCCAGGCTGGCACGACTGTCTGTGCGGATCGGCACGTCTGACGTGATGCGGATACGGGCGATCACGCGGTTAGAGTTGGTCTTGTCGAGGGCGATCTTGGTGACATCGCCCACCTTGATGCCGTTGAAGTGCACTTCCCCGCCGTCGTTCAGGCCGCGAACCGGACCGACGAACAGCACGTCGTACTGGTCGTAGTCGTGCGCGAACTGGAAGCGCGCCAGCCAGACCACGAAGATGAGCGTGCCCATGAAGAGCAGCAGGGCCGAAATACCGACCAATGCGTAGTTGGCGTTTCTTTCCATCAACGATGTCCGATCTTGGTGGGCGTGCGGGCGGCGGCCCGGCCACGGGGGCCGAGAAAATAGTCTTTGATCCAGGGGTGTTCTGACCTTTCCAACGCCCTGACCGGGGCGACGGCGACCACCGTCTTGTCGGCGATGACAGCAACGCGGTCGGTAATGGCATAAAGCGTGTCGAGGTCGTGGGTGATCATGAAGACGGTCAGGCCCAGGCTATCGGAAAGGTCTTGGATCAGTTCGTCGAAAGCGGCGGCCCCGATTGGGTCCAGGCCCGATGTCGGCTCGTCCAGGAATAGAAGTTCGGGGTCTAGCGCCAGGGCCCGTGCCAATCCGGCCCGCTTGCGCATGCCGCCCGACAGCTCAGAGGGCTTGAGGGTGCCGGATGTAACGGCAAGCCCGGCCATGCCGATTTTAAGGTCAGCAAGGTCCCAGATCTCCTGGCGGCTGAGTTTGGTGTGCTCGAACAGGGGCGCGGCGACATTCTCTCGCACGGTGAGATTGGAAAATAATGCGCCCTGCTGGAACATCACGCCCCATCGTCGCTCAATCGCCTTCCACTTACGGCGCGAGGCGTGGTCGATATTCTGACCGAACAGCTTGACCGAGCCGCCATTTGGTACTTTCAGCCCGATAATGGTGTTGAGCAAGACAGACTTGCCAGAGCCGGAACCACCCACCACACCCAGAACTTCGCCACGCTTCACCGTTAGATTAAGGTTCTCGTGGATCACCCGGTCGCCGAACCGCGAGGATAGGCCCTGGACCTCCACCGGCGGGGCGGATTCATCGAGAAGGCCGAAGTCTTTGGCGAAACCCTGCGCCTCATCGACATTGAACTTTATGTCGTCCGGATCGCTCACAGATTGAGCTCCATGTAGATCAGGGCGACCACAGCATCGATCAGGATGATCGAGAAGATGGCATGCACCACGGCACCGGTGACCCGCTGGCCCAGCGACTCGACGTTACCCCCGACCTCCATGCCCTGGCGGCAGCCGATGGCGGCGATCATCATGGCCATGACCGGTGCCTTCGACATCCCGACCCAGAACTGGGTGGGGCCGACGTTGTCGACAATGCGCTGCAGGAAAAAGGTCGGGGACAGATCCAGGGCTGCCCAGGTGACCAGCATGCCTCCCGCCAGCCCCGCCAGGGTGGCGACGAACACCAGCAGGGGCATCATCAGCAGCAGGGCGATGAATCGCGGCATGACGAGGGCTTCGAACGGATCGACACCCATCACCTGCATAGCGTCGATTTCCTGATTCATTTTCATGGCGCCAATCTCGGCCGCGAAGGCCGAGGACGACCGGCCCGCGAGTAGGATGGCGGTGATCAGCACATTGAACTCACGCAGCACGCCAATGCCAATAAGTTCGACCGCGAAAACCTGAGCCCCGAAGTCGCGCAACATATTGGTACCCAGGAGCCCGATCACGGCACCGATGAACAGGCTGGTGGTGGCCACGATCGGCAAGGCGTCGAGCCCCGTGCGTTCGCAGGCGGAAATCACGGCGGCCCAGCGGATGCGGTGGGGCCGGATCAGGCAACGGCCCACTGCCGTCAACAGGTGGCCGTTGAAGATGATGGTCTCATAGACGTCGTCGCGAACGTCGACGATACCACGGCCCAGACGGTTCATCAGCGCGTGGAACCCGCGCCGGGGTATTACGACCGGGAGCTTGTCCTGGGAGGCCGCCTCCACCAGATGAAGCAGCCGCAGGGTCTCGCGCCGCGCTAGCAACTTGCCGGATGCCTTACGCCGGTCGGCGGCGCGGAAAATCGTATGGGCACCGGCGGTGTCGCAGCGTCCTATCTTGCGCAGGTCTATCGACAGGCCGTCATGCGCGGCTACGGCCTGGGCCAGCCGCTGGCCGGCGTCGTGCAGGCGCATGGCGGTCCAATCACCGGTCAGGCACGCCGTGGTGCCCGTGTCTTCATCCAGAAGGCTGAAATCGGCGTCGGCGTCCATGGGCGGGTGCTAACTGTCCTTGCAACGAGCGGTGGGTCAAACTTAGCAGAGCTTTCACTCAAGGCTTAACGCTTCTATCGCGACGCTGTTGCGACGCCGGTTGACGAACCGACGTGGTGCCCGCATCGAGGGGCCGATGACGCTTACTTTCAGACGACGCGGCGTGCTCGCCAGCCTGCTCGCCATCACCGCCTCGCCCCTGGCGGCCCGTGCCCAGACCGCATCCGGTTTCAAAGGCGATAGGGTTAAAAGTCTCGCCAAAGCGCGCAGCCTGGCCCCCTGGCGCCCCTTGCCGCGCGCCGCCGGGCCAGCCGCTGGTCTGACCTACGATGAATACCGCCAGGTCCGATTCCGCCGCGATCGCTGGCTGTGGGCCGGCCAGGAACGAGGTTTCTCGGCCAATTTCTTCGCGGCAGCCTATTCCGCAGACGAGCTCGTCGATCTCAATGTCGTGGAGGATGGGGCTGAGCGGCCGATCCCCTTCGATCCAGGCCTCTTTGACATGCCAGCGCCGGTCACCGCGGCCACGGCGGCTGGCGGTGGCTTGACCGGTTATTCGGGGTTTCGCCTGTTGGCCCCAATCAACCAGCCCGATGTTTGGGACGAGATCGGCGCATTTCAGGGTGCAAGCTATTTCCGCAGCCTAGGCCAGAACCAGGCCTATGGTCTCTCGGCGCGGGGCCTATCCATAGGCACGGGCAAGTCGGGCGAGGAGTTCCCCGACTTCGTGGCCTGGTGGCTTGAGCGCTCAGCCCCGGGCGCGGCCAGTGTGGTTGTGCACGGCTTGCTCGACAGCCCCAGCTGCACGGGGGCCTATAGGTTTCAGGTTACGCCAGGGCCGAACACGGTTTTCGACATCACAGCCACCCTCTATCCGCGCGCTACAATCGACACAGTGGGCGTGGCACCAGCCAGCAGCATGTTCCTGTTCGACCTGGCCGATCCGCAAGACGTGCGAGGCGCAGCGCACGACTATCGGTCTGGGGTGCATGACAGTGACGGCTTGGCCATCTGGACGAGCGATGGGCGGCGCTTGTGGCGTCAGCTCTCAAATCCCACCAGCCTGAGGCTTAGCCAGGTGCACGATACCGACCCGCGCGGCTTTGGTCTGGTGCAGCGGCAGCGCCAGTTTGACGCCTTTGGCGACCTTGAGGCGCGCTATGATAAGCGACCCTCGCTCTGGGTCGAACCGATCACGCCGTTCGGCCCGGGGGCGGTCTTCCTGCTGGAAATCCCGACGCGGTTGGAGACGGACGACAATATTGCCTGCTTCTGGCGACCATCGGCACCTTGGGCCGCCGGGTCGGAGATCAGCCTGGCTTATCGGCTGCATTTCGGCCACGAGCCGCATCCGGCACCCTTCGCCCGGGTCGTGCGCAGCCGCACCGGGCGGGAGAAGAGCCAAGCTCTGTTCGCGGTCGATTTTGAGGGCGGTGAGCTCGATCCGTCCGCCGTGCAAGCGACGGCGGCGGCCAGTTCTGGCCAGGTGCTCTGGAGCAATGTGATCGCCCATGCCGAGCCGGGCGTGATGCGCGCCACCTTCGCCCTCAAGCCTGCGGGCGCGGCCGACCTTTCGCTGACGCTCATGGGGCCGGACGGGGTGGCTTCCGAGACCTGGATGATGCCCTTTGAAGGCTAGGCGGTGGGAAGTACCTTGCCCGGATTCATGATCCCCAGGGGGTCTAGGGTCTGTTTGATCGCCCACATTAGCCGAGTTTCCACCGCCGGACGGTAGCGGATCGCCTCGTCGCGGCGTAGCATGCCTAGCCCGTGTTCGGCCGAAATCGAGCCGCCCATGGAATCGACCAGATCGTGCACGGCACGGTTCATGTCCGTCTGCCTTGCCATAAAGGCCTTGCCGTCGTCGCCCTCCGGATAAGAGACATTGAAATGCAGGTTACCGTCGCCGACGTGGCCAAACGCCATCAGGCGCGCGGCCGGCACGACCTTTAGGATTTCGGCCTCACCCTCGACGATGAACTGCGCTATGCGTGAGATCGGCACCGAGACGTCGTGCTTTATACTGGAACCTTCTAGGGTCTGAGCTTCAGACAGCTTCTCGCGCAGGGACCAAAGCGCCGCTGACTGCGCAAGGGATTCCGCGATCACCGCATCACCGATCAGTTCGGCTGCGAAAGCTTGTTCCAGCATGGATTCGAGGTCGGCGCGGCCCTGGGCCTCATCGGTCATGCTGGAAAGCTCCATCAGCACGTTCCAGGCCTTTGGCGTCGCGAAGGGCGCGCGGATGTCCGGATTGTGCTTGAGCGATAGCGCCAGGCTGCGGGCCGACATCAGCTCGAAGGCAGTGAGGCTGGCACCAAGCCGAGCCTGGGCCAGTTGCAGCAGTTCCACGGCCTGTTGCGGCGTCTCCATGCCGACGAAGGCCGCCACCTTCGCCGCAGGCGTCGGATAGAGCTTCATCACCGCGGCGGTGATGATCCCGAGGGTGCCTTCAGAGCCGATATAGAGGTCGCGCAGGTCGTAGCCGGTGTTGTCCTTGCGCAGGCTCTTCAAGCCGTCCCACAGCTCGCCCTGTGCCGTGACCACCTCCAGCCCCAGGCAGAGCTCACGGGCATTGCCGTAGCGCAGCACCGCCACCCCGCCAGCGTTGGTAGAGAGGTTGCCGCCGATGGTGCAGGAGCCCTCGGCGGCCAGGCTGAGTGGAAACAGGCGCCCAGCGTCATTGGCGGCCTGTTGCAGGGTTTGCAGCACGACCCCGGCCTCGACCGTGACGGTATTGTTCAGGGTGTCGATCTCGCGAACGCGGTTAAGGCGCGCGGTCGAAAGCACAATATTGCGCCCCGTGGCGGGCGGCGGTGATCCGCCGGCGAGGCCGGTATTGCCGCCCTGAGGCGTGACGGTCACTTGATGGGCCGCGCACCAGGCCACAACCTGCGCCACATCTTGCGCCGTATCGGGCTGCACCGCAGCCAGGGCGGTGCCGCGCCAGATCTTGCGCCAGTCGGTCAGGAATGGGGCCAGCTCGGCCGGATCGGTAATCAGCCGGCCTTGGAATGCCGCGCGAAGGCTGCTGAGGGCGTCGCTGTCACTCAGGGAAGGGGTCATAAGACCTTGTTTCACAATGCTGGGGCGGAAAAAAGAGGTCCCGGGGATCAGGCCTTGGCCTGGCGGGCCGCAGCCCGCACGCCGGTGATCAGCAGCGCCGACATCACGATCAGCTCCAGACCTTGGCCAATCACCGTGCCGAGGATGGCCCCGCCCGTGCCGTAGAGTCCCATGGCGATCAGGATCGCCGCCACCGCTGCCAGCGAAGCGAGTGTATTGGCCAGGGCCAAGACCTTGAAGGCCCGCAGCACCTGCAGCCCAATGCCGATGGCGATCTGACAGAAGCTGATCAGGGCGCTTAGGCCCCAGAGCAGCAGCATCCAGCCGTCGGCGGAAAACTTACCGTGGAACACCATCCCTGCTAGCGGCCGCCAGGCCCAAAAGATGATGCCGGTCCAGAGCGCTGCGATCGCCGCCCCGCCGGCTAAGGTTATGGCGATCAACAGCGAAAAGCCGCTCCAGTCACGCGCCTCGCGCCGCCGCACCAGGTCGCTATGCGCTACCATGCTCCAGCTCGCCGCCAGCAGCGGGATGGGCCGCAACAGCAATTGCGTCGCCGCCAGGGCGGCCAGGGCCGCCGAGCTGTGTGTGGCGGTCACATAGCCCCCGACGACGACGGCCCCATAGGCAATGCCCATCAGGGTCAGGATCATGTTTGCCGACATCGGCGGGTAAAGGATCTGCCCCAGCGTGAGCAGCACCGTGGCTGCGGCCAGGACCAGGCCGGTCTGCACCGCCGTCACGGCGGGACGGCCGCGGGAGAAGGCCAGGGATCGCACATATTGCTGGCCCAGGAATGCGGCCAGCACGCCAAGGGCGGTGAGCGCCAGAAACAGCTAGGTCACGCGGTGCAGCAGCCGCTCCAGCGTTAGGCGGGGCTCGTGGAACCCGTCGCCGTGTTCGACCTGAAGGTGGATCAGGGGCAGGGCGCTCTGCAGGCCACTGATCATAAAGGCGACGTTAGCCCATAGGGCGAAGGCTCCGTACTGCTCGGGCACCGTCAGCCGGATCAGCATCAGGTTGACGCCGAGATTGAGTAGCGACCACAGGCCCTGTTCGATCACTGAGGCGAGTTAGCGCCGCATGGTGCCTTACGGAGTCTGCCATAGCGGGGAACAGAGTCCGGCTTTGCTGCCGCATCCGGCGAGGGCGAGCCCCTCTGGCAGCAAGATCGCCCCATGTCGCAAGGCCATGAATTCCTCCGCCACGGCGTCGCGCCGTTGCGCAGACCATGGCGCATAAGCGTTAGCAAAACGCTTAGTCTGAGCGCTGATCGCTCAGGGTGACGTAGAGCTCGCGCTCAATCACCCACTGACCGGTGATCTTGCGCCAGACGGCCAGGTAGTCTCCGCCCATCGTGACCACGCCACGGCCCGGCGCCGTCCAGTTTCCGGTCCACCGCCCCTGTTCGCTGGCGCGGTCACCCGTCTGGTCGATGGCGATGCAGGATGGCTCGCGCAGGTAGCTGACAAAAGCGGGGTCGGCGAACTGGCCCGCGAAGGCCTCGATAATGGCCTGCCGGCCCAGCATCGGCGCGCCATCGCCGGCGATCAGGATCGCGCCCGGATCGAAGAAAGGGGCCAGCCGCGCTGCGTCCTTGGCCGCGATCAGCCTGTTGGTCAGCCGACGGCGGGCGCGGATCGAGTCTTCGGCGCTGGTCATGGAGCCCTGCGAGAATGGTAGACGCGGTAGGGATTGAACCTACGACCCCACCCGTGTGAAGGGTGTGCTCTCCCGCTGAGCTACGCGTCCATACCAGGGAGGCGGGTCTATAGCCCTAAGAGCGCCCCGGCGACAAGAGCTGGGCGCAGGCAGCGGGGATCGTTTCCCAAGTCTCGCAGAACGCATTAGCCGCAAGGGTAGAGGCGGGGACGTCGCTGTAGCCAAATGGAACCAGGATGACCGGCACGCCGGTGGCGCGGGCGGCCAGGAAGTCGGTGATGCTGTCTCCCACCATGACAGCCCGGTCTATCGTGCCGCCGGCGGCGGCGATGGCCGCGGCAATATGCCGAGCGTCGGGCTTTGGCGCGGGCGCGCGGTCGGGGCCCGTGATCGCCTTGAACCGGGATGACAGGCCCAGGGCATGCAGCAGCAGGTCGGAGCCTCGGCTGTATTTGTTGGTGCAGACCGCCAGGGTCGCCCCGGCGGCCGTCAGGGCGTCTAGGGCGTCAAGGCATCCGGGGTAGGGGCGGCTTAACTGCGCGATACGGCCCTCATAGAGGGCGATAAACCGTGCAAACAGGTCGTCCTTGCGGTCTTGGCCCAGGGTGTGGCCCGCAGCCGCAAAGCCGCGCTGGATCAAGGCCCAAGCGCCAGCGCCGACCATGCGCTTGACCGCATCATCGTCCAGGACGGGCAGGCCCTGTTCCGTCAGCAGGGCGTTCAGCGTCTTCGCGAGGTCGGGGGCGGTATCGACCAGCGTGCCGTCGAGATCGAAGACAATCGTGGTACCTATTAGGTCTGGCAGATCATGCATGATCGCCGCCTTTCGGCTAAAGGGAACTTTAGTGCAAGCAGCAGGCAGCCGAGTCGCCGCCGATGGAACGCCGATGACCGCACGCGCCGCCGTTATTCTCGCCGCCGGACAGGGCACGCGTATGCGCTCGCCCACGCCCAAGGTGTTGCATCTGCTCGCCGGGCGCACCCTGCTGGACCACGCCATCGATGCCGCCCAGGCCATGGGCTGCGAGAAGATCGTTGTGGTGGTTGGAATTCACAGCCCGGCTGTGGGCGAGAATGTGAAAAAACGCCTGGGTGCCGAGGCTGTGGCAATCCAGGACCCGCCGCTGGGCACGGCCCACGCCGTGCTGGCCGCCAAGACGGCCCTGGCGGGTTTCGATGGCGATGTGGTGGTGACCTATGCCGACTGCCCGCTGTTACAGGCCCCCGCTGTGCTGCCGCTATTCGACCTGCGCGAGACAGGCGCGGACCTAGCCGTGCTGGGCTTCGTAGCCCACGATCCAGGCGATTACGGTCGGCTGATCATCGACCCGCAAGGTACGTTACTGCGCATTGTCGAGGCCAAGGAGGCCGACGCCAATGTGCTCGCGATTAAGTACTGCAACAGCGGCGTGCTGGCGGCCGACCGGGCTTTGCTGTTCGACCTGCTCAGCCAAGTCACCAATGAGAACAGCAAGGGCGAGTACTACCTGACCGATATCGTCGGCCTGGCCCATGGCCGAGACCTGCATACCCGCGCTGCCATGGCGCCGGAATTGGCGGTGCAAGGGGTCAATAGCCAGGCAGAGCTGGCCGCCGCCGAGGCCATCTGGCAGGGCAGTCGCCGCCGCGACGCTCTGGATGCTGGCGTGGCGATGAGCGCCCCGCAGACGGTGTTCCTCTGTTGGGACACCAAGATTTCCGCCGGCGTTACCCTTGAACCCAACGTTGTATTCGGGCCCGGCGTCACGGTTGAGGCTGGGGCGCAGATCAGGGCTTTCAGCCATCTGGAAGGGGCTCACGTGCGCGAAGGGGCAATCATCGGCCCCTACGCTCGCCTGCGGCCGGGAGCGGACATCGGTGCGGGCGCCCACATCGGCAACTTCGTCGAGGTGAAGAAGGTCAAGATTGGCACGGGCGCGAAGGCCAACCACCTAAGCTATCTGGGCGATGGCAGCGTGGGGGCAGGGGCGAACATCGGGGCCGGCACCATCTTCTGCAACTACGACGGCTTCGAGAAGTTCGACACCCATGTAGGCGAGGGGGCCTTCATCGGCTCTAATAGCCTGTTGGTCGCGCCGGTCAGCGTGGGCGACCGTGCCATGACCGGCACCGGATCGGTGATCACAAAAGACGTCGAAGCCGACGCACTGGCGCTTGGGCGCGCGGCCCA
>Ga0209296_1002773_pt1 | contig 12271 bp, 16 predicted proteins | sample S_130206_EF_Meta_FD_187319 | JGI IMG/M metagenome (GOLD analysis project Ga0209296, IMG submission 187319) | Freshwater microbial communities from Lake Simoncouche, Canada to study carbon cycling - S_130206_EF_MetaG (SPAdes) (version 2) | ecosystem: Environmental > Aquatic > Freshwater > Lake ...
AGGCTTCTCGCCCTTCTGACGCAGATCCGCCTCAAGGCCTAGGCATACGGCGCGCCACTCGTCGTACAGCTCAACGAGTCGGGCGTCGGCCATTCCCGGAAGTGGCTCGAGGCCATTCAGGAGGTAGTGAATGTGGCGGCTCACGGCCGACTGGCTCGCATCGAGAGCCGCATTGTAGAAGATCACGTTTGAGGCGTCCATGCTGTATAGTTAAAAACAGGGGGGCCGCTAGGTTCAATTTTAAGTTGCTACTTTTCAATCCAGAGAAGGATCTCGTGGTTCGTAGTCTTGGCCTCGGCGCCCGCGGTAATGGCCGCCTCCGCGTTGCCGATCTGGCTCATAATATTCCGTTTGTAGGGGATGACCTTCTTATGCACGGTGTAGCGCTCTCGCAAGGCCGCCTCCAGGGTCGCCAGAGGCACGATACTCTCATCACTGTAGCTGATGACGACCGCCTTCGCGGGGAGGCGCTCGATAAGAGCTAGGAAGGCGGTCAGCGCCGACTTCTTACTGTTCCAGGGACTCGTCATTCGTTCGTCGAATCCCTCTCCGCTGATGCGATCGGCGCGCCGATTCGTCTTCAGACCCACTGCCGGCTTATCCCATCGCGTAATGCTGTCCCAGATGTGATAGTAGGTCGCATAGGAATGCGGTGAATAGGGCGGATCCACGTAGGCCACGTCACATTCCCCGTACATGACCCTGAGAGCATCGCCGACATTGTGTGAGCCGCGAGGCCCCTCTGGAAAGGGGAGATCCTTCAGCTCCAAGGCATTCTTGGCACGAGCGGCCCATTCCTTCAAATAGGCCTGCTGCACTCCTACAGAGCTATCGACGCGGTCCAGGGCGAAGATGAGGCATGCCACGAGGATCATGGACTCGTGGTGCGTAATCCGCTTCGAGGCCTTCCAGGCCGCAATAGTATCGCGCATAGCATCGGCCACGGCTCCATTGGCCGGTGTCCACATTCGAACCACGCCCCCGTTCGCCACTACGTCACAGTATGACTGCGTGATCCAGCCAGCAGCCGCAGGCACGGCCTTCAGCTCCTGAATGAGGCCAGGAATCCGGGCACCAGAGGCCGCCGTGCGAATCAGGAAGGCGTGGGCGTAGGCCTCGGAGGCCCAGGCCAGGTCACTGGAGGCCACTGTCCAACCGGCCGCGCGAAAGGCCTGGGCGACTCGCGTCGTCCCCGTAAAGACATCGAGGAACTTACCGGCGCCTTGATGATGCTCCCTTACGAAGGCCATGATCTCATGTAGAAGAGCCGCCTTGCTTCCTATGTATTTCACTCCGTGCGTGTTCATACCTGAATTCACAAGTCAGGTAGTATCAACTTTACCTGCAGCTTTAAGCCCTAGATCTACTGTGCCTCCCCAGAGTCCGTGTCTTAGTACGCCCCTTAGCACCCTTCGGACCCCGCAACTTCTTTGTAGCACTTCTACGACTCGTTCTAAGAGCCTCCAGATTTCTTATTCTACCTGCCCGCCGCTGCGATTCTCTAGCGCTTCTTCTGCGCTTAGAAATAATAAACTCGTTAGTAATCCTATATCTCTCACTTAACCAATCGTCCATTCTTCGCGCAACTCTATAATCGACTGCTGCAATAACTTCTGGAGCTGGTATTAGGGGTGCCATATCATGCCCTAAGCGAACATAATGACCCGCCGTTGCCTGTTTATTTCTTGACCGTATTCTCCTACCCTCTGTACCCGCTTGACGCGCTACCTCACACGCCGGCCTGCATGCGAAGTTATAGTATATTCCAGGACGCGCCGCAAAAAGAGTACTTAGATTGACTCTTATAAGTGGATCATTAACTCTTGTGAATTCGTTAACACTTGCGAATGGTGCACCCGTTGCAGGGTCTGTAAGATGAACTGGTTGTATAAGAGATCCATCATAAATTGCAGTTAACCCACTACGCTCTATAGCTCCAGTGAACGTTACCCCAGTTAAACCTATCTTATCAATAAGAGATTCGTCTACGCCTTCAGGAATCCCAGGCACGTGGCGACCATTTAGCGGAATCGGCTTCATAGCTCCAAGCTTGTAAAGGCCACTTCTGTAAATAGTATTTTCATTTACAATATCATTATAAATAAGAGTATTGATGGAATCTACATAAGTATCTGCAGGAGTTCCAGCTGCGTGAATATGAATAATAGGTTCCGTTCCAATATTTCTATGACGCATAGTAAAATAATAGTTCAGTTTTTCGAGATTCTCTATGGGATTCTTAAGGGCCTCTTTGATATAGGGATCATTAAACGCGTATATGAGTTTTCCGAGGTGATGCGAATAGAGGCCACACATAATAATCGTTACATAAATGCAGTCTGCCGGCATAGGCCGATCAGTTGTGTCTTCTCTGTCTGTTATAATATCACAGCCGTGGCCGAAGAGGCCGTAGACCTCCATCTTATTATACAAGAAGCTTTTTAATGGTCTTCTCGAACCAGGCGATCAGGGCCGCGGCTGGCCGCGCCTTTGGCCAGAGAATCATATGCTCGCGCTTGAATCCGTAGCAGAGTTCGAGCTCGAGGAGATACTTCTTCTTGGTAATGAGATCCCCCGAGAAGAGATAGCCGATCGGGTGATAGTCGACGCCCATCTTGCGCTGCATGGCCTCGATGACGGACGGCGTGGCGAACTTGCAGGCGCGCTCGTGGGCATTTCCCGCGTCGTTCTGGGCCTTGCATTCGGCGTAATAGGAGCGGCCAGTGCTGAGACACTTGATCTTAATATCCGGGACGAATCCGCACTGGGCCACCGCCGGTTTACTTGCTCCCTGCACGAGAAAGGTGGAGCGCCCCTCATCGAACCAGATGTCGCCAGCCACTGGCTGGGCCGGCTTCAAATACGTGCCCGGGTTCCTGCGCCGATCCTCCTCGAGATAGATCTGCTTGAACTCTGTCGGATGGGTCACGACCTCGAACTGGCCTGGGTAGACTTCTCCGAAATAGGCGCGAAGGCCCGCCGCAACCGCGTTCTCAAGAGAGGCGCCCGTGGCGTTGGCCGCGGCCTCCCAGTTGGCGCGCTGGCTCAGATAGTGAGGCGCCTCGGACATTTGTTATAGTGTAAGAACTCCGCATATCCACTTACTCAATTTTATACGGCTACTAAATAGGATGGGCGCAAGGTCGGCAAATACCAAAAAGAATAGAACCCGCCGGGTCCAAAGAGGTGGCAACGTAGCTAAGACCCTCGTTTTTTACCACATATACTGTAATGAAAAGACGCATGATATAGTTAAGAGCCAGATCGTGAATATTGTCTTTAGCGGCCTCTATAGACGCGTAGATGCGATTAACTGCTTCTTAGTAGGGAGCCAAAAGAATATTAACGAGGTCGAAGCACTCCTTAAATCTTCTGGATCGAAGTTTCACATTGCAGCAAAAGGTCCAAATGATACCAGCTATGAGAGATTTACTCTTCTCAAGATAAAAGACTATATACAACCCCGCGACAAGTTTCTCTATATACACTCCAAAGGTGTGTCGAAGGAAAAGAGTGATAATATCTTTTGGTGGAAGACATATATGGAATACTTTTTAATGACGAAAGCCGAAGAGTGTCTCAAAAAACTAGATACCTATGATACTGTCGGTGTTCACTGGTTAGTTGGCGCCTACAATCATGATTACCAGGTCCCGCCTCATTATAGTGGAAACTTCTGGTGGACGAAGGGTTCCTATTTTATGAAGCTCCCTTCGACCATCGAGTCGAGATATACGGATCCAGAGTCCTATATCAGTAAGGCCAATCCGAGGCATTATGTAATGGATATGCTGGTAAATAAACCAGGGGGTAACTTTTATAATAATGCTATGACGCCGAAATACTATGTTGATCTTTAAGCCAATAAAATTTAAATGAGACGCCCCAAGCATTCAATGCAATGTTCGTTATAGGGGAATACTATAGAGCGCCTGCCTCGAGGCAAGGAGAGGTTATCGACACCTTTCTTGATGACGAGGGCGCAACCAATCTTCTGGTGATCGATCCTCAGCTCGGAAAAACTATAATCAAGTATCTCGAGCTCAGATACAAGTATGCTGATCTTCAATGCGAGGTGCATCTTGTCATAGATAAGGCCACTACCATCTACGAGTCTCCAAACGAGGGATACCCAAAGACCATATATATTCATCCGGCTATGGACGAATATGCAAGGTCTATTATCGATGAGCACAGCCCTGCCCTGGCCATCTTTAACTAACGTGTTGTGCCAAAGTTAAGCGCACCCCTAAAGGGGCGCTTAACATTAGCATACAGCGCAGCCACGCCGCAGGCGTGGGGCGCGCTAAGCTGGTCGTTACGACCTTACAACACTACTATGGCAAGTAGGCTGAGTTAAAAACTCTAAAGAGTTTTTAACATTCAGCACTTGCTGTTAAGATGTATGGAAATACTGTGCCGAAAAGGGCCACATAAGGGCTGCCCAGGCGCGCTCCATATAGTGGGCCGCCTCAGGATATTTATCGTGACTGAGCTGATCCAAGAAGGGCCTGTAGAAGTCCACTTCATGCTTACGAATCATATCCTTCGAAAGGGCGAAAAGTCCAATATAGGTCACATAGGGACACTTGGAGCCAGGGAGATAGGTATCCATCCAGTAGCCAAACGGCCTCGGAGTTGCCATAGCGAGCCTATAGCTTTCACCTATCTCTTTATTATCTGGATCGGTGACTTCATGGACGCTTAGCTGGAACCCTTTTTGGTGTTCTCGCAGATTCCCCACGTGAAATCCAAAGAGGGCCGGCTTTCCTTGTAGGGCCAGTCGAATAACGCGCTCTAGGCGTGGCTTTTTGTGATAGAGATCCGCAGAAGCCGGGACGAAGACTGTTATATCGGCAAGGTCATTATATGAATGCACAATATGATAGAGATAGGTGTGGTCACAGACGCCCACATTCGGAAGGGTCTTAATCGCACAGTTCTTTATATTGGTCGGGCACATCATATGAGGTCCCTTATTGTAGATAATAACGCGTCTAAACTTGTGCGCGTGTTCTTGTAGCCAGCCGAGGTCTTCTTTGTAGCGGGCGATGATGAGGTCTACAGTCTTTGCTGAACCGCCGATAAAGTCCCCGCCGCGCTGCGCCCTCGACTTTCTAGGGCGCTTGGCTCTACGCGTTTTACGCGCGCCCATTTAATAGGGCATTAGACTTTTCAAGGGTTTCGCTTAAGTTTGGTTCAAGAGATTCGCTAAAATAGATTCATCGTGATTTGCAGTATAGGTTACAAAGTCTGGCATAAGAGTCCAGTAGTTTATCTCCCAAGTGAGCCCAGGCATATTAGATCGCACCTGAAGATCCTGATTAGCGAGTGCTATGAGAAAGAGGGACTTCTCTCCTAGAAGAAATGACCCGCAATGGCGCCAACAAATCTTATTCCAGATCTCGTATTGCCCCGGCGGCCAGCAGCCAGGGCTGAGAATAGCATCAATCGGCCAATCCTTTTCTGCTATCTTCAGAAGCATCTCTTTGCAGCCCGAGATATCTTTAAACATGTGAAAGATTCCAAAGTCGATCCAGGCAATATGAGAAGTGGTTATGTCAGGATTCTCTGCGGCTTTTGCCATAACACGGAGCTTCATCAACTGAATGCAGAAATATTCCACGGTATCCTTTTCCGGATTTCTATTCCGGGGAAGATAAAGGGGCTCAGTTAAAAAGCTACGATCCACTTCCAGATAATCTGCCACCCGGATATTTGGAAAATGTTCCTCGAGGCTCGTTCCATAACCTTTTAGAGCCGGATCCAGATAAAGGACAACGGGTGCCCCGGAAGAGGCCAGCCTTGCGAAACATTCCCTATATTTTTCCATAGATCTGTAGCTCCCTCCAGATGGAGGGAAGAATGCAGTTATAAAGGTAACAGTCATACTATTTCCTATATACATGCAAAGTTTAGACCGCGTCAACCCTTTACTGCAAGGCGAGTTATACAGTTTGTCCAGAGGCATCCCGGCGTAACTATATGGCGGAGCATGCCAACTCCTATAAAGCCGTCAATAACCTTCTTTACCGCTTCATAGTCATCAAAGACGACTGTTGCCGAAGACTTTGCTACCCGGATAGAGGCAAGGAACTGCGACCTTACGGCAGCATCATAGTGATCTGCATCAATATGCACAAAGTCGAAGGTGTCTGACTCGAGTGTTGCAATCCCCTCGATGGCATCGGCGATAATAAGAGTTACACGATTATCAAAATGGGCATTGAGATAATCTACTGCCGGTTGGGCAAACTTTGCATCATTGTCTATGCAAGTTATCTTTAGAGTAGGGTTTGCAAGAAGCATGAGAAGAAGGGAGTGTCCTACATAGACTCCTATCTCTAGGGCATGTGTAGCAGTCATAGCATATCGATACAGTTCCTCCTGCTTTCTAAGAGTTTCCGGCTGATACTCATAAGTCTGTCCGTTAAAGAGATAGCTACCCCAGCCAGTATGCCAGAGCCCTCCGATGGCCGTATAGAGTCCTTCAAAATGGTGAAAGTTCTCCAGAAGTTTAACAGCCGGAAACGAATCAGGGTGGCGCCGAACTATTGCCTCTAGTTTATCACGGCCATACATTTAATAGTTATCCCGGATGAAAAGGGAGGCGGCTTCCCGCGCCGGGAGTTGAGTCCCAGGCCACCCGGAGTGTGGGGTCGGCCCCCGGTGAATATTAGCTCGAGAGAACCTGATATAAAAATGAGTCTCAATGTCCTTCCAGTCCAAGGTAACCGACGAATGCTGGAGCTATACGATGTTGCACACTTCTGTTCTTGGAACGGATATACGGAAGATATTACCCAAAAGAAGGTTATCATTTAAAGCTCTAAAGGGATACACTCTATATGTATCTATTACGTGAAGGTAGCGCCTCAACTGATGAGCCGCTATTTTTACGCCTTCCTTCGACATCGCCTGATTATAAGGAGCGGCAGCTGATTCTGTTTCCAGAGTTATCGGTGGCGAAATGGTTCTATGAATCTGGAATCGCGGAGCGCTCACTCATAAACTGGGTTACGGAAACCTTTGTTTCGGCCGACAAGAACTTTGTAGATATTGGCGCGCATGTGGGAACATACGCGTGGATATGCGGGAAAAAGGCGCAGCACACCTATGCCTTTGAATGTAGTCCGAAGACTTTTTGCTATCTGGCGGCTAATGTAGCTCTGCAGGGAATGGAGGAGCGTATATCGATTTACCCGTTCGCCCTTGGGTCTACAGAGACCACAATGGAGTATTATATTCGTTCGGAGGATGGTGGTGGAAATGGGGTAAAGGTTCTTTCCGCCGCAGATTCCGGACGCAGGAAAGTTGCGGTACAGGTTAAGACGTTGGACTCCTTGGGACTGGAGAATATCGGATTTATTAAGATTGATGTCGAGGGGTTTGAACTGGAGGTGCTCAAGGGAGCTCGGGATACATTGTCGCGCAATGGGTATCCGAAGATACTATTTGAATGCTGGGGGGATTGGAAGGAGGCCGAGGGGGTTGAGGCCAAGAAACTGAAGGCTGAGTTATTCTCTTATCTGGAACAGATCGGTTATTCTATTAAACCGATTCAGGGATATCGTGATATGTTCATTGCTGAATATGCGGTGCAACCGCCTAGAGGCTTTATGATAGGCCACCCGGACGTTGGAGTCGGCTCCGGTCAATACTAGCGGCACAGAATCCCGTATAAAATTGAGGTTTGACCCCCTCCAGTCCAAGGTAACCGGCGAATGCTGACGCTATACGATGTTGCGCACTTCTGTTCTTGGAACGGATATGCGGAAGATATGCGCGGCTACTTGGGAACTGGAAAGGAGGCTTGGACGAACTCGGAGTTCTGGTTTCCGCATGGAGTGAATATGCGGCATGGAAAGGAGAAGAAGACACGGATCCAGGTAATCTGTGAGGAGATGTGGGCTACGCACGACCCCAAGAATCTGTATTTATCTGATATGCTAGCCTCGTATAATGCGGTGGGGCGCGTGAAGAAGCTGCTGGCTCTGGGTGGGGATCCCAATCTTGCGGATAAGAGCGGATATACACCCTTGCTTATCTGTGCGCGCAACGGCTGGTCAGGTCACATCCCGATGATTAAGGCTCTTCTTGACGGGGGCGCCGACATCAACCAGCGGGAGACACACGGCTACTCGGCGCTCTTTCTGGCGGCGAATAACGGTCACAATGAGATTGTGAAGCTTCTTCTTCAGCGCGGGGCGAGTATCGAAGGCTACACGAATAGCGGCACGACTGCTCTTTACGCGGCGGTTTCTGGCGGCTATCTCGCGACCACTAAGATTCTTCTTTCGCACGGCGCAGCCATGCCGCATGATATTGTGAAGGACGTTATCCAGGGCGATGGGGTCGGCACTCCTATTCTGCAGCTCCTCTATTCTATGGGGTGCCCCAAGATACCTCTAGCGGTCCAGTGTGCCGTCTACAATGCTAAGCCGTTGCTGATTCGCACCCTTATCAAGATGGGTGAGGATCCGAATGCGGGAGATGATTTCTCTCCACTCGAAGCGGCCATCATCCTTGATCAGTATGACTCCATTATTGAGCTGTGTAAGGGCGGGGCTGATCTGGAGAATGGCATGCGGCGCGCCAATGATACTGCTCTTCATTACGCGATTGCTCGGGGTGGCCTTAAAGCTGCAATAATCCTCTGCCAGCACGGGGCTAATACGAAGGTGATCAATAACGAAGGAGATTCTGTGCTACATGCTCTGATTCTGATTGCGCACTATAGAGGACCCATCAACATGGATGACTTCCGGGCAATCTTGAAGTATATCAAGGACTTCACTGTAGTCGATGCTGACGGAGATACTCCTTTCAAGGTTGCATTGGGCTACGATCTGAATGATATTGCCAAGGAGATCCAGCGAGCCATGCTTCGCCGAAAGGGCAAGTAAGGGACTCAGTAAAAATTGAGCAATATTTTTAGTAGAGTCCGGCTACAAATGGTTATCTCGATTAATGAGCAGAATAATATGATAAAGGTGAGTGAGCAGAATAAGACTGCTAACACGATTCAGGCGTATAACTCGCAGTGTGCAATGGAGGTGGCGATCCGCGAGGACAACTTTGAAGATATGGTCAACTGCATAAATAACGGGGCGAGTGTGAACGGCTTTGGCGATTTGTCCATAACCCCGTTGATGTGGGCGGCGTACTACGGCAGAGTAGATATGATGATGTGGCTGTGTGATCAGGGCGCAGATATCGAGGCGGTCAGCTGGGGCGGCTTTACGGCGCTCACGGATGCGGTAGTTAAGGGCTATCCAGAGGCTGTCTTGATGCTACTGAATCGTGGGGCAAATCGCCACGTATTGACTACGTCAGATGAGCCCCTCACCGGCCTTACAAAGAACTCCAAGATCTTGGATATGTTAAACATGGAGCAAGAGTAGAAAATGGGAGGAGGTATGTTCGGCACACCTCTTTATCTTAATGTGAAATGCCTGATTGTATCTGCCTTAGTGCTAATCGTCTACTGGCTTCCCCACCCGAAGGCCTTTAGTCACCGGGCAGTAGCGGCCTTTTTACTGGCTACTGCAACCTACATCAGTTTAGCCTGGTATGACGTGCTATACGATTGCAACGACCATTTGAAGCCGACTCTTCTCGGATGGATGTCTATGTATTTCAAGCCCCCAGAGTATAAAAAGAAGTATGAGGAGCTTCCAATAAAGTACCAGAAGATTGTCCGGTGGTTCGACATAGCTGTTTTGGGGCTAGTGGCGGCCGCTATAGCTTATCCGTATATTCAGAAATAATATAGGACCCCTACGGTAGAATATGGTAAAACTATATCCAGACACTCCTCCTACTGAACACGATATACATATTGAAAGAAATATGGTTGAGATTAGAAAGTCTAGCATTCCTGGGGCCGGTTCTGGAGTATTTGCAAAAGTAGATATACCAAACGGCTACGATTTAGGACTTTATAGAGGTGAAGCATTGACTGAAAAGGAGTTTGAAGATAGATATGGGGAATCTGGGCACGGAGAATATACTCTATATTTACCTGACAAGACGTATGTAGATGCCGCAAAAACTGGATATAACTGGACGTCACGTATGAATGCCCCAAGAGGTATGGGTAAAAAATCTAATATCTGGTGGGATCAATACGGAAGAACATTTGCGAGAAGAAATATAAAGGCTGGAGAGGAGTTGCTAGTAGGATACGGGACATCCTATTGGAGTGGCGATAAAAAGAACAATAAGAGAAAGACGATTAAAAAGAAGAAGTGAGGGCTGCCTTGTGCCAGGCCACCCGGATTTATCGCGGCGGTCATGACGGCGTACCCATTTAAAATTTAATAAAGATAGGCGCTATTGTATACGTATACAATGACGATTATCTATAGAGTTATTGAGATAAATAACTGGATGCGCGCGGAGTATTATAAGAGTCTTGAAGGTGCGGCTGCGGCTGCTTTTATGCAGTATAAGGAGTATTTATTGTCGGCTGACCTTCTCTATACTGATGGGGTAGATCCTGCTGATATCACTGCTGAGAATATTCAGAAACAACTGGATGAGCTACATACTAACTATGAGAACTGGCCGACCGTGACGGTGGCCTGCCATGGAGTATATACTCTGATGGTGACAGAGGTTCAGCTCAATGATTAATAGGATATTTATATAGAATATTATTAGATGGGATATAATGTCTCGAGAAGATCGCATAGAAGGTTAAGGGCTACACGGCGACAAAGAGGAGGGGCTAAAAAGATTGTATTCTATACTTGTTTCTTTGGCCCGTCTGGATCTGTTTCTCACAAAATCCCTCCGGTACCTTCTAGCACGTATGACTGCATTTATTTTACGAATAATAAGGATGCCTCTAGCGCGGCAAAAACCGCTGGGTGGACAGTGGTAGATATTCCAGTGGCAGTTAAGGAATCTAATCGTAATAATGCAGTCGATTCAAAAGAAGTGAAGGCATGCCCTCATCACTTTAAAGAGTTAAATGGCTATGAGTATAGCTGCTATTTTGATAGTAAGCTGGTTGTGAAAGATGTAGATGTCGATAAGATGCTGGGGGATCTCAAAGGGGGCGTAGTCATGCTAGTTAATAAACATCCGTTTATCAAAAACTCTGTGCGAAATGAGTTCGATGCAGCGATGGCACAGCCACGATATGCTCAGAATAGGGGTAAATATGAGAGTCTTATTAATTCAAAGCTGAAGAGTGGTAACTACAAGAATAAAACGGATGTTCACTATGAAACAAGTTGTATCTTACGAAAGTCTGGAGATTTAGTGAATACGATTGGTGAAGAGTGGTACAAGGATATTCTAGAGACTGGGGCCGAGTGTCAGATTAGCTTCTTTTTTATCCAGCAGAAATACAAAGATAATATACGGCCATTGCCAGTATACTATGGCAGACAATAAGCAATACTCAATATTAAGTGATACCAATGGTATCTCTTAGCATGGCGTATATCTCATTCACATCGTATAGATTTTTAAGAAGAACCTTGAGTATCAGCTGTTCCGGGAATAGTCGCATCGGCTACGGAGACAGGAGCGACATCTGGCACCGTGGGCGCGACATCTTCTACCTTTGTCACCGGCGTCTCAGCGGGCTCCTCCTTGGGCGCCTTTACGACCGTACTAGCATATTCGACTGCCTGAATAAGTAGGGCCTGATCCTTCGGTACTACTGTCTTTGCAATAGATAGGCAGGCCGGTAGACAGAAGGTCCAGGAGCTGGGCTTTCTTAGATCGAGCTTGCCGGACACTGCTGCAAAAACCGCGTCGATTGTAGCGGAGGCTGCCTTTAGTAGCTCATCTTCAAATGCGCGCTTTGTCTCGGCGCTGGCGGTTTCAAAGCCGGGCAGAGAATCTAGACCACCGGACGTTTCGAGTCCGCGCTTAAGAGAAAGGAGAAGTAGCGCCTTCTTTTCGGAGCCAGATAGATTCGCCAGCTTCTGAACCTTCTGGGAGAGTTCAATGGCAATCTGGATAACCTCGCCCGCATCGAGCTGGCCGTCCGCCTTGGCTATAATAAACGCGGCGCGTGTCTCTTTGACGAGATTCTCGATAGGAGTAGACGACATATAATAGATACTCACATATATTTATGATTGTTTAGGCGTGCCTTTAGAGGCCGGGGCTGGATTTCGGCGCCAGGCCACCCGGGTATCTCAGGTCGCGTAGATGATATGAAATCACATTGAAAACAAGTTTTCAATATTGGAGATTTATCTCCAATGTGATTTCTACTGAGGTTTGCCATAAATAAATTTATAAGCGG
>Ga0209296_1002779_pt1 | contig 12253 bp, 15 predicted proteins | sample S_130206_EF_Meta_FD_187319 | JGI IMG/M metagenome (GOLD analysis project Ga0209296, IMG submission 187319) | Freshwater microbial communities from Lake Simoncouche, Canada to study carbon cycling - S_130206_EF_MetaG (SPAdes) (version 2) | ecosystem: Environmental > Aquatic > Freshwater > Lake ...
ATAAGGTGAGCCGTTAGACACCCAAGTGATTTGCGAGCCGTTGTAACCTAAAACATTCCCACTTGAGGGAGACCCGTAGATGCTGCTGGTAGCGCCACCAGAGATTGCCGAAATTGCATTGCTATCTTGGTAGTTGGTAAACCCGTTCGGGTTGCTGTTCAGGTAATAGTCGCCGAGGTAGACCGACAGATCGCCGGAGGTAACGGACAGGGGAGCCGTTACGCTAGTGATGTAACCGCCACCACCACCGGGGGTATCCCATTCAAGGGTCATCCCGTTATATTTTAGGTAATTTCCGTTTGAGGGGTAGTTGCCAACCGACGAAGCATAATTATTCGACACTGCTTGGATGGCAGCCGTTGCGTCAAAGTAATTTGAGGTAAACCCGTTCGGGTTGCTGATGCTGTAATACAGACCGTCAGCCGTGCCCTGCGAGATGTAGCCGAGGTTAGTGGCCGAGGTCGTCTGCGTCGTTGCGTCAGGGAATACTAGCCCGGTCGGGTTGACCTGCATATGGCTTGCGCCGTCGTAAGTGTCGAGGCCGTCAAACTCGACGGTCGTTCCCTTGGTATGATCGGAGGACTTTTGCACCCCGAAGCCGAAACCAGCCATCTCCGAGTCGGAGTCGGAAGTGTTTGAGGCCGTAATGCTGGTGTTAAGATTTAACGCGCCGCCAGCCAAAAGGAAATAAGTCGAGGCGGTATAGCCGAAGGTCGTATAAGTCGAGGCGGCGGTCGAAACTTCCAGCTTGTTATTTAAAGCCGTGGCGAGGTCGCCTTGATTGCCCAAAGTACCGACTACATCGCCCCAGGCTACGGAGGCCAGAGGAACGGTCCCGCCTACATTAACCGTCCAAGCCGTATAGGTTCCCGTTCCCGTGTGGTTTTTAACATCCACGACGAGTACGCCCGTGCCCGAATTGTACGTCGTAACCTCTGCGTGCATATGGTGCGACGCGTCATAGGAAATCGTGACGTCTTGGGTCGGGGTGTACGACAAGCCCGTGTCAACTGTAAAGGTCTTTGCGCCGTTGCTGACCGTGTTGCTCGTCGTCGAGCTAGTCAGGTAGCGGTCGCCAGGGATAAAGGTTGCCCACTGGACATTGTAGGAAGTGCCATTTGCTTTGCTTAATACCTGTCCAGCAGTCCCGCTTGGAGGGAGAGGGTTTGCATGAACATGATCGGCGCGAGCATACTTGAGGGAGGTGCCGACTGCCGCGGTGCCGGTAGCGGCAGGGGTGGTCGAGGACGCCTGACCGACAACGAAAGCCGTGGTTGCTAACGCAACGCTGTTCGTATCGGCCGTAGCAGTGACTCCGTTAGTCGTGCCACGTAGCGTGGTCGTAGAAGTGCCGGTAGTCGAACCGACAAGAATGTTGGTAATCGAACCAGCTAGACCGCCAGTTCCTAGGTTAAGAGCCTTAGTTACACCTGAAGTAGTCAGACCAGTGGCAACGCCAGTTGTCGATGCCGATGCCGATACGCCCAAAGAATTTGTTGCACCACTGAAAACATTTTGTCCCGTGAAAGTGTTATTTGTAGATAGAGCTGGGATTGTCCCAGTCGTTCCACTTCCTGCACCAAATTGAAAGTTTGTTCCAGTATACCACAAGTCTCCCGAGACTGGAACGGTTGGGGCTGAACCGATGTTTATACGAAGGGAAGCAGCTGACGTAGTCGAAGAAGGCAGGAAAAGTTGACCAGATAAACTGCCGCCAGAAAGGGGGAGGTAGGCCGACAGGTTGACGGACAGGTTTCCGCTGGTAACCGCTAGGGGGGCCGTGACCGCCGTGATGAAGTCAGCGGCAGGGGTAGCCCAACCAGTGTCGTAATTCGTTGCGCTTAGTTTCTGGAGCACCATCCCAGTCGTACCGCCAGCCGCAACGCCAGCACCGGTAGCACCCGTAGCGCCCGTAGCGCCCGTGGCTCCTGTGGCTCCCGTGGCTCCGGGACTGCCTTGGGGTCCGGGCGTGCCGACGTTACCCGTAAGAGTGCCAGAGACTAGGCTGTTAAACGTGCCGGTAATGGTAGCCATATCAGGACTGGGTAATGGTTTGTTCGATGATCACGCGGAACATCGTAGAGTGAGTGGTAGGACTGCCAGGGAAGACAAAGCGGATATCCCAATTGGCCTGACCCAGCGCCCAGTCGGAGGTATCGCCGTTATAGTTAGTCGTAAACGACAGGCCGTTACCTGCTAGGGTTACAGTCATAGCGTACTCGTCCCCGCAGTGGTCGCGTAAGGTCGAGGTAATGGTCGTGCCGATCAGGTTGGCGGGCTGACCAGCGCCGGGCGTCCATGTCCAAGAACACCCGAAGGTGTCTCCCCGCGAGAAATTAGCAGTGTTAGCCATGACTACTTATTGTGCAAAAGGTAGGGTAGGGGGGGGGCAAACAGGGCGGTCAAGTTACTAGGTGCATACCTGAGTAGCTTGCTACGGATGTCGGTGGGTTTGCTGGGACAGGATAGGAAAAAGCCGTACCAGTCGTATAGGTATTAAGCGCAATAGTGACAGAACTTCCATCGTTGAAGGTCACTACCGTACCAAGCAGCCTGGGTTGATAATAGTTAGACACGTAATCAAGACGAAACAAAGCAGTACTAGCCCCAGTCGCAAAGACAGTTGGACTACCTAACATATTAAAATAGTAATCCGAAAAAGCCCAAGGTGTAGCCACATCAAAGACATGAAACCCAGAAGGAGGCGTCAGAATACTAAAGGTAGGGCCATCTCCTTCAGAGCCCGTAGACATACCGCATCCGATAAAGTATCCCCAGTTGAAGCCCTCTCCCGTAATGGCTGGTTGACCTGAAGGCATTAGATTCGGTTGTAATAATACAATGCAGGGTCAGTCCCAAATTGAACACGCAGGGACCATAGCGAGCCGGTGACGTACTGATTAAGCGTAATCACATTAGTAACCGGGTCTTTGTAGGCCCTGGCTAGTACAACATACGCGTCAGTATTGTTAGTGACTGGCATCGTAGTCAGCGAACCGACAACAGGATAAGAAGGGCTTGCGCTGACGTGCGCCGGGTTGCTATCTGGGAAAGTGTTAGTCGCCGCGTCGTAGCCTAACTTTAAAACGATGTAAGAGTAATAGGTAGACGGGTTAAAATTGAATTCATAATAGACGAACTCGTAATCGCTCACCGGCATATGCGTCATGAAGTACGTCGAGCCAGCGATCATCGGGTCGAGGTTGTTGACTGTACCAGGCTGAACCGTGAACCAGTACTTTAAGTTTCCACCTACGACCTTTGGCCCTAGGTCGATGACCTTAAATGGGTGTGTGCTATCAGACGCGACTACCAGCGGAGTATAAGCAACCCACGGCGGGTCAATGCTGAGGTTTGTTCCAGAGCTTGAAGCGGTAAACGTATACCCTACTCCTGGTTGCGTAGCCATAGATTAGGCGGGCCTGTAAACGCCGCTGTCCCATCCTTGGCTAGAATAGCGGATTTCGTACATGACCTTATATAGCAAGCCGTACTCCTCAACATTGACTTGAGATAGCAGGTTCTTGTTACCCCATGCGGTCGTCCCAACAGGAGCCCAAGAAGGCAGGAGATTAACCCCGCCAAAGTCAAGGCCAGCCGTAGCCGTACCTAAGTATCCAATCAGGGTTGTTACATTTGCGGTTAAAGCCATGTAAACCACGCCGCTATAAGTCGTCGTGGTCGCAAGGTATTGAGTCTTCCCATAGACGGTCGGATAGTCTGGATCGACGAAGCCGATAAAGCGGCCACCGTTCGGCTGCTCAAAGCAAGCGCCGTAATATCCCTCACATGAAGGAACGGCTACCATCTTGCCCGTAACTGTGTTGTAGCGATTGACTACAGGGCCTAGCGTAGAGTCATCATAAGCGCCGCCAAAGTCTGCGGGGAGGCCAGCAAGAGCACCGCCGGAAAATCCAGCAGCTGGGACAAAGAAGTTAGGATGCGACGTGATGTTCTCAGAGGTCAGGCCGTTAGCGGCAGAGGTGTTCGGCTTGGTCCGGTCGCCACCAAAGACGTCCGGAGAGATTCCGACATACTCGCAGGTCATTACCTGTACCCCTAGTGCGTTGAAAGCGGCGGTCTGTTTGTGAAGTTTAAGGTAATCGTAACCAGCAACGACAAACGGCGTACCGCGAACAAAGGTGAAGCCTTGAGCCACGTCATAATTAAACGTTGCCGTAACAGTCCGAAGGCCAAAGCCATCGTCCGTAAGCTTCCAGCCTGGAGCGAGTACGGGATTAAGGAGATCGTTGCCAATGTCGACGCGTGCCATGTTGTTTAGAGTCCGTAAGGGGTTGCCCGGAATCCACTGGTATTCTTAGTGAAGTCAGGATCAGGTTGGCGGTTCTGGTTAGCAACTTCAAGTTGATTAAGCATCTCGCGTTGAACCTGTAGTTGCTGGGTCATGGCCTCAAGCACCGGGCTTGCGCCTACACCGACGACGTTAGAGAATCCTTCAGGGCCTTTAAAGTCAGTCATGCCTGGCTTCTGGTAGGTTTTACCGGCTTTAGCCCTTTCAGCTTTCACAAGTTCTTCAACAGCGTTTTGCATATCTTCCCCAGAAGCAGCGTCTGCGTAACTTGAGAGGCCGTATTTAATATAACCCATTACCCCAAGTTTGTTCATCGCAGCCATGGTATTACCTTCACGCAGATAGCGTTCCGTGTTCTTAGCGTTTGCGATTTCTGCCAGTTCCTTATCTTTCTTGGCCTTGTCTTCTGTGTCGTATTTTTGGGCCAGATAAGTCGTGCTGGACTTCAGAGCTGCCGACTCTCCCTTGATCGCAAAGTCCATAGCCTCTTTGGCCTGTTGTTTGCTGTTTTCGAGTGCGTCAGAAATCCAGCTGATAGCCGCCTGAAACAAAGCCATAGGCCCTAGGAACCGGAGAAAGATAGAGGAGACTGACATGGAGAAGGCAGTCTCCACGCGCTTGGCGTTCTTCTCGACGGCGTCTAGACTCTTTACGGTCTTGTCAGTTACAGCATCGGCATTGGTCGTGCCGTATAATTCCCATTCAACGCGAGTCATTTGTTTGTTTGTTGTGGCCTACGGACGCGGGGCTTCGCCTTCGCTTCTTTGGCAAGTTCTTTAAAGTTCTTCATAATGTCCTCATCCTGCTCCGACATGATTGCCACGTCGTTGCCGTTATTGATGGAGATAGCGGTATGATACCAGACGGCCTGAGACTCCGGCAGCGACCAGGCATCTTCTTCAGACCAGCCCTTGCTGATCAGATTACAGGCTACTGAAAGAATCCATGGGATGCCAGTAGAGCCGCCTTGCTTCTTTTCATTCTCCCAGAACTTAGGCCAGTTTGAGATATTGGAGTACTGATGAAACGCCACGATGTATCCATCAAGCCTATCAGGCTTGGCCTTGATGTAGGACATACGGATAACATCCATTAGGGAAAGCCTACGGATAGACTTCTCGGCGCAGATCTTAACGGCAATAAAAAGGTCCAGCACTGACACGGCTTTGCCAGGGGTAACGAAAGGAGACTCGACAGCGTGCAGAGCCATCCGGTGCTTGAGGCAAAACGGCTTCATGCGATGGCCTAGCAGCGTGGTTTCACCCGGCGCGGTGAAGGCCCTGATAAACCTAGCATCCATGCCTATATGACCAGCCCTTAAAGGCTGATACTATTATGCGCCCTCGTACGCCTTAGCAGTGATGGAGACCGTAGCAAAACCCTTCGAGCTGCCTTTCTCTGAAATCTTAATTATATCTCCGGTATACGTGATGTTCGCAGTACCAGTAGGATAAGCAGAGTCGGCGTTTAAAGTGAACTGAATAGTAGCACCGAGAATAGGGATACCAGCTTCTTCGACGATACCTTCGACAGTCAGATCGGTCATGCGGTCGTCCATCCGGTGGGTAATCGTAATTCCCTGCCTGTCTTGCGCTGTGATATCGTTGTTAAATGAGGCGTCGCACGAGTAGGACTGAATTACAAGCGCAGTCACATCATCAGCGATTCCATAAATTAGGGCAGTGCCCACGACTACAGCGGCCATATACTATTGCTTCTGAGGTAAGGTTAGACCGGGTTAATAACTACCAGTACGGAGAAGGGCATCTGGGACGCCCAAGAGCGTTCGTTAGTCCCCTCAAGTTCCTGTCTTGCCGTGACGTCGTAACAAAGGCCGTCTCCTTGAGACACAAAGACAGCCTGCAACGCGGCGACATCCTGCATAGCCCCATCAATGGCAGCGGTCCGGGCACGATGGGTGGCCTCGGTTTCATCGTCGGCAGAGGTGAACAGGGTGATCTTAACGCTACAGTCGTAGTTACCAAAGCCCTGGGGGAAGTCTTGGGGCGGGCCCGCAGACTCGCAAAGGACAATGGCCTTGGGCAGTACAGCCGTATCGGCGGTATCACCCTTGTAGATGTTGACTCCTGCCAACTCGGTTTGAGCTGAAAGGTAGGTCGAGACAGCAGACTCGACCACGTAACGTACGCTTTTGGTTCCCATAAAGTATTATTTGCGTCCGCGTCGGTTGGCGCGTTCGACTAGTTTATCCTTACGACGTTGAATGGTGACTTGAAGGTTTGCAAGTCGGTTGCCGTAGACGATGTTCCTAACGTCAGAACTGTCGGCAACGCCGCCGCTGTTTCCGATGTTGTTGCCGATTACGGCCATCACCGAACCGCGCGTCTTGATAACGGAGTAAGTGCCGTGTCCGGCCTTATTGGCGTCTACCCACGGGGCATCGTATGCGCCGTAGTTACGCCCTGATCCGTTCTTGTCAAAAGTGTTAGGGACCTTAGCCAGGCTATCGGCGTAACCAGCCTTGACCCAACCGACCTTAGTCTGGCGGCTGGCGATGTACGCGTTCAGGGCGGCAGTTGATTCAATGTAGTATTGAGGGCCGCCAATGGGCTGACCTGGCTTCCAGCGTCCGTTCACCGCGTTCTTGTACTGATCGTGGATAGGCCGGGGCTGAGAAGTAACTCCAGCAATCGGGCGGTAGGTTCCGTGGATGTTCGCTTTGTTAAGGTAATTGCTGGCCTTTTGGAATGACCGACGGTGGTCGGTGTCATTCATAATCTTTTGAAGGATTGGTGACAGGGAGCGCACCTTTGATGCTGTTTGGCTGGTATAAACCTCAAGCCATTCAGCCCCGAAACCACCACCAACTCCGCTGCCAAGTTTCACCGCGTTGATAACCTGGCGCAAGAATACGGACTTACCCTTTGTCGGGCTATCCTGCGGGATGAAGATGCGCTGGACATCACTTGCCAGTTTGCGTTTGCCGGCCTTCATCGCGGCATCGGTCAAGCCACGCCCCCCGCCGACTGGCATAGGGGGGCTGAAGGTCATAGCGTCCCGGAGCATCAACCTGGCTTGCTCGCGCTCAATCATCTCCAGCTCGACGCCCACATCGTCAGCAAACTGCTTCATGGCCGCAACGAACTCGGCGCGGCTGGCTGGCTTGATGGGTGGGCGTTCCTTAGCCATTACTGGTTGTCGTCAATGCAGTCTAGTTCGATGACGGCGCTGGTCTGCTTGTAGGACTGTCCCTTGATGCGGAGGACCTGACCGTTAACCGTGAACTTCTTACCTTCGCCCAGGGCGGCAATAGGAACCCCAGCAACGATTGTAGCGACCTCACCCCCCACCCGGCCATCAGAAGCCGTCCAAGGGGCCGTAGCGGCGGCGAAACGCACCGTCCACATCTTCTGGTCAACGAATCCCCCTGCCTCAAAGCGGGGGGTGTTCATGGGGCGGGACAGGCCAACGAGGAATAGGTCGGAGCCGACCGTAGCCGGGACGCCGATATCGGCCAGCAAAGCCTGCAGATCGGGGAGGAATGTATCGTAAATGCTCAAGGGTAGGGAGGGGTGGGGAATTGGAGATACAAAAAAGCCCCCATCGCTGGGGGCTGTTTCAGGCCGTCAGCCCCGATTAGGCGCTGTAGACGGAGGCGATCGTACCAGTCGTGATGCCCTTGTTCGCACCGAACATCAGTTCCATGGAGCCGATGAGGTTACGAGTGGAGGGGTCAGACCAGACGTTGTAGTAGACCGAGATACCGAGACCTTCGATCGGGACGACTTCGCTCACGAGGAAGTCGCTGCCGACGTTCTCGAAGGAAGGGGCCGCGCTCGCCAGGGCGATGGCTTCGGAACTGCAGGCGAAACCAGAGAGGTTCGCTTCAGACGGGAACAGGTTAGCGTAGAAAACGCCACCGTCGAAACCGTAAGCACCAGCCGCGAGAGGCAGGCCAGTCGTGCTGGTCGGGATAAGCTGGCTGTAGATGCCAGGGTTCACGATCAGGGTCTTGCGACCAGCCTTGGAGACACCGGCCCAGAGAGCGCGGAGAGGAGCCGAGCCAGGGGTAACAGTCGAGTCAGCACCAGTGTAGGTGGCAGCGCCGAAGTTAGCGACCGTGATAGGAGCAGTAGCGGCGGCCCAGATGGAGTCGGCCAGCTTGTCCATGTTGATCTTCAGAATCTTCTCCAGACGGATGCCATTCTGGATATCAGCGTACGAGAGGCCGAACGGCTGGTATAGGTGGGCCATCGTGACGGCGGTCGCACCGAGGGTGCTAGCACCGATGGAGCTGAACGTGGTCGGGTTGGTCAGCGTGGTGCTGCCAGCGGTGGAGAGAGCCACCTGGACGACGTCCATGGGGCGCTTCACGTCAGCCGAGAAATCGGAGGAGAAGTTAGCGAGACCAGCGAGGCGGTTCGAGAGGGCGGTAAGGCTCAGTTCGGCGACGGTGTCGACGATCAGGGCGCTGTTGATGGTGTTAGCCATAGTATGTTATATTTGGGGGGTAGAGATTATTTAGCGGAAAAGAGGACAGCCTTATGCTTCTTGAAGAAGGCGCGGCGTTCAGCACCGACAGGCATCGCGGCGTATTGCTCGCAGATGGAACCGACGACAGCCTGGGCGACAGGGGCGGCGACCGGGTCGACACCGGAGGCGGCAAGGATAACGGCGGCTTCGGCAGAGCCGGTGGCCTTAGAGGCTTCGAGCTCGGCGACCTTGGCGTTAGCCTCGGCGAGAGCGATTTCGAGCTCCTGAACCTTTTGGTCCTGAGAAGCGGCGGTCACCTTGGCGGCGTCGAGTTCAGCGGACACGTCAACGACAGAGGCTTCGACCGTCTTGCGGAGGTCGTCGCGTTCAGCGGTAAGGGAGACGACAGCGGCCTCGGCGGCCTTGAAGCGTTCTTCGATAGTCATATACTATTGCGGTGGGGGTAAGGTTATGCGTCTTGCTCAAAAGCGGCAAGTGCTTCGCCAAAGGACGAGGCTAGGCCGGTAATAAGGTTCTTGTTGGCGGCTTCGCGGCCAGTGAACACTTGTCCTTCCATGTCGTCTCGGCTGGCGTAAGAGCGCTTGCGGAGGACGGTCTGCTTAAACTCCTCGGCCATAGCTTCGATAGTTGATTGCTCCATGTCGCGCATCTCCTGGGTGTATCCTTCGCCACCGATGTTCGGGGCCTTGTACTTTCCAGCGCGGAACACTTCGACCTTAATGCCCATGTTCTTAAAGGCTTCTTGGTAAGACTCGTCGACCGCCACCACACCTATGGAACCCACGACCGCCGAGGGCGACGCCAGAACGTAGTCAGCCTGACTCCCGGTATAATATGCGCCGGAGGCCATGAGCTTGCGGGCATAGGACATGGTCGGCAGCGGGATGCTGGCGATCTTGTCGGCCAGTTCGGGCGTACCGACGACAGTACCGCCTGGAGAATCAATCTCAAAGGCGATGCGCTTGACCGCAGGGTTAGCAAGCATCTGGTCGATAGCGTCGCCGATGTCGCCCATGTCCGTGGCTCCGGTCATCTTGTCGAATTTGGTTAGGCCCATAGCCAGGAAACCTGACAGCTGGATTACGCCAGTACCGCCTTGGGTAACATAGGGCTTCACGATGGGGTTGAAGAACATATCAAGCACGCCGTCGATAACGCCGTACTTCTCGGCGTACTTCAGATGGTTCGCGGCCTTGATCGGGTCGCAGAGCATTGGCTCACCGGATAGTCCGTCAATTATGCACTTCATGGGGTAGAGGGGGAAGGAGGTAGGTCGAGGTTATCGGCAACCGCGTCAGGGGTCTGGCTGGACGTCTGGCCCTGCTGGAGCCAGTTGAACTGCGACTGGTAGAGCATCCAAAGCGGGAGGCCACGATCCTTGGCTTTCTGCACGCGCTTCTCTGCTTCGACCGCTAGGGCTTCCAGCGTATCGTCAAAAGTTACGCCCTTCTTACCGAGGATGGCTTGAGCAGTGGTTAGGCCCATCTGCAAATCGGCGCGGTCTTGGGCGGCTTCGCGGCCAGCGTCGACCGTGATATCACGGGGAGTAATCCAAGACTTGCGGTTAAAGTCAGGGTCATCCGGAACCTTGCCCTTGGCGATGGCATCGGCGATAACGTAATCGTAAATTCGGTCGAGGCTGTCGATGAGGATAGATTGCCATTTCGAGGCCCACCTTGAAACTCGTCCGGCCACTAAACGGACTGAGCTGCCGCCGAGAACTCCAGGGGTCACCTGATACTCGTAAGGGAGCAGTCGGACAATGTCGCGCTCAATGGCGGTCATCATTCCCATCCACGCAGCTGAGGGGCGGGTTTGAGCGAGCTGGGTCAAATCTTCATTGGTATCTACCACAAGCATCTTGCCACCCATCTGGCTGGCAATCTTCTCGCAAGAGTTAACGTCGCCGGTGAACTTGGCGGCTGGATCGTCTTGCAAAACGCCGCCCTGCTTTTTCAGGATAAGCGTGTGGTCTGCCCCAGTGCGAGCAGCCCTGACCTCTAGGCCGAAGACTTCTAGGTGGTCCTGGACGCTGTTCAGGCTGGACTGAAGGACTGCGTAACCGCGCACTGCGGACGGGCGGTCGTACTCCATAATCTGCAGCATGGCCGAGGAGGGGACATAGCGGTCCTTTCTGTCGTCGCCAACGTAAACATTCCATCCCGTGATTTCTCCGAAAGTGCCTAGGTACGCTCCGTCGACGTTACGGTTATTGAACGCATCGCGGGGAGTTCCGACGCGGTGACTTTCCAGAATCTGCACGGCGGGGACCCCGGTCTGCGGGTCGTTAGTAAGGATACCAAACGAGTCACCGTCGATAATAGCACCGGACATCCACATGGTCTGCAGTTGTCCCAGATTGTAGCGCCGGGTGAGGTCGCACCTAACAGACCAGTCGCGGAAATACTTATCGTAGGCCGCAGCGGTCTTCGGGTCTTTAGCCAGGGACTGAGCCATGAGGCCGTCACCGACAGAGATTAAAACAGCCTCGTCCACGCACTGCTTGTAGATCGGACTATTACGAACAGCCCAGCGGGATTTCGCCATCATGGCGGTCCGCGTCGCAGAGTTTACTTCGGTACGCTGATCAGCCACCCCACCGATAAACAGCATACGGCGAGCGCCGGACTGCGTCGTACTTGCGAACTGCGAGTAAGTCGCCGAGGCTTGCTTCTTAGGAGCCTTGGTTTTTGGGGTGGTTTTTTTAGGGGCCATTAGAGGTCAACGCGGAAATCCCAGTTAACCTGGATGGAGGTATGTGAACCGCCATAGCGGGTAGGGTCTAGGCGGCTTAACGCATAGTTAATTTCCTGAATCCGCTGGGCAACCGGTAGCCCAAAAGTTTTGTTCACACTCGTACCGGAGTCACTGTAACTAGTGACAGCCTTCCCAATATCGGCTAGAGCCTCCTGCTTGTATTGCAGGAGGACACTTTCTTCCAACCCTACGAATAGGCCGAGCATATACTTATTGCGGGGCGGGTAAGGTTTGAGGCTCGTCCCTACCAATCAGCCCCCAGCGTGCGGCTATCAGCATCCCAAGCAGTTCACAATCGAGCGCGTGGTTATGCTTAACCCCTTGGCGTAGTCGCCAGATAGGCTTCCCGGCATCCTTTACCCTGACCTCTGAGTTCAACTGCTCGATATACCCAGCGTCGGAGTCACGAGCAAAAGTGAACACCTTGCGCGCTCGCATCCCGTGGAACAGGTCCTTGCCTGACAAGTTAGACCACACGATCAGAGAGGTTGGGTTCCTTACGCCAGGAACGTGAATGGCGGTCGGCGTGTTGTAGAACCGGCGCACACTGTCCCCGGCCTTCGTCTTGACGTTGAAGTATTCTTGGCCTGAACCCTTGGCACACTGCCAGCCACGGGCGGCGCACTGCTTATAAACTTCTTGGGTCGAGTTGCCGTCGCCAGAGTCTACCATGACTAGTTGCGGGTGGATACCATGCTTGGCCGATAACGCGTCCAGCCCTGACCAATC
>Ga0209296_1002781_pt1 | contig 12251 bp, 15 predicted proteins | sample S_130206_EF_Meta_FD_187319 | JGI IMG/M metagenome (GOLD analysis project Ga0209296, IMG submission 187319) | Freshwater microbial communities from Lake Simoncouche, Canada to study carbon cycling - S_130206_EF_MetaG (SPAdes) (version 2) | ecosystem: Environmental > Aquatic > Freshwater > Lake ...
GGGTGCACTTAACTTAGCCTACTTGCCATAGTAGTGTTGTGCCAATGTTAAGCGCCCCTTTAGGGGTGCGCTTAACTTTGGCACAACACGTTATGAGTATCACAAGAAGGACCTTCTTAAGACGCATGATGCAGTTATTCGTGTTATGAAGCACCTGATCCGGGAATACAAGGTTAATCTTAGCACGATAAAGGGGTTCAATGTTCGTCACGTTCTAGGTAATATGAAGTACCTGAAGACGCGGAAGCGGCGCTCTTAAAATAGCCCGAACCACTTGCGCGTTTTACGGGCCTTGCGCTTCTTACGTGTGCCACCAGACATTCCCGCAGCGGCCTCTGATGAACGGGCAAATGCCTCATGTGCCGCCGCCGCTCCCTTATGCGGCGCAGCCTCGGAACGTATCTGCGCAGCAAGTCTCTTCTCACGGGCCCGGTCGGCAGCCTTTCTCGCATCAGCGTTGGCAGCTCTCTGCGCCGCCGAGCGCGTATTATTAGGCCCTTTCGCCGCCTTGCCTGTAACGATACCACCCTTCTTGATTGGCATTCTATTATACCTCTATATTAAAGGACTCTATGAAGGGAGGCTACTACCCCAGTATTATGCAGGGCCTTTTGAGAACGGGGCCATATTTTACGACACTAGCTATATCACAGGGCTTCCGTCTTGTCCGAAATAATACGAAGCGGCTTGCAAACAGAAGTCGGAAGATGACTAGACGCAAGAAGTCAAAGTCCCGGCGCTAAGGCTTTGGTCGCCCTTCGGCAGTAGGTTGCAGGCTAAGGCGCAACCTTTGGTCGGGCTTCGCCCTTCGTCGGGCTTCGCCCTTCGCGCCACTTTGCCTAAAGCGCTTTCGAGATGGAGAAATAGAAATGTCACTGGTCAAACCAAACGCGAACGGCAACCTCTTTGAGATCAAGACGGTCCAGTCCGGCGCCTTCCGGACACTCATCGAAGCCCTCAAGGAGATCCTCACCGAGGCCAACCTCGAGTTCGATTCCCAGGGCATCAAGGTCATGGCCGTCGACGAGACCCACACCGTCCTCGTCTACCTCAAGCTCCTCTCGGACCGCTTCGAGACCTACTATTGCCCCGCCAAGCACGTCCTCGGCGTTAACATGATCTATCTCTTCAAGCTCATCAAGACCATGGGCAACAACGACTCACTCACCCTCTATCTCCCCGCGTCCAATCCCAACAAGCTCGGGATTCGCATGGAGAATGCGGACAAGTCGACGACGACGAACTACTTCCTCAAGCTCTTCGATACGGATGTAGAGGACATCCAGATCCCCAGCCTCAACTTCACGAGCATCATCCACATGCCGAGCATCGACCTCCAGAAGATCTGCCGGGACATGAATGCTCTCGGCGAGAAGCTCGACGTGGAGATCACCTCCTCGGGCTCGGACCTGATCTTCAAGTGCTTCGGCGACTTTGCCGAACAGGAGACAATCATCTCGGAGAATAACAACTCCAACATGAAGGTTCATAAGACTGCCGGGGGCGGTCCTGATATTGTTCAGGGCATCTTCCAGCTGAAGCATCTCGTTCTTTTCACGAAGTGCACGAGCCTCTGTCCGTCAATCGAGCTTTATCTCAAAAATGATTTCCCGCTCATATTACTGTACACAGTTGCTAACTTAGGCAGTATAAAGCTCGTATTAGCACCCATGAAGAATAAACAGGGTGTATGACGTGAGTGTGACGAGAACCTGAAAATGGGCCTTTTTCGAGCACTTTCAAAAAACAGCTCCACTAGATTAATCTTCCCGGATTAAAGTCGCGGGCCTAATTATATATATGGCCTGTCAGACGGATAACTGTGAATCTAAAGCTACTTATGGCTTTAAATTCGGAGTTCCAGAGTATTGTAGGGAACACGGGCGCCTCAAGGGCGCGTCGACGCAGTTTGGAATCTGCAAGTGCGGATCATCGACTCCTCGATTTGCTATAAAGGGCGAGAGGGCATCCTGCTGCGCCAAGTGCAAGGCTGATGGTATGGTAAATATTGCAGATCGCCGATGCAAGTGCGAGAAGCATTTGCCTAGCTATGGTTTACCTAGTGATAAGCGCGCAGATTACTGTAATGAATGTAAAAAGGAGGGCATGATTAACTTTAAAAGAGAGCGTAGGATTTGTGAGTGCGGAAAGGTGGGTTCATCCTTTGGGCTTCCTGGCAAAAAACCAACATGTTGCAAGGCCTGTAAAAAAGAGGGTATGGTAAATCTAGTAAGTGATATGTGCCACTGTGGGAAGTCTGCGGCCTTCGGATTCAAGAATGATAAGAAGCCAAGTTATTGCTTGAAATGCAAGAAGGAGGGTATGGAGAATATTGTTACAAAAAAGTGCAAGTGTGGAAAGGCAGTGCCGTGTTTTGGAGTAAAGGGAACAAAGAAGCCGACTTGCTGCAAGGAGTGTAAGACTGACGATATGATAAACGTAATGGCTAAGAAATGTAAGTGCGGAAAGGCACAGCCGATCTTTGGTCTAAAAAGTGATAAACGACCAAGCTGCTGCGTTGCTTGTAAAACTGAAGGGATGGTAAATATTGCAAATAAGATGTGTAGCTGTGGAAAATCACAACCGACCTTTGGAAAGAAGGGTGATAAGGTTCCTTCGTGCTGCGCACGTTGTAAAAAAGAGGGTATGGTAAACATTAAGGCAAAGATGTGCAAGTGCGGAAACGCGCAGCCAGTATTTGGCTTATCAACAGACACAAAGGCTACTTGTTGTGTATCATGTAAGGATGATACAATGGTTGATATTATATCGAATAAATGTAAAGGTCTAATAAACTACGAGGGAAAGGGGGATATCAAATGTCCTTATGATTATCGGGCAAAACAAAAGTATTCTTATTATTGCACAAAGTGTTTTGAGCATAACTTTCCAGATGATCCTCGCACGGCCTTGATTCGCTCTAGACTCGATGAAAATAAAGTAAGAGACTATTTAGCAGAATATTATCCTTATTTTATTCATGATAGAGCGTTATGGACAGACCAGAAAGATTGCACCTGTCGTCGACGCATTGATTTCCGAACTTTTATTGGTAATACTCTTCTGTGCATTGAGGTAGATGAAAATCAGCATAAATACTATGATTCTAAGGATCAGATTATACGGTACGACGAGCTAATGCTAACGCAGGGTTCAAAGATGATATTTATTCGACTCAACCCGCATCTCTATATCGACGCCGATGGAAATCGTAAGAATCCAGAGATGGAGACCCGTTTGAAGGTCCTAAATACCACTATTATTGAACAAGTTGCGCGTATCTATGCAGAAGATAATGAGGATCTCTTAGAAGTCGTAGAGCTCTTTTTCGATGAATAAAATTGCCTCCAGCAAAGCCCCAACCCCAATCAAAAATGGATAACCAGTCAATCTTTGATATCCTGAACCTTAGCATCTTCGCGCCTTCATCTCACACGTATTATACATGCGAGATTAAGTCGAATACCTGGATCTGCCAGAAGGGTTTTATGGGTGAGCATGTCTTCCAAGTTCCGAAGGGAAGAGATCCGCACCAATATCTGAAAAAGGCGCTGGCCTTTGAGGTGGTTATTAAGTGATATCACATCTTCTTATCAACATGCGGCGTATAGAGAACATCGCTCGGCACCAGGCTCTGATGCAGCAAATGGATCCCATTTGGCGCATTGAATCTCTCCGAGTTTTTATTCCAGACCTTGATGACATAGAAGCCGACGCGATGGGTGCCATTCGGACCGTTCATAATCTTTGGGCTAATGCTAATGCCTGTAATGAGATCCTCTACGTCGACGGCCGCCTTTGACGTCATCGCACCGATAATATATGCCTTGTAGAAGTCGGCGCCGTTCTCGGCGCTCCCGCGAATGCTGTAGCTGCCTCCACGAATATTCTGGTGATTCTCCCACAGAGGAGGAATGGGATCACGCATACAGAAGTACATGCCGCGCTTTATCTTATCGCCGAGCTCATGAAAGACTGCAAGAGTCTCCTTTAGAGAGTTCATCTTGGCAATCGGCTGAAAGGTGTCCATCGTCCATCTCTTTTCTCTTGGTGCATGAAAATACAATGTCCATGCACCAGGAAGCGAGGACTCGAGGCTCACACTCATAGTGCGAGTTATACTATAGGGTATCTACTCAATTTTAAGTGGTCCGGGGTTGCTACCGAGTTAAATAGGAGTCTCTGGTACCTCGGCCTCGGCCTCCGCCTCGCGAACCGAAGGAGGCTCGGCCTCAGCCTCGCGAACCGAAGGAGGCTCGACCTCAGCCTCGCGAACCACAGGAGTCTCAGTCTCAAGAACCTCGCCATCCTCGGGGACGGGCTCCACCGTCTCCGCATCATCTGCCTCCTTCATTCCCGCTGCAAGATCAATCGTATCCGTGATGTTAAACTCGTATGTCTCACCCTCGCTCGAGACGCAACGAACCTTGAAGTCGATGGCCGGGTCGAAGACAATCTGTGAGCCAATCGCCCAGGCATTTACAATCTGCGAAACACTCGGATATCTGAAGGCTGAGACATCGGCAATGACCGTCATCGACTCAATGAAATCAGTTAGATCATATACGGCCTCCTCATCACGAACAATCTCAAGGCTTAGGATGGGAAGATACTTTGCCACAGTGAACTCGGACACGTCGTGAAAGGTCTTATTCTCCGCGTTATAAACGAAGTCAACAGAGGCCGATGTAGATGCGTGGATGTTCACGGCGTGCTCGTGATAGGGAGTCGTATAGCCCTTAAGAAAGTAGTAGATGCGCGGCTCTAGTGCCCGCACTGCGCCGACAACAACCTTCTTTGTTACTGAGAAGGCTGCATCAAGGGTTCCACGGACAAGAAGATATAGGCGAAAGAGGACAAGTTTTACCTGAAGCTCCATTCTAAATCATAGAATGTAGTTTCACCTTAAACCCTTTTACCAGCTTCCATAGTTCATGAAGGGCTGCGTAGATACAGTTTCACTAGAGCCAACCGGAGTCGCTGTAGGGCAGTTACCCATGGCCTCGCATCTGCATTTAGCAAGGTCTGCAGTATATGTAGTGCTCTTAGAATCATATGCATCATTGCAGGCGAGGCAGTTGTCGCGTGCGGCGTAGCTCGGCGCAGCCCCTCCAGTCGCTAACATTCCTAGACAGACAGCTGGGACGCTAACCACGCCAATAAGTTTGTCGCGGCATTTAGGGTCCGTCGAACCAGTGCACTGCTGGTTCACATACTTGCATGACTCAGCCATAGAAGCCGGCGGGACCGATCTAGCGTCGATCCCGTTACCGCATAAATAGGTATACTCGCCCGTGATCGTGACACTCGGGCTCGTTGCGAGCGCTACCTTGGCAGTGTTATCTGCTGCCGTTCCTGCGACTGGGGCGCCAACCTCCGCAGTTGTCTGCACAGCGGCCTTTGCGGGATCCATGCCTGTCGCGACCTTGGCATTAAAAAGGCTATTCCATGAATCTCCTATTGAGGTACCTGCAGATGAAATGGCTTTACCCGTTTCCTTGTAGGTTGTTTGTCCGTATTTATTAATCGATTCCACTCTAGAAAGAGCCTCATCTGAGAGGTAGGAGATCGTATCACCAGTCGCATTGAACAGATCCCCTATACTCTTTTTAGTAGTAATGAAAAGTGTGCTCTTCGAGATGGAATATAGGGTTGTAACGATTAAAAAGAGACCCGGGCCAATAGCAAGGACCCATGCAATCAGACTTAATCCATAGTTACATAGACCGAGAGTCACGAGAGTTATGATTATACCAGCAATCGCGTGGAAGGGTATGAGGTCATTTCTCTGATTCATACCATCGATTACGATCAGGCCGATAAAAATGGCCATGTTCCATAAAAATGGCTCACACAGACTTAGGGATGAAGACTGTCTTGGCCCTCCATTACCTCTGTATCCGTTGCCACTCATTATCTAAAGATATGCTATTTTATTTGCGGGCAAGGATGCGCTGCCGGGCCTCATTCCAGACGCCGAAGGGTTCATCTGAGACCTCGCCGTCCTCGTCCGCGTAGACGTTGTTATCCGCGTCGCGGTAGTAGGTGATTCCCTTATACTCGAAGGCGGTGAGCTCGAGCTCCTCGGTCTCCTCGGCCTCCTCCTCCTCTTCCTCCTCAACCTCGGCCTCCTCCTCTTCCTCCTCAAGCTCAGGCTCCTCAGGGGCCTCCTTTACGATAAAGACCTTGACCTCAGACTCGGTGGTAATAGCCGGGGCCTGGACGTGGTGAATCACCTCCAGGCCATCGATGGGATTCTTTGGCAGAAGCTCGGGGGGGGAGCGCAGAAGATTACGCAGCTCAGAGATCTGGGCATCCTGGGTCTGCAGCCGGGATTCGAGTGAAGAGATACGCGAAATGAGCGCCTCGAGATTTGGCCCTGGGGTCTGTAGGCCATATGGGAAACCCTGCGTAACATTGGCCTGTGGCAAGCCAACAGGCAAGCCAACAGGCAAGCCCTGAGGCCGGCCCCGAAGAACCTCATTCACCACCTGGAAACGGTCACGAATGGTCTGCTCAAGTGCATGGAGAAGCTCACTCACAGTTGATGCAGACATTTCTATGGCTATATGCAGCCCCCAACCCTACTCAATTTTGGTTGCCAGCCTATTTTCGTGGTCCAATCTGGATGTTCATCACTGTATCAAGAGTCGACTCGCGCTCCTTTAGAGGCTTCGAGCGCCGTAGGCGTAGTCCTTCCTCTTGAACCTTCTCAGCCGGCCCCACCACCGTATTCTTCATGCTCGTATCAAAGAAGTCGATCGGCTTCGTGTCGATGGATCCCAGAATACTCACCATCGGAGGCATGTGCATATCTACCCGCACCTGGCCAGCAGCAACGGTCGCCCGAAAGGTCTCGATTGACATGGGCCCTCCAAAGACGGTCATTGATTCGCGGGCCGGCGCCGGGAAGATACGGTGCTTCGCGTCCTTATCGTAGATCCTCTGTAGAAGTGCGATCCGCTCCCAGCGCACATGCGGGTCCACATTCTCTCCCAGCAGATACGACATGGCGCACTGGGGGCAGCAGAAGTTCCCATATACGGTATAGACACCGGCAATCTCCCGCTCGGGGATTACGCAGGGCCGCCCCGCAAAGGGGTGGACGCACCAGAAGCAGGCGATATCAGTCGTCTCGGGGATTGTCTTCTTCTCGGAAGAGGCCTTGTACTGCACCATGAGGCTGGCCTTTGTGAAACAGGGGATCGAGCCAGTCTCCTTTACCGTTATGACCTCTGTCGGAGCAGCCATGGCCTCGTGCTCTCCGTAGAGCATGTTTCCACCGTCATAGGGCTCGGGCTCGCCCGTAACCTCTCCAAAATCGAGATCGCTCGACTTGATGTGCAGATGCGCGATGAGAGGACGGCGCGGCTCCGTCGCAAAGGATCCCTCGATCCCGTCCGGGGTAACTATGGCAACGACCTTGACTGCCTTTTTCTTTGCTGGCTCCTTCTTTGCGCGCGGGGGCATATTTCCTAGATATGAATCGTGCTGGGGTATTTAGGCCTTTTTACAGGGTTGCATCTAAAGACATCCCTATTAGAACTCTAATGCGCTCATATTACGTTCACCCAACTGAGATCACAAATAACACCTTTATCTTAACCTGCAAGGACTCTGAGTTTATTCTTGATAGGAATCTTGCAGCCCTTGAAACTCTCAGTTTTAAAGAGCTCCTTCAAATATCACAGAAGGTCGGCGTGCTTGCTCGGAGACGTGGTACTAAGGATCAGATGATCTCCGAAATAAAATACGTTATTACCTTTGAAATCCCCGAGCCCGAGGTCTAAACCCTTTCCAATATCGATAGCTAATGAATGGCCTCGGCCTTCCGAAAAGGATAGAAACCATCATGCAAACAATGATAGAAAATCCGGCGGCCAGAGCACATCTTCTTCTGATCGGCCCGCCGGGTTCCGGAAAAACGACCTCGGCCAGATTCTTCGTGAACGCTCTACATGGATCGAACCAGAAAGGGTCCTTTTTCGGCCGAGCCCTTTTCCTGAACTCCAGCGACGAGCGCGGCCTCGAGGCCGTCCGCAGCCGCGTCTACCCCTTCATCCGCTCATCCTTTAGCGCTTTATTCGCGTCCACCGGCCCCAAGGTCATTATCTTCGACGAGGCCGAGACTCTGACGGACCAGGCCCAGATCGCTCTACGCCCTTTGCTGGACATGGATCCCCAGAAGGTCCTCATCATCTTTCTCTGCAACTCCATTTCCCGCGTGCAGCCCTCTATTCAGCACAAGTTCACAGTAGTCCCCTTCGAGGCCCCGAAGTTCTCAGAGTTCCAGTTCCGGATCCAGAATATCTTGGATAAGCGCCAAGTGACCATGAGTGGCATCGACGTCCAGTTCCGGCGTGGAGATATTCGCTTCTTTATTCTGAATCCGGCGCGCTACAATGACTGTGCCAATCTGTGGAATGAACTCTTCACCTGCCATGAGACGCAGATTCCCGCCACCTTCCAGGCCATCTTTGGAAAATGGACCTATCCTGACCTCTCCATGTTCTGCATCTTTATGGCGAATATGACACATACTCTTAGCGTCGAGGCATTTAACCACATGCTCCGTATCAGCGACACGGACTTTATAAAGCAGTGTTCACCTCCGCAGCGCATCAGCCTCATTTCAACCTGGTTTAAGCAGCACGTAAGGGCAAAATTGGATATGTGGCCGCCCGCTTAAGGCGGTAAGATGCCTCCTCTACAGTTCACTCCGCTACGTATTTCGACGCTGGTGACAACGGGTCACCTCGGCACAACAATCAATCTGGGCAAAATGTTTGAACAGATTGGTCGGATTCTTATTCCGATCGGATATCCGGCAGAGGGTATTCTGAAGATGGAGCACGAGCGGAACATGATCGGCGTCTCGGCGCGCGATGTGCTCACTAAGCGGCGCGTCAGCGACAAGACCTTCTTCAATCAGAGCACTCTGGTCATTCGAAAGATGCGCGACGCCACAGAGTTCAAGGAGGTCAATCTGAAACTCTTTGCAAACGGGGGATTTCAGATGACTGGCGTAACTACGGAGGAGTTCTCGAAGGATGTTCTTGCCTGGACGATCAAGGAGCTCTCGGCCCTGCCCGGCATTTCGGATAAGCCGTTGACGGTCACGAAGTTCGCCATCCAGCTGCTGAACTCCGACTACAAGGTGAGCGCCTTGATCAAGCGGGCGGAGCTTCACCGGCTGCTGTGTGAGCAGTATAATCTTTCGAGCACACTGGAGACGACCATCTACCAGGGCGTGAACACTAAGTATTACTATAACGAGGGTAATACCGGCACGAAGGGCATTTGCATGTGCCCTCGGTTCTGTAATGGCCAGGGTGATGGGTCCGATATTGGGGCCTGCAAGCGGATCACGATCGCCGCCTTTCAGACGGGCAGCATTATCATTACGGGTGCCCGGACAAAGAAGCAGCTGGATGAGGCCTACGAGTATACCAATGAGATCTTGACGGCGCATGCTGGAACGGTGACAAAGGCGGCCTAGGCGCGCTTTGCATGCTTAGGCGCAAAGCTGCGTGCTTGAAGCCTACGCAGCGACCCTAAAGCTGCGTTCAGCCTCCCGCCGAATCTTTCCAAGATCCTCGCAGAGTTTAATGTCTGCACCCCCGGCTACGGCAGCACCAGCCCCGGCGACACCCCTCCCTTCGGCGCAGGTCCTCCTCCAGGCGGCCAAGCTATCAATCGAGCAGGACAAGCCCATCATGCTCGATTATTTTGTTGGAACAGCGAGCCAGCAGGCCTTCATGGGCGAGGACCAGGAGACAAAGGAGAAGATGCTCATCAAGTCCAACGAGGAGTTCACCTCCCTTGTCCAGAAGATGTACAAGGTCCAGGATGATTATATCATTCTTACGGAGAACTCGCTCTACATTGTCTCGGGCAAGATCCAGAAGCGCCGCATCCAGGCCGCCGCCCTCCGTGGTTTTTAATGTCCTTTAATAGATAGAAATGGCCAAGGCTCGTCGCTCGATGCACCGCAAGACAAAGGTTCGCCGTCGGGGTTATTTTACGCGCCGTGGCCGCGCCTCTCGCATGCGCGGTGGCGCCACGCTCTCGCCTGCGGATATCAACGATTCCACGATGATGGGTCCGAGCAATCAGAATCTCAACCAGGGCAAGGACTATCTGGCCATCCACGCGGGCCAGCACGGCGGCGGGGGCTACCAGTATGTCAACCAGGCCCCGGTCGGCGACCAGGGTCTTCTCGATGCCTCGCTCCGTGGCGCGGCGCGTCTTCTTCCTCTCGACGCCTCGACCGCGGCGGCCAGTGGCATGTCCGACCAGACCGGCGGTGCCCGCAGAGGCCGGACCTTCAACTGGAAGTCTCTCCGGAAGCGGTTTGGTATGGGTAAGGGCCGCAATGGAAAGAGTATGTATAACCGGTTTCGCAAGAGTGTTCGCAACTCTTATCGCAAGGTGTCGCGTGCCTTTAAGGGCAAGAGCCGCAAGGGCAAGGGTCGCAAGGCTTCCCGCAAGCAGCGCGGCGGTGCTGGCTACCAGTATTCGAACCAGGCCGACTATGCCTCCCCTGGCATGCTCCTCTCGCCCGCCATGGAGGCCAAGGCCCTCGGTGGCATGAACCCGGAGTGGAAGCTCGCGGCCGACCCGGCTTCCTTCGCGCCTAAGTAACGTGTTGTGCCAGATTCTAATCGCCACGTTAACCGGTAAAAATCCTCCCAATCAGTTCCGCATTATCCTTTAGAGCCACTAGTTCCGTCTCAGATGCCACTACTGACACTAATACATGAAGGGCGCCGTGCCCCCCCGTCTTTCTAGGCAGCCCCAGCCCCTCTATGATAACTACCGCCCCATTCTGAGTTCCCGCTGGAATGGTGATCTCGATAGCCCTGGCCGGATGCGCCTCAACTTTCTCTACAGTGCCGAGCAGGCTTCCCCGAAGTCCACAAGTGACCCGGATCCCGAGATCATCTCCCTCCCGCCGGAAGAAGCGCCCCTCCTCATCGGCATCCTGGAGACGAATCTGCACATCCCCTGCCTCAATATATCCCGGATGGTCCGAGCACTCGCCCTTAAAGGTGATAATCTCTCCCGGGCGCATCCCCGGAACAATCTTAATATTCAGAACCTTCTCCTCAGTCTTGACCTTCGTGCCAAAGCATCCCCCACAGGCCGCCGCAGACTTCTTTCCAGCCCCCGAACACTCCGGGCACGGCCCACGCATAATACCCTGCATTCCGGGACCCATCATGACCACGCTCTGCCTTGTGCCAGACCCCCCACATCCGCCGCAGGACTCGTATCGCTCTACACCGGAGCCTTTGCAGCCTGTGCAGAAGCGGCTGCGCTCGAACTGGATGGCGATCTCCTTTCCGTGGTAGAAGTCGTGGAGGCTGAGGGCGATGTCGTGCATCTTCGCAGGTCCTTTTTGGGCCTTGGGCTGTGCTCTGGGCCCTCCGCCACCGAACATATTCCCAAAGAGACTGCCTATATCGAAGGGGAAGGGCTGGCCCTGGGGAGCCTGGATCTCCTCGGATCCCGTGGCATCGTAGTTGGCGCGGCGGGCATCGTCGGACAGAACCTCGTAGGCCTTCTGGATCTTCTTGAACTCCTCTGGGTCACCGCCCTTATCGGGATGGTGGATCAGCGACATCTTGCGATACGCCTTTTTAATCTCAGTTGCATCGGCACTGCGGTTCACACCGAGGTGCTGATACAAGGACATTCCTCTAGTGATTGATGGATGTATGTTTAGACCAGATCGTAAAACCGGTTTGCAATGAGAAACCCTAGAATATAGATGAGCAATGATACTAGGACAACCCATACAGTTGCGCCTACATAGTTTGTAGTAACATCAAACATGTCGTCTAATGACTGCTTCGGCTCATACACTGGCGCCGGCTCAAACATATCCTCAGGATCGGATGGAATAAGAGGCGAAGGGACGACGACGCTTGGAACTGATGTGCAGGAACCCATACTAGTTTCTAGATGCGGCTGGCGTTTATATGGGGCAAAAAAACAAGCTTCCCATTAACCCGAGTAGCATAAACTGCCCTGGAATCCATCGCGGAACCGCCAAGAATCCGTCCTTGAGGTCCTCCATCGACGCCTACTAAACCACAGGAACACATCTTAAAATCATGGATATCCTTGCTCTCCACTGTATCTCCACAACCCTTACAATAGACTGCATTTCGTATTCGATAGTATTTGACACCGCCGTATGTAATATACATAGTATCACTTAGATTTTTACTCATCTGTAATGAGCA
>Ga0209296_1002784_pt1 | contig 12233 bp, 16 predicted proteins | sample S_130206_EF_Meta_FD_187319 | JGI IMG/M metagenome (GOLD analysis project Ga0209296, IMG submission 187319) | Freshwater microbial communities from Lake Simoncouche, Canada to study carbon cycling - S_130206_EF_MetaG (SPAdes) (version 2) | ecosystem: Environmental > Aquatic > Freshwater > Lake ...
ACTTCAACAAGCTCGTCCTATCCAAGTCTGGATTCAAAGGCTTTCTGGCGAAACTAACCCAACGACTGCGGTCTTGGATGGAGCCATCACCTCCACGGCAACAACAATTACGCTTAACACAGTGGTTGGACTAGCTGGATCAGGTTTTATTCGCCTTGGCACAGAAGATATTTACTACACATACATATCAGGGAATACCCTTGGTGGTGTGTATCGTGGTCAAAACAATACAACAGCGGCGGCGCAAGCAGACGGGACTGCGGTGTTTGTTCCTCAACTTCCAGCTATTACTGTGTGGCCTACACCAGACAACAGTACAACTTATCAGTTTGTGTACTACCGACTGCGTAGAGTGCAAGATGCTGGCGCGGGTGCTGAGACAGCCGACATGAACTTTAGGTTTTTACCATGTGTTGTAGCTGGATTGGCGTACCACATTGCTGTCAAAGTCCCTGAATTGATGCCCCGCATTCAAATGCTCAAACAGATTTACGACGAAACATTTGACATAGCCGCAGGTGAAGATCGAGAAAAAGCAGCTATTAGATTTGTTCCTAGACAGATGTTTATTGGAAGTGGCGGAGGTTACTAATGGGTAATCGGTACGCATCCGGCAAGATAGCGATTGCTGAGTGTGATCGCTGCGGCCAACAGTACAAGTTAAAAGCGCTTAGAACTGAGATTATTAAGCAACGTCAGTATCAGTTGTTGGTGTGCCCTGAGTGCTGGGATCCTGATCAGCCTCAGTTAATGCTGGGAACATTTCCAGTAGATGATCCACAAGCCTTGCGCAACCCACGTAGGGATACAACGTATGTCACTTCTGGTGTTAATGCTGCTGGTAATTTGTCTGGTGGTTCACGAGACATACAATGGGGCTGGGCACCCGTAGGCGGGGCTAGTAATTTTGATGCGGGATTGACACCAAACTACTTGGTGGCAACCACATTTGTTGGTACAGTAACAGTATCTTAAGGAGCTTAAAATGGCTAAAAGTGATTCAAAAGAAGACATGAAGATGGACAAAACGCAAGACAAGGCTATGATTAAAAAAGCCTTTAAACAGCATGATGCCCAAGAACATAAAGGCGGCAAGGGTACATCCTTAAAGCTTAAAAAAGGCGGCGTAACTTCTTTATCAATGAAGAAAGTTGGTCGTAACATGGCGCGTGCAATGAACCAACGCGGAGGCTGATATGGCTACATTTAGTAAAAAAATGATGGGTAAAGAAGTTGGCGATGCCAAGGTATACGCTACGCCTCACACCATGACGGGTAAAGTTGTTAAAGCTACTGACAACCCCGGTTTTGGCCCTGACCATAGCGATGCCAATACAGTCAATATGTCTGTAGGAAATATCAATCGTCGCGCACAGCCAGCTACTAAAACAACTGGTATCAAAATGCGTGGCGCTGGTGCAGCTACCAAAGGCTTTATGAGTAGAGGCCCAATGGCATGAACTACACCCAGCTTGTCACGCAAGTAAACGATTACTGCGAGAACTCTTTCCCAACTGACAATATGAATGTGTTCATTCGTCAGGCGGAGCAGCGCATCTATAACACCGCGCAGCCCGCTAATTTGCGAAAGAACGTGACAGGCATATTGACTACCGGCAATAAGTACCTTCAGTGCCCTACAGACTTTCTGTCTGTGTATAGCCTTGCGGTATACCCGTACAACTCTACAACTGCCACAGGAACATCTGGGCTTAAAACAATTGTAGTGGCTAGTACCACAGGTATTGAGGTGGGTCAGCAAGTTACTGGGACAGGTATTGGAACCAATGCGTTGGTTAGAAGCATTGCCAGCACAACCATTACCTTGACTGTAGCCAACAGTGGTACTGTGTCTGGTGCTGTAGTCTTTCAAGGTGACTATCTGTACTTAATAAACAAAGATGTTAACTTTATCCGTGAAGCATATCCTTTGTCTGCGCAGGTAAGTGAGCCAAAACACTATGCCATTTTTGGCCCCCGGTCAGATGATGTAAACGAGTTAACGTTCATTGTTGGGCCTACTCCAAGTGCCGCATACAACGCAGAGCTTCATTACAACTACTATCCCGAGTCTATTGTCACAGCCGGAACCACATGGCTGGGTGATAACTTTGATTCCGTATTACTGTATGGCACTATCTGTGAGGCTTACACCTACATGAAGGGTGAAGAAGGCATGGTCAAGCTGGCTCAAGATCGCTATGTCCAAGCTATTGCTCTGTATAAAAACCTGTCAGATGGAAAACAAAGAGCCGATGCTTATCGTGATGGTCAAGTTAGGGTTGCAGTTTCATGAGTAGCATTCTCCAAACTCAGACCACTAGCTTTAAAACAGAGCTATATACAGGCGTTCATAACCTATCCACGAATACGCTAAAGATTGCTTTGTACACGGCTGCGGCTGATTTAAACGAATCTACCACTGTTTACACGGCCTCGGGTGAGGTAACAGGTACTGGGTACGTTGCAGGCGGGGTAGCTTTGACTGGCGTAACCATCAGTTCTTCTGGGTATACCGCTTATGTAGACTTTGCTGATGTAGTCTTTGGCGCATCCGTCACGGCTCGTTGTGCTTTGATCTACAACGTCACACAGGGTAATAAATCTATTGCAGTGTTGGACTTTGGGTCTGACAAAACTTCTACCAATTTCACCATCACAATGCCTGCTAACACAGCGACAGCAGCATTGATTCGTTCTTCTAATTAAGGAGTCAATATGACCACGGAAAAACTCACAGCCACCGACCATGTTTCTAGCGGTCTGACTTGTAATCTTAAAGCCGGTGAGGAAGCAAAAGCTACTGGCCTGTTTGAAATCAAATGCCATGACAAAGATGGTAATTTAAAGTGGGAAGCCCAGTCTAAGAACTTGGTAGTCAACGTTGGCCTTCAGTATATGGCGGGTTCTGCTTTGACTTCAGTAACTCAGATCACCACTTGGTATCTTGGCCTGTACGGTGCTGGTGCGTCAAACACACCTGCGGCGGGCGACACCATGTCTTCTCACGCTGGCTGGACTGAGGTTGTGGCTTACAGCAACGCAACCCGTGTGGCGGCTACGTTTGCAACGGCGACAACTGCCAACCCATCAGTGGTGACTAACTCAGCATCTCCTGCTACGTTCAACATCAACGGCACAACAACTGTGGGCGGGGCGTTCCTGACCAGCGGTAGTGCTAAGAGTGGTACAACTGGGACTTTGTTCTCAGCGGCTGACTTTGGCTCACCCGGTGATCGGTCTGTGGTGAGCAGTGATACTTTGTCTGTGACTTACACATTCAGCTTGGCGGGCTAATATGTCAGCGTGGGGTTCCGGCACATGGGGTGAAGGTGGCTGGGGCTTCACGGCTTTTGCAAGCACGGTTGATGAGACTGCAACAGGTACAGATGCGGTATCGGCGGCAAACAGTGTCAGTGCTTCGGTTAGTGAGACTGCCACGGGAACGGATGCTGTATCAAGTTTGGTACAGGTCAACGCGGCGGTTAATGAGACAAGTACAGGTACAGACGCAGTAAGTGCAACGGCGGCATTTGGGTCTTCGGTCAGTGAAACGGGTACGGGTAGTGATGCCGTAACAGCATTGCTCACAATGAGTTCTTCGGTCAGTGAGACTGCTACGGGGTCTGATGCGGATGAGGCGTTTGCCAACTTCTTGGGTCAGATCACAGAGACAGCGACAGGTACTGATGGTGTTACTTCATCGTTTGCGTTCTTGGTCACCATAGATGAAACGGCAACTGGGACGGATGCGGTAGTCAGTAGTTTGTCTGCTGGGGCGGTGGTTGATGAAACGGCTACAGGTAGTGATGTAATAAACTCTACCCCGACATACGGAGTGTCAGTCAGTGAGACTGCCACGGTTACTGATGTAAATTCAGCAGCGGCAGCTTTTGTGGCTTCTATTGTTGAGTTGGCAACTGGAACAGATTCAATCACTGCACGGCCTTTCTGGGAAGTAATAGATGACACGCAGACAGCAAACTGGCAGAATATCGGTAACACGCAGACGGCTAATTGGCAAAATATTGGCAACACGCAAACAGCAACTTGGACTGATGTTGCAACGAATTAGGAGCATTTAAATGGCAGCAACAACGACTCTTTTAGGCTTGGTCACCCCCACACAGGGAACGCTCTCTGGTACGTGGGGCGATACAGTCAACTATGGTATTACTGACTACATTGACATTGCTGTTGCGGGTACATTAACTTTAACAGGTGACGGCGCAGTCACTTTAGCTAATACAACGGGTAGCTCTTCAGGCAACAGTATTACATCCACCCTCGCAGGCGCGGGTACAGTTACAGCCCAGTTTTCGGCTGTTCGGGTGTCTGGCACAACGACTACCAAAGTGGTTACAGGCCCAAGCTACAGTAAGACATACCTTCTTGACAACGCATCATCTTATGCAGTGACGTTTAAAGCTTCTGGTCAGACAGGTGTTTCTATTTCTCCCGGCGAGAAAGTCTACGTTTACTACAACGCAACGGATTACGTCAAAGTTGGCGGCGGTGGTATTACATACGGCGCGGTTAAGACAACTACATACACCGCAGTTTCAAACGATGGTGTACAGACTAACACCACGGGCGGTGCGTTCACAGTTAACTTGCCAGCTTCTCCCGCGACAGGCACTCAGGTCTTTATTGTTGACTCTGCGGGTACATGGGGAACTAACAATCTGACGATTGGGCGTAACGGCTCAACGATTGCTGGTTCGGCTACTGATTTGGTGTGCGACATTAACAGTGTGAGTATTCAGTGTATTTACGATGGTACAACGTGGGACATCTTTGCCCAGATCGGCGCTAACGACACGGCTGTGGTGACTTTGAACGGCACACAGACACTGACGAATAAAACTTTAACTGCTCCCACAATCACAAGTCCCACAATTACGGGTACAGGAGCGATTGCGGCGGCTACAGTAACGCTGTCGTCCACATTGAGCGTGACGGGCGTATCTACCTTAACTGGTGGTGCAGTTGTTCAAGGTCTAACAGTTGGCAAGGGTGCTAGTGCGGTGTCTACCAATACCGCTGTTGGCTCTAGTTCTTTGGCGGCTAACACAACAGGAAGTGCTAACACGGGTATTGGATTAAATACTTTAGCCCAAACCACTACTGGTGCAAATAATGCGGCTGGTGGTGCGTATGCTTTGTGGAACAACACTACCGGAGGGTTTAACTCTGCATTTGGTATGGGTGCGCTTCAATCAAACACCACAGCAACTGGTAGCACTGCTGTAGGTTATCAAGCTGGATATAGCGCGACAACTAATGGCTACAACACGGCAATTGGTTATCAGGCTGGCTATTCTCTTACGACTGGAAGCGGAAATAACGAATGTGTGTTTGTTGGTGTGTATGCTGGTTACACCACATCTACTGGTTATTACAACAATGGCTTTGGCAACTACGCCCTGCGATACAACACTACTGGTATTCAGAACGTAGCTATTGGCACATCTGCACTTCAAGCCAACACCACAGGCTCATTAAGCACAGCGGTTGGTTATCAATCTTTATATAGCAATACAAGTGGTGGGGGCGCACCTAATAGTGCGTTTGGTTACAACTCTTTGTATTCAAATACTACAGGTGGTTTTAACGTTGCGGCTGGTGGTAATACACTGTCCTCAAACACGACTGGTAACTACAATACTGCGGTTGGTATGCAGGCTCTTAACGCCAACACCACAGCTAACAACAACGATGCTTTTGGTTACAGGGCGCTTTACTCCAACACAACTGGCGCACAAAACGTAGCTATTGGTCAGTCTGCTCTTGAGTTAAATACAACCGCAAGCAACAACACAGCTTTGGGTCACGGCTCTGCTGGAGTCAACACAACTGGAACTGGCATTACTGCTTTGGGTAGAGCTACGTTGGCTTCAAACACCACGGGTTCATATAACATTGGCGTTGGGCAAGGCGCATTGCAAAACAACACCACAGCATCTAACAACACCGCTGTAGGTTATCAGGCGCTTTACGCCAATACAACTGGTGCTTCTGTAACTGCTTTTGGTTATCAAGCAGGAAAGGCAAATGTTACAGGTGCTAATTGCACTTATATTGGATATCAAGCAGGATTTGGCGCAACAGGAAGTGCAAACACTTGTTTAGGTGATGAATCTGGGTATGGGTCAAGTACTTTAACTAGCGGAACAAATAATGTTTATATTGGTTATGGTGCGTCAGGAAGCGCATCAGGAAATACTTATGAAATTGTCATAGGTGGGTTAGGAAGCATTACAGGAAAAGGTAGTAGCACAGGGTTTATTGCACCCGGTAGCACGGCTGGAACTGGTGGTGGCGCTGTATATCAAGGCAACAACTCTAGTTCTTGGTCTACTACTTCTGACCAACGCCTCAAGAAAAACATTGTTGATAATACAGTTGGCCTGACAGCTATCACTTCTATTCGTGTACGCAACTTTGAGTATCGCCTGCCAGAAGAAGTTACTGAACTTGACCCACAAAATGCAATCCAAAAGACGGGCGTTCAACTTGGCGTAATCGCTCAAGAGTTGCAAGCCGTTCTGCCTGAGTGCGTGAAGCAAGAATCTACTGGCGTTCTATCTGTTGATACCGACAATCTGACTTGGTACTTAGTCAACGCCATTAAAGAACAACAGGCTATCATTACCACATTGACAGAGCGCATCACCGCGCTGGAGGCATAACCATGACAGTATTATCAAACATCATCACGCCCAGTAACGTCTTAACGACAACAAACACGGCAACGGTTACAAACAAGACGCTGACTTCGCCAATACTGACAACTCCTACTTTGGGTGTGGCAACAGCTACATCACTACAAGGCATTATTGGTAACGTAACCCCTGCGGCTGGAACATTCACAACAGTTACAGGCTCTAACGATGCGTCTCTTAGCGGTCTGACTGTCGGCAAGGGTGGTGGTGCTGTTGCTACAAATACTGCGGTGGGTGCTAGTGCTTTGGCAAGTAATAGTACTGGTGCACAAAATACGGCTGTGGGTTATCAGTCGCAATATACAAATACCGCTGGTAGCTACAATGATTCTTTTGGCTATCAAGCACTTTATTTAAATACAGGTTCCTATAATCAAGCATTTGGCAATGTATGTTTAAGGTTTAACACTACTGGAAGTGGGAATTTTGCGGCTGGAAATGCTGTGTTGTATGCAAACACAACTGGTTCAGATAACACTGGTGTTAGTAGCCAAAATTCAACTTATCCCGCATTACGTTATAACACAACTGGTAGTTTTAATTCTGCGTTTGGCGAAGGCGCACTCGCTTTCAACACCACAGCATCTAGCAGTGTAGCGGTTGGATATCAAAGTCTTTATCTGCAAACTACAGGTGGAGGTGGTGGAAACACAGCCGTAGGTTATCAAGCTGGATATAACACCAATAACAATTATGTTACTTTTTTAGGTTATCAAGCTGGATACTCAACTACTACTGGAAATCCAGTAACTGCCGTTGGATACAAAGCGGCATACTTTAATACAACAGGTTCATACAATGTAGCTTTGGGCGACCAAGCCCTCTACTCCAACACCACAGCATCTAACAACACTGCTGTAGGTTATCAGGCGGGGTATACAAATACTACTGGGCCGCAAAATACATTCATTGGTCATCAGTCAGGTTACAACACAAATAACGCTACTGGATACAACACTTTTGTAGGCAGAACATCAGGATATAGCAATACCACAGGGTATCAAAACACGTTCTTTGGTGGGGATGCTGGTTACTATGTAACTACTGGCAATAAAAATACTATTCTTGGCATGTATACAGGCAACCAAGGTAGCCTAGACATTCGCACAGCAAGCAACTACATCGTGCTGTCTGATGGGGATGGGAATCCAAGGTTGTACACGAATAACAATGGAAGCCTGTTTGTTCCACAAGTTTATACAGATACAACTGCTAGTTCAGCAAATGTGGTTGTGCGTAGTGATGGGCTAATTTATCGCTCAACATCTGCGTTGAAATACAAACAAGACGTTCGTGACCTTGAAAGCATGGACATCAACCTGTTGCGACCTGTGCGCTACAAATCCAAGTGTGAAGGTGATGACCAAACTAAAGACCATCTAGGTTTAATTGCTGACGAAGCCGCTAACTCTGGTTTTGAAGAACTTGTGACTCGTGGCGCAAATGGCGAAGTTGAAGGTTTCCAATACGAGCGCCTGACTGTGGTTTTGCTTAAATCACTTCAGGAACTCAAAGCAGAATTTGACGCTTACAAATTAACCCACCCTTAAAAGGAAAATCATGACTATTGAAACTCAAACCCCAACCGCAGAAGAAATTGCTCGCCACTATAGCGCCGCAATGGACAGCGTGAATCTTATCAACGGCGGCAAGCCCGAAGGTATGACTGCTGACGAATGGACTGACTGCCTTGAAAGAAATCGCGAGCACTTAAAAATCATGTTAGCAAAAGATTTCTGGACAAATGAGAACCTGACACCACTACAAACGGCATCAGCATGAACATCCAGTTAGACATTAACGAAGTTAACTTCATCTTGCAGACCCTTGGCGAGTTGCCCAGTAAGACGGGTGTCTGGCCTCTGATTCTCAAGATCAAAGAGCAGGCTGAAGCACAGGTTCCCAAAGAGCCTGCACCAGAGTAATCATGGTTCATGCGCTGGCTCCTGCTGTTATTGCTGTTGGGGCTGGTCGGAGCCGTAGCCAAGAACGGATGCCACGTGCGGGAGTTCTATGGAATCGGCTACACCGTTCACAACCCGACCGAGCGACACCAAGAGATGGTAGCGTGGCTAGGCAGAAATGCGCCCTACTGCAAGTCAACGGATTACACAGTGATCTGGAACAACTTAGCAGAGTGGGCGGGGACGGCAGACTCGCCAAAGATTAGAGAGTTAGTCATTCATGGATACAAAGATGCACTTGAGCGTGAAAAGAAATGATCCCGCCCATACACAAGTGGTATCCAGTGGTTCAGCCGGGAGGCGAGCCAACCAAGACGGATGCGCTAGAACGCAGAGCAGAACGCCTGTCGGAAGAATACGCGCAGGCTCTGAAGATGAAGAAAGTGAAGGACAAAATTGATGATCTTGAGTTTGAGTTGTACGTCAAAAAAGCCGAGCGCAACCAACTAGCCCTTGAGATTTTTACAAACCGCAAAGTGGACATATTGGTTTAAACATGGTTACAGCAAAAAAAGCCCCAGCTAAAGTAGCGCCTGTTAAGCGGCGTACACCCAAGCCCAAAGCCGAGCAGACAATCAATGTGTCTGTTGCCGCGCCAGTACCTGTGAAAGCTGAAGCCAAGAAGGACGACAGTACCGTTGGTAAAGTCATTGGTTTAATTGAGTGGGTGGACAATCCGTTTAAACTGTTCACGGTCATTCTGTTGTCGTTCCTATTCTTTGCTGGCTATTTTGCTTGGGACTCACGTACAGTTATTTTGAATGCCATCACAAGCTCAAGCCACCAGCCTCAGCTTAAAGAGATCAAGGTGTTGGAGCACGTAGCCCAAAAGCTACAAAAAGATTTAGAAGCTGAAACGGTGCTGGTTCACAAGGTAACGCTTGTTGTGAATAGCAGGATCACGTTACTTTCGTATAGCCCAAAGGGACGGGACACCACATTGGATGGCTACAACTCAACTCTGTTTGGCAAAGATTCCACCCGTAATACCGCAGTCATTGCCATGATGAACGGTGAAGTCTACTGCGATAAACTGATAGCTTCTGGTAAAACATCAGAGTGGGAAGAAAAACAGGGTGTAGGTTACATCTGCCGTGGCAGTATCCCACCTGAGATGGGTGCATTTGAAGGTTATATTTCTGTTGGATTTACCAAGGAACCGCAAGACCTTGGCGCTGTTAAAACCCGTATTAACCTAGCCGCCACTGAGATGGCTAAATAAGGAGTAACCATGCTTGATATTCTTTCTGGGGGCTTGATGGGTTCCATCTTTGGTGGGCTGTTCCGTATGGCCCCCGAGGTGCTGAAGTTCTTTGACAAGAAGAATGAGCGCTTGCATGAGCTTGCTATGTTTAAACATCAGTGTGACTTGGAAGCCCAGCGCGGTCAGCAGAAGTTAGCTGAGATTGGCGCACAGCGGGAAGCCGCTATTGACGTAGGTGTTATGGATGCGTTTAACAACGCCATCACTCAGCAGGCCGAGATGGTCAAAGCTGCGGGCGGTTGGGTTGCAAGTCTGTCTGCGTCTGTCCGTCCGGTGGTTACATATTGGGTCTTGTTTGTTTGGAGCTTTATCCATGTTTGGTTTGCATGGAACGCATGGTTGGCTGGCGCTCCCGCCGTAGAAGTGTTCAAGACCATGATGACCCCTGACTTCTCGGCCCTGTTGTCTGGGACAATTAACTATTGGTTCCTTGACAGAACTCTGAAGCAACGCGGTATTTAAATGACGCAAGAACATTCTTGGATTGAGCTAACAAACGAGCAAGTTGAAGGTGTTCAAGTGACATCTGAAGGGGTGCATCAACTGGTTGATATCGACAGCATCACTATTGAAGAAACGCAATGAACTTAGAACTAGCCGCAGAACTGTGCCGCCGGTATGAAGGGTATCGGGCCAAGCCCTACCTTTGTCCGGCTGGTGTGGCTACGATTGGCTATGGCTCTACCTACTATGCAGACAAGCGTAAGGTGACTTTGGAAGATGCTCCGATGGACGAACCCACGGCACGGGCGCTTTTGATGATTGAGCTTGAGCATACGTATCTGCCCGGTGTTTTGCGTAACTGCCCCGGCCTGATTACTGACGTTCGCAAGTGCAACGCCATCGTGGACTTTGCCTATAATTTGGGCACAGGACGCTTGCAAACATCTACGTTAAAGAGGAAAATCAATGCCAATGATTGGGAAGGCGCAAAAGAACAACTGATGCTCTGGACTAAAGGTGGCGGTAAGGTACTGCCGGGACTGTTTAAACGCCGCACGGCTGAGTGCGCCTTACTGGATTGACCAATGGCACTTAAGAAGCTAACCCTGAAAGCTGGTGTAAACAAAGAAAACACTCGGTATACATCTGAGAATGGCTGGTTTATTTCCGACAAGATGCGGTTTCGTCAGGGTACGCCAGAGAAGATTGGTGGCTGGGTTCGTATTTCTGCGGCTGTTTTCCAAGGCGTGTGCCGCTCCCTGTGGAACTGGGTCACTCTGGCCTCTATTAATTTGATTGGCGTAGGCACTAACCTAAAGTTCTACATTGAGTCTGGCGGCGTATATAACGACATCACGCCCATCCGTGCAATCTCTACGATCAACAACAACCCTTTTGTAGCTACAAACGGTTCCGCTACCATAACAGTAACAGACACGGCTCATGGTGCATTTACGGGTGACTTTGTTACGTTTAGTGGCGCTGTTGGTTTGGGTGGGAACATTACCGCAACAGTGTTAAATGCCAATTATCAAATCACGGTTCTGACTTCTAGCACTTATACATTTACAGCAACAGCCACAGCCAATGCAACGGACGCTTCTGGGTCACCCGGCGGCGGTGCGGCGGTCAAAGCAGCTTATGAAATCCACGCTGGCCCAGCTTATGCCGTAGCGGTTAATGGTTGGGGTGGTGGCCCTTGGGGTTCAGGCACTTGGGGTGTTGGTATTAATTCTTTTAATTCCATCCAGTTGTGGAGTCAAAACAACTTTGGTGAAGACCTGATCTACGCTCCAAGGGGTGGTGGCATTTATTACTGGTCTGCCCAGATTGGCGTTACGCCATTATCCTTTACAGTAACTATTGCTTCACCCGGTGTATTAACTGTGGCTTTGAGGAATGGCACTGCGGTGTATCTAAACACCACTGGAGCCTTACCAACTGGTTTGGTTGTGGGTACGATTTACTATGTAGTTGGTAGCACAGGTACAACTTGTAATCTGTCATTGACCTACGGCGGTGCGGCCATCAATACCAGTGGAACGCAGTCAGGCACTCACACTATATCTCCTAGAGGCATTGATATTGTCTCATTGGGTGGCGCATCAGACTGCCCGACTATCCAGAATTTAATCTTTGTTGCTGACACAAGCCGGTTTGTGTTTGCGTTTGGATGTAACGACTACAGCAGTACGGTTCAAGATCCTATGCTGATTCGCTGGTCTGACCAAGAATCTGTAACAAACTGGACACCATCAGCCACAAACCAAGCCGGTAGTATCCGCCTGTCCCACGGCTCAGAAATTATTACTTGCGTACAGACCCGCCAAGAGATTG
>Ga0209296_1002786_pt1 | contig 12232 bp, 16 predicted proteins | sample S_130206_EF_Meta_FD_187319 | JGI IMG/M metagenome (GOLD analysis project Ga0209296, IMG submission 187319) | Freshwater microbial communities from Lake Simoncouche, Canada to study carbon cycling - S_130206_EF_MetaG (SPAdes) (version 2) | ecosystem: Environmental > Aquatic > Freshwater > Lake ...
GCTATTGAAGTCTGTAAATCAGAGTAGGTAGCAAAACTCATACAACTCCTGTCCGAGTTCTAAAAACTCTGTTATTGCGTTCGTTTAGCCATGCTTTAAAACGCTTGTCATCAAGCACAGCAAAGCCACGCATAATTCCTTGCTTATTTAGTTCATCAATCACAGTCATTGGAATTGAGGCTATCTTATTGCCAAACAACTCATCTGACCATTTAGCACGTTCATCAAAGGAGTTATATTCCTTTTTATTCTGCTCAATGATGCCAGTTACATCCTGACGAGTTTCAATGACAATGCCGCCATCGCCATCAGAATGAACTACAGAATCTCTAAATTTAACAGGGTTTTGCATACACTAATTCTATCAGTTTTGCTAGAAAAAGAAATGCCCCAGAGGATTAGTCTGAGGCATTTTTGGAATCACCTAACGATTAGGTCAAGTCAGCAATAATGCCGTGTGCAGCTTCGTTACGAACTTCTAATGTGAACTCAGCCAACAGTTGTGTAGATTCGTTGTCACCAGTAACAGCCAACTCATTGGTTGTAAATGGACGCAGATAAGCTACAGCAGCCATGTCAGGGTCAAGCAAGAACGCAACATCGTCAGCAGAGTTAGTGCTGTTCATGAAACGTGAGGGAACCACGCTCAGAGTGCCGAAATCTGACAGGTAAACATCTGCCGCCCCGATGATAGTCGTAGGGGCATTAGATGGGGCCATGTAACGCTGAGCAGCAATACCAGCAAAGCCTGAGACTACTTGCTTGTGAGCAGGAGTAACCATCAAGATTTTAGGATTGCCACCTGCGGTATAAACGCTCTTAACAACAGATTGCAAAATTGCTTCTGTGAAAGTGCGGTTAGTGCCGTTTGTACGAGCAGTAGTGCCAGATGCACCAGCAACGCCAGAAGTACCACCAGAGTAGCTAGTAGCCAACCATGCTTGCAAACCACCCAAAGCACGAGCAGTAGAGGAGTTACCATTAGTAGCAACTTGGTTGCTGAGCAATGTCAATTCCATATCACGCTTGATTTCAGCAGATGATTTAGCCAAGTTATAAGCCTTTTCAGACTTACGACCAGCTTTATCTACAGCTTGCAAGGTGTTAGAAATCTTGATTGTCTTCTGTGAAATCTGGCAACGATTTCCCACACGAGTCGTAGGAGAAATAGTAATATCAGATGCTGTCGCACCTTCTACAGTTACATTTAAAGCAGCACTTGCAAGTGAGTCCGTTTGCCACTCATGGTAAACAGCAGTTGCTTTAGTCTTGCCAATGGAACTCATCATGGGCGTGTCGGTTGGTGAGATGTTATAAATAACATCTGTAAGGTCTTCACGCTGACCAATAGCGGTGTACGTTTGATAGGTAGCCATAATTTAATACTCCAAAATTTATAAAAATCGTTCAAATGCTTTTGCTGCGTCTGTAACTTTTCCAGTTTCACGCAACCTTTGCATAGCCTGTTTATCTTGTGCAGACCTTGTAGGAGGTGCAGAAGTACCAGAACGCATCATCTTAGGAGCAGCCACGAGTCGTTTGTTCAACTCTGGTTTGCTCTTTTGAAGTTGCTCATACTTCATCGCCTTATACAAGGTATGCACAGCACGACTGTCATACACGGAACTGAGTTCTTGGTCAGACCAACCTACAGACTTCGCATAGTCACGGATTTGTTTCCGTACCGCATCACCCTGTGGTGTCGCTAACTCAGGAATCAGACTAACTAGCTTCTCAGATTCTTGACGGAGATGGTTTTGCAGTTGGGATTGTTGCTCGGCTTGTTGCTGTTGGGCAATGCGTTGCTGTTCATTCCTGACTACTGCTAACTGCTTCTCACGCTGACTCTGTTCTGCTACCGCTACCGCATAACCGATAGGGTCTGTTTCCTTTAAAACTTCTAAGTCCACACTCTGATGTTGCTGCGTCAGGAAGCTATCCAAGGCTTGCAACTTCTGAGCGTATGCCTGTCGCTCTTGTTTTACATACTCTAAGTGACCACGTTCAGCTTCAATCGCCTTACGTTGTTCAGCTAGAGCCTGAGACTTTTTAGTGTAATCCGTACCTTGTTGATAACCCTTGATAAGTTCGTCTAGTTCTACTTCGACTTCCTCACCAGATGCTTTGACTTTATATCTCTGCTTAGGTTGTTCATCTTCTTCAGAATACTCAACTTCATCAGTCTCTTGAATTTCCTCTGTTTGACCATCGGTTTGGCTGTTGTCAGCTTCCTCAGAATCACCCATCAGACTTTCAAACGCTGAAGCGGCTTGGTTTACATCTAGGCTTTCACTCCCTTGAGGGTTGGTGTTTTCCATTTGTCATCTCAATAATCGCCAGAAACCTTCTGGACGGAGGATAGGGTAAACCCTACAGAATCTTCCATTTCTTCTCTCTAATCACAGTTTCCGAGGCCAAACCTTCTAGGTGTCCTGTAATTAGTTCAATAGACTTAATGTGCCGATAAGCGTTTTCACGCCTATCACATTCTTCTGCACTTGTGTTAATTATCACACTAATCTGTTCTTTTTTCAAGTTATCTATAACTTCTTTGAAAAAGTCATCATTTAGTAAGTTCTTAGCCCATTGAGCCAAGATTGCTTTGTCATTCTGCATTGATAGCCCTGCTAATCCAATAATCTGTTTTACCGCCACCGCCACCATTAGTTAAATAATCTCTTAGAACATCATTAACGTCTGCTGCGCTTCTATCAATGGCATTTCCATACTTGCTTGCACCTAGCAGACCTAAATCGCTAACAGAGCCAGATGGAGCAGATAGCAATCCACTACCAAAAGTTCCTAATGATTGTCCTGTAAATAAACTAGATAGCGCATTTACAGCACCAAGAGTAGGATTTGCTAGGCTAGTTAAAGCATCAATCAACTGTCTATTGTTACCAGTAACAGCACCAATAGCCGCATTTACAGCACCACCAGCAGGGCCAGCCGCCATCAATGCTATTTTGGTTGCTAAATCAAATGCGTCTTTTTCGCTCTTAATATCACTAGCAGAGCCAATAAGATTTAGAGCAATACCAGCTTTAGCTAAATCAGGACTACCAGCCAATGTGCCAACAGCCGCTATTACAGAACCTGTCTTAGTTACATCACCTGCCGTAACATTATTGGTAGTGTCACCAGTATTTTTAGTAAAGTCATTGTTATACACAAGTGTTTTGTCAATAACTGTGTTACCAGTAATCTTGTTTGAATCGGCTACTAAACTGTCAATCAATCCAGCATCAATGCTTCCAGCAGCGTCAGCACTTTTTCCACTTGTACTAGAATTCATAGCATCAGGTAATTTTCTAGGCTGTGCTTGCAATAGTGAGCCATACGCAATTCTTGGTTGGTCAGCTAACTGAGTACCAATTATGTCTAGCAATGAAGTGGTAGGCGCAAACTGAGTCTGTGGACGATACTGGCTTTGAATACCAGAAATAATGTCCTGATATGAAGCACTCTTAGGATTACTTCCACCAACTAAACTAACCAGTTCTTGATAGTTCATTGTGTTCTCACTTAGAAATCAAACCTAAGACATTACCTAATGATGTAGGCGCACCAACAACATTTCTTTGCATATCTTGTAAACCATAAGTGCTATCGGCTGGCAAACCTTGAATCATATTAACAATGCTTTGTGTACTAGGACGCTCGTTAATCAATCCTTGTGCTAGACGTTTAGACTCACCAAACGATGGAAATAAATCACGGAATTGACCTGCTGTAATTTGTTGTTGATAAATGTTTGCAGGATTAAAGTTAAATTGAGATGTTACTTCTTTTGCTTGCGTATCAATTACTTTATTTGCATCCGTCAAAAATGACTTATCAAATGTAGATTGACCAAACTGAAATGGAATCTTGTTAGCTGCTGCCAGCCTATTAACATCAAAATTTGATGGCAAATTACCAGCGTTAGTTCTAGCAATATAGTCAACTACATTTTGAATTCCAGCAGAATTCTTTTTTGCATCATTTAGTGTTTGTCCAACACCTAGTTCAAAACCATATTTAGGGTCGAGAGCAACGACAGCCTCTGGTGTTGAAAATGCCTTGTAAACATCATCTATCGACTTGGCATTTTGTAAAGAATTTAGTAATATTTTGTATTCAGTACCGCCAATTGCCTTAGTGTTCAAAGCAAGGTTAATAGCTGATTGTGCTTGCTCACCAGTTAATGTATTTTCACCTTCTTTTACAATCAACTTACCATTCTCAAACGATGTAACAATTGGCTTTTGTGTAACAGGGCTAATGAACTGAACACTGTTGCCCATCACATTTTTAGAAATGTTAGGTAATGAATCGCCTAAATTGTACGTTTGCGTAGCTGCATCATAAATACCATATGGGTTGATATTAGCGTACCGACCAGCAAAAGGGTCACTTTCTAGCGCAGCTACAGTTGCTGACAACTTACCTGCCGTCCCAAGCACACTAGGATTAAATGGGTCATAGCCCAATTTAGCCATTTCAGAAACATACTCAGTCTGCGTAGGGTTACGACCTAAAGCACTACGATAACCAGAGATAACGCTTTGGGTATCATAGTTATAGCCTTCTGTACTGTAATTCAAAACACCAGTACCACCAGTAGATGTTCCACCAGTAGTTAAATACTTTGTAGCATTTTCTTTTTCTGCTGCTGTAGCATCACGACCATATTGAGTGTTATATGCGTAATCAATAGCTGTATTGAGTGCTTTTTCTTCAGACACCAAAGGCTTGCCAATGTTAGTAGCATACTTATTTACAGCAGCAACATCAACTCCAAGCGCACGAGCAATTTGTTCTGCTGGTACACCTTGCTTAGATGCCTCAGTTGCAATTGCTGAATAAAGAGCATCACCACTTAAATTTCCGTAGGTAAGAGCAATGTAGTCTTTAATAGCTTTGTCTGAGTAATAAACTGGTGCTGTAGCCATAATTAACCTCTAATCTCTACGTTGGATGTAATGCCAGCACCAATCTTCATTGCTTTTAATTGTGCTTCTGCTTCAAACTCTTGTTGCTTCAATGCAAAGTAAGCCTGTTGTTTCTCACGCTCTAATTGCAACTTAGCACCTTCCTTTTCACGCAATAATTGCATCTCAAGTCCAGCCTTCTGCTGCGCCATCTCCATGTCAATCTGCATCTGTTGTTGTTGCATTTGCATATCAGCTTGTGCTTTAGCTTGGTTGGCTTGTATCTCAGCTTGAGTCCTAGCCATCAATGCTTGAACCTCTGGAGGCATCTGTTGTTGCTGTGGAGGAGGATTGCTTAACGCTTGGTCTTGCTCTGGGGTAATCGCCTTGTAGAACTCAGCACTATCTTTAAACCCTGCAATCTCAACCATGCGTCCCAATGTGCCACGATACTGAGCAGGTGAAACGTAAGGATTAGCAGGGCCATACTGACCAATCAACTGCTCTTGTTTTGCAAGAACCATCGACAACATAGCCATCTGTTCCTGACGATTACCTGCGCCTAAACCCACGTTGATAGACACATCATATTGGTTAGCCCATGTACGAGGGTCAAACTCTACGAATTCACCACGCATACGCACCAAACGAGGCTTGTCTTGGTATTTACAGAGCAAGTGAAGGATTCCTTTGAACAAAGACTTAACGCCTGTCTCAGCAAAGATTCGAGCCATCAGTTCAATCTTACCTGCGCCAGCTTGTTGCATAGAAGCCACTGCTGCTGCTGTAACATTCTGCAAGATAGAAGGGTCTAAGCCTTGTGAAGCATCAGACACACCAGTACGCTTAGACTGAACTGTGTCCAGATACTGAAGCATTGGGAAAGCCTGAGAAGCTACGTTTTGAACTACAAGTTGTTGAACAGCGTTAGGAGACTTAGCACGAATAACGCCACCAGCAGTAGATGTAAGCAAGTCATCAAGATTTACTTGTCCTTCCACAGCTACCACACGAGCATTGTTTGTCAGATATAAGTTATCCAACATCTGACGAGTGATAGTGGTCTTGATTAGCTGAATGTCTGTAGTTCTATCTGCTAGTGAGTTACCAAAGAACTTGTGCGGAATTGGAATAGGACAAATAGAGTGAAACGGAACATAGTCTGTTTCCTCAATAATCTCTTTACCCTTCTCATCTTGAAGAATCTCATTGCTTGCATAAAAAACCTGAGTTAATGATGCAATGCCTTTTCCTTCTATATCAGTTTTGATATAACATTCAAAGACCTCAATCTCTTGCATTGAAGGGTCATCAGTTTGAATTTGGTATGGTTGTTCGCCAGCAGGGTAACGAGCCACACGCTCTGGCGTATAAGCCAAAGCATCACCCATCTGTAAACCTTCTACTTGGTCTTTGTTGAAACCCATAGCTATCAATGAACTACGAGTCAACATCTGCCTATGGGCTACAAAAGGTGAATCAGCAATAGTACGAGCTTTCTTGCTAATCAAGAATTCCTCTGGAGGCACGTTCTCAATAACTACCTTGCCTGATTTCTTTTTCTTTTGGGCTACGATATTATGAGTAGAACCCATAACTGGCATACCCATCGGGTCTATAACTGGTTGTCCATTAGGGTCAAAAATCGGAAACTCTGTCGTATCTTGCTCGACAATCTCCATACTCTCATCACTCATCAGCATTGCTAACTCATCGTTAGATAAGTCAAAGTAACGCTCTTTGGTAATGTCTTCTTTATCTTGCCAGTACGCTTTTAGGATGCCGTTCTTCTGTAGGAGTGCATCCTTAAACCAATCATGCAAAATAGCCACGCCTTCGTTATCACGGCTAAAAACCCAGTTGCAATAATCTGTGGCTTGCTTGGCAGAGGCTTCATCCCTTGGGCCTTGAGGCTCAAAAACTACGATATTGTCTGAGCCTGTAAAGATACGAACAAGTGAAGGCAAAGCACCATCAATGGCTTCTGCAACTTCACCTGTAACGATTGAAGACTTACCTTCTACCTCATTCCCATAAGGTTGACGGAGATACGCTTCTAATGCTTGTTTGCGCTGCTCTACTGTTTCGCTTTCAATGAAGCCAATAGAATCATCAATCTCAGCTTGTAGTATCGACTTCAAGTCGTTCGTTTCCATGTGCATCCTTTGGAGGGCGACCAAGTTTCGGTCTTGGTGAGGATTGTAACTCTTTTACCATATTTTCGAGCATTTCGAGTCGTTTTTCAAGTTCTTTTACTTTTGGGGCTAAATTTATGCCCTGCATTTGTACATACATTACACAATCCATTTCGGTGCTGAGTTAATAGGCTTAGACCATGTTGAATGTCCTTCATCCAATCCAAGGGCTAAGTAGCGGAATGAGTCCGAGCCATGACTTGACCAATCATGCAATGGACGCTCATAGAATATCTTACGCTTCTCATCGTAATCTCTGCGGTAATTTCTCAAGCAATTAAGACCTATCTGCACTTTTGGTACATTAAACCAACACCTTGGCAATAGTCGCCTTACTGCTTGGATACCATCATCTAGTCCCATTCTGGGTGCAATCTTGACTTCTAGTCCTGATTCCTCAAGCATTTCCATTCTGCTCTTACCTGTCCCAAGTTCCCTGACCCTAACGTCATGGGGCAGAATATGCTCTGCTTTGATGTAGTCATTGTCCTTAATCCACTTAACGTAGTGGTCTAAACCTACGCCATGATTCTCGTAGTAGTCAATCAGGCGCACCTCAGTACCTACTAACTGAGCCACCCAGATAGACGTAGAGTCACCCATGCCCAAGTCCCAAGCAGTAAAAGTCCTACTTAGTTCCTCTCTAGGAATCTCTTGCATGTGCTTCTTTTCTTCCAACTCGTTGAGGATTTGCCCATAGTAAGAACCCTCTACAGCAGCGTCAAAGCTACACTCAAACTCTTGGCGGTATTTATCCTCACCCATCTCATTCTTAGCAGCCTTCAGTTCTACATCATCCACTACCCCTGTCTCTGAGGCTTTGAACTCTAACAAGCCCCATCCATCCTCTTTCTCAGCCCTGTCACGCAACTCTTTAAAGTGGTTGTGTCCCTTGGGCGTACCAATAAAGAGACATTTCCCCAATCTGTCAGCCAAAGCTGGTCTGCATATGTCCGTCCAAATCTTAGGATTCTGGTCACCAATTTCATCAAGAATCACAAAGTCAAAGTATTGACCACGCAAACTGTCTGGATTGTCTGAGCCGTACAATTGAATTCTTCTACCCCAAAAATCCACCCTAAGTTCTGAGATATTGCTAGTGCCACCCAGAGGCTCTGCATACTTCACAAGGTAGTCCCATGCCACCCGCTTGGCTTGTCCGTATGTAGGGGCTATGTAGGCGTATCTAGGGGCTTCCTTTTGGTTGAGCAGAGCATCCTTGATTAAGTGGTTAATCGCAGAGACTGTCTTACCCATGCGCCTATGAGCAACAACAACGCCAAAACGCTTACTGTCCATCAAGTCATGGATAGCAAGTTGTTGTTCTCTGGGTTTGTAGGCTATCTCGATTACTTCTGCCATTGGACGCTTATCTGAATGTCTTTACCTTCTTCTCCAGTTACTTGGAGTGGTAAGACCTTACCGATTAGTCCCATGAAAGCCTGTGGGTGTGACTCTGCCTTCTCTACGAGATAAGCAACGCCACCTGCGCCCTCTAGTGCCTCCAGTATCATCTCTCTAAGAACAGCATTGCCCTTGTCAAGACTTCCCTTCGGTCTTCCTGCGCCTTCTCGTGCGCCACCACGATATGAAATGTTTGATTGTTTTTCAATCATTGTTTGACTCCTCTAGGGTTGGTCAAGGTTAAGTAATACTTTATTCTAACAGGCTTTGGATTTCTTTACGATTTTCTTCGTCTAGCAATCCAGTTGCACCTAAAGGTAACGCAGGTGCAGCAAACATCTTATCGCCAAACTGTTTAAATAGTTGTGTTCGTTCTTCTGGGGTTTCGTAGAAGTAAATCTTATCAATCCCTTGGCTTTTCAGATAGTCAATAGACTTCTGAGGCGCATCTTTAGGAACAATAGCACCTTCAAACTCACTTACTTGTACGGCTCTTTGAGGCTTAATCTCAAAGTATTCAGTAGGCATTGATTTGACTTTGTTCATAAAAATCTGAACGTCTGCCTTTAATGCCTCTGGAACATCCTTATAAATCTTGTCTAAAAAGTTAACATTCTTGACTTGACCTAGTTCATATAAAGCGTCTTCTGGCTTATATGCGTAATTGTTATTGCCCTCTAGGTTTCTCATCCTATCGGTTAAGTCTTCAAAGGCTTCATTTATTTTTTTCTTAACTGGCTCAAAGTCTTTAGACGAAACAATGTTTTCTCGTGCAGCCTTTACTTGCTCAAAGTTCTTAAACTTAGGTGTAGCTACAGCACGAATGTTGCCTACTCCATAGAAGAATCCCTCTGCGCCAGCACCGCCTTTCATCTCTTTTACAAGATTGTCTAATGTTGCTTCTGCATAGCGTCTGTTACCAGAATCTGTATAACCTCTAAATATTCGTTCTGTTGGAGTTACACCAGCTTCAGCTAATGTGTTATCCATATTTGCAGACCAGCTTTCAAATTCTGGTTTTAAATCTCTTACTCGTTGGTTGACTTCTTGATTAAACTTCCAAGTTTCTTTTCCAAAATCTTTAGGGTCTGGCAACATACCTTGTTCATCAAGGAACTTTGCCTTGTAAATATCAGAATCAAACCGATATTTCCAATCTTGTTTTAACCTGTCAACTGTGTAGTCACCATCTGGTATTTTTTTAGCAACATCTGAAAAGAAGCTATCTATATTTTTAACGCTTTTTGCATCAAATTTAAAGTCAATCTCAGGTGTTCTAGCTGTATAAGCATCAAATCCATACACAGGATTCTTAGCTGATGGGATAGCCATTGACTTATCGCCTATCAATGAGATGTTTCCAAAAGAAGTTAATGGATTTTCTACATTTGAAACAGCTACAGATGGCACAGGCATACCGCCTACTTTTTCTACTCGTGCTAGTTTTTCTGGTGAAATGTTGTGATGAACAATCATTTCTTTACCAGCTTCTACATTAGGAACAAATTGAGATGGGGTGCGTTTTCCTAAAAGTCCACCAACATCTTGAATACTTGCGCCTACTGGTAAACCCTTAGTAGCTTGCATCAATGCTCTGTTAACTGGTGCAGCAATTGGCGCAAGAGTCATTGCAGCTTCAGCAGTCTCAGGCTTTAGGAATGGTACGTTAGCCCTGTTGACGTTGGTCAATGCGTCTAACAATCCTCTAGGACTATCTGCGTATGCTGCTCTCTCTACTGTCTTAGGGATTCCTGTGCTTTCCAACAAATTACCCAGACCTTGCAGTTGCTGAGTGCGTCTCTTGTCTTGCATAAAAGAAAGCAAGCCTTGGATAGCATCGTTGGATAACCCTGTTAGTGGGTTAGCGTAAGGAGTAGCCCTCAAGTCAGCCATTATTTCATTCTACCCATCTTACGAGCAGCTTCTGAAATAGCGATAGCAATGGCTTGTTTGGGGTTTTTAACGACTTTACCGCCCTTACCAGAGTGCAATTCTCCCTTTCCAAACTCGTGCATTACAGCACCAACTTTTTTCTGACCTGCTTTGTTCAGTTTAGTTTTCATCATATCAGTTCACCTGAGTTATTGAAATATCTGTTGCAGTACCACCACGAATAACAGCAACTTTATCACCACCAGTTACTTTAATGTACTCAACGGCATTGGGAGGAAGCATAGGGCTAGTTGTTAAGGATGCAGTAGGATTCGTGCCAATTTGAAAGTGGCAATGCGCTGCACTTCCATTTGCTAAACGAATAATCGTGCAATCAGATGCAATTGCTGTTGACTGTACGCTAGAAGCAGTAACAGTCATTACTTGGGTTGTTCCAAGGTTGTAAATCTGTGACAACTGTCCATTGTCATCTCGTGCTAGTTTACTCATACATTACTCCAGTTGTTTACCATTTAACTTTGTTTGCCCAATATGCTGCGCTCATTTTCCCCTTGGCAATGTTCTCCGCATGACGAGCCTTGAACGCTTCGTTACGCTTCGTGCCATCAGGAGAACCCTTTACACCCTGTTGACCAAAACGAATGAGTTTTACATCCTCACCAGACTTCGCTAAAACAGCGTGAGACTTGGTTTTGTGGTCAGGAGTTCTCTTAGGTTGGTTGTAACCAGAAAACTGCTCAGAGCCTCGTTTAATCATTTCTTGGCTGTCTTTGCGGCTTGTTTGAAATCAGCAGCAGTAGGTGCGCCCTTGCTTCCTACTTTTCTCATGCGCTCTGGGGTCTTACCTGCGGCTTTTTGCGCTTCAATACGCTTCTTCTTTGCTGCGATATTCGCATACAAACCTTGGTTAGTCGTTCCCATATTCATCTCCCATATTTTCAGAATCGTCAGTAATCGGGCCACCAGTTACCCAAGCAGTGCAAGTACGTTTGGCAGCACACTTAAAGTCCCAAATCTCACAGTAACCTAAGTCGCCAGCATCAATGACTTCCCAAGCATCCATCTCGCTATCGCCTGTTGCCAAGCCAGATTCAATGCAATCCATCATCTTAGTGGTTTGAATGAAAGCAGCGCAGTTTCCGCAACGAGATTTTTTAGCCTGTTCTGGAGAGTTTCGCCATACCTTTGAGATTTCACGCCAGTAGCCAGCGTTTGCTTCGTTAGGATTCATTGGGCCATAGTTAGCCTTGTCAATGCCCTTTTGACGATTCTCAAGATTTACAGACACATCACCTGTCGCAACTGGACACGCTTCGCCTTTTTTCTCTTGGCTTTGAATCTCAATCTCAATTTTTACGGATGGCTCTAATAATCCAGACATAGTTGTCCCTAGGAGTTTGTACCATTATCGCACGAAAAAAAAGAGGGAACAAGTCCCTCTCAAAACCAAATGGCAACTTGGTAAAGCCATTGTGCGCTATCTAAAAAGTTTTGCAAGGGTTAGATTTAGAACGTCCATCTCTGTTAACTTCATCACAGACCACAGCCTAGCTGACCCATGTATGCCGTTATGTGGGCCTTGGTGACAGTCCTTGCATAAAGGAATACATAAGTATTGGTTATGCTGGACAATATGGTGTGCATCGCTTGGGCCAGAAGCATCACAGACCCCACAAGGCATTTCTTTAATCTTTGCCAAGTGGAGTCTTTCCCTGTTATTGGGCCTGTTATTCATGCTTCATATCACGAACAAAAGTAGCAAAACTTTGTGAGGTATTTCCAAAGGCTTTCATCTTGTCAAACTCCTTGGCTACTTCCTCAAGAGTG
>Ga0209296_1002798_pt1 | contig 12202 bp, 10 predicted proteins | sample S_130206_EF_Meta_FD_187319 | JGI IMG/M metagenome (GOLD analysis project Ga0209296, IMG submission 187319) | Freshwater microbial communities from Lake Simoncouche, Canada to study carbon cycling - S_130206_EF_MetaG (SPAdes) (version 2) | ecosystem: Environmental > Aquatic > Freshwater > Lake ...
TTATTAATATACACTCGATGCAATTAGCGACAAAAAAAAACAATCTAGCCTAGAGAGATAAAAACGTATGTGCCATCGATTGATTTCAATGCTACTCATCCTAAGTGCCCTGACAATTCCTGCCGCGCGCGCTCAATCAGCCAAATGGCCCTCGGCTCCAGTGCGCATCGTTGTCGCCTACCCAGCCGGTGGTCCAAATGACCTCATCGCTCGGGCGATTGGCCAACAGCTCACAGCCGCCTATCAGCAACCAGTGATCATTGAAAATCGCCCTGGCGCAAGCGGTACCATCGGCAGTGAATATGTTGCGCGTGCTACACCTGACGGCTACACACTAATGTTGACGGCAACGACACACTCGATGGTCAATGCACTGTATGACAAGTTATCTTACGATGCAGATAAGGATTTCACGGCGATTACGAAGGTAGGTCAAAGCTCTTTAGTACTTGTCGTAAACCCAGAACTTCCTGTTCGGTCAGTCAATGAACTCATTACCCTCGCCAAAGCGTCACCCGGAAAATTTGCGTTTGCCTCAACCGGCGGCGGTTCGACTCCTCACTTGGCAGGTGAGATGTTCAGGTTAGGAACGAACCTTGACCTGATCCACGTGCCTTATAAAGGCAGTGCACCAGCCATCGTTGATCTGCTTGGTGGACAGGTCCAGATCATGTTCGAAACAATGCCGTCGGCTGCACCTCACATTAAATCTGGAAAGCTGCGACCGATCGCCGTCACAACAAGCACACGTAGCGCAGAAATGCCCGAGCTACCAACGATTAGTGAAGCTGGCCTGCCTGGATATGAGGTCTCGGTTTGGTGGGGTGTTGTAGGACCAGCCAAGATCCCGGCCGCGGTTGCAGAACAGATTAGCCAAGCGGTGAACAAAACCCTCACTTCACCTGAAATTCGCGAGCGGTTCTTAAAGTACTCAATCGAACCGGTTGGCACCTCGCCCAACCAGTTTCAGGTTGCTCTGCAGAATGACATTAAGAAGTATGCCAAAATTATTAAAGACGGAAATATTCGAGCAAACTGAAGCGCTGTAAAGGCGACAAAGTATGAGATTGTTGTAGATTCGTTTCAAGAGCGCTCTCGGCTCGTTCAAGCGTGATTCTAGGATCACTTTCGGATCACTCAAGAATCGTTCTAGGAGCCGCTCCGAGATCCGCTCCAGGATCGGCCCTAATATCCGCTCTAGGATCTTGACTGGAGATCAAGCGCAAGAAGTCATCGCAAGACTGTCGAACCAGGGCTGAGACAGTCTTGCGAGCAAATAATCGTCAAACCAATTAACGCGTTTGACGACGCCGATAGAACATGAGGCCAAACGCCAACACCACCAACACAGCTGGGATCAAAGCAATGTTCAACACTTTGATCCAAAACTGCAATGCCTCGCTATCTGCCCTTAGATCTTTACGAACGTCTTTTAATTCACGACGCTTCTCGGCGGCAACCTTACGAAAACGATCCACTTCGGCTTGCTGCTCTTTAGTTAAAATCGCAGCACCTGCAGCCGCACCAGGGACTGGTGCCGTTTTTTGCAAGGCCTGCAACTTTTCTTGCGTTGCCTGCAGACTATCTTGGATGTCTTTAATTTTTTCTGTGTACGCCTGTTGAGCACGGGTCTCCATTTCTTTGATCACTGTAAATGGCCGCGTCGCACTTTGCCTGGTTCGCAGTGAAATCAACGCAGCATCGCCAGCGTACTGATCAACCAAAGCCTGTACAAACGCCAAGTTACCGTTGATCGGATACACCAGACGTTGGCCGAGCAAGTCTTGAATCTGCACGGCAGCGCCGTCGTTAATAAAATCAGTGTCAGCAATCAAGACCAAAGAATTATCTGCAGTGCCTTTGGCGATATGCGGTGCAAACACCTCGGGCACCTCTTCTTCCGGTTTTTTAGCGGTGTCAGTTGGTGCGGCTGCCGACTCAGCTGCGGGCTTATCCTCACCGGCTGGCTTGTCTTTGGCGGCCTCGTCTTCAGGCTTTTTCTCTGGCTTAGGCTTGGGCGGACGACCGTCTGGGAATGCGGTATTGAACTTGCCTTGCAGACGTAGCGCAATCGGCAATTCTTGACCCCCAGCTTTAAAGCCAGCCGTCGCCTTGTCGCCACGATCTTGGCCGCGCGCGGCCTCGATTAAGGCAGAGTACTTTGATGAATGCATCAAAACTTCTTGCTTGAGGCCAGCGACTGGCTGACCACTAAAGGCACCAATGAATGGAAACAAAGTCCCACCTAGGCGTGCCGTGGCCACGTCGGTTTGATCATAAGCAGAGTCGTTTAGGCTCAGCAGCGTTGGCAGCGCGCTGGGGCCTTTGCCAACCATGTACTGCATGTCTGAGAGCATCTTGGTGGTGTCAAGCGAAATACCCCACGCCTTGGTCAGTCTTTCAAGGTTTGAGGGGATGCCGGTTGGCTCCATCCCGCGTTGGCCCGGCGCAACATCAAAAAAGGCGAACGGATCCAGCAAGGCAATCAGTTTGCCACCACGCATCACAAACTGATCAATACTGTATTCGGCATGCTCGGTGATGCCACGCGGATGATGAACCAGCAATACCTTGACCTGTGGATCAATATCTTTGCCATCCATCGGCACCTGAACGACTTTGTAATCTCGCTCGAGTTCTGAAATAAATACTTGTTTAGGTGAAGGTGGTACCCCCATCATCGGGAAACCAGAATTGCCAAACACCGGCATCGGGCTCATCACCCCTAACACCGTCTTCTCTTTTTCAGTCACACTCGTAATGGCGCGTGTAATGTCGTACTCAAGCAAGCGCTCGCGATCCATCGCGATATTAGACATTGCCGATTTACGATCGCCCTGCCTAACCGCAAGGCCCAAATAAAAGCGATCGCCATTATCGAGAGATTGTGCTTGCACGCCATCCGCCGTGGCAGTCTCTTCTTGATCAGAATCAGGCTGAGGATCAGAGATCTCGATTGAGATTTTGCCACCGCTTGCGTTGCGGTACTCGATCAACAAGTCTTGCACTCGACGGCCATAGCCCTTTAACACCAAGGGCATACCCGCTTCAGATTGAGAAAAATAAAACCGAATTGTGATCGGTGCTTGTAATTTTTTTAGTACCTCGCGAGTCCCTTCAGATAAGGTATAACTTTTGGCTTGCGTCAAATCTACGCGCGAATAATAAAAGTACGCGAAGACATTGACCGCCACCAAACTGGCGACTGCCAGCGCGATCACGACAAAAGAGTTTCGATATAAACGATTCAGCATGATCACCCCTTAACCCGCACGATGACCGCGCAAGACCACACCTGTGGCAAATAACGAAAAAACCGAAATAGACACGAAATAAATGACATCACGGCTATCCAGAATACCTTTTTGAAAACCATCAAAATGGGACAACACTGAAAATCCCGCCATCACCTCAATCCCTTGTGGCCCAATCCAGCGCCCGACTAAATCTAAGATGGGCGGAAACCCAAGCAGATTCAGAAGCAGGCAAATCATGATTGAAAAAATGAAGGCAATCACTTGATTGCGGGTGCAGGCTGAGGCCAGCGAGGCAATCGACAAATAGGTACCCGCAAGCAACGCACAACCAACATAACCAGCCAAGATCGTGCCGTTATCAGGCGAACCCAACCAATTCACAGTGAGCACCATCGGAAAGCTCAACGCAATCGCCAAAATCAAAAAAGCCCACGACGCTAAAAACTTGCCCAAGATTGCCTGCCAAGGAGCGATCGGCATCGTCAACAACAATTCGATCGTACCTAAGCGATGCTCTTCAGACCACAAACGCATGCCAACTGCAGGCACTAAAAATAAGAAGAGCCAAGGCATCCAGTTAAAAAACGCAGCTAATGACGCATCGCCACGCTCAAAAAAACCGCCGAAGGTGAAGGTAAAAATCCCTGCCAATAACAGGTAGGCAATTAAAAACACAAACGCTAAGGGTGACTCAAAATAAGCCCGCCATTCTCTGGCTGCAATGGCTCGAGTCGCTGAAAAGATATTCATGATTAGGCTCCGGAGTGCGAAGCTGTCTGACGCTCAGCGCCAGTCACTTCACGAAAATAGTCGTCAATTCTTCCAGTTTTGGATCTTGACTTAAATTCGTCGGGAGTACCTTGTGCCACGATGCGCCCTTGAGCAATGATCACAGCACGGCTACACACGGCCTCAACCTCTTCTAGTACATGCGTTGAGATAATGATCGACTTGGTGCGACCCATCTCACGAATCAGCTGACGCATGTCGTGCTTTTGATTTGGATCTAAGCCATCTGTGGGTTCATCTAAGATCAACACCTCAGGATCGTGGATCAAAGACTGCGCCAAGCAGGTGCGTTGGCGAAAACCTTTTGACAAGGTATCAATCGTTTGCCTGAGAACGTTCTGCAACTGGCAAAGCTCAATCACTCGATCGACAGCATTTTGCTTGTCTACACCGGTGAGGCCACGGATATCAGCGGCGAAACGCAAAAATGACAGCACAGTCATATCTTGATAAGAAGGCGCCGATTCGGGTAAATAGCCAATCTTGCGCTTAGCCGAAATGGGATCTTTCAATACATCAAAGCCGCAGACCGATATCGAACCACTTGTTGGCGGAATGAATCCGGTGATCATCCGCATCGTGGTGGATTTGCCGGCGCCGTTAGGGCCTAAAAACCCCAGGACTTCGCCTTGACCGACTTCTAAAGACAAGTCATCAACCGCCAACTTGCCCTTGAAGGATTTTGATAGATGTTGGATCTTAATCATCGATCTCTCAGTTTTAAAGTAACACTGGCTTATAAAACGCTCGTGGCAACCGAATATTGTTCAAATGTTGCTCACTTGGCGCGGGTTATGGGGGCAGCCAAAAAAAAATCAAGGCGTATTTTTGCAAAAACTATATTAAAAATCTAGTATTTAGCCCTACTGCGCGTAGGGCAGGCACACCTTATCACATTGTTCAGTGCAAGAAGGCCGAAGGTAGGCCCAGCCAAGGGTTTGACCCACTCTGAGTGGGTAGCCTAATTGCAAGGCTTAAACAATCGCTCGCAAACTCGTCTAGCTTTCAGTATGCTGCAACCAATCGATTAAAAAACAAAACTGAACCGCCGAAACGGACCTGGCCGGCACAAGCCGCCAGCGACTCGTTTATCAGGCGAGTTTGGATAGACCGGAGACTTCGATGAAAAAGCGGCTTCGCAATGCAATCGCTTCACTTGGCTGCGCCTTCGCGCTATTGGCCGGCGCTGCTCAGGCGGCAGATAAACCAATCCGCCTAGTGATTTTTGCTGCGGGTGGCCCGGTCGATTTTGTAGCGCGCCAGTTCGCTGAAAGGCTCTCTAAAACGACAGGCACTGATGTCATCGTTGAGGCCAAGCCAGGCGCCAATGGCATTATTGCGGCGCAAACCGTCATTGCAAGCGAACCTGACGGTACAACGCTATTCTTTTCAAGCTCTGGGCTCTTTACGATCTCACCGATTTTTCAAAAACTCCCGTTCGATATTGATCGAGATCTAGTCCCCGTATCGCGTATCGTCATCAACGCCTCTGCAGTTGCGATCGATGCCAATATCCCAGCCAAGACGGTCAGCGAATTTATTGCCTACGCAAAGGCTAAAAAACAGACCATCGACTTTGGATCACCCGGAGTGGGCAATATCACCCAACTTTGGATTGAACAATTCGCCGACGCCACGGGCTTGCCACTCATGGCAGTCCCTTACAAAGGAATCGCCCCGGTCATGGTCGACGTCATGGGTGGGCGACTAGCAGGCACGATTGGCGATCTACCGGCCTTTTTACCTCACATCAATTCTGGGCGCATGCGAGTCATTGGCTTGGTTGGCGAGACACGCAATCCTGCTGTACCGAATATTCAAACCGTTCACGAACAAGGCTATCAAGGCCTCAATGCCTTATCTTGGTATGGCGTGTTTGCCTCGAGCAAAACGCCAAGCCCACTTGTTCAAAAGTTAAACACGTCGTTCAAACAGGTATTGTCTGATCCGAGTTTGCGTGACGCCCTCAGAGCCGCTGGGGTCGAGCCAGCCGCCTCGACCCCAGCTGAGCTCGCAGCACTTGTGCAAGCAGACCGCGCACGCTGGGCGACATTGATTAAGCAGAAACAATTGAAAATGGAGTAGGCACATGGTTCAAACATATTTACGAACCCTCAGAGGGTTAGCTGTTACCTTATTATTGCTTCCCTTTGCAAGCTGGGCTCAAACACCTTACCCCTCAAAACCAGTTCGAATCGTCGTACCGTTTCCACCAGGTGGCGCAGTCGATATTGTGGGGCGTGCGCTGGCTCAACATCTGTCGACCGCCTTTGGTCAGCCTGTTGTGGTTGAAAATAAACCAGGTGCCAATGGTACGATTGGGGCCGCACTGGTTGCCAAGGCCGAACCCGACGGCTATACCTTGTTGCTAAGCGCCTTAGGGGCCATCACCGTCATCCCGCACGTCCGCGATGTTGGCTACGACCCTCTCAAAGGCCTCATGCCAGTCACTCAAGCGGTCAGGTTGTCATTAGTGTGGCTCGCAAAACCCGGGCTTGAAGCCAAAACCATGGCAGACATCATCAAACTGGATAAGGCTGGTGTCAGACTATCAGCTGGCAACTCGGGCAATGGCAGCCCAAATCACCTTGCGATTGAGCAGTTCAATCTAATGGCGGGCACCAACATCACCTCGGTGCCGTACCGCGGCGAGAGCCCTGCCCTCACAGACTTGATGGGTGGGCAAATTGACTTAGCAGTGATCACCTTAGTCGCAGCGACTGTGCCGCTCAATGCTGGCAGCATCAAGCTGCTAGCGACCTCGGGTACCAAGGCGCCGCAATCGATGCCTCAATTGGCAACAGTCGCTGGCGCGACCGGCATGACTGAATACTCAGCCGAGGCTTGGCAAGGCGTCTTTGTGCCAGTTGGCACTGCACCAGCAATCGTCAATCGCCTCAACACTGAAATTGTCAAAATCCTGCATTCACCCGAAGTCAGCAAGTTTTTGCTAGACAGAGGCACAGAGCCCGTTGGCAATAGCGTTTCAGATTTCGCTGCTCTCGTGCAGACTGAGTTCGTGAAATATGGCGCTTTAGCCAAAAAGATTCAGTTAAAGGTTGAGTAGTCGTCATGACAAATAATCTTTGTGTACGCTTTGTGAAAGCTGCTGTTGGTGCCATTGACGCGAGCCACTTTGCCGTCGCGACTGAAGTCATCCCCAGCGCCGAGATGGGCGACATCGTGGTCCAAAACGCGTTTGTCTCGCTCGACCCGTATCAACGTCGTCAGATGATGCCCAATGTCGCCTATGCGAATCCGTTGAACTTAGGTGACGTGATGGTGGGCCGCGCGATCGGACAAGTCGTTGAATCAAAGCACGCAGACTTTAAAGTGGGTGACTGGGCGCTAGGCCATTTTGGTTGGCAACGTTACACCAAGATCAAAGCGTCTGGCGCAGAGAAAATCAATCTAGATGGCTTTTCTGCCTCGACCTATCTGGGTGCGCTTGGCAGCCCGGGCGTCACCGCGTGGGTGGGCTTACGCGCGATTGCAAAGGCCGTGCCTACAGATACGGTCGTGATCTCAGCCGCGACCGGTGCGGTGGGGAGCGTTGCCGCAGCCCTAGCACGCTCAATCGGCTGTCGCGTGGTTGGGATCGCTGGCGGCCCTGCCAAGTGTCAACATGCGGTCGAAAAACTTGGTTACTCGGTCTGTGTCGATTATCGGGATCCGAACTTCAAGCAATTACTGGCACAAGCAACGCCTCAAGGCATTGACGTTGATTTTGAAAACGTTGGCGGCGCTATCTTTGATTGCGTCCTCGAACGTTTAAATGATTTTGCACGCATCGCGTTATGCGGCATGATCTCGCAATACAACTTGATCGAGCCTGATGGCATACGCAATATTGGCGAGATCTTGAATAAAAACGCCACCCTACAAGGCTTTAGGGTGACGAGCTATCCCCAACATCGCGCACAAGCCCAGAAAGACATCAAAGCGCTGCTGCGCAGTGGCACCCTGCAGCCCACTGAGACGTTCGTTGAAGGGCTAGAGGCAGCCCCTCAGGCGTTTGTCGACTTGTTTAAAGGCGCGAATCTTGGGAAATTGGTGGTGCGGGTTTAAACTAATTCACTTTCGCAATTTTTGCATCTGTCACAACTTTATTCCACTTGATTAACTCTACCTTGGCAAAGGCCTCAAACTGTTCAGCGCTTCCCCCCACGGGTTCAGCACCTAAGTTTCCAAGCTTCTCTTTTACATCTGGCATCTCGGCAATACGAGTAATTTCTACTGACCATTTTTTGACAATATCCACTGGCACCCCTGCCGGCCCCATAAAACCCATCCAAGAAAACGCAGTAAACCCTGGAAAAGTTTCTGCGATCGTTGGCAATTGCGGCATCGACTCTAGTCTCTTGGGGCCAATGCTCGCCAACGGTTTAATCATGCCCGACTTAAACATTGGTGTTTGCGTAAAAATCGTATCAATGGTGTAGCTCACCTCTCCGCTTGCCACTGCCGTCACCGCAGCAGAACTGCCCTTGTACGGGACGTGCGTCGCCTCAAAGCCAGCTTCAGATTTGAAGTATTCACCGGCTAAATGTGCAATTGTTCCATTACCAGCAGACGAATAATTCAACTTACCGGGATTTTTTTTGGCGTACGAAATCAGCTCTGCAATGGTGGACACCGGTATTGCAGGGTGAACACTAAGCGCCAACTGAAAGATTCCAGCCTGACTGAGAAACGTAAAATCCTTCAACGTATCGAAGGGCATTTTTTCATACATTGCGGGGTTTGTTCCGACACTCGTAGTACCCATGATCACCGTGTAGCCATCAGGGGCAGCCTTTGCCACATAACCCATCCCAATCATGGTTCCTGCGCCCGGTCGATTCTCGATAATGATCGGTACTTTCCAGATCTCAGCGAGTTTGACGGTGAAAATTCTGGCAAGCGGATCAACCGCGCCACCTGGCGGATAAGGCACAACGACGGTAATGGGTCGATTAGGATAGCCTTGTGCCGCCACGATACAAGGAACCAATGACACGACTGCCAACAGCTTTTTAATGAGTTTGATAACGGGCATATATTTAGCCTTTAACACAACAGCACTGCCGTCAATGCGACCGAGTGCTTGAGTAAAAATTCATGAGTGCTGCGAGCAAACTGCGAGCGTCACCTTCTATAACATAGCCGCACATCAATTTTCTTTAGGTATCTTCGCCTCGCCAACGACCTTGGTCCATTTATTGATTTCCGCCTGTGCAAAATCAGAAAACTGTTGAGAGGTGCCACCAACGGCCTCAATGCCAAGCTGAGCCAGCCTCTCTTTGACTTCAGGCGTGTTCGCAATTTTAGAAACTTCAGTTGACCACTTCAGCACAATCTCTGGCGGTAGACCCGCCGGCCCCATGAAGCCCAGCCAGGAAAAAGCTGTAAAGCCTGAGTATTTTTCTACCATCGCCGGCATATTGGGCATTGACTCTAGGCGCTTGGGGCCAAAGCTCACGAGAGGCCTAATTGACCCAGCCTTAATATGCTGCGATTGAATGAACAGTGTATCGATCGCATATGAGACTTCACCACCGACCACAGCCATTGTTGAGGCCGCGCTACCTTTATAAGGCACATGCGTGACGTCAATGCCTGCAGACACTTTGAAGTACTCGCCCGACAAATGTCCCATCGTGCCGTTACCAAACGATGAGTAATTAAGCTTGCCGGGATTCTTCTTCGCATACGCAATCAACTCATCAAGCGTCTTTACTGGCAGTGAGGGGTGCACCGAGAGCACAAGCTGCAAGATGCCCATCTGACTAATGAAAGTAAAGTCTTTCATGGTGTCATACGGCAATTTGTTATAAAGCGCAGGATTGGTTCCAACGCTGGTAGTACCGACTGTGATGGTGTAACCATCAGGTGCCGCGCGGGCACCGTAGCTCATGCCAATCGTTGTGCCGCCACCGGCGCGATTTTCGATAATGATCGGCACCTTCCAAGCCTCGGCCAATTTGACTGTAAAAATTCGCGCGATCGGGTCGGTGGCACCGCCGGGCGGGTAAGGGACGACAACCGTGATTGGGCGGTTTGGATAGGGTTGCGTCTGAGCCAACGTCGCAGTGCCGATTAGACCTAAAACACTGAGGGTAATTCCATTTAATAATCGCATGCTGTTATTCCTTGTTTGTGCCACGACTTGCCAACGTTCCTTGAACTATTCGGTCTTCGGAATACGTTCTGCTACTTTTTCCCATTTTTTTAAATCTGATGCAATCAGTTGCGCGAGCTCGGCCGGTGTCGAAGGCGTCACATCCATACCGGCAATTGCCATACGGGCTTTGAAGGCGTCGGTGACGAGCACTTTTGCAACTTCAGCGTTGAGTCTCTTCACAATATGATCCGGGGTGCCAAGCGGCGCCAACAACGCAAACCATGACGCTACATTAAAACGTTCAAAGCCAACCTGTCCAAACGTAGGAACATTTGGTAATGCCGGGTTGCTCTGACTGGAAGGCACACCAACCCCCAACACTTTGCCTTCGCGAACTGAGGCTGCTGCCACCGCAATCGAAATCACCGCCGCAGGTGTACTGCCGCCAATTACGTCAATAATAAATTTACCGCTACCCGAGCCTCCGTAGGGGATGTGCACCCAGTCCAAGCCTCCATCTAGGCGGAGCTGCTCGCCGAGCATGTGTGCGGTGCTACCCACGCCTGGCGAGGCATAAGACAGCTTGCCCGGATTCGCTTTTGAATACTCGACCAGCTCTTTAATATTTCTAACTGGTATGGAGGGATTCACGACGACGACAAAAGCAACATCTGTGAGTTTTGAAATCGGTGCGAAATCTTTGCTTGCATTGAAACTGACATTCTTTTGGATAAAGGGCGTGATCGTCAACGTACCATCGAAACCCAGCAAAAGCGTATGTCCGTCAGGCTTAGCGCGTGCTACTTCAGTAGTGCCAATCACGCCGGTTGCACCCGCTTTGTTTTCGATTTGAAAAGACTGCCCAAATTCTTTAGACAAGCCTTCACCCAGTACGCGCGCCAACATATCTGCCGATCCGCCCGGCCCAAAGGGAACAATAATTTTGACTGGGCGTGCGGGATAGGGGTCAGTTTGAGCAGAGCCAGACACCGAATAACCCAGCATTGCAAGCACTTGAACAAGTACGAAAATGCAGCGATTTAAATTAATCAATTTAATTGGCCTTTATGTTTGTTATGAAAAACTCACACAAGCGTTGAACAACAACTTCACGATCAGCAGGGTTCATTTTCAAAACGCTACCCTCTAAAAACGTTATTCAAGCGACGCCTCAAGCCGTTTTTCTCGTCGTTTACGAACCCACGATAAGTTTGGCAAAATTAATAACAATAAGGCAATCACCATCAAGATCGCTGACAAAGGTCTTGAGAAAAAAATCATGAAATCGCCTTGTGACAGCAATAGGGATTGCCGGAAATTGTTCTCCATCAGCGGGCTCAAAACCATTGCCATGATCAGCGGTGCTGCCTCATATTTAAGCTTTTTAAACAAGTAGCCAATGAAGCCAAACACGATCATCACGATCACATCAACAATACTATTGCTTAGACTGTAAGAGCCAATCACACAAAAAATCAGAATGGCAGGCACAAGATAGTGGTACGGAATTTTTAAAATCTTGACCCATAAACCGACAAAGGGAAGGTTCAACACAATCAACATAATGTTGCCGATATACATGCTGGCAACAACTCCCCAAAAAATATCTGGGTGTTGCGTGATTAACAAGGGCCCCACATTCACGCCATACGATAAAAATGCACCAAGCAATAACGCCATCCCCGGTGTTGAAGGAATCGCGAGCGTCAGCAACGGAATAAAAGCACCACCAATCGCCGCGTTATTTGCGGCCTCGGGGCCCGCAACGCCTTCGATCGCGCCTTCACCAAATTGTTCAGGGTGCTTGGATATCTTCTTTTCAACGCTGTAAGACACGAAACCAGCAGCCACTGGGCCCGCACCAGGTAATAATCCAAAGAAAAATCCAATCAAACCACCTCGAGAAATCGGCCCGGCTGAGTCTGCCCAGTCTTTTCGGCTCGGCCAGATTTGAGAAATCTTTCCAGCAAAAACATCCTTTGAGATCCGCTGTTCAATATTCAACAACACTTCTGAGATTCCAAACAAACCCATAATGACGGGGATCAACCCG
>Ga0209296_1002799_pt1 | contig 12193 bp, 9 predicted proteins | sample S_130206_EF_Meta_FD_187319 | JGI IMG/M metagenome (GOLD analysis project Ga0209296, IMG submission 187319) | Freshwater microbial communities from Lake Simoncouche, Canada to study carbon cycling - S_130206_EF_MetaG (SPAdes) (version 2) | ecosystem: Environmental > Aquatic > Freshwater > Lake ...
TGGCCCTGCGTCTGCTTTGTTCGCGTGCCCGAGTGAACATGCAGAAGCTCCGCACGGCCCACCCGGACGAGCGCATGCAGGTCGACCTAGTCCAGGCCGCCAACGAGTACAAAGGCCTGCCCCTCGTGGTCGACGACAACGGTGGCCAGAATATCCTCGAGATTCGGGCCAAGTGCCGCCGCGTCCATGCCCGCACCCCCTTGGATATGGTGGTCATCGATTACATCCAGCTCATCAACGGACTGGACTCAGGTCTGCCCCGTGAACAGCAGATCGCCGAAGTCTCCCGTAGCATCAAGGCCATGGCCAAGGAGTTCAAGATCCCCATCATCGCCCTGGCCCAGTTGAACCGTAAGTCCGAGGACGAGGCCCGCCAGCCCCGCATGTCCGACCTGCGCGAGTCCGGGTCCATTGAGCAGGATGCCGATATCGTCATGCTTATCTCCAAACCCCCCATGAGCCAGGGTAAGGCTGCCGAGGCCGAGGCCGAGCAGGCAGGGCAGGACGGCTGCTACTCCCGCCAGCTCATCGTGGCCAAGAACCGTAACGGACCCACCTCTGACATCAACTTGCTCTTTAATCCGGGGCTGACACGCTTCGAAAATCCGGCCAAAGATTACCGAAATAATGAATAACCCCTCCTTCCGCCGCAGCTGGCTTCGTGCCGCCTGCTTCGCTCTCGCTCTGTCGCCGCTCGTCGGGGTGGCCCAAATCACCCCGGTGACGAAGGACCCGCTCGTCCGCTCCATCCGCATCAAGGCGGACGGAACGAACGTCTCCGAGCAGTTCGTCCTCGGTTTCGTCGCTCTGCGACAAGGCCAGCCTTTCTCCCAGGATGCCGTCGCTAACACGGTCCGCTCCCTTTACGCCACCGGTCGCTTCAATCAGGCCTTGGTCGAGCCCACCCTCGACCCGAAGACCGGCGAGGTAGACATCGTCGTCACGGTCGAAGCTCGTCCGATGCTCAAGGCTATCGAGTACATCGGTGGCGACGGACTCGTCGGCAAGGATGGCTGGTTCGGCGGCATCGTGATCGAGGACATGAAGCTTGGCGAACCTCTCGACATGGCCCAGCTGCGCCGCTCCGAAATCAAGCTCCAGAACGAGCTTCGCAAGAAGCGTCCGTTCGCCCGCGTCAGATCCGAGCTCCGCGATGCTGTCGGCGGTAAGATGGTCGCCGTCATCGTCGACGAAGGTATCGAACTGAAGGTCGACAATTTCCGCTTCGAAGGAGCCACCTCCTTTGATCGCTACGACCTCTGGTCCGCGGCCGAACTCAAGACCAGCGAATACCGCTGGTACAAGTGGTCCTGGCTCATCGGCGGCGGACGACTCGACCCCGAGCAGTATCGCGCCGATTGCAAGAAGCTCCGTGAGTACTACCGATCGAAGGGTTATCTCGATGTCGAAGTCGAGGACGCCGACCCGGAGAAGGTCTGCGAGGTCAAGGACGTGAAGGGCTCGGCCGGCTGGGTCGACGTCGTCTTCAAGATTAAGGAAGGCCGCAAGTACACCGTCGGGGCGATCGCCTTCGACGGCAACCGCCTCGGCTCCGCCGACCCGATTTATTCGTCCGATGCCCTGCTGAAGGTCGTCTCCGAGCCCTCCCTTCGCCGCGGTTCCCATCCCTCTGAGTTCGACAAGATCGCCAGCGGCGAAGCCTTCGCGGCGCCGGCCATCGAAGCCGCCGCCGACAAGCTGCGCGAATACTACGGCCAGATGGGCTACATCAATAGCTCCGTCCAGGTCGTCCGTAAGCCTAATCTCACGACAGGCGCCATCGACGTGAAGTTCCAGATTGAAGAAGGCCAGCGCCACACGGTCCGCGCGGTCGAAATCCAGGGTAACACCAAGACTCGTTCAACCGTCATCGCCCGCGAGCTCGCGCTCGGGCCCGGCGAGGTCTTCGACCTTGCTCGCACCCGCGTCTCCGAGGCGCGCCTCCGCAATACGCAGTTCTTCGAAGAAGTCCGCGTGGCGCCCGTTCCGACGCCGATCCCGGGCCAGAGCGACCTACGCGTCACAGTCAAGGAAGGCCCTACCGGCCAAGTCAGCTTTGGTGCCGGTTACAGCACCGTCGAAGGACTCGTTGGCTTCGTCGAGTACGCCGAATCTAATTTCGACTTCTCCAATCCGGAGGGCTGGTACCGTGGCGATGGCCAGAAGTTCCGCGTCCGTCTCTCTGTTGGCAGCCTGACCAACTCCTTCGAGCATTCCTTCGAGGAGCCGGCCCTTTGGGAACGCGACCTCTCCGTGGGTTACTCCATCGAGCGCCGCTACGCCGGCTACGCTTCGGCCAACTACTCCGTGCTTTCCGAAGGCATCAGCCTCTACGCACGCCGCCGTGTCTTCAGCAACATCGAGGGTCGCATCGGTTACAATCTTCGCCGCATGTCCGTCGATAATGTCACGGCCGATGCTCCGGCCGACGTGGTGACCGAGGGCAATGCCGGCGCCCGTGTGATCTCCTCGGTCTCGCTTTCGCTGACTTACGACACCCGCGACGAATACAACTTCCCGACCAAGGGCTCCCGCATCTCGCTCACCGAAGAACTGGCCGGTAACGGCCTCGGCGGCGACATCAAGTACCTGAAGTCCGAACTCCGCACGGGTCGCTGGTTTCTCGTCTCGCCCACCGCCGAGCAGACCGTCGGCGTCATCGGTCGCGTGGGCCTGCTCACCGGTACGGGCGGCTACCTGCCGTTCTACGAACGCTTCTACCTCGGCGGCGCCTATGATATGCGTGGCTTCGGCTACAACGACGTCGGCGCCTACGACACGTACGACACCTCCCATGGCAACCAGCCGATGGGTGGTATGACCTATGGCTTCCTTAGCGCCGAATACACCATCAAGGCCGCCGACAATCTCCGCTTCGCCGCGTTCTACGATTACGGCATCGTCAACCGCTCCGAGACTAATTTTAGCGTCTCTGAGGCGAACTCAGACTACGGCCTAGGTATGCGCATTCTCCTTGGAGGTGCGGTCATGCGCCTCGACTTCGGCTTCCCGCTGCAGACCACCAAGGCTCCGGCCGGCACCGACATCAACGCCGGCGGTATGAAGTTCAACTTCAGCTTCGGCACGGTCTTTTGATTGCCATTCTCCCTCCTAACCGCTTCTTAAAACAGAATACGCCCATGAAGTCCTTCTTCGCCCTCCTCCTCGCCTCCGCTTCCGTCTTCGCCGCCACGCCCAGCGTGGGTATCGTCGATGACCAAGAGATCTTCAAGAAATACGCCAAGGCCACCGACCTTCAGGCCGAAATCCGCAAGTCCGAGGAGTCCGCGCAAGCCTCCGTCAACGAGCGCATCAAGGCTGTCGAGCAACTTCAGACCGAACTCCAGGGCATCGACAAGCGCGGGCAGGATCCGATGCTCAGCGAAAACGGCAAGAAGGCCGTGCTCGCCGAGTTCCAGCAGAAGAACGCGACCTTCCAGCAGCGTCGCGGCGAACTTCAGAACTTCGTCAACGAAGCCCGTAATGCCATCCAGCAGCGCGTGGGTGAGATGAACAAGCAGATCGTCGCCGACGCCCGCGTTCAGGCCGAGAAGGTCGCCAAGGCCAAGGGACTCAATCTTGTCATCGGTAAGGCTCCGGTCCTCTTCTCCGACGCCTCCCTCGATGTCACGGAGGACGTGATCAAGGAGCTTAACGCCGCCTACAAGGCTTCTGCGCCCGTTGCCGTCCCGACCATCACCACCGCTCCGTCCGCTCCCGCGGCCCCTGCGCCTGCTGCCGGCGATAAGCCGGCTGCCAAGTAAGACTCTGCCGCGCCCCTGCTAGTCAGGGGCGCTTCATTTAGGACCATGTCGCTCGCTTTCACCATCGCCGAACTTGCCTCCCTGACCGGAGCCAAATCCGTCGAGGGTGCTTGCGTCGGTCCGATCACGGGCATCGCCGCCCTCGCCGAAGCGACGCCCGCCGATCTTTCCTTCCTCGGCAACGCGAAGTACGCCGACGCCGTCGCTTCTTCGAAGGCCGGAGCGCTCCTCGTGCCGGTCGCTTTCGCGGGCAAGCCTTCCGACGGCCAGGCTTTCCTCCGCGTCGATAATCCATCCTACGCCCTAGCGCTGCTCTGCTCGGTGCTCGAGGCGCGCCTCTGGCCGCGTCCTGCGGCCGGTATCCATGCCTCCGCAATCGTCGCTGCCTCCGCTAAGGTCGCCCCCGCCGCCCATGTCGGCCCGCTCTGCGTGATCGGCGAAGGCGCCACGATTTCTTCTGGCACGGTACTCGAAGCCCGCTGCCACGTCGGTGCCCACGCCTCGGTCGGCGCCGATTGCTGGCTCAAGCCCGGCGTTGTCGTCGGCGACTATTGCGTGCTGGGCGCCCGCTGTCGCATCCAGTCTGGCGCCGTCATCGGCTCCGATGGCTTCGGCTACGAGCCGGTCAATGGCGAGATTCAGCGCATCCCACAGATCGGCAACGTGGTCCTAGAAGACGATGTCGAGGTCGGCGCGAACTCCACCCTCGACCGTGCTCGCTTCAGCAAGACGGTGGTCGGACGGGGTACCAAGATCGATAATCTTGTCCAGATTGCCCATAATGTGCGTATCGGCCGTCAGTGCCTCATTACCGCGCAGGTTGGCATTGCTGGCAGTACGACGCTTGGCGACCATTGCGTCCTTGGCGGACAGTCCGGCGTCGCCGGACACCTCACTCTCGGCGACCGCGTCAAGCTAGGCGCCCAGACGGGCCTTTTCGAGGACGTGGCCGCCGACGGCTTCATGAACGGCACGCCGGCCGTGCCCTTCGGGCTGGAGCGGCGTCTGGTCGTCCTTTCGCGTCGTCTGCCGGAATTGTTCAAAAAGGTTGATTCGCTGGCCGCCTCCTTGGACTCTGCTAAACGTTAACCGACATGAGCCTACCTGAGATGAAGATTTTCACCGGCAACGCCAATCCGGCGCTGGCCAAGGAAATCTGCGAACATCTCGGCGTCCCGCTCGGCACTGCTACCGTCAACCGTTTCCCCGACGGCGAGACTTTCGTGCAGATCAATGAGAATATCCGCGGCTGCGACGTCTACGTCATCCAGCCCACCTGCGCTCCGGCCAACGATCGCATCATGGAGCTGCTGATCATGATTGATGCGCTCCGCCGCGCCTCCGCCGCCCGTATCACCGCGGTGATCCCGTTCTTCGGCTACGCTCGCCAGGATCGCAAGGACAAGCCTCGCGTGCCGATCACGGCCAAACTCGTCGCTAACCTTCTCACCGCCGCCGGAGCCAACCGCGTCCTGACGGTCGACCTGCACGCCCAGCAGATTCAGGGCTTCTTCGATATCCCGGTCGACCATCTCTACGCTTCACCGGTCTTCTACGCGCACATCAAGAATAAGCCTTGGCTCAAGGACGCCACGGTCTTCTCGCCTGACGTGGGTGGCTTGAAGTACGCCTCGGCCGTGGCCGACATGCTCAACCTTCCTTACGGTTTCGTGGCCAAGCGCCGCACGAGCGCAACCACCGTCCAGGCCACGAGTCTCGTCGGTGAAGTCGAAGGCCGTGACATCATCCTTGTCGACGACATGACGGAGACCGCGGGCACGCTCGTGGCCGCCGCCGAACTACTTAAGAAAAATGGCGCCCGCTCGGTGCGTGCCGTGGTCTCCCACTGCATGATCCAAGAGATCGCCTTTGATCGTCTGCGCAAGGGTCTCATCGACGAGGTCATCACGACTAACTCCGTCCCGGCTGACTGGCCGAAGGACCTGCCAATCACGGTGCTCTCGATCGCGCCCCTGCTGTCCGACGCGATCCGTCGCATCCACGGCAATAACAGCGTGACCGACCTCTTCCCGATTAAGGGCCACTGAGCTTGCCGTCTGGGTACTAAAAAGGCCGCATCAATGATGCGGCCTTTTTGTTGAGCGATGAGCTTGGGCTTACTTCTTCTCGGACTTGATGAAGTCGAGAATCACCTGGGCCTGGTCGCTGGTGTGACCTTTGTGGTCGGCGTAGACGCATTTGCCGTCCTTGAAGAGGAAGGCGCTGCGACCGGCCATGCCGATGAGGTTCTTCACGCCGAAGGCTTCGGTGACGGCTTTCTTCTCCTTGTCGGCGAGGAGACGGAAGGGGAACTTCTGCTCTTCCTTGAATTCTTTCTGCAGCTTCTCATCGTCCGTGCTGACGCCGAGGACGTTCACGCCGGCCTTCTGGAGGTCGGCCCAGCCGTCGCGTAGCGAACAACCCTGCTTGGTGCAGCCGCCGGTCTTGGCCTTCGGGTAGAAGTAGACCAGCAGGTAGCCCTTGGCGCCTTCCTTGGCGAGGGAGACGGGCTTGCCGTCCTGGTCGTTGCAGGTGACGTCCGGGATGGACGCGCCGACGGCGAGCTTTTCAGCTGCGTCACCGAAGAAGGGGAGGAGGGACATAAGGAGGGAGGCGAAGAGTGTCTTCATGGGATGTAGGTTGGGCGCCCGCCGGCAAAAGGCAAATGCGACCGACGGTGTTTTCGTGTCGCTTGTCCGTCCCTCCGGAGGCAAAAATACGTCTATGTTGCAGGCTGTCCTCGACACCATCCCTCATCGCCCGCCGTTCCTCTTCCTGGACCGGATCGATGAAGTCCGGGCCGATGGCGCCACCTGCTCCCGCACCTTCCGCGCCGACGAGCCTTTCTACTCCGGCCATTACCCCGGCAACCCGATCACGCCGGGAGTGTTGCTCTGCGAATCGGTCTTCCAGGCCGGGGCGATTTTCCTGACGAAGAAGCTCCAGTCCGAAGGCGGCGTCCCCTCTGGCAAGACCCCGGTGCTTTGCCGCATCGAGGAGGCGAAGTTCAAAGGGATGGTGATGCCTGGCGATACGGTCTCGATTGACGTGAAACTCGTCGAGACGCTTCAGCAGTTCCACTTCATGACCGGCACGGTGCGCCGCGACGGCAAGGCCGTCCTGACCATCCGCTTCGCGCTCGCCCTCGTCGACCAACCCGCCTGACCTCATGTCCTTCCTCGGCCTTACCGGTAAGACTTACCTCGTCCTCGGCGTCGCGAACAAGAAGTCCGTCGCCTGGCACGTCGCCAAGACCCTGGAGGCCGAAGGGGCTAAGGTGGTCTACTCCGTGCGCTCGCAGGCCCGGCTCGACTCACTGAAGGGCCTGCTCGACGGCAAGCCGGTGTACCTGTGTGACCTTGAGCATGAGGCGCAGACGGAGAAACTGGCCGCGGATGTCGGCCGCGAGCACGGCCCGCTCGACGGCGTGCTACATAGCGTGGCGTTCGCCAATTTCTCGAAGGGCATGCAGCCGTTCCATGAGACCGTGCGTGCTGACTTCCTCCAGGCTACCGCGATCTCCGCCTTCTCGCTCGTCGAGCTCTCCCGAGCGCTGAAGCCGCACCTGAAGTCCGACGCGTCGGTCGTCTCCATCGGCATCTCGTCGCAGGTGACGGCCTCGAACTACGGTTACATGTCGCCGATCAAGGCCGCGCTGGAATCCGCCAGCCGCTTCCTCGCCAAATCCTTCTCGGCCGACACGCGCGTGCGTTTCAATTCCGTCAACGCCGGCCCGCTGAAGACGAGCGCGAGCGCCGGCATCCCCGGTTATCTCCACAACTACCTGCACGCCGAGAAGATGACGTTCCGCAAGGAGGCTTTGAAGACGCAGGAGGTCGCCGACACGGCGGTCTGGCTGCTCTCGCCTCGTTCGAGCGGTATCAACGGCCAAGGCATCGTGGTCGACGCCGGCATGGGTTGGAATTTCTTCGACGAAGAACTCGTGGCCGCTTCTTCCCGCCTTCCTTGAGCGTGATTTTCAAGCGCACCGTCCTATCCGGCCTCGTCGCCGAACTGCCTCCTGAGGTCTGGACCTCCGATGAGGTCGAACACCGCCTGGCCCCCCTTTACGGCCGCCTGAAGCTGCCGGAGGGCCGTCTCGAGCTGATGACGGGCATCCGTGAGCGCCGCTTCTGGCCGCAGGCAATCCGCCCGTCCGCCGCTTCCGCGCTAGCGGGCCGGCGTGCGATGCAGGCCGCCGGAGTCGGCCCCGCTGATATCGATTTGCTCATCCATTCTTCAGTCTGTCGTGATCGCCTCGAGCCTTCGACCGCCGCCTACGTGCACGGCCTGCTCGGCCTCGGCCCGCAGGCGCAGATCCTCGACGTCTCCAACGCCTGCCTGGGTTTCCTCAACGCCGTCGTGCTTGCCGCGGGCATGGTGGAGTCGGGTCAGATTCGCCGCGCGCTGGTCTGCTCGGGTGAAGATGGTCGTCCACTCGTCGAGCGTACGATCCGCATGCTGAACGAAGACCTCTCGCTCACGCGTGAGACGATCAAGCCGTACTTCGCGAACCTGACCATCGGTGCGGGAGGCGCGGCCGCGGTTATCTGCCGCGACGATCTCGCCGGGCCCGGTTCAATCCGTCTCTTGGGCGGCGCCGCCGAGACCGATTCTTCCGCCAACGGACTTTGCGAAGGCGATACGTCGTCTGCCGAGCTCGATATGCGTACTGACTCCGAAGCGTTGCTCGCCGCGGGCGTGGCGCTGGCCCAGCGTTGCTGGGGCCGCTTCAAAGGTGTGACGGGATGGGACGAGACCACGCCGCACCGCGTCGTGACTCACCAAGTCGGACGCCGTCACTCGTCGTTACTCTTCGAGAAACTCGGTCTCGACCCCGCCAAGGACTACCAGAGCTTCGATCGCCTCGGCAACGTCGGCTCGGTCTCCGTGCCCGCCACGTTGGCACTCGGACTTGCTGAAGGACGCATCAAGCCCGGCGAACGCGTCGCGCTGCTGGGCATCGGTAGCGGTCTCGCCAGCATGATGCTCGCCGTCGAATGCCAATGAGCGCTGTCTCCCTTTCTCCTGCCGTGCAGGCGCTCTATCCCTTTGTGCCGAAGGATTTCGCCGCGCTCTCGGGTCGGATGAGTTATGTCGACCACGGCCCGCGCGACGGACGTCCGGTACTCTTACTGCATGGCAACCCGTCGTGGTCGTTCCTCTGGCGCGACTTGATCCTGAAGCTTGCCGCGCAAGGTCGCCGCGTCATCGCGCCTGACCATGTCGGCATGGGTCTGTCCGCGCGTCCGGACCGTTTCCTGCGCCTGGCCGATCGCATCGCCGATGTCGAAGCGCTCATCGCTCATCTTGGCCTCAAGGAATTCGACCTGGGCGTCCATGATTGGGGTGGCGCCATCGGGTTCGGCGTCGCTGGTCGCCGACCAGAGAGGGTGGGGAAGATCCTTGTCACGAACACGGGCGCGTTCCTGTCCGACCGCATCCCGGCCCGCATCGCCCTTTGCCGTGCCCCCTTGATTGGCCGCTTCATCGTCCAGAGGCTCAACGGCTTCGCTTGGCCGGCGACCTGGATGTCCGTCGAGAAGCCCCTTAGCCCCGCCGCCAAGGCCGGTTTCCTCTCCCCCTATGGGTCTCCCTCGGTTCGCCAGGCGGTAGCCGACTTCGTGGCCGACATCCCGATGGAGGCCGGACACCCCACCCGACCCGTCTTGGCCGCCGTGGAAGCCTCTTTGGCGGGCCTAAAGGGCAAGCCGATGCTCCTTTGCTGGGGAATGCGTGACTTCTGCTTCAATCAGTCCTTCCTCGAGGGGTTTATCGCCCGTTTCCCCTCTGCTGGGCAGCTCCTGTTCGCCGACGCCGGGCACTATATCCTCGAAGACGCCGGCGACGCTGCGCTTGGTCCGATCGCCGCTTTTTTTGGGCCGGCCTGAGTGCCTGATTTTAGCCCCATGTCCGAGGGGCGGAATAGGGCTGTGGATAACGTGTGAACAACGGTTTCTAACACCCCCTATAAGTTTCCGTAAGGGGTTGATTGGTAGCCATTTCTGGCCGCTTAAAAACATTCACGAATAGGGTGTTTCCTGTTGCAGATACCTCTGTGAAAAACAGCATGAAATCACCCCTCCTTCGGGCGGGAAAATATCATTTATTTACACACCTAAACATGAGCGAAAATTCTGAGAAAACCCCGAACCGCGGCAAGCACGCCGGTAACGAAAGCTACGGCGCGGCCGACATCAAACGCCTCAAAGGCCTCAAGGCCGTGCGCGAGCGACCCGGTATGTATATCGGCGATACGAACGAGACGGGCCTTCATCACTGTGTCTATGAGATCGTCGACAACTCGATCGACGAAGCCCTCGCCGGATATTGCAAGAGCATCAAGGTCGAGATCCATGCGGACGGCTCGCTGTCCGTCGAGGACGATGGACGCGGTATTCCCGTCGCGATGCACCCGGAGGAAAAAGTCCCGACGCTCGAGCTCGTGCTCACCAACCTGCACGCCGGCGGTAAGTTCGACAAGGGTGCCTACCAGGTTTCCGGCGGCCTCAACGGCGTCGGCGCGAAGTGCGTCAACGCTCTCTCCGATAGCTTCATCGCGGAAGTCAGCCGCGAAGGTGAAGTCCACCAGATGAAGTTCTGCCGCGGCGAAGTCACGCAGGCCATCAAGGTCATCGGCAAGACGAAGCGCACCGGCACGAAAATCACTTTCCATCCGGACCCAGAAATCTTCGTCGCCACCCAGGAATTCAAGTACGACACCATCGTGCGCCGCATGCGCGAATTGGCCTTCCTTGTCCCGGGTATCACGGTCGACATGAAGGACCATCGCTCCAACCGCTCCGACAAGTTCGAGTTCAAGGACGGCATCGCCGAGTATGTCTCCTTCCTTAATGCCAACGAAGAGCGCCTCTTCGACAAGCCGATCCTCATCGCGGCGGAAGTCGATTTCACTGACCTCGCCAACCCGCGCGTGATGGCCGACGGCGAGAAGCCCACACCTGGCATGCGTCGTATGACGCTCGACGTCGCCCTGCAGTATAACGACCGCTACGACGAGATGGTCTTCTGCTACGCCAATCTGATCAACCAGCCCGAAGGTGGCACGCACCTCTCCGGCTTCCGTTCCGCGCTCACCCGCGTGATCAATCACTACGCGAAGTCCAACAATCTCGTCAAAGACAAGGACACCAAGCTCAACGGCGACGACATGCGCGAAGGCCTCGTGGCCGTCATCTCCGTCAAGCACCCCGACCCGAAATTCCAGTCCCAGAACAAGACGCGCCTCACGAACCCGGAGGTCGAAGGCATCGTGACCTCCGTCGTCGGTGAGCAGCTCAAGTATTACCTCGAGCGCGACCCGAAGACCGGCCGTCGCATCGTCGACAAGTGTCTCAACGCTGCCCGTGCCCGCGAAGCCGCTCGTAAGGCCCGCGAGACGGTCCGTAAGTCCGCGATGTCCTCCGGCGGCCTCCCTGGCAAGCTGGCGGACTGCTCCGAGAGCGATCCGTCCGTCTGCGAGCTTTACATCGTCGAAGGTGACTCCGCCGGTGGCTCCGCCAAGCAGGGCCGCGACCGTCGCTACCAAGCAATCCTGCCGATCAAGGGTAAGATCCTTAACGTCGAGAAGGCCCGCATCGACAAGATCCTCTCCAACGAGGAAATTCGCACGATCATCACCGCCTGCGGTACGGGTATCGGTAAGCACGAGGGCGACGGCGCCTTCGACGTCACGAAGTGCCGTTACCACAAGCTCGTCATCATGACGGACGCCGACGTCGACGGGTCGCACATCCGTACGCTCCTCCTGACTTTCCTTTACCGCCAGATGCCCGGACTCATCGAAGCCGGCTATGTCTACATCGCCCAGCCACCGCTCTACCGCATCAAGCGCAAGAAGCGCGAGCAGTACGTCGATAATGACCCGGAACTGAACCGCATCCTGCTCGAGCTCGGCTCCGAGGATGTGAACCTTCTTCGCCTGCGCGATAAGCACGTCTTCCCCGGCCAGAAGCTCGACAAGATCGTCGAGTCCCTCGCTCGCCTAGAATCCCTGGGGACCGTTATCGGACGCACGGGTTGCCAACTCGGTGCCTACCTCGACCAGCAGGACCATAAGACCCACGCGCTCCCGCGCTTCATCGTCCGTACCCGTACCGGCAACGAGGAGACCTATGAGTTCCTCGTCGATACCGACGCCAAGCAGGCTTACCTGCGCAAGGCCGGCGTTGAGGACTTCCTCGCCGACAAGATCGACCGCGAGAAGAAGCTCAAGGACGGAACGGTCGTCCAGGAACGCGTCAATGTGATCGAGATCTTTGAGAATGATTCCATCTCGAAAGTGCTCAAGGAACTCGAGACCCAGGGTATGGATGTGAAGCAGTTCACGACCGGCGAAGAGCCGCGCTACCACCTGATTGATGGTTCGACCGCCGAGGAGGCTCCGGCCCCCGCGGAAGGCGAAGAAG